>LXNJ01002002.1_pt1 | contig 11528 bp, 10 predicted proteins | sample 809081 | NCBI WGS metagenome assembly LXNJ01 (sample SAMN04870510, study PRJNA318959) | sponge metagenome | biome: sponge; feature: marine sponge reef; material: water | host: Petrosia ficiformis | place: Greece: Milos, Mediterranean Sea | collected 2013-05-29 | depth 5-7 m
TTCAAAACATGCCCCCTCTACGTTATTGCGGACAGTGCGGCCCTGGCCAGTTGACAGGATTTCTATTTCGGTAGGCGGCTTACAGCCACTGCAGGGCGGTGCCAGCTGAGATCGCCTTTGTGTAGCGGGCTACGGTGCCGGCGTTCTTCAAGCGCCTCTGCACCATAACCGCCTGGGCGGGTCCGCCAGCAGCCGTTTGCTCAACTGGCGCCCAGGTGGATCTCATGCCTGCCAACCCTGTCCCCGTGCTTGTCGGACTAACATAACAAGTGGTACAAACAGTGCGCCGTGTCACGGCATGACCTGCCCCCCAAAACCTGGTCCTGGTAATATGTTAGAATTGGGCCGTAGAAAGGGGGAAAGATGGCCAAGAGGAGACATACGCCGGAGCAGGTGATCAACAAGCTGAGAGAGGCCGAGTTAGCGATAGCCGAGGGCAGCACAGTGGCTGAGGCCGCCCGCCGGATCGGAGTGACCGAGCAGACCTTCTACCGCTGGCGCAGCGAGTACGGGGGTCTCAGGATCGACCAGTCCGGCGCTTTTCCAGCGTCCCTGTGCCATAATCTCATGCGTGGGCGCGCGCCGGCGCGGGCCATGCGCCGCGCCATCCCCACCCGCCCGGAATGGCCGGTGTAGCCGGCCCCCAGGCCGGCCGTCCTGGCCGCGGCGCGAGATCGACGCCACCGACAGACCGAAAACCGGTTCAGACCCGTCCGCATCATCCGGCCGGATCGCATCGAGGTGCGCCATCGCAATCGGCGTCAGATAGACGGTGCGCGGGCTGGCATCGGTTTTCGAGCATCGACCGCTATGCCAGTTCAAGGTCTTATAAGTGCCTAAAGGGGAGAAAACGGTGCTTAGAACGCCTCCAGTGCGGAAAAATTTCCCAGGCCCGCCCAAACTAGCCGCTTGGGGATCATTTTGGGTTGTAGTGGCCACGGTCATTTCCGTCCCGGCGCGGGACGGAAATGACCGTGTTCGTGCCTTCCCCGATGCCGAATTTCGCTGCTGATATCAGTTAGCCGGTCTTGACGTTGAGCGGGTCACATCGAGGCTACGGGGGCGTAAAGCATAACCTCGCGGCGTAGAAATCCCTCGCTGTCGCCCTCTCCAAATAGAATCATGTCGAACTGAACCAGGTCTGGCTTGGTTTCCTCTATGAAGCTGAACACCTGTCTGGGTTTCTGATTCTATCGCAGTGAGCCCGCTCTCGTGAGAGCATTCCCCATACACCTCAGCGCCTGCGGGTCATCGTCCACCACAACAATTCCGTTAAACATGGCTCCGCTCACTAGATTTTTCTAGGAAATCGCTCACGGCTTCGTATAAGGACCTCCATTCTTCCTTGCCCTTCATGCCACAGGACCTACTGACACGTCGCGCAACAAGCGAACGGTCTATGTCCATCAGCAGCATCGTTTGTCGGTAGCCAAGGCCCAGTTCCTCGGCGACCTCTCCAAGATCTTGAGGTACTTCGATGGACTGCGGCTCGTACTCTTTGGGTACAGGCTCTCCCGTGAGGAGATAGTCCACTGAAGCGTCGAGAGCGTTGGCGACTTCAAGCAGCCGCCCGCAGCTGATTCCGGAACGATCTTGCTCAACTTCCCAAAGAAAACTCTTCGACAGACCCGCTAAATCTGCCAAGCCTTCTAGGGTAAAGCCCCTTTCGGTCCGTGCGCGATTGATTCTTCGACCCACAGTATCCGAGTGCGACATGATCTCCCCCTCATAGATTTGACGTATCGGTATTTCGAATATATGCTTAGATAATGGTATATGGGGGCTCGATGTGTGATTGCTATCATACTCCCTGATTTTCCGCTGGGCAACTCCAGATTCAGGAGTATGAATCGGGCCTGTTGGCCTCAGAGTGTGTAAGACTACATTCCGATTTTGTAAGGAGGCTGGAGCACTGTACACCAAAATTTACATACGGATGAACACTGACATGGATCGGATCAAGACAGACATCACACAGAGGTACAGGGTATCGTGAAAGGGATTTCTGCCCGTCAGCAGGGTGACAATTATCAAGAGAGGGCGTTCTGGCTCAAAGCCTGCCGTTTATTTCAAAAGCACACAAAAGTTGCACAGGTCGGATACGAAATCGCCGACGTCCCACACTTCGATGATGTCGCGGTCTTCTATTCAGATCCGATTCCGGATACCCATGGAGAGTCTATATCGACCGACTACTATCAGCTTAAATGGCATGCGGATTACGCCGGTTCTCTCACTTGCGATGCCATGATTGATCCGTCATTTGTAGGATCCAAGAAAACCTCTCTTCTCCAAGGGCTTCACAAAGCCGTCACGACCACTTCAGCTCAGAGCCAGTGTGCACGATTTAATTTCGTGACCACGTGGGGTATCCGTGATGACAACATACTGGCGAAACTAGTGGGTGGACGGGATGGAGAAATAAGGCTGGCCAAACTCTTCGGTTCGAACTCTTCCAATCCATTTCGCAAAATTCGACAAAAATGGTCGGACCATCTCGATGTGGATGAAGATGAGTTGCAAGCTGTACTGGCGCGCCTACGTATCTGCGCGAGTTCATTCAGTTTGGATCGGTTGACCAGAATACTGAGCAACAGTTTAGTTTCGGCCGGACTTCGCCCCATCGAATATGACAAACGCTCGAACCCTTACGAAAGTCTCATCCGGCGTCTGCACGCAGAAGGGCGATCCACGTTCTCTAAGACCGACATTCAAAGCATTTGCGAACAGGAGGACCTTTGGATGGGCACAGATATAGACCTCGACACTCCATTAGTCGGTATTAGGAGTTTTCTCCGATTTGCTGAGCACATGGAGGATGAAGTAGACCACATGTTGGATATGGTCAGCCTATTTGACGGTAGGCAGATCCAGGTGCCGGAACACTGGAATGCAGAAGTCGGCCCCAAGATTCACAAATTCATCGCTGGAACGATAGTGCCGCTGGGACGCTTCCAATTGCAACTCTCCGCGCACAGTTCAATTGCCTTCGCGACAGGGTACGAGTTGGATCCAAAGTCCGGTGTAGAGGTCTCGCTCCTCCAGAACTCAGCGGGCGGAAGTTCGGTTTGGGAGATTCCCGTCAATTCAGTGGCCCGCCGCGAGGATCTCTGGAGAGTTTCCGTGCGTGATGTCAATCCGGAAGGTTGTGATGTTGGAATTGTCCTGTCCGTAACCCATAACGCCTGTCCCGAAGTGTTAGATTACGTCCAACGGCACCTCCCTCAGCTAGGTCGAATGCTGATTTTCGCCATTCAGCCTGATGTAGGCCCCACATCAATCGACGACGGACACCATGCCTGGAGCCTGGCCCAGGAAGTGGTCAACGTGGTGCAGGAAAACCGCCCACGACACGCTACTATGGGTCAGCTGCATGTATTTGGCTCGGCCCCAAACGGATTGATGTTTTTCCTGGGGAGGCTCGCTCGCAGCCTTGGGCCCATTCAACTGTATGAACACGAGTTTGAGAGCCACCAACCGATTCGGTATCGACAATCGCTGTCGCTACCCCCTACCACCATTTGAGTGAGGTTACACAATGGCATTGAACAGCTATTTCACCGACTTTCTTAGCGAGATCAGACCGACCCAGGCGCAAACCAAGAACCTGCAGAAGGCTCACACCCGACTAAGGGAACGCTTGCTTGGCGACGACTATCTCGGCCCCCAGATCATCACAGTGTTTCTTCAGGGCAGCTACCGGAGATCCACCGCCATTCGCCCACAAGGCGACGATAAGCTGGACGTTGACCTGGTCGTCGTGACCAGGTTCCGCCGAGAAGACTATCCCGTGGCCGACAAAGTGATGGAAGAGTTTACATCCTTCTTGAACAAGCATTACGAAGGCAAGTGGAAGAAGAAGGGGCGTTCTCTCGGTATTGAGCTGTCCAAACTGAAGTTGGACATCGTGATCGCTGCTGACCCCTCCGAGGAAGCAATCTGGAAAACTGATTTTGTCAAGGGATACTTCTCCCTTGATGACTTGGCGACCATAACTGGTCCGCTTCCCGATGGTCTTTCGGAGTTCCTTAAGGCGGACAACGGAGAGCCGGCGTGGAAGTTGCAGCCACTCTACATTCCGGACAGGGACAGTCATCAATGGCAGCGCACCCATCCGCTCGAACAATACCGATGGACCACGACCAAGAACGGGAGCACGAACGGGCATTACGTCAACATCGTGAAATTGGTCAAATGGTGGTGGAGGACGGCCCATCCCGAACTTGAGTATCCCAAGAGCTACCCGCTCGAGCATCTCGTTGGCGACTGTTGTCCCGACGGGACTGAATCACTGGCGGCGGGGTTCACAACTGTACTCGACGAGATGGTTTTCCGATTCTCCGCATACGCTGAAGCAGGAACTGTACCATTTGTTCCGGATCGCGGCGTGCCTGAGCATAACGTCTTAAAACGTTTGTCTCCTGACGACTTTTCCCGGTTCATCCAGAAAGTCAAAGAAGCTTCCGTGATCGCAAGATCAGCGCTGGAATCCGACGATGTATTCGACAGCGCGACGCAATGGCGGGAATTGTTCGGCGACAAGTTCCCAGCCCCTCCGAACGGTTCATCATCTACAGCCACAACAACGGGGGCAAGCAAAGGTGCATTCACACCTCGAACAGAGCCGACCCGCATCGGAGGGGGAAGATTCGCCTAGCCCAAAATCATCCGCCGCTCTTATCAGAAGCCCTGCGACGAGGTCGCAGGGCGTTAGAAGCTGTGCCGGGGTTTGCACTCCTTGAAGACTTTGTCTGGCATCGGGCCCGACGCATTTGGCTGCTGCACTGTAGAATTACAGCCAGCGTCCGATCAGGAAGCTCGGTACCTGAGACGACTGACTGGTTCCTTCATATCGAGGACACATACCCCACTGGCGATGTGATTTTCTACCCGGCTAAGAGTGGGGGAATCACCGAAACATTCAATCATCAGAATCACAACAGTGCCGGCTCTGATGAATTGCCGTGGCGATCCGGCCGGCTGTGTGTTGATACCAGCCTGCGTACTTTAGGCCGACGAGCCTATGATAACGTCGAACCTTTCGATCCCGACTCCAGGCTTGTGTGGCATGTCAAGCGCGTGCAGGAGTGGCTTGGTTTGGCGTCCCGGGGTGAGCTGGTTCAGCCCGAAGATCCCTTCGAGTTACCATACATCCCGTCTCTCCCCGATTCACGAGTCATCTTCGCAGAGGGACCTGAAAACCTCCCCTACTGGCAGGGTCAGCACCCTCGCAGTGGAACCGCGAAAATTAGAATTCTGCAGGAAAATCCACGCATCTTCGTAGTGGACGAATTCAGCGCGGGTAGGTCCCGAATCGACATCAAGCCCACATGGACCAAACCGCTCGGAAAGGCAACGAACAGTCGTGCGGCTTGGATATGGCTCGACAGACTCCCCGTGTTGGATCCTTGGGCAATTCCAACCCTGTGGGGAGAATTTCGAGAAAGCAGTTGCGAACAAGGGATCAACCTTGACCCATTACTAAGGTCTGCAGTCAAAAACCTCCGAGATGGAAGGGAGCACCTACTTTTGGTCGGGTTCCCAATCCCAGACAAAGTTCAGGGCCCGGCCATTCAGGTCCACTGGCTCGCTCTCCTGCTCCCGCCGCTCACCAGTACGCGCGTAAACGGGTTCCGAACGTCTGAGCCCGGATATTGGAAGCGCGATCGACAGCAACTTTTCGGTGACGAAGCGACCATTAGATGGATCGAAACTGAGAATTGGCACCAAGACGAAATATCGGGAAGGGGCAGGTTGGAGCAATCAATCCGATCTAAATCGGTTCTAATTATCGGCGGCGGCGCGATGGGATCGGCTCTGGGCGAAATCTTGATTCGCTCAGGGATCCAACGTTTGACCATTATTGACCATGACTGCCTGCAAGCTGGAAACCTGGTTCGGCACACACTGGGAGTGAGTCACATCGGTGAACCGAAATCCCCGAGTTTAGCTGACCGGTTAAACGACGCAGCAGTCCACGCGGTCGTATCATCCATAGACACTTCGTTTCCTCCGCGCAAGCAGGAAGGCATCGACATGGTCTTGGATGCTGATGTCGTCATCGACTGCTCGGCTGACGACAAGGTCGCGGAGCATTTGAAAAGATTTCCTTGGGAAAGACCCGTTACATTTGTCTCAGTCTCAGTGGGGCTGAAATTCAGGCGATTGTTTACATACATTGCCCATGGAGACACATTTCCTGCCGACGACTTTAACGGTAAACTCGCTCCGTGGTTGCGATCAGAAATTGGGGGATACAATGGCGAGTTTCCGCGAGACGGTACCGGATGTTGGCATGCGCTGATGCCGGGCCGGATCGACGACACCTGGATGATGACCGGGGCGGCTGCGAAGACGATTGAATCTGCGATAGCCGATCCACCGCGTGAACCAGCTCTAATTGTATTTGAACAGGAGTATGAGAAAGGTACATTCGTTGGGTTGCGTAGAGTATCTGAACCCCACTCGATTTTCTAGCTTGGCTATGTGCTCTTCTGATGGTCGTTTTCGGGTCCGACTCGGTTCTCACCAGTTGGAGACTCTTCTAGCCACATGCCGCGACTCCGGGCCTTTGGAAACCGGAGGTCTGCTCGTCGGTCGGTACAACGAAACACACAACACGGCGATTGTGACCCGCGTGTGGGGCCCTCCAAAGGACTCTGTCAGGAAGCGGACCAGCTTTCGGAGAGGGACCTATGGCCTGCAGGTGCAACTCGATGTTCTCTGGAAAACTACTCAGGAATACTACCTCGGTGAATGGCACTATCATCCCGGAGGGACAGCGCAACCTAGCAAGTCAGACATCCGTCAGATGGCCCGGGTTGCAGAATCCCTTCGGTACAACACTCCGGAGCCGATCTTGATCATAGTCGGTGGATCGGATTGGAAAGTGGTAACTCACGTGTTTCCACGCGGTCACCAACCCATAAGATTGGATACATCGGCCCAGGATATCCGTACTTTATCAGATTGCTCCATTTGCTAGACAACGAAACGGAAGCAGAACCCTGAGTTCCACCCACTTCGCTCATCTCTCACAAGCCTTCGCATCCTCATCCGAATTCCACATGTACCTCTTCGTCCCATCCCTCCGTTCCAGTAGGCGGCGTACTGCAACGTAAACACCTGCACTGCGGCCGCTGCTTGCCAGCTACCGCTTGGCTAGTTTGCCAGCAGGCGAGCTAGGCCGACACCTACTAGGACGACCAAGCGCCGCATTGTGCCGGCAGAACCGTCGCACGCCACCGAGACGAACTGGACGCCGGCAGGTTCTCGAGTATGCCGACCGGCGCTCCACGGCTCGTTCCTCACACGTTCCGTGCCGGCCTACCCGTCCTCAAGCACCACCACAGCCAGGCCAGCATGCGTGCATTGTATCCGGCCGTCGACGTGGACCAGCTCGTGGCATGCCGAAAATGAGCGAGGAGAGAGCAGCTTCGCTATTGACGATACTCCCCGTTTTGAATCGCTTGCTGCCGCGATTCTTCTAAGATTGACTGGATTTCGGAAACGGCAATCGTGTTTCCCTCAGTTGCCAAGTCTTGAAACATCCCTTCAATGGCTATACTGAAACCCGCCACCATACTTGCGGGCAGGGCAAGAGGGAGAGATGGTAGTACCTCATCCGCCCCACGCACCATTTCCCTTCCTTTACGCGTGGCCACAGACAAGAACGACTGCTCTACGTCCCGATGCATTGGGATGAATCCCGCGTTTGAGGGGTCTTCGCTGATTCGGCCTATTTGCAGCCCTTGTGCTTCGGCCGACCCCATGTAACCCACAAACACGCTTGCCTCCGGTTGATGCACCGCCCCTGTTGGGATGACGTAGCCAAATACTATAGAGATCTCTCCCATAGACACATTAGGATTCATCTGGGGAAACTGGAAGAAATCGAGTTCAGAAGCATATTCAGGGGACAACCCGCCCGCGATGAAGTGGGGGGCAAGCGCCATAACAGCTTTTTTTTGCGTGAGCGGGCTTGACGCATCTCCACGAATCAACGCGTTCATACTAGCTATCGAATTAGTCTGGCCGGGTTTTTCAATAAAGTAACCTCGTCGAAAGAGATTAATCCAGGTCTCCCAAACCAGGTCCAGGCGTTCATCGTTGTAGCTCTCCTCCCCCTCAATCAATCGCCTATGAAATGAAGGTCCGTTCAGACGCGTATTGAGGTAGCTAAACCAGTGGAAACTGACAAAGGGGTCCTGTCCGGCCACCGAGAGGGGAGTCTCTCCGTTCGCCATTAGCGTGTCGCAAATGTTTTCAAATTCCTCCCACGTCGCAGGCGGGCCCAAGCCATAACGATCGAAAATTTCCTTATTGTAATAGATGCCTGTCCAAGAGAATCCGGCGGGCACAAAGCGATACGTGCCATCGACACGGCCGATTTCCCTAAACTGTCTTCCGTATGCTTCAGCAAAGTCGTTTTCCGTCCAAACATGGGTGAGATCGGACAGTTGACCCTTCTGGGCAACGTGGCGCAATTCATAACCGTCAAACCACATAATCACGTCGGGAGGGGGCGACTCCGACAAATAATGGCTCAACCCGTGCTGCGGCGGCTCGCGGTCAATCGCTATCCTCGGCACGTGTTCGTTGAATCGCTCAATCGCCTCCTCCTCCGGCGCTGCTTCGTTCGGTGAACTCGACAGTTGCCCGGCCACATATCTGATCGTCACCGGTTCGTCATCCGACCCAAGCAGGTTCTCTCCATCCTCTTGGACGGCACAGCCGGCAAGCAAGAGCAAGAGAAAGAGCGACGCAATCACAGCCTTGCGCTGCGCAGTCCGTTTTTCTGAGGTCGTTGTCGAGGCTCCGTGTGTAAGGGTGAGGGTCTTCCCAAAACGATCGATTGCTTTCATAGTTTCGACTCCTTGACCGCCTGACAAGGAACGGTCTGCTCGGGACTTTAGCTTGAAATGCCTACCGCAATGCTCGAACACGCATCCTTGCGTGCCATTACTCGCCTATACGATATAGCCAGCGGATGGTTCCACGCTGCGGGGAGGAAGAGAAGAGTGAGGCTGTCAGGTCCCGTAGAGTGCGATCGCATCTGCTAACCACTACTCGGGCTTCCAGCCCCATGCTGCGCGTCTCACCGGCAAACACCAGGCAGGCGGCGGCGAAGAAATTGGGGCTGGGCGCGCCGTCCGACGCCTTGATGAGGCGCACCTTGCCGGTGCTCTGTTCTTCCCACACCGGCTGTGACAGCTCGGTGAGGAACTGGTCGCGCCCAGAAAGGTGCGGGTCAATAAAGAGGCAGTCGTGCGAATCCACGTCATTGCCGTCGAGCAGGCACATCGTGGTCTACGCCCGCCGCCGCGTTCTAGCTCTTGCCTGTTGCTGGTGGAAAAGCGGGGTTGCACTGCCACGGAAACGGCCGCCCGCACGTCTGTTTATGGAGATGGATTGGGGATGCGGCCGGCCGAGAGTAGGCCGGGCATGTGCGCTGCAAGCAGCGCGTCGACGGCGCCGGCCGGACGCGATGATCAGTGCCGGGCCTGGCCCACCGAGGAGGATGGCGGAGAGAGGCGGTCAGCATGACCGCAACCATCCCCAGAATCAGGCGCACAATGAAGGCGTCCATAGCCCCATCATAGCAGAGCCCACACCCTTTTCCCCGGTCCAATGCCGCAACTTTTTCTGATCGCCCGCGAGCCGAGGACCGCCCAGAAAAAGGCCTATTTTTTGAAAAAATGGATCGGCCTCGGAAGGCCGGGAAAACCCAATTTTTCGCCGACACAAGACTCGAAATCACCCCCTTACAGATCGCCGATCTAAACGCGTCAGTCTAAGCCAATTTCTCTCCTCTAGAACCCCGACTTTAGACGCAAACGGCTACCCGTCCTACCTGGTCATCGCCGATGGCGAGATCGCCGACCGAACCCAAGCGTGGGTAAACATCAGCTCGAGGAAGCGAAGGAGTCCCGCCTGCAAAATACCGCAATGGGCAAGCTCATCGTTACGATCATCGAGACATCCCGCCTTGCAGACCTGCTGACCTAAACGTCGGCGCCCAGGGAAAGCCGGTAAAGGCCCTCTCCCCAAACTGCCGGGGAGGGTCCTTTACCGGGCGGCGGCAGACCGCCGCAACACCACGCGCGCCGCCGTCAGGGAGAGCAGCCGTCATTCGTACAGAGCCGGCAGGCGCTCGACCCCCGCACAGCTGCGAAAGACTGACACGCTTGCGGCCGGCAGTGCACACCCCGGATGGCGCCGGCAATGGTTCCGGCCATGTGCCCAGGTTCAGTCCCGGTTTTGTGCAGGTGTTCGGATCCGCGTCTGGGCCTGCGCTGGCCGGCGTCCGCGGCAGCCGGCCGCAGCTTCCAGGACCGGAGCGTACGCCAGAACCGATCAGGGCGCGCTCCGTCGGCGCGTGGCGCCGCTGGCGCCATGGCCGTATAATTTCCGTAATACGGAGTAAGACTCTTGATCGGACACAAGGAAAGGAAGGAACACACATGAAACACTTTCTGATCATCGTTGCAGTACTGGCCTTAATCGTGCCTGGCGCGCTGTTGGCGCAAGGCGGAATCCCGCGTGAGAGGCTGGCCGGGATCACGCTTGAGAATCTGGCCGGAGCCCTAGCCAACCTCACGGAAAGAGTAGAGGCTCTGGAAGATACACAGGCACTGGACGCTATTGAACGGCGCATACAGGTACTGGAAGAAGCTTTGGCCGAAATGGAAGTGAGCTCTGCACAGCCGGAAGGAGAAGCATGTCTCATTATCGTAGGCGGTGGCGACTTGATGCCGCTCGCCAACCAGCTCCGTCCCGAAACACTTGATGAGTACTTGGAGCAGTTTGGAGAGACCCCTGGAGATTCTGTTGTGCAGGATGATCGTTTTTACCCAGAGTCAGGCATTCTGGAAGTACGGTACAATCCGCTTCTGCCCGGCACTTCCTCCATCGAGCTAATTGAGAAATGGCAGGGCTGTGAATTTCTGGGGGTCGAATTCAAGAAAGTCTCGTTGTTTGACTAGATAATCTAAAACTCCCAAAAATGCGGAATACGGCCGATTTTGGCTCTGCCGGCGAAAATTCTTCCGCACTGGAGGCGTTCTAAGGCCCTAAAATGTGCAAGGGGTACCTATGGGACCTTGCGACTATGGCTGTTTCGACTGACCGGCGAGGGATTGACAGGAAGAGATGGAAGGCCACGCGTCGGGCCGTCTTGGAGCGCGACCACCGCACAGCTGCGAAAGACTAACAGCGCTTGTGGCCAGCAGTGCACACCCCGGATGGTGCCGGCCAGGTGCCCAGATTCCGTCCCGGTTTTGTGCAGGTGTCCAGATCGGCGCCTGAACATGCGCTGGCCGGCCGCAGCTTCCAGGAACGGAGCGCACGCCAGGACCGACCAGGGTGCGCAGCGGACCGCAGACGGCTCCCTGCACCAACGTCAACACCCCGCCGGCGACGCAGAGCGGCCACGTATTCTGCACAGCATCGCCGGCGAACGTCAACGGCATTGCCGGCCCGGGCGCTTTTTATTTACCCAGGGCGCTTTTCGTCGCCGCAGACGGCGC
>LXNJ01002003.1_pt1 | contig 11514 bp, 9 predicted proteins | sample 809081 | NCBI WGS metagenome assembly LXNJ01 (sample SAMN04870510, study PRJNA318959) | sponge metagenome | biome: sponge; feature: marine sponge reef; material: water | host: Petrosia ficiformis | place: Greece: Milos, Mediterranean Sea | collected 2013-05-29 | depth 5-7 m
CTTGTCTAGTATCCCGTCATTGTCGGAGTCCGTCCATCCTGCCTCGTTCAGGAGCGCCAGGGCCCGTTCCGGATCGAAGGCGTAGGGTTGCAGATCGTGGTTGTACTCGGGACGGAACTTATGTATGGGACTCTCGACCGTTTCCGCAAGTCCGAAGAGCAGGTTTCGCACCATGCTCTCCCGGTCGGTGAAGTGGGTCATGGCCTGCCGGACACGGCGGTCACGGAAAATCGGATGGTCGTTGTTCCACCCGATGTATGTGTAGCCCCCCGCGTACTGAATGCCCTTCAGGAACCGGTCCACGAACCCGGGCGACCAGCTCTTCTCCTTGAACTCCAGCGGTTTCATGCTATGGATGTCCAGGTTTCCGTTGGTCAGTTCGATGAACGCGGCGTCCTGGTTGTTGATGATCTTGAAAACGACCTTGTCCACGTTTCCGGTCGCCGGCAGTCCTTCCACGCCCTGGCCCCAGTAGTTCCCGTTTCGGGTGAGCACGACCTTCTGGCCCGTGACCACGTCGTTCTCCCAGTCTGCCACGTAATACGGTCCGGAACCGAGCATTCTACGGTTGAAATCCTGGTTGAAGCGTTCGCCGAAGAGCCGTACCCGGTCCGCGTGTTCCCCTGCTTCCCAGCTGCCGTCTATCAGGCTCGTGATGGACACCGGGTCGAGCAGTCCGTCCGGGTCGTAGAAATGTCTCGGAAGGATGCCGAAACTGCCCAGGAAGAGGTCGTTCAGGATGTACGGTTCCCTGCAGACGAAACTGATCTCGTAATCCCCGAGTTTCTTGACCTCCCGGATGGAGGAATAGTAGTTCCTGAGGTGAGGCGCCCGGACCGTCGGGGTCTGGATGACCTTCATACTGAAAAGCACGTCATCCGCCGTGAGAGGAACGTCGTCGGCGAATCGAACGTTCTGGCGCAGCGTGAAGGTATAGGTGAGATAGTCGTCCGACACGACCGGGTAGTCCACCGCGATGAAACCCCGCTGCGCATAAGGCGGATCGTAATCCGGCTCCAGCAAGGACTCGAAGATGTAGGTGTGCACCTGGGTGGCGCCCTGGTCGCTCGATGTGTAGGGATTGAAGTTTTCCGGATCGGACAAGGCGTGGCGCACCATCCAGTCGCCGAACACCGGCTCAGCCGCTCCGTCGTACTTGAGCGCAGCCTTCTCCGTTCCGTCCAGCACGACGATATCCTTCGACTCCGACAGGATCGTCTGAACCTTGTTCCAGGGATCTTCCGTCGTATCTTCGCCGCCGCCGCACGCCAGCTGGGTGGTGACGAGCATCAGGACAGCGGCCCTTGCCATGTAAACGAAGTCGGGTTTCATTTCGTTGATCCTCCGATCATGCCGGTCTCCAGGCTTTCGGCCTGTGCGCGCCGGGGGCGCTACCTGCCCAGGCCTTTCTCTTCGAAATCGATGACGATCTTGATACATTCTCCCTTGCGCCTGGTGGCCATTTCGAAGCCATCCTGAATCCGGGCGAAAGGCAACTTGTGGGAGATCATAGGCGCCAGATTCACGCGACCCTCGCCGATCGTCCGCATGGCGCTCCTGAAATCGATGTGTATATCCGGTCCCACGGAAGTCGTCAGCTGCAGGTTCTTGCGGAACAGCTCCATCATGTCGACCGTGTACCGCGAGGTCTTGGGCACGCCGAAGTTGATGAAGCGGGCATCCTGCCTGGCCAGCTTCACGCACATGTTGAAGGTCTCTTCAATACCCACGACCTCGATCACGGCATCCGCCATGCGACCTTCCGTAATCTCGGCCACGGCCTCCACCGGATCGGTTTCCCTTGCGTTCACGGTATGGGTCGCCCCCATCTCCGTGGCTGCGGCGAGACGGTTATCGTACTGGTCGATGCCGATGATCAGCGCAGCGCCGAGGTTCCGCATCATCGTGGTGAACAGAAGGCCCATGGGACCCTGTCCAACCACGGCGACCTCGGCATTGAACCAGTGGCCCAGTTTGCGCAGACAGTAGATCACGGTGCCGAGGGGCTGGGCCATCAACAACTGCTCCTGGGGCAGTCCCGCCGGCAAAGGGGTCACCGACGCGCCAAAGCCGAGAAAATACTCGGCCATGGCACTCGAGCCGGACGGCAGGGCCAGGACGAGATCCCCTTCCCTGCATCCGTCCGCCCAGGACTTTTCGATGACACCGATACTCTCGTGGAGGGATACGCCGGGTGTCGCGGGGTAGTTTGCCGGTCCCGTGAACAGCGGATGGTCGCTGCCGCAGATGGCGGCGTTCACGGTTCGGACGAGCACCAGGTCTCTGAGCGCTTCCGGATTGGTTCGTTCCATCGCAAGGTCCGGCCGTTCCGCGTCCACGATTTCAATGCGTTCCCTGGCGACGACTTGTCCCGCTTTCATCGATTTTCCTTTCTCGCGATTGATGTAGTAACCCCGCCGGATGCATCTTCCTGAATGTACCCACGCCGCGGGTATTGTCAAACCGAAATGGTGGCAGCGAAGGGTCCCTTCCGGTTATCGTCCGGCTTCCCCGATATAGATGTCGAAATAGCCCGTGTTGTTTCCCCAGAACGGGTATTCGCCGTCACGGTCTCTTTTGATGCCTTTAAGCCAGGGTTTTCGCAGGGCCGCCTTCTTCCCATAGTAGAGAAACACGGCGCCCACGTCCTCGGAGAGAATCTGCTGTGCCTGGTCGTAGAGACGAAACCGCCGGGGCCTGTCCATCTCGGACGCAGCCTCGTCGACCAGGCGGTCGAATGCGGCGTTTCTCCATGGATGGCGGCTGTAACCGGCCGGCTGGGACCTCCAGACCATGGCGAGCATGTTGTTCGGATCGGGATAATCGTAGTGGTACTGAATGAGGCTGAAGGGGATCTTTCGCTGGTACTGGGCCGTCCGGTAGGAGATGTTCTCGACGACCCGAATCGTCATATCGATCCCCAGGTGGGATTTGAGCATTTCCTGTATGGCCTGGCCGACCTGCTGCCGGGCTACGTTGTTGACCCACATCTCGATCCTCGGAAATCCCCGTCCGTCCGGGTATCCCGCCTCGCGCAGGCGCCGTTTTGCCCGTTCCGGGTCGAATCGCTGTATGTCCCGGTACTTGCCGCCCGCGTACCCGGGAAATCCGGGCGGCAGCATGGACCAGGCCGGCATGCCCATGCCCTGGAGCAACACGCGGCATATGGCCTCCCGGTCGATGGCGTGGCTGATCGCCTGGCGCACTTTCAGGTTGTCGAAGGGTGGAAAGTCCGCGTTGAAGAAGAGAAAATGGGTCATGAAGTCCTTGCTGATGTCCAGTTCACCGGAAAGCCGCGGATGACGTCTGATGCGCGGCAGATCGATGGGGGAAACGTCCTGCTGGTCGATTTCGTCGTTTTCGTAGGCCAACGTGCCGCCAGCCATCATACGGGAATCCAGGAACTTTCCGATGATCCGTTCCACGTATCCCTTGTGGGGTCCGTTGTAATTGGGATCCAGGACGAACTCGAAGCGGGAGCCGTGATCCCAGGACTCCAGCTTGAAGGTCGAATTGGTCACGAACCGGCCGGGTTCGGACCATCCGGGTCCGTACTTCTCCACCTGCCAGCGGGGCACCGGAACGGAAGTGGGGAAGGAAGCGACGTAGGGGAGATAGGGACAGGGCAGGGTGGTCCGGATTTCCAGCGTGTAGTCATCGATGGCCCGCACCCCCACGGTATCCGCGTCCCGGGTCAATCCCTGGTTGAAGGTTTTCGCCCCCTCGATTTCGTAATAGAAGGAAGCGTTTCGATTCGCGCTGGCCGGATCGACCATCCGCTTGAAGGCATATGCGAAATCGTGGGCCGTGACGGGGCGGCCGTCGCTCCACTTCGCGCCGGCGCGAAGATGGAAGGTCCACCGCGTACCGTCGGGAGACGCCTCCCATCGATCGGCCGCGGCCGGCGTGAGTTCATTGTTGTGATCCAGCCTGGTGAGGCCTTCAAAGGAAAACACCGCACCGGTCGCTTCGTAGACGGCGATTCCGATATCGAGGGTAGTGGGTTCCGGCAGGTGAAAGGAATACACCTGCCGCTCGAGGGGCGCCGCATCCCGGGGCATGGTCTTGCCGACCGTGTTGACAGGTTCTGCGGGGGACGCTGGTTGCGTCGCGTCGTCCTGAGCGACACCAAGAACCGGCAGGAAGAGCAGGAGAAAACCCAGAAGGAGGCCTGGATTCACCCGCGCCTCCCCCTGGTTATGTGGGTCTGAACCGCTTTCCCGGGCCTGTACATAACCGCCTTACCCGGCGAAAATGGCGCGGTTCGAAATGCCTGACGGGTAGGACGCTTGCTGGATGCCGCCGATGAACTGGGCGGTGCGGCCCGCCGGCGCCGTGCCTTCGTACCAGGCGGTGAAGGACGCGTTGAACTCCTGAATCCAGGCCCTGTTCGCGGTCGTGTCCTCGCCGGCGACCACGTAGGCGTTGTTGAAGATGCCGTCCTCTTTGAGTCCGCTTCCGCCCGCCGCCCTGATACGCGCGTCCAGCGTGGAAAGCTGCCTGCCGGCGTCGTCGCCGCCCACGGCGCTGGACATGACCTCGGTGACGCCGCCATACCGGATCGAGGTCCACGTGCTGAAGCCGTCTTCCAGCACCCCGGAACGCGATATGGTCACGTCGCCCGAGACGACCCTGGGCTGGGGTTCCACGATGCCGTCCAGATTCGGGATGCGGGAAACCGGGTAGATCAATCCGGCGGGCCGGGCGTCGCCGTAGTATTCCTCGAAGACCCGTCGAACCGTATTAATCCTTTCCCAGGTTTTCTCGGGGGCGTCGTCGACGGCGACCAGGATTTCCATCCAGACGGTCTGCTTCCTGAAATCGACGCCGGCGTCGGCAAAGGGTTTCAGGTAATGCTCATCGAGCACGAAGGCCGTTTCCTCGGCCAGGTCGGACCCGAGGGACGTAATCACCTCACCGTCGCGCGTATGCATGACCGAGGCGCCGCTTGGCTGATGGTCCTGCCAGTATCCGTAGTCGATCACGCCGTCGCCGATGGTGACGTTTTCACCGGCTGCCGCCTTGATCTGGACCTCGAACAGCGCCACCGGATCCGGGAAGCCCTCGGGGTGCGTAAACCGCGCCATGCGGTTGGACCGGAGCGGACCGCCGGTCACGGCCTCGATCATGGGAGCGTACACGGCGTTGAAGTCGTCCTTGAGGCGGTCGCAGACGTCGCGGTCGGCCGATGGGGTCGTCCAAAGCACGTCCGTCTTGTAGACATCGGACCAGTTCACGCCGCAGATCGCCAGGTTCTTGTTCAGATTCTCGATCGTACCGAACCACTCCGATCCCACGTCGTTCGGATACTGGGTGCCGACGTTTCCGCTCGGTTCGATAAGGCGGAACACGTGGTCGTGGTCGTCCCTGACGATGACTTCCGTAGGATTTGAAAAGATGGCGATGGGATTATGCCTGACGATGCTGACCTGTGCCATGCGGTGATGTCCTTTCAGATCGGTTTAAAATGGTCGAAGCGTGTATACTGCGGATGACCGCGAATCGGAGTTGCCCGGCCCTTTTCCCGCTAATCCCGCCACGGTAAAGCGTTCCGCGGAACTTCCGTCGATTCAGGCCGTAGAAATTACACGGTCTAGCCGTTGAAATCAAGGAGGAACAGAATGGAATGGCTATCCCTGACCCTGGCAGAATGCCGCGAAAACCGCTACGTGGCTGCCGGCGATATCCTCGTCCTCGGGTAGGCCGGTGATATTGAGCCTGCAGCGGCCTGGCGTGAAAACAGGATACAGGTGGGCGTCGTAGATCGCCGCCTGGGCCTCGACTCCGACGGCGGGATTGCGGAACAGTCCGGCATAACCCTCCGAAAACAGCCCGGCGAGCGGCGTCCCGGCGGATCTGTCTTTCCACGCCTCCTCCGCCACGGCCACGCGCCGCAGAATGGCTGCGTGTTCGCGTTCCAGGCGCTCGAGATCGTGGACCAGGGCCGAGACGAAGGCCCGCGTAACAGGATGTTCGAAGGACGATCCCCGGGCGCGGGTCACCGTGTTGGCAAGCGTCGCGATCTCTTCGGCACGGCCCGCGCCGGGACGGTGTACCAGGAGCATCCCGCAGGGGCGGAGCGCGAATGTGCCGAAGGACTTGGTTGGGCTGACGGACACCCAGAAGGGCACGTCGTTTTCGATGAAGGGCCGGATCTGGTCGTCGTAACTCATGGTCATGATCTCGTCGTACCCGCGGGAATCGAGGAGACGGGCGTACTCGAATCCCGAGTAAGCCCGGTCCAGCAGCACGGGGCGGCCCTTCGCGGCGACAGCCCGGCTGCCCATGGTCTCCCTGGAATGTACGCGGCCGGTCGTGTTCATGGGACCCGCCTGGTAGACCCGCAGGAGGTCTGGCTCATCCATGACGTCGCCTATGGGGAACTCCAGGCACGAGATCCTGCTCATACGGGCAATGGCCTTGTACGCGGGCCAGGAAAGTTCCTCGACGCCGATCGCCCGCAGGCCGGGGTACAGCTGCAGGGTCATCTCTACGGCCGTCTTTACCGCACCGGTGCCGGCGTCCGAGGGAATAACCAGCGAGAAGCGGTCCCAGTACGCCTTCGGGATGCGCTGCCAGCGCAGCACGGCTTCTTTCAGCGACTCAGCCACCGAGGCGGTACTCATGTATTCACCGAGCAGGCTGTTGCCGATTTCGGCCTTGGCATAACGGAGCAGGGTCTCGGAAGTCGGCCATGCCTTGCCCTGCCCGTCCACGACGATACCGATCCCGTAGTTGTACCCTCGGGAGTCCTGGTCGCACACGATCTTCGCAATCTGGTTGGCGTCCTTGCCCTGGGCGCTCAACGCCTCCGCCGCGCGCTGGACCTCGGCGCCGAAAGACGATCTCATGCTCGCTCCGTTTCTCTTCCAGGAAGGAAAGACTTACAACAGGTATACGAATACAAACAGCACGGGCCAGATAAGCACGACAAATCCCCAGAACATCCCGCCCATGGCCAGTCCGTCATGTGCTTCGCGGGTATACGCGCCCCTCCTGAACCTGCGCAACACGTAGAGAAGCCCCAGGACGGCGATGAATACGTGCAGCGCGTGCATACCGATTATTACGTAGAAGGCCGCGCCGTAGACGTTCCGGGTGACCGTCAGTCCGAAGTCGATCAGCCTGACCCATTCCACGCCCTGCACCACCAGGAACAGGATGCCGAGCAGCGTGGCCGCGGTTATCAGACGCCGGGAGGAACGCACCCGTCCACGCCGGATGGACCGCCACGCGCCGAACATGGCGGCGCCGCTGCCCAGCAGGACCAGGGTGTTCAGGAAGGACACCGTCACGGGAAGCCGGGGCTGGTCCGATGGCGGCCATTCCGGATATCCCGATCGCACTACCGCGAACGTGACGATCAGCGTGAGGAAAAGAACGGCTTCGCTGGCGATAAACACCAGCATGCCCAGTAGGTTGGCCCCGGTACCGGCCGGCCTGGTAGAAGGCGTTCCGGGCGGTTCGCCGCCACCGCCTCTCCGGCCGTCTCCGCCTCCGTTTCCAGTGTTGCGGCCATCCGAACCGGTCTTCCCGCCGCGGAAGCCGGGGAGAGGGATCCGTTCCCGTTCCCGTACTTCAGGTTCGAGCACGTCGGTCCCGGCGCCCGGCCCCGTTATTACTGTCATTCCTGAATCTCCTGTCAGCCACCGGCCTGATTCACCCGAGTCGGTAATAAGCCCTGGCGTTGTCGTGAAACAACCTGCGGCGCTCGTCGTCTGAGGTGCCTTTTACTGCGTCTGCCAGGGCGTCGAACCATTCCCTGTAGGTGGCCGCGAGCGTACAGACCGGCCAGTCGCTGCCGTACATCACCCGGTCAAAACCGAAGATATCGATCAGGTGATCGATGTAGGGCCTGAGGTCGTCTCCGGTCCAGTTTTCCTTCGCCCGGGTGACCAGCCCGGATATTTTGCAGACCGTGTTGGGAAACCCGGCCAACTGACGCATGTAGTCCGCCCACGGTTCGAATCCATCGCCCGCTATATCGGGCCCGCCGCAATGGTTGACGGCATGGGAGACATCGGGCGTCGCGCGAACCAGGGTCACCGCGGCGTCGAGTTGGGTGATATTGGCGCACAGTTCGAAGGTATACCCGTACCGGGGCAGGGATTTGACGCCTTCGATCAGGGCCGGCCAGCTGTAAAACTCCGGATCTTCGTGGTGCCAGGCCATGCGCCGGACGCCGACCACCATGGGATAGTCCGACGCCAGCCTGTCCAGCGTTTTCTCGCTGCTCTCCGACTCCAGCGGCGCCGTGGCGACGATCGCACCGATCATGCCGTCCTCTCCGGCGATGCGCACGAGCCGGTCCACCTCGGCCACCTCGGCGCCTGGCGCGGGATCCGCTTCTATATGGACAGACTTAACGATGTCAATGCCGTCTGTGGCCGCTCGGTAGTCTTCCGGTCCATACCGTTGACGCAGGGCGTCGAACCCTTCCAGCCAGGGATAGCTCAGTTCAGACGTATCCCAAAGATGCTGATGCCCATCGATGATTTGCAATGAACACCTCCTGTATCACTGTACCGGTCCCGTGGGTCCTGTTCGAGGCGGCGGTTAGATTCCATCACGGTCACACGCTTTATTCCGCTGCGGTGTAACTGGTGTGGATCGTCTCAATCCATCGCGCCTCCGGAACGAAGTCGCTTGCGTATCCGTCCCATTTCTCCGGAAGGCCCGCCGTTTTTATTTCGTCGAGCGTTTTTCCTTCCGCCATCATCGCGCGGACGGTTTCCGTGGTCGCGACGAGCATATCGTGGTAAGCCTGCAAAGCCGCACGGTCACCCAGGGCCCCATGGCCGGGAATCACGTGTGTATCAGGGCCGATCATCTCCAGTACGTGCCCGATGTTCCGCACCAGTCCCGCGACCGTACCGCCGCTGCCCAGGTCCACGAAGGGGAAACGGCCATTGAAAAAAGTGTCTCCCATGTGTATCACGTTCGATCCCGTGAAGTAAACATAGCTGTCGTTATCCGTGTGCCCATCCGGTATATGCACCAGCCGGATCTCTTCCCCGTTGAAATGGACCGACACTTCCTCGTCGAAAGTGATCACCGGCCAGCCTTCCTCCACCATGGCGGGGGTGGTTCGATCACCCCGCTGCTGGGGTTCCGAGACCCTTTTTCGGACATTGGTATGGGCTACGATGGTCGCCTCCAGCCCGAAGATCGGGTTGCCGCCTACATGATCGCCGTGGAAATGGGTATTGAGCACGAACTTGAGCGGACCGGCATGCAGGCCGCGCAGGGTCGACTTGATTTTGTCGGCCAGGGGAGCGTATTGATCATCTACGATCAGAATGCCGTCATCGCCGACCGACACTCCGATATTGCCCCCGCTGCCGGTCAGCATGTGGATGTTTCCCACGACCGGGTGGGCTTCGACGACGACCTCGTCCCAATTCCGTTGCGCATCGACCTGGCCGGACACAACCAGAACGGAGCACAGCAACAAAAAACACCTGAGTATTCGGTTCATATTCTTATCCCCTTGGGGCGGTCTCGAGTTGTAGGGACAGCGTCCGGTTCCATGCTGAATGGACGCCTTCATGCGGACTCCTTCCGTTCGATAATAAGGGTAAAGTCGATCAGGCAGGTTGTCACGGAATAACGTGATCCTGTCAGTCTGTTCCGCGGTAGAAGATCTCCGCGGTCTTGCAGGTTACGAATAAGGCGCCCAACATGAGGACGAGGAAGAGATACATGGGCCACTCCGGGGCGAACCACCACGCCAGCGCGAAGAAGACGGCGCTTATGCAGGTACCGGGCAGCACCATCTTGTTGTACGCGACCTTGAACAGGACAAGGAGGCACAACCCGAAGAAACTTTTTAGTATCAATCCCCAGAATGTCCCCGGCAGCGCCATGATCAGAACGACGCAGAAGCAGATAAACAGGAGCAGTACGACGGGGAGTAATCGGTTCATGCGGTCGTTGGCAGCGCTGACGTCCGTGGTCCGTATATGCTGATTTCCGACTGTGCTTTATACGTTTCTGTATACGACATACGTACCGGCATATGCCCGTGCGTGCGAGGCGCACGGGCAGACATCTTTGCCATCCCGGAGTGCGCGGCAGATATTGATGCCATCCCGGGGTCGGGTTACGGCGCCAGTGTCTCCCCATTCCAGTCGGGCGGAAACGGCTGGTACTCCACATGGATATCGGGTTCGGACGAATTATCGACACCTCCCGAGTCAAGCCTGCGGCCCGCGACGGAAACCGTCGCGTCCTGGGTGGCCAGCCAGTCGAGCATCTCCCAGGCTGCGATGATATTTATTCCGAAGTTCTCATCGGTCGCAATCCGCTCCAGTTCTATCCCCTCCTCTTCTCCTTCTTCGGGTGGCAGGAAGATCGGAGTTACGAGGCCCGCGAAGTTAATCGCGATGACGAACCCTTCGTGGTCGAAGACCGGACTGCCGCTTGTTCCGCCGAGCGTCGCCAGGTTGTAATGGATCAACCTCTCGGTGTTTCTCGGAAATTCCAGGAACTCTTCGTTGTACAATGGCCGAAGGGCGCTGATCGTCCCGTCCTTGAAATTGGCGATTGGGAGGACTCGATCCATGATCGCCAGGAGTCTGGGGAAACCCAGGGTACCCACCGGCTGGCCTGCGCGCAGGTCATCGGTAAATTCCCGGGGAAGGAAGGAAGGCGATTCGTGGGTAATCTCTCCGTCGATGTTGATCAGGGCGATATCGGGTGAGAAAGAGGATTCTGTAACGTATTCAGGATGCAAGACGAAACCAGTCAACAAATACGTTTCGTCACCGCCGATCAGCGTGCCGGTCCGGGTGACGAAGGGCACCGGATTGCGTTCGGCCAGTTCCGGATCGTTGACGGCCTCGAGAATCGATTCCACCACGTGGGCGTTCGTCCACAGCCTGTCTGTGAAATACGCACTGAAGGCGGTACCGCCCGGGAAGGGTTCTCCATCGAGAAACACCCCTACGATGTAAATGGCGTCGCCCAGCCTGCCCTGTTCGATGGTGTCCGCCCAGTTGAGCGTCACGCCGGGTTCGCCCTGCTCGCCCTGGATGCCCTGGGTGCCCTGCTCGCCTTGAAAGCCCTGCTCACCCTGGGGGCCTTGCACCCCCTGCACGCCCTGTGGACCCTGTACGCCCTGTGGACCGGTCGGCCCCAGCTGACCCGGGTCTCCCTGACACGCCGTCATGACCGCTATGAGTACCATCCACGTCAGTTTCCTCACCCGACCCATCCTTTCCTGGTGGTTTATCGCGTTTCCCAAATGACCACAAACTTTCGGACGGGAAGAAACTGCAACGACGTCGCGCCTTTCGCAAGGATTAACCCGGCCCCTGGATCATAATTCCCATAGACATGCCATGCCTATGGCTTAGATTACTCCGAACGCCACGCAGAAATCCCACGGCGAACAATTGCGCGTGTAAGGGCATGTTCCAACAGGCCCGAAGCCTGTTCCGTGCTCAATGCTCCACCATCAGGAAACGAGGATCTTCCCATGTCTTTCCAGGATCATCCAACCTATTCCTCCGT
>LXNJ01002004.1_pt1 | contig 11513 bp, 7 predicted proteins | sample 809081 | NCBI WGS metagenome assembly LXNJ01 (sample SAMN04870510, study PRJNA318959) | sponge metagenome | biome: sponge; feature: marine sponge reef; material: water | host: Petrosia ficiformis | place: Greece: Milos, Mediterranean Sea | collected 2013-05-29 | depth 5-7 m
TCCGCCCGCCATGGCCGCCGTGGCGATGCGTCCGCCGCCGAGGAGCCGGCCGGTTCCGTCGAAGAAGACCGCCGACTGCCCGGGCGTAACCGCGAGCACGGGCTCCTCCAGTTCGAGCTCGAGACCGTTGCCGGCGTGCTGAACGCGGCCGGGCACCGCCGGGGCCCGGTAGCGCAGCTGTGCGCGCACGACGGTTCCGTCAGACGGTGGCCGGGCCGTGAGCCAGTTGAGTTCGCCCACCCGCAGCTCGCGGCACTCCAGCGCCTCTCTCGCGCCCACCACCACCTCCCGCGTGCCCGGACGGATTTCGACCACGTACACCCTGCGGTCGAAGCCACCGCCCAGTCCGCGGCGCTGGCCCACGGTGAAGGAAGCGTAGCCCTGGTGGCGGCCCACGACCCGCCCACGGGTGTCCAACAGGTTGCCGGGCCGGAGCGCGTCGTGGCGCTCGCCGAGCCGGCGCCGCAGCAGGTCGCGGTAGTCACCGGTGGGCACGAAGCAAATCTCCTGCGACTCGGGCTTGGCCGCGGTGACGAGGTGGAGTTCGCGGGCGCGGGCGCGCACCTCGGGCTTGGTGAGTTCGCCCAGCGGGAACCTCAGGCGCGGCAACAGCGCGCGGGGCAGGCCCCACAGGAAGTAGGACTGGTCCTTGGCCGGGTCGCGTCCCCGGAAGAGAGCCGTCTCGCCGTCCACGACCCCGGCCCGCACGTAGTGCCCGGAAGCCACGGCATCGCACCCGAGCAGCGCCCCCCGTCGCAGAAGATCCCGGAACTTGGTGTTGGAATTGCACCGGACGCAGGGGTTGGGTGTGCGACCGCGCGCGTACTCCGAGACGAAATCGTCGATGACGTCGCGGGTGAACTCCTCCTCCACGTCGAAGACGTAGTGGGGGATGCCCAGCGCGTCGGCGACCCGGCGCGCGTCCATGATGCCGTCGAGCCCGCAGCAGGTGCGCGACGGTCCCGGCTCCTCCTGGTAGCAGAAGGTCTTCATGGTCGCGCCGATGAGCTGGTGGCCCTGCTCGGCCAGCAGCGCGGCCGCCACCGAGGAGTCGACCCCCCCGGACATGGCCACCAGGATCCGCTCGGCGGGCATCCTCAACCTCCTCCTGCGCCGGCGAGCGCGCGGGCGCGGTTCACGATCTCGATGGTCCGGCGCGCGGCCTCGCTGACCTCCGCGGAGGTGGTGGTGCGACCCAGGCTGAAGCGCACGGAGGCCAGGCCCTCTGCCCCGTCGCCATAGAGGGCGCGCAGCACCGGGCTGGTGGTGGTGCTGCCCGACGCGCAGGCCGATCCCCCGGATACGGCCACTCCCGCCAGGTCGAAAGCGATCACCAGAGGCGCGGCGTCCAGCCCGGGGAACCCAAGGTTGAGCAGGTGAGGAGCTCGCGGGCCTTCCGCGCCGAACACGCGCGTGCCGGGGAGCGCATCGACGATGGCCGCCTGGAGGCGGTCGCGCTCCACTGCCAGCCGCTCCGCTTCCTCGGTCTGTTCCTCAACCGCCAGGGTGAGCGCTTTCGCCAGACCCACCGCCCCCGCCACGTCCTCCGTTCCGGGCCGCAGCCGCCGCTCCTGCCCGCCTCCGAAGAGAAGGGGGGCGAGCCCCACGCCGCGGCGGCGGTAGAGCAGCCCCACCCCCCGGGGTCCGCCAATCTTGTGCGCGCTCATCGATGCCAGGTCGAGTCCGGCTCGGCCGAAGTTCACCGGCACCTTGCCCACCGCCTGGACCGCGTCGGAGTGCACCACCACCCCCGCCGCCCGCGCCCGAGCCGCAACGCGCGCGACCGGCAGCACCGTGCCGACCTCGTTGTTCACCCACATCACCGAGAGCACGCACGCGCCCCGCGACAGCGCGTTCGCCAGCCCGGCCTCTTCGAGGTCGCCCGTCGGGTCGACGTCGACGTGCACGCTCTCCCCGCCGCGCGCGGCCACCTGGTCGCACGCTTCCCGTACAGCGGAATGCTCAATTCTGGTCGCGATCGTGCGCGGCCGTTCCCCCGAGGCCACCGCGACCGCGGCGCGTCCCAGCACGGCCATGTTGTCGGCCTCCGTGCCGCCCCGCACGAAGGCGATCTCCGCCGGCTCGGTCCCGAGCGCGCGCGCGCATTCCGCCCGTGCGCCCTCCAGGGCGGCGCGCGCCTGCCGCCCCCACCGGTGCGCGCTCGACGGATTGCCGAAGGCGCCGGAAAGGTGGGGACGCATGGCGTCCAGCGCCTCCGATCGCAGGGGCGTTGTGGCGGCGTGGTCGAAATAGAGGGCGGGGCGGTCCATCGGAGACGGTGTCGGCTGCTGATGGCGGGATGAGTTCCAGCGCCTAACTTTAGCCGCCCCGGGGTTTCGATTGAAGGTGCGCATCCGAACAGGGACTCGCCGATGAGCCAGGCACGACTTCCCGCGGGTCCGCCGGCGCGGTTCCGCTCGACCGTCCACGGGACCGTCTTCGCGGGTCGCGACCGGCATCTCGACGCCCTCAGCCCCGGCGACGCGCTGGTGCTCATCCCCGATCCACCGGATGGCGGCCAGGCCGTGGTGTGGGTGCATCTGCCCGCGGGCGATCCCGTGGGCTACCTGCCTCCCGAGATCGGCGGCTGGCTGGGACCCTGGCTGCGGGCGGGCGGACGCACCCGGGCGACGGCCCTTCGCGTCGGGAACGATCGCGTGCCGAGCTGGCGGCGGCTGGTGGTGGACGTGCGCTGCCTCGGCGGAGACGGGCAAGCCGCATCCGGCGCGTTGCCGGCCATCTGATGCGCGGACGGGCCGGCCAACGCCGTCAAGCGAAGCTGGAAGGCTTGGTCGGGCGCGCACCGCGGCGCGGCTGCCGCCCCGAAGCCCTCCTATTCGAAGCGCAGCGCCCTGACCGGCGTCATGCGTGCGCCCCGCAGGGCGGGGAAGAGGCCAAACAGCATCCCCGTCACGATGGCGGAGGTGAGCGCGGCGATGATCGACCAGAAGGGGATGGACGCCGGAATCGGAGTCCTGGCTTCGATGAAGTCCGCGAGGCCCGCGCCCAGCGCCAGACCGAGGGCCCCTCCCAGGAAGGTCAGCACCGACGCCTCCACCAGGAACTGCCAGAGGATCTCGTTTCGCGTGGCGCCAACCGCCTTGCGGATGCCGATCTCACGTGTCCGTTCGGTCACGGAGATCATCATGATCCCGATCACGCCGATCCCTCCCACCATCAGCGCCACCGACGAAAGGGCGATCATCACCAGGAAGAAGGCAGCGGTAAGCTGGTTGAACGACTCGACGATCTGCTGGGACTCGACAAGGGCAAAGTTGTTGTCGTCGGCCGGACCGAGCCCCCGCATGGAACGCAGGACCGTGGTGACCTGATCCTTAGCCCGCTCCCGGCCGAACGGTTCTCGCGGCACGATCGTCAGCATGAGGAAATTGAAGCGATTCCTGGCCTTGAGTCGCTTCTCAGCGGCGGTCCAGGGGAAAACCGCCCAGTGATCGATGGTTTCGGCGAAGATGTTGTCGTCCGCCCGATAGACCCCCACTACCCGGAACAGGGGGCTGACGGACCGCCTTCCCGCCGTCACCCGAACGTTCCTGCCAATGGGATCGCGCTGGCCGAAGAGTTCCTCGGCCAGCCCGGGTGAAATCACCACCACGGCGCGGCCTTGGTCGACCTCGGTGGGCACGAAGTTGCGGCCCGCAATGAACTCACCCGGTTGGGCGGCCGTCCAACCGGCGGACATCCCGTTGCCCTGGAACGCCCGCACCCGACGCCCCTCGAACGAGAACGTCGGTGAGAACTCGAAGTTGACGATCGCCTCGGAGACGGCCGGGAGACGCTCGATCCGGTCGATCTCCTCGTGGGTCAGCTCCGGACGATCCCACCACGGCGGGCGCCCGCTGCCGTCGCCGACCAGACGGACATCCGTGAAGTCGAAGGGGGTGAGATAGAAATTATCGGCTCCGCCGGCTTCGAACGGCGAGAGTATGCTCGAACGGATCCCCGTGATCATCGCGGCCATGGTCACGACCACACCTACCCCGATCGCCACCCCGGTGATGGTCAGACCGGCTCGAATCTTGGTCGCGCGAATCGCCTCCAGTGCGATGCGGATTCCCTCTTTGACGGTATTCAGCCGCGCTCTCATCACTCGTACCTCAATGCATCTACCGGATTGAGCTTCGAGGCCCGCGCGGCCGGATACACGCCAGCCACGACCCCGACCGTTATCCCGAGCGCGACACCGAGCCCGATCCAATGGGGCGCCACCGCCGCCGGCAGAGGCGACACGGCGCGAACGACCATGGTGAGCGCGATTCCGATGCCGATGCCGACCAGCGCGCCTACCGCGGACAGGGTGGCCGTCTCGATCAACACCTGGAGCAGGATGTCACGCCGGCGTGCACCGATGGCCTTGCGCACGCCGATTTCCCGGGTCCGCTCCATGACCGAGACCAGCATGATGTTCATGATCACGATGCCGCCCACGACCAGCGATATGGAGACCAGTCCGGGTAGCGCCACGAAGAGCACGCGCGAGATGTCGTCCCAGAAGCTGAGCGCTTCTTCCGCGGTCTCGAGGTTGAAGTCATTCTCCTCGCCGGGCCGGAGGCCGTGGCGCGCGCGCATGATTCCCTCGGTCTCCGAGGTAGCCTCCCGCAGCAGTTCGGGGCTCGCGGTCTGGATCACGACGCCGTCGACGACATTTCGCGGATTCACCATTCGCCGGATGGGAGAACGGGCCGGGGCCAGCACCATGTTGTCACGCGACAGTCCCAACATGGAACCCTGTTCCTCGATGACTCCGACGATGCGGAAGGGGAAATCCCGGATCCGCACCTGCGCACCCACCGGTTCCTCATCCTCGAAGAGCAGGTCCGCCGTGCTCTTGCCGAGAACCACGACAGCTGCGCCGCGGTCGGCTTCCTGTGCGGAGAACGGCCGGCCCCGCTCGATGTCGTACGTACGAATCGTAAAGATCTCCTCGGAAGCTCCGAAGAGGAGCACGTTCTCGACCTTGAGTCCTCCCGGACCCTCTACTTCCCCCCGAGCGATGGACTCGACCGCGATCGTGGCCGGCGTCTCGAGCCGCTCGCGAATCGCGTCCGCGTCATCCATTTCGATGCGCGGGCGGCGGGCCGCGCGGCGCAGGGAGACTGGGTCGCCGTCCACGATGTTGGGTCTGCTCCGCTCGAGCGTCACGGTGTTCACACCGAAGACCATCGAGGAGAAATCCTCCCGGATGTAGCGGTCGATTCCTTCGACGATGCTGACCACCACGATCAGGAACATGATTCCGACGATGACGCCGAGGAGGCTGAAAAAGCTCTTCAGCTTCTCGCTGCGGATGTAGCCCAGCGCCAGCCGTACGCCTTCCCAGAGCTGCATGACCGCCTCAGGCCTGTCCGCGGATCACGAGGCCGGCTCGTCCGGCTCTACCGAAGCGCTGTCGGTCCGCACTTCCTCGCCATCGTTGAGTTCGCGAATACGCTGGTAGGGGCCGCTCACCACCGTGTCGCCCTCAGAGAGTCCGGAGAGCACCTCGAAGTACTCCTGTCCCGCGATCCCCACGGAGACGGGAACGAAATGCGCCTCGCCGTCGCGTATCACGAAAACACCTTCCTCGTCTTCCTCTTCCTCATCGCCATCGTCTTCCGCGCGCGCGGAAGACGATTCCGTCGCACCGTCTCCGGCCTCCTCGGCGCCGAGCTCCCCATCGCCGTTCGAGTCGTTCCCGTCCGCTTCCTGCCCCGAGCGCTCCCGAATCGTCAATGCGATGATCGGAATCGTCAGGGCCTGGTCACGGATTTCGGTGACGATGTCGGCGGTGGTCGAGAGGTCCGGACGCAGTTCGACCGGCGGGTCCTCCAGCGTGATCACCACCTCGAAGTCGATGGTGGGGGTCTGGCCCGTGCCCGCCGCGCTGGACGGGGGCCGGATGGCGGAGTTCCCGATCTCGGTCACGGTCCCGGCGAACTCCGTGTCCGGAAACGCGTCCAGCTCCAGGGCGGCGCTGTCGCCGATACTGATGTCAGGCACGTCGGTTTCGTCGACCTGCATGACCGCCTCGATCACCGACAGGTCGCTGACGGTGAGCAGCAGGCTCCCCGGGTTGTTCATCGTGCCCACGATGGCGGTCTCGCCGAGCTCGATGTTGAGCCGGGTGACCTTGCCCGAGATGGGAGCCCGGATGGTGGTTTTGGAGAGGCGGTCCTCCGCTTCGGCGAGCGTCGCGCTCGCCTGGTCCACGCCGTGCTCCGCGGCGGTGAAGAGGGCCTGCGCGACTTCGACCTGGGTCGCGGCGTCGTCAACCTGCTGCCGGCTGACGAGCGTCGAGTCGCGCGTCCAGAGCCCCTGCATGCGGTCGTACTCGCGCGTTGCCTGGATCAGGCTGGCGTTCTGCTGGGCCGCCTGCGCCTCCCGCTGCGAGAGCGCCGCCCGCGACTGGGCCACGGCGGCCTGGAACTGGGTCTGGTCGATGCGCAGAAGTATTTGCCCTTCTTCGACATCGTCGCCTTCGTCGACGTTGAGTTCCACGATTCGGCCGGAGACATCGGAGCTGATGTCGACGGTGCGGCGCGCGCGGATGTTGCCGCTGGCCGTAACGATGGCCTCGAGGTCGCGCCGGCCTACTTCCTCGACGCGCACTTGGGTGCCGTTGTTGCGGGACTGCAGCGTGGTCAGCGCTCCGGCGACCACGAGGACGGTTACCACGAGCACGCCGATGGCGATTTTTGCTTTAAGCGTCATTTGGATGTTGTTCCAGAAATGCTGTCCAGGATCCTGGGCATACCTGCCGTCCCGCCTCCCCGTGCATCCCGACAGGCGTCAAGGCCGCAGCCTCGCACCCACCAGTGCTTCGAGATCGGCGAGCAGATCATGATAGGAATATATGGCGGCGACGCGTTCGCGGTCGGCCTGGGCCATGACCGTTTCCGCCTCGACGAGGTCCAGAAAGCTCGCGGAACCGACGCGATACTGCTCGGTGGCCAGGCGGAGCTGCTCGGCCGCCACGGCCTGGTTGCGCTGCTCGATGAGCTCGGTCTCATACGCCGTCCGGACAGCCGCAAGACCGGAGGCGATCAGCGCCCGCAGATCCAGTTCCGCGCCTCGGCGGCGATGGCGGGCGTCTTCCCGCGAGGCACGCGCGCTCTCGACCTGCAGCTGCCGGCTGAAGCCCTGGAATACGGGAACGCTCACCGTCAGGGAAGCCCTGGGCGGCTGGCGGGTGAAGTCGAATGGGAACGCGTTGTTCTGCGCGGCGATGGCCGCTTCCTGATCGGGCGTAAAGACGAACGCGTTGCAGTCCTGCATGGGAAGAGGATCGACCAGGCGCCCGTACACCTCATTCAACAGGTGACACTGCTGGCGTTGACCCGTGACCCGGGCCCGGGACTGGCTGATCAGCGATTCGACGCTGGACGCTTCGCGCGTGAACCCGCTCAGACCCGCGCTGAGCGACAGGGACGGGTAGTAGGAGGATTGCGCCATCTTCACGTCGCTCGCGGCAACGGCCTCGTTGGCCCGCTCGGCGATGAGCCCTGGATTGCGTTCGAGCGCCATCGCCACCAGCTCCTCTTCGGACCACACCGGCTCGCGGACCTCGAACGCGCTCACGACGGTGAATTCCTGTGGCACCTCCGCTCCGAGCACGACCAGAAGCGCGATGCGCGCGTTGCTCACCGCGAATTCGGCCTGCAGCAGGGTAACCTCGGCGCGGCCGACCGAGACCTCCGCCTGGCGCACGTCGCGCGGGGTCGCGGTTCCCACCTCCAGCTGCCCCTCGGCCAGCCGCAGGTTGAAGCGGGCGCGCTCCAGTTCCTGCTGGGCGAGCAACAGTCCCTCCTGCTGGCGCAGGACATCGAGGTAGCGAATGGTCACGTCGCGGACGAGGTTGGCCTCGGCCTGGTCGATGAGCGCGACCGTTGCGTTGCGGGCCGCCTTTTCGCGCCCCGGCCGAAACAGCGACTCGGCGGCGATGGAGTAGTTGAGCCCCGCGTTGTAGCTGGAGAAATAGTAGGAAGGCTCGTCGCCGAACCCCAGCTGGCTCGTCGTAAGGCTGCCGAACTGCTGTTCACCTCTTCCCTGCCAGGAGAGGCTCGAGCTCAGATTGGCGAACGGCAGCAGGTCGCCGTAGGCGGAACGAACCGCCCAGTCGGCGACGCGCGAGTCGTTGCGAACGGACTGGAACGAGGGGTTTTCGAGCCGGGCTATGCGGATCGCTTCGTCGAGTGTGAGGCGGGAAGGCACTTCCTGGGCCTGCAGGGACTTCCCGGAACACATGAGAAGCGTCAGGGCGCACATTGCGGCTGGGATCATTCTGAACACGGATGGTCTCCCCTGGGTGACTGTCGGTCCTCGGCCTGACGCGGCCGCGGGACATACGAGCCCCTCCGCGGAGGGGTTTCATCGTCGACATCGATGGTTGCAGGAGCCGGAACACCCACCGGTGCCGCGAGGCCGGCCGGGGACGGATGTCTCACGGCCCGGGGCGGGCGACGCGGGTGGCGGACGATCCCGTGGAGTTCTCGAGAACCCGCAGGACCCTGCCCGCCGCGTCATGCCATGCCTCCCAGAGCATGGCTCCGGCACGTATCCGGTAGTGTCGTGCCGTTATCGTCTCCGTACCGATGCGCACTTCCCCGGTTCCGGCAAGGGTCAACTCCGCCTCCGTCTGAAGTCCGTCGCGCGGAACGATGACCGGCACCCGCGAGCGACCGGGGTCGGTTCCGGGCGCCAGGAAGTGAAAGTGATGCGCGACACCTCGCTCGAGGATCCTGGTGCCCGGCGGGGCCCGGTACTCCTTCACCTGCTCCCCGGCATCGGATGTGACGCGCGACTCGAACCGGGTGCCGCGCAGTTCGAAGCCGATCTGTTGCGCTCCCTCGCCCCCGACCTTGTTCTGATAGGCGGACGGCATCCACCCGGCCCCCGTCAGCTCCATCAGAATGTCCATCGTGCTCGGACCGCCGGGCAGCATGGTGCGAATCTGTCCGGCGGCGATGACGCGGGTCTCGTCCCCGGTCCCCACCTGACGGATCGAGAAGGTCTCGCGTCCTACGACCTGTCCGTTGACGGCAACCTCGAATTCGCCCCGGTCCAGGATGCTCACCTGGGCGGCAGCGCGGTGCACCGGAAGGGATCCGCCAAGGGTAAAGAGAAGTACAGGGAAGAGAATGCGCCGCACGGGCGAAACCTCGTTCGCGAGTGATCGAAACGACATCGCACTACACCCCAGCAGAGGGACGGATCCTGCGAGCCGATTCCCGGAAGTCACCGATCCGCAGAACCGCGGAGCTCGCGCGGGCTTCCCGATCCGGCCTCACACGCGAGCACGCCGCTTCCGTGGTGCTGTGGCTCAGCGTGGCGGCGCTGGCGGTATGGACGCGCTGGCCTGCTCCCGCCTGGCTGCTGGCGAGTGCGCTGGCGAGTGCTCTCGGCACGCTCCACACGCTCTCCCGCGGTTCGGATCGCCAACGCTGGGTGCTCGCCGCCGCCCTCGCCCTTCTGGCGGGGATGGCGAGCGGGCTTCTCGGCTCTGCGCGGTTCGGCCAGGTTGCGAGCGACTGGGACCGTTTCCGCAGCGGAAGAGAGGCCCGGCTGGAGGCGGCCCTGGACGAGCGCTTCGAGGCCTTGATCGACCGCGGGACAGGGGCGGTCGCTCGCGTCGCCTCCCGGGAATTAGATGGAGAGTCCGCCGGATACTGGACGTTCCTGGAAGAAGTGCGCCGCGAAGCCGATGTACAGGCGGTGGCCGTATTCGACGCGCGAACCGACCTCCTGGCCTGGGCGGGCAACCACCAGGGGGTTGTGCCCCTCGACGCCCGTTCGGGCTGGGACCGGTACGTCTACGGGCAAGGCCCCGTGTACACGTACCTGTATTTTACCGAACGCATCGGCGCGAGCGGCGCGACCGTGGTGGCCGCCGCGCTGCTGCAGAGCGACATGCCTCCGGACGTCCCGGATGAGGAATCCGCCTTTGCCACCCGCTTCCAGTCCGATGTCGGAAGGGCGATCCGAATAACGCACTCCGAACAGGCGACCGGTCCTGCAATTCGCGACTTCAACTGGCAGGGAAGGACGCTATTTTCCATCTCCTCCGAGGAGCTGACGCAGGGAGAAGCCTTCGAGTCGGTTCGGAGGGCATGGAGCCGCGTGGTCGCCGGTCTGGCGGTGACGGCCTGGTTGCTGCTGCTCATCGGCCTCCGGGGCACGCCACATCACGCGATCCTGGCCGCCGCGACCCTGGCCCTGCTGGCGACAGTGCTTCCATTCGGCGATCTGCTGGGTGTTTCGGGTCTTTTCTCGCCGGCCGGCTTCCTCCTTCCCGGAACGACGGAGGGAACGCTCGGGCGCGTGCTGGCACTCGGACTGGCGGGGGCGTTCATCGCGGGACTGCTGCCCCGGAGCGCCCGCGGGCGCGGCGCCCCCCTGGCCGCCGGGGCCCTGGCCGGAATCGGTTTCGCCGCGGTGGTCCACTGGTTCTCGCTGGCGCCAACGACAACGCAGTTGGGGGGAAGCGCAGATTACTGGGTGTTATACCAGTGCGCCGTGACTTCCGTGCTGGTCATCGTGGCCGCTCTGGCGCTTCGACTCGCCACCCGGCCATCGCCGGCGTCGGCGCGACCATTCCTTGTCGCAGCCGGCCTGCTCCTGGCGCTGGTGCTTGGGCTGCTGGTGAACGTCGTGTCCCTTGGTTCACCACCCACCCCCGCGTGGGCGGGTGCTCTGTGGGCGCTCCCGGTATCCTTGATCGGACTGGGCCTTCAGCCCGCCACCACCTGGCGTGGCTCGGTCACCTCGGCGGCGGCCGCCATCGTGCTTGCCGCGAGCGCGGCCCTGCCGTTCACCTGGGGCGGGCGAGTCGCGTCGCAGCTGGAGGTTGCCGAGGAGCGCCTTTCCACCCTCGGAAACCAGGTGGATCCCTATCTGCAGTTTCTGCTCGAGGGTTTGTCCGAGAAAACCGATTCACTCTACCAGAGCGGAGCCCGCGGAACCGGGCTTCTGTACGGCACCTGGCGGGCGAGCGGTCTCGCCCAGGAGGGCGTCGCCGTCTGGATAGACCGCTGGACTCCCGGTGGGCTGCCCAGCGACGCGTTGCGCATGGGCGTCTCCGGTCCCCGACCCTCGATCGTGGACGACTATCTGGACGAAGCCGCGCTGGGCGCCACCGTCCTGCAACTTCAGTCGGAAGACGTGCACTACCTGGGTCTGGCGGTGCTGCCGGACCGATCGATCATCACGGTTGCGGTCCCCCCGCGGCGAGGGTTCGGCACGGCTCTCTCACCGGACGTGCCGTTCGGGAGCGAGCAGGCGGACGCCGGAACCGTCACGCTCATGCCGCTCAACGCGGACGACCCGGTTCCGGCGGAAGGGGCTCCGCTGTGGGAGCGAACTTCGGAGGGATGGCGTGGCGAACAGACCATCCTGTTCCCCGAGGGGTGGTATAACGCCCACTACGAGGTGGAACTCCCCGGCACGGCGGTGCTGGTGGCGGGAACCGTGCTCGTCCTGCTGCTCGATCTGCTGATCGTGGCCGGTCTGTGGGGCATCGG
>LXNJ01002005.1_pt1 | contig 11510 bp, 8 predicted proteins | sample 809081 | NCBI WGS metagenome assembly LXNJ01 (sample SAMN04870510, study PRJNA318959) | sponge metagenome | biome: sponge; feature: marine sponge reef; material: water | host: Petrosia ficiformis | place: Greece: Milos, Mediterranean Sea | collected 2013-05-29 | depth 5-7 m
AAACTTGCGGATTTCGTAACATTCTGGTCCAAAAATATAAAATTACAACTTTCCAACAATATTCGCGCAGGACTATCATGAATTTAGTTACAGTCAAGCCGAAATTCCAGGTTACCATTCCGGCAAAGTTGCGCAAGGGCATTAATCTCCAAGAGGTTGACATCATGGAGGCAATCCGCGTCGACGACAGGATACTGCTTAGAGTCAAACAGGTTGTGGACCGGAACGTCATTGCTGACAGAATTGCTTCGACGTTTGCGGAGGTGCATGTACCACCCGAGGATGAGGTTATGCAAGACATGATTGCGGAAATTTCCGCGTCCCGTCGTGAGCGCCGCAACCATGGAACATGAAGGTAGTTTTGGACTGCAATGTCTTAATTTCAGCGGGTCAAACCGACGGCACCTGCCGCAAAGTCATCGACAGAGATGTACAACGCCATCAAATCATACTGTCCGCTCCGATTTTGTCTGAATATAAAGCTGTGGCGGGACGTCCCAGACTGAGCCCTTATTTCAGCTATTGAAATTATTAATTCGGGAATTCGACCAATTGGCCGTTATTGTCGAGTCAGCTAAATTCGAGTTTGGTATACGCGACTCTGACGATGAGATTTATTTGGCAACAGCAACGGTTGGCGATGCTGCCCTGATTTCTGGCAATATGCGGGACTTTACGGAACCGCGTTACGGGTCGGTTGAAGTCTGGTCGTTGCGAGAAATTCTCAATCAGACATCGTGATTGACTGATGTCGGTCCCGTTCGTTCCGCTTCCTTTCAGTATTTCACAGTGACAGCTTTGATTTTCAGAATATCGTGTTGAAGCTGAAGAATTTCTATAAACAAGCCAGAAAAATCAAACCGCTTGTATGGGGTCCGTCTGAGCGATCGGCAATAGAAGTTGAATCCATCTACGCAAACGTATATTCGCAATATTTGACTGCGAAAGAAAAAGTAGGGGCCTCCTTAGGAAGTCCCGCACCCTGCGCTCGAAAGCCACAGGGGGTGTAGTGAAACAAAGAATATCGGATTTTGATTTGGTGTTTTCAAGTTGGGCTAATATTTTAGTTCTGAAAATTTGTTTCTTTTACCATTGGTGTCGGTAACAGTTCCATGTGGAAGTCAAATTTAGCTAAGGTTCGGAGACGTTGCGACCGGGCCCACCATTGGAATAAAGTTGAACTATTGTCCGCACTTTTGCAGTTGGGCGATGGTTCGATAATTGCAAGCGCATTAATGGCAGCATGGGCGATGTAAAAAAGGCTTTTCGATATTTGGGTATTAGGCTTCAAGTTTTATCGATCCTAACAGACTGCACAAGGCCTGAGGTTGGGATAGCAACTTCGATCAAGTTACGGTCTTGCTATCCTCGGGTTTCCATCTCACCGAATTTGGTATTCGCTCTTAGTTGCAGTGTTATTCAATATGAAACGAGTATGACAAATAGTCCGAATCCATGTCTAGTCAATTGCAACAGATTTGGAGTAGAGTGAATTTACTTTAAACCTATAAAGAACTTAGATCAAGAACCTTTCAATTCGAAAAACCAAAGAATTCTGTCGTTCGATTGATGACATGGCGATCATTATGCACCAGTCTATAGGGGCAACGAGAGCGTCATGGAAAGTATCGCTGCCGCATTGTTCCCATTTGTTTCATCTCAGAGAAACCGGGATTATGTGAAGTGTCGCGTGGTGTGCAACAAGACCAAAGGGCGTTGTGTCGGTACTGGCGTTCGTCGCAAGCCGCGTCCTGATGGGCGTCCAGAAAATCCGCATTTAGAGTCGGTTCACCAAGGTGACTTTGATGGTAACAAAGGTGTTTATCACATCAATGCAGTGGACGAAGTAACTCAGTATGAGTCTGTGGTATCAGCGCAGCGAGTCAGTGAAAGTCACTTGTTTCTGATACTTGAGTAGTTGTGGAAAGGGTTTGCGCTTGAGATACTCGAACTTCACAGCGACAATGGTTAGGAATTTGTCTACTACACAGTGGGGGGTTGCCGGAGAAGTTGCGGGTGGAATTGTCCAGGCCTGAAACATGCAAGAGCAATGATAACGCTTTGGTGGAGTGTAAGAACGGGCATGTGGTTGAAAGTTACTCGGTTATGCGCATATCCCTGGCATCTGCGAGCAATCCCTGAATTAATTCACTATGGAGCATTTGATTCGGTATGCGAACTATCACCACTCGTGTTTGCTTGTGCAGGAGCAGATTGATTTACGAGGTTGCCTTCGCAAGCGTTAACGCTATCAAAATGTGAGCGCGCCGTATGCTAAACTTACGTCATTACCGGCCCCGTAGAACTGTTTGAAGCCGTGGGTCGCCTTCGTCAACTGGGTCGCGAATCGAGGGAATTGACGACAATGAAACTGCTTAGTGCATACAAGAAGCACGACGCGAATGGTTTCATTTGATTGACAAACACATTTGTCGTTATGAATCACTCTTGCTTCAGACTAATTCCGTAATTGGAAATAATTTGATTTATCTGTTTGAAAAATCGACTTATTGGCAGGAAAATTGCCTCCGTTTGGCTTACAGATGCCACATCAGTTAACAAAGAGTCGAATTACCTATAAATTGAATTGAGGTAAAAGATGGTAGATAAAAATTTAGATAAACGCGATAAAGTTAGTTTCGCAATAATGATCCTTGTACTTTGTTCTTGTGTTGCAATTCTCTTAATTGTGGCGAATAAATTTTTTTCGTTCGATGCCGATAAATTCTTAACTGTCTTTGTATTATCGATCACTATAGTGTCTTCAATTATCGGCATATTGTGGTACTTACGAGCTGAAATTACCAGCAAAGTTTTATTCACTAGTAGTGACCAATTCGCGGAGAATATTCAAGACTCTGATCAGAGTAATGAAGAGCAAATTAATTTGTCGAATCGACTATCTGATATAGAGAACAAACTGTCGGAGCTTTATTTTTCCCCTCAAGACATTTCGGAGTCTCAAAAATCCGAACTCGTGCAAACTGTTCGACAATCTATAGTAGCAACCGCTAACAATGAATTTCTCACCGAGATTCGTAAATCCATACAGGACAGTAAATCAGGTCAAGAATTTGCAAAAGATATACGACTAATATTTCAGAGAACAATCGACAGACTGGACAATGAAGTAGAGTCTCTCGCCCGCCGAGGAAATTTGAATCTCGCGTTGGGGATTTTGACAGCTTTGTCGGGAATTTTACTCCTTGCATTTTTTGTGTTGAACCCGGGGGGACCAAATGAGTCGCCGATGGAATTCGTCCAAAACTTCCTTCCACGGATTTCCCTCGTTATCATTGTTGAGGTTTTTGCATACTTCTTCCTACGCCTTTATAGTAATAGTTTAATAGAAATTAAGCATTTTCAGAATGAACTTACTAATGTAGAAGCGAAATTTCTTTCTTTAATAACGGCGACGCACATTAAAAGCGAAAACAACATGACAGATGTGATTACTCAGCTTTCACAAACTGAGCGAAACTACATACTTCAGAAAGGGCAGACAACTGTGAACCTTGAGCGATCAAAAATGGAAAAGGAGACAATTTCCAATTTGGCGAAGAATTTTATTAAGGTAATTTCGCGTAGAACGTAATCTTAGTTCAGATTTGTCAGCGTTTTCTCTCCGGCACTAGATAACGCTAATCCAACTGTTACAATTAACCTTTCATCTCCTGTTCGCGCTCCTAGCCCGCATATGTCGTGCGCCGTGGAAAGGCGCTTTTCTCTGGCAGGTGCGAAACCTGCCCAACAACTGTCGCTCCGGTTGGTAGCAGCCAGGACGGATCATGGAGGTAACGACATGGTTTGAAGCACTCTGGATAGAAGGGTCGCCATTGGACGACTTGGCGAACTTGCGGGCCGGAATGTGAGTGAATGCTGAGCAAGCCTCGAAACGGGCAATGCGGGAGCCGACCCATTTGAGATTATGGGAAGTCCGATGACAGATCGGGAAGTGAGCGACACGGGAACCGGTCTGTTTCCACCGGGGTATTGGCACTGGCACGCAGGCAGGATGAGAGAAGTGGAAACACGGGAAGCCCTGACAATGGCATGGCACATGCCAACCGGTAATCGGTGAGGACTGGACTGGGTTGTCAGGGTGGCGGAGAGGCCCGTAGTACTGAGGAAGCGAGGTAACTCTCGTGGAGGAAAGGGGCGTTGATTCGATAGCGGTACGTAAAGGATCTACGGCATGACTACTGACGGAAAACTGACAGGGTCAGGTAAAGTTCAAGGGATCTAGCGCATACTACATGCCAAAGCGAAGGAAGAACCCGAGTTAAGGTTGAAGCGGAAAGTATGTGCGATTTTCTTATGAGCGACTTCATGGACAACAGGGTCTGACTCGACTTGCACCGAAAACGAAGCGCTTTCCGTGGGTACAAGCATGATATCGTCTGAAAGCCGAGTGCTGGAAAACGGCATGATCGGATTGATGAGCGGCTACTGGAGACCGGGAGCTTGCTCGGACTGAGACACTGGTATAGGCGAATGCTGCCAGCAACAGATATCCCCGAGCTCCTTACCTCTACCGCGCCAGTAGTCGATTCTACGACAAACAAATTTGAATGGAAAATTATTTCCATTAGCAAACGTATTGACGAAATTGAAAGGCAAGCGATTTCGCTTAGAGTTTCTTAGTCTGTCTCAGTGTAGTGATGTTAGAATTCAGCGGAGAATGGCGGTACGACAGTCCAGGCGCAATGCCTTCTGGGGTTAAAGATGAGTTTCACATATTGATTGAGAAAATTTGTGCACAAGGATCGCGAAAGCAGATTCTGGAACACTTTAAGCGGTATTTCGCATCAGCCGCGGGTGTTCAGCACAGCGATAGCAGCAATGTTGGCTGGGCATTGACAGATTTAGAGAGAGTGATGAGCGAAGCGGCTGAAAACGCTCCACTCTTCGTAGAGGCCTTTTTTGATGCTTGCGAAGCACTTGAAAGTCGCTACCCAGAAATGGCGATGCCGGGGGTTGAACGGGTAAACCGTATCCTGATCGATCACAATACAGGTTTTAAAATTGACCCGCCTACACTTGTCACCAACAGTGAACACATACTGATTTCTGATCCGTACCAACCAACAATGCTGGATTCGGAATCCTGTGCAAAAATTGAAGATGCGTTACGGTCGGCCGATAGTGCTCTTGGTATGGGAAATGTTCGTCAAGCTGTCCACGAGATGCTTTGGGCGCTGGAAACAGCATCCACGTTGTTTCGAGATGAAAAGATTCACAATGGAAAAATTCGTGGCGACTACTTCAATAAGATTATTCAGAGTCTTAATATGCAAGCAAAGGGACATCAAAAGCAGATACTGGAATGGATGATGAGCTTACATGGTTATCTTTCTTCACCGCGAGGGGGCGGAATTCGCCATGGCGTTGATCTCAGGGACGGTTTGGATCTTGACAAAAATGAAGCGCGTTTATTTTGTCATCTCATCAGAAGTTATTTGACATACTTAATTTCAGAATATGAGCGCCTTCGAAAGAATAATACTTAAGCGAAGTATCATCAGGTTCGAAATTTGAAGATGCCTTCAATATTCATCAGTTACCGCCGCAAAGACTCCAGCGGACACGCCGGTCGGCTATATGATCGACTGAGATGTTGGTTTGAGGAGAATGAACTGTTCTACGATGTAGATTCAATCGATTGTGGAGCCGATTTCCCCCAAGAAATTTCTCAAGCAATTACATCAGTAAAAGCGGTCATAGTAGTAATCGGGCCTGATTGGATTGAAACTATCAATAGGCGAATAGACAATCAAATGACAGATTTTGTTCGTCAAGAAATCTCTATTGCATTGGAGCGGAAATTGAAGAATGAAGTAGAGATATTTCCTGTTCTAGTAGGTCAAACTGTAATGCCACAACCCAGTGATTTATATGACGAGCTGAACGTGGAGATAGGCAAATTACTTGACTATCAGGCAATTGATTTTCCGGCGGATACCAAAATATGGGATCTTCAGTTCGACAGATTGAGAAAATTACTAGTTTCAGTTGAGGGTGTTCCAATATCATCCGCACAAATTTCACATGGTGAGGGATACTTGACGTTTGAATCTAGCGATATGGAACCGACAATGAGTTCAGAACGACTTAATGTCCAAGCGGTACGGGAAGTATTTAGTTCCATTTCCAGTACATTGCTCAATTGGCCTCAGGAAACTGCCGGCCAGTGGATCGATCGTCCTGAATTAGACCAGCTGTACGCACTTACTACTCAGAATCAAAAGTCCGTGACCGTATTGCTTGGCGAACCGGGTGTGGGAAAGTCCGCCATTCTAGCTCGCTTGGGCACCAAATTAATAGGAGAAGGTGTACTGGTTTTGGCAATTAAAGCAGATGAGTTGCCGCGTGGCATTTCCACGCTAAATGACTTGGACGATTGGGTAGCTTGTCGTGTGCCTATAAAGGATGTGTTAATCGGTTTGTCTTCAGAACGTCGTATCGTTGTCCTCATTGATCAATTGGATGCACTTTCTGAATTGATGGATCAGCATACTAATCGCCTTGGCTTAATCGTAAGATTTGTAAACTCTATAGGCGACATTCCAAAAATTCACGTAATTGTAACCTGCCGTGATTTTGAATTTCGTCATGACGTTAGATTTAATTCTTTGAATGCAGATCAGATGTTGCTAGCTCGCCCAAGCTGGAATGTTGTTGAGTCCCTACTTGAAGACCATGGATTCAATACATCTGGCTGGAGTAATGAAGTTCGGAGTGTGTTGAGTACACCACAAAATTTGGCGATGTTTCTGCAACATCTATCTGACGAGAAAGACGAGCCCATCTACACTTCTTACCAGAGTCTTTTAGCCCAAATAATCGAGAAACGAATACAGAAAGTTCACGGAATCTGGACAGTTAGTGTTGCCGAACAAATTGCAGCGACGATGGCGAAAGAAGAGGAACTTTGGGTAAGTCGTGGAAATTTTGAGCCGCAATTCAACGAGGAACTCCAACGTTTAATTGAATCAGGGTTTCTGATACACTCAAAAGATCAGCTAAGTATATCTTTTCGTCATCAGACTGTATTCGAATTCTTGCGCGCTCGTGCATTTCTACGCGATGGAGAGTCGCTGGTTAAATTCATTGTTGAAGAGAAGCGGCAATCGCTGTTTGTTCGCCCAATTTTATGGAGTACACTCAACTACTTAAGAGCGAGTGCTGTGGCTGTCTACAGAAAACAGTTCAAGGAGCTATGGACAACTTCGGACTTACGAACACACATCAGAAACCTACTTGTCAAGTTTCTCGGACAGCTTGAGAATCCCGATGATCAAGAAGCATGTTGGTTGCTACCCAAACTTGAGAATCATAAATTTAAGCTTGATGTATTGAATGCAATCGCAGGAAGTCCTGGATGGTTTGATCGAATCAAAAGTCAACTACCAAATTTTTTGTGTGCTCCACATGAACAAGTTAGCCAAGTGGTAATTGTATTAGCCAAAGCAGTTTCATTTGAACCGAACACTGTACTTAAACTTGTGGAGAATTATTGGGTGCGAGATGTTGACTATCTAGACTATGCACTGACCGTAATGAAGGAGTTTCGACGGTGGGACGAACAAAGTGTAGAAATCGTATGCAAATTAGTTGATCATGCCCCTCAAAATAGTTATTTCATCCAAACGATTGCTGTGCAAATTTCAGAATGTAGACCTGATCTTGCACCGAAAGTTATATTTCGATATCTGCAAGCGAGAACTGTGAAAATTGATCAAGTAACTGAGAATCATCGCACACAATTACCCGCCGAGCAATCTGAACTGGAGAATTGGGGGACAAAAGACTTAACACAATATGAAAACCTTATTAATGGAACTTGGAGCAAACAAATTGAGGACATTGCTCTTCGTAACCCTAAAGCTTTCGTCAAAGAAATGTGGCCGTGGTTGGTTTCAATGTTCAGCCGCTTGGTTAGAGAGGACAGTCCATATCGAAATACTTACAAAACCCATTTCGGCTCAGCGTTTAAGCGAGAAACAGGCGAGCATCAACATTTGCAGACATCAATGCAGGCCGCGATTCGCGGTTTTGCGGAAACCAATATCGATGATTTTCTAAGTTTTCTTGAACAAAAGAAGAACGATGATCTGTATGTAGTACATCAACTTATTTCACTTGGTCTAGAGCGAATAGCAAGTCAACAACCCACTCTAGTATTGCAATATTTGCTGGACGACTCGAGACGTTTCGCGATAGGTGATAATTTTAACGAGCACCGCTATACCCAAGCTTTGATCTCTGCTGCAGTGCCTAACTTGCCGGAAGTGGAAGTACTACGTCTTGAAACGGCGATCAAAGAGTGGAACCTGTTCGTGGCAACTTCCAAAGTCAAAGATACGATGATGAGGCGAATATTGAATAATCAGAATCGCATACGCCGATTGAAATTACTCCGCGTGATTCCATTTGATCAATTATCAAGCTCAGGACAGAAATTAATCAATGAAGAAGCAAGAGCATTTCCAGGTTCACCCTCTGGGTATGGTTTGATTGTTGGCGGTTTCGTTGGTAGTGCTATGTCAAGTGCGCAAATGGATAAAGCGACGGATGAGGAAATTATAGCTTTGTTCGATATATTGACTGACGCTACTGAGTGGAAACATCCCTTGCGTCCTCGGGCTGATCTTGTTGGGGGAAGTATCCAAGCATCCAGAGAATTTGCTAAATTCGCTCGCAATTCACCAGAACGTGCATTACGACTGATTCCTCGTTTTCAACATGAAAAGTCGGAACGCCCAGCAGGAGAAGCTTTGGTTGCATTGGCAGATGGAAACACGCCACCCAAAGAACTGATTACTTGTATTCATAAATTAGACAAACGCGGGTTTGCGTCTGATCACTTTCGGTCAAGTGCTGCTCATTGCTTGAGTAAGATTGCTGATCGAAATACAGGGCTAAATAACGAAACATGCAACCTCTTGGAAAGGTGGATTAAAGACTGGGAACCTGTCGCAGATGCAACGTTCGCCGTAGAATCATCTCACGCAGAAAGTCAGCAAAGCATTCTTTGGGATGATATACAAAGTCACGATGTACCAGAAGGTAATTTCGTATTTTTTGTTGCTCTTATGCGCGGAATTCTTAACAGAAACCCGTCTGCGATAAATCAATGGATAGGAGTTTTGGAGCGGCATTTGCAACGACGAGAAGATCCAGTTGTCTGGCAACTTCTTGCTGAAGATTTTCGCCGACTCTTCGGAGGTGACAAAGAAAGGGCAACTAAGTTTGTCGAGTCATTTCTCTCTCGTTATCCTTGTATTCTAAACACCAACACCGGAGTCATTCTAATCGCAGGTACGATGCCGTGGCTTCCAGAATCAATTATTGATAGGACTGTAAAAAATTGGATGTCAGGAAGTTGGCAATATGGTCCACAATCTGCAGGTGAAATACTGGCTCTAAACCTCTGTCGTAACCCTGACGATACAAACATTCACCGTGAGATCGAACAGGTTTTGTGGGGAGATGAGAACGATGATTCTTGTCTGGGCAAAGTACAAGCGGGAATTGCGTACACATTTGTTGAAGCATGGTTCGAACCAGCACTTCGGTCTCTAACCACAAAATACCTTGTACGACTTCTGTCCTTAGAAAATGAAACTGTTGACAATGCATTGAAGAATAGATTGAGCACGGTGGAAACTTTCCCAGCTGACGAATATACACAAGAGATTTTGGAAGCTCTAATTTTGCGACCAAATATTATTGCAAACATTGCCTACTATTTGATCTGCGGGTTAAAAGGGTTGTTGCGTGCTGGATGGAGACCGGACTTAATATATAGGGTTACTGAAGCACTAATTTTGCAGCGTTCTGACGACATAGGTGATATTAGTACAACTAATTCACCATTAGCTGGTGACCTAGCGGATTTAGCGTTAACGCTTCATCGCATCCCAGATACTAGCGAATTAGGAGTTGAGGTGTTTGAGAAATTGATTGAGGCACGATCATTTATGATTGAAGAACGCATCTCAATTTTAGACCGGCAAGCCTTTAGGTAATGAAAGTCGGTATACATTCTGTCACTTAACCAATGATTTTTCCTTTCATGAAGCTATTATCCACAAACTTTCTTGTGAGCCGTGCGGTCTGTTCTCGCGAAGGTGCAAATGAAGCGTCGGTAGCGGTAACGCATAGATGTGATGATTGAGCATTGAAAACAAATGCCTTCAGAGTACCGAGGCAATAAAAAAGATCGGAGACAAAACTGGCTGTACCGATAGGTTGATGTGCAGTTAGGCTCTGTAATTTCGAAGGAGTCAAGGGATGCGAGTACGCCCTGTGCAGGGGTTTGGGAGGGTTTTTCTTGGTCTTGACAGTGTGGTTGTCAAAGCCGTTGATAGAAAGGAGGTTATCTGAGTCTGAATATGCGTATGGTAAAGAAGTCGGATGCAGTCATAGTAGCGGTGAATGTTCGGGTTGCCGTCAATCACTCTATGTAGGATTCAAATGCGTTGACACTCACGTCCAGACCTGTGCGAGGAGAGTGAAACACGCGTTCTTTCCAGATCTATCAAGTGCTTAATTTTGATTAAAATCCAACGACATAGATCATCGATGGAGCAGAATTGGTGTATGTTCACCCTTGTTGCAATCACAAGGTAAATTAATTGAGGATTTATACTGAAGTGAAGACAACTTGGGTGGTTCTTTCCCGACGACTTTGAAGTATATACTGTTCAGGATATGGGTGGGTCAGGTAGAGCAAACGGCGATTTGATACAACTAGCCAGAAGTCATTGTTTCAAAGCGCTGGTTACTGTAGACCAAGGCTTTGAAAATCAGCAAAACCTCATGTCCTGTAGATCTGATCTCCAGGTTTGTACTGAATGTCAAATTAGTTTTTGTTCGGATACGTTGCGACCGTACCCACCGATTTCATTGCAATTTACGAGATTTAACGAAAGTCAACTGGACGATGAAATGCAACGACAGCAGAGCGCGTCCCAAAACCCGCATCTGGCAGGCATAGAAGCCGCTTTAACAGAAGTTGTAGCAGGGGAAATGCAACCAAGACAGTACGCGCTTGCAACGAATCCCTATATTCAAAACGTAATAGGCGATTTCAACCAACTAATGTCGGAGATCAGAGCCTGCGATAGCGGCATCCAGTTCGCGCGGTCAGCGCAGTTGACAGTCCTATTCGGCGTAATTTTCACGTGGCAATGATTAGACACTGCGCAGATAAAGAATTCGACCGCATACTTGCCATAATTAACGAGGCCGCACAGGTCTATAAGGGCATAATTCCGACCGATCGGTGGAAGGACCCCTACATGTCCGCTGAGGAACTAGCGGAAGAAATCAACGCTGGAGTCACCTTCGACGGTTACGAAATCCCCCGGGTCGGGTTAGTCGGTGTGATGGGTGTCCAATTTGTTGAGGACGTAGCATTGATTCGCCATGCCTATGTGGTACCTGAATACCAACGATCAAGGATTGGATCGGCGCTGCTCACTGCGCAGTATGCGCGCTTGGAT
>LXNJ01002006.1_pt1 | contig 11506 bp, 12 predicted proteins | sample 809081 | NCBI WGS metagenome assembly LXNJ01 (sample SAMN04870510, study PRJNA318959) | sponge metagenome | biome: sponge; feature: marine sponge reef; material: water | host: Petrosia ficiformis | place: Greece: Milos, Mediterranean Sea | collected 2013-05-29 | depth 5-7 m
TAGCTGCGCGTCCAGTCGCATCCCCAAACGGCCAGGTCGTCGGGGGCGCACGTAATGCGCGACGGCGGGAACACTTGGCGGAGCAGCGTCTCCATGGGGTCGGGTGTCACGAAGGTGTGTTCACACGCTTGGCCGCGCAATGTTGTTGGCATGCCAGCGCAACGCATCGAGGTTCGGGCGGTAACGAGGACTGTCGGGCAAAGCGAGTGGACGCCCCTGAAACTGCTTCAGCCATCTATTCCGCCGGTCGTTGTCGACTTCCTTCGCCGTCGCGACCCTGAGACGGTCGTCCACCCAGAGTAGGCCGAGATCGAAGGCCCAATGGATGGACCGGTTCAGCGCCAATCCGTTCTGCACAAGATCTCGTCCGCCCCTCGCGACCGGGATGATGTGCGCTGCCTCTACTTCGTAGCGCGCCGCTTCAGTTCCCACGGCGTGCCGGAGTCCCAAGTCGGAAACCGCACATTTCGAGTCGTAAGCATCCACGACCGCCGTTCGGAACAGGTCAGATCGCACCTTGGCCTGACTCACGGTGGTCGGCCGATCTTGGATGTCTTGGAGCAGGTCGTCCAATTGCTTGGCCACCGCCTCTCCAGTCGACACGTCCATCGTGGCTAGGCCATCAAACATACCTCGCATAGATGGACGCTCATCGGGCAACCAAGTCTCGAACTTCCTCGGAAGCAACGCCACAACGGAATCCGCCGACAGCTCTGACAGATCAAAGCATCCCGGCAGATTGTTAACGAACCTGCAGTACGCGCGAAGACCGTTTCGATCATCCGAGTATCCCCGTTTCGGCTTCCGCGCCGCACGGTCGTAATAAAGGCGGCTTGCTGCCATGAGCGCACCGCGACTCGACATCAGTCGTAGACGTTCGCCAACGTGCGTCGCAGCAATCCCATGTACCGGGAGCGCGTAGCCGAGCAGCAGGTCCAACTCGCCATCCGGGCCGCCGCTGTACTGCCGCCAAAGTAGGTACGGACTGCGCAGCAGGTGGCGGTGCCGACGGCGGAGATCAGGATCCCTGAGGAGGTGACGACCGTCGACACCTGGTTTCCTGAAACCTTGCTTGTTAGGCGGACACACGGCGTCGAAGTAGAACAGGGATAGCCACTCCCACATTCCCGGCTCGTCCGCATCAACGAGGACACCGGCGGCTCGAAACCGACGGTCGATATACTCGGCGAACTGGTGTCGGGACGTGAAATCGCGTCGTGCAACCGTGACATCGCCCAACATGCTGGGTACAGAATACGCGTCGTCGGTGAGAAGCGTTCTCGGAGGCACGTGGTCACCGCGAACCCGAAGTTCGCCCAAATAGCGTCCGAACTCCTCAATCCCTTCGGACGTCAAGCACCGCAGCGGAGCCATGGCCACATTATCAGTTTCAAGACTACGGCAAAAAAAGACAACCACTCGCCCCCGGCCGCAGGACGGGTGTCGGACCACCGCTCCTCCACCCGACTCGAATGTTGGACGAAGCTGGGCGGCCTCAAGTTCCTACCCCGTCGAGAAACCGCCACATGCGCCCGCGTAAGCTCGCCGTCTCGTTGACCAGATGGTGACGTGCCTCCGGCATGGCCAGCAAGGTGACATCGTACCGGCGCTTGAGAACCTTGACGTTGTAGCGCCCGTCAACGGTGCCGTCGCGGCCGCCCTGGAGGACGACCACGGGTCGCCCTGACGGTTCACGCCGCTCGAATCGGCTCTTCCAGTCGAGCATGGCCGTCACCCATTCCACGGGGAGCGTGCGTGCCTGCAACGGGTCGGCACGCACCAAGGCCAAGAATTCGGGGTTCTCGGCGTTCGTGGCGAACTTGCGTCGCACCTCGTCGACGACATGGCGACCAACGGCGTAGCTGATCCGGCTCAACGGCCACGATGCCGGGCGCACCAACGGCGCCAACAGCACGATACGCTCGAACGCCGCCGCTTGACCGGCCGACCGGGTATCGAGCAACTCGAGGATCACCGAGGCCCCCATGCTCTGGCCGACCAACCAGCGCGGTTTTGCCAAGGCGTCCGCATGCGCACTGACGAAGGCACCGAGATCGTCGGTGTAGCGGTCGAAGGAGTCGATCGTCGCCCGCCGACCGGTGGACAGCCCGTGCCCTTGCTGGTCGTAGGCGAAAACGCGGAGGCCCCGACCGAGCAGGTACCGGATCAGGTGTCCGTACAGGCCGACGTGGTCGTAGTAGCCATGCACGATGATCGCGGACCCGTCGACACAGCCCGTCGGATCGAAGCGCTGCACGGCAAGCCGTTGACCCTCTCGCTCGAACCAGGAGAAGGACTGCCCGAGATCCAGATCGAAATAGCGGCGATAGCCCGCCCCGAAACCTTCGCCCGGCAGGAATGTGCCTTGTCCCCGCAACGCCCTTCGAGTCCCTTACATCCGGGCACGCGAGCGCAACGCTTCAAGCGCCGGCAAGGTCCTGCCTTCCAGGAACTCGAGGAACGCGCCGCCGCCGGTCGACAGGTAGGAGATCTCTTCCCGAACGTCGTACTTGTCGACCGCCGCGAGCGTGTCGCCACCCCCGGCGACGGAGAACGCCGCCGACGCCGCGACCATCTCGGCGAGATGGCGGGTTCCTTCCCCGAACTGGTCGAACTCGAACATGCCGAGCGGTCCATTCCAGACGATCGTGCCAGCGCCCTCGAGTAAAGGCTGTAGGCGGCGGCATGTCTCAGGCCCCACATCGAGGATGATCTCGTCGCGGCCCACCTCCTCGCACAGTCGCAGTCGCCCCGGCAGGCCGGCATCAACCGCCGTCGCGGTCATCACGTCAACGGGCAACGGCACGTCGGACGCCGCCATGATGCGCCGGGCAACGTCGACCAGACCCGGTTCGCACAACGACGCCCCAACCGACTTGCCCGTGCCGAGCAGGAACGTGTTGGCGATGCCGCCGCCGACAATGACCGCATCGGCCAAGTCGGCCAACCGCGAAAGGATGGCCAGCTTGGTCGAAACCTTCGCGCCACCCACGATCGCCACCACCGGTCGCACCGGATTCGCGACAATGCGGGCGAGCGCTTCGAGTTCCGCTTCGAGCAACGGCCCCGCACACGCGCTTGCTGCAGCCTCGACAACGCCGCAGGTCGATGCGTGGGCGCGGTGGGCGGTCGCGAAGGCATCCATCACGAAGATGTCGCACAGCGCCGCAAGGTCCCGTGCCAAGTCCACGTCGTTGGCCGTCTCGCCGGCTTCGAAGCGCAGATTCTCGAGCAGCGCCACCTCCCCCGGTTCGATGGCCACACCGCCGCGCCACCGCTCGACCAAGCGCACGGGGCGGCCAAGCCTTGCACCGAGTGCATCGGCGACGGGCGCAAGCGTCAGGTTCGGATCCCGCCGGCCGGGGTCCGGTCGCCCCAGGTGGGATGCGAGAAGCACCGCCGCATCCGCGGCCAGACACCGTTCGATGGTGGGCAAGGCGGCTTCGATCCGCGACGCATTCCTCACGACGCCGCCTTCGAGCGGCACGTTCAAGTCCTCGCGAATCAGCACGCGCTTGCCGGCCAAGTCGACGTCCGCAAGCGACGGCACCCGGGGTGGAGCGCGGGTCACGACATCCATGGCGGCACCTCCGCGCTTTTGCGTCACGTCCTGCATGCGTCAACGCCTCGCACGTTGTCACGGCAATTCGAGTCGGGACGGTAGCGTACAATGCGCGCCCTTTTTACCAAAAGGCCCGTTTGCCCATGAGCGATTATTCGGTTTTCACCTCGGAGTCCGTGTCGGAAGGCCATCCGGATAAGATGGCCGACCAGATCTCGGACGCCGTCCTCGACGCCATGCTGGCGCAGGATGCCGAGTCGCACGTCGCCTGTGAAACGTTGCTCAAGGGCTCGCTGGTCGTCGTCGCTGGCGAGATTCGCTCGCGCGCCGAGGTGGACATCGACAAACTCGCGCGCGGCGTCATCCGCGACATCGGCTACGGCGAGCCCAAGAGCGGCTACGACCTCGCGTCGGTCGCGGTCGTCAACGCGCTAGGCCAGCAATCGAGGGAGATCGCCGAGGGCGTGGACGAGACCGACGAACACGAACAGGGTGCCGGCGACCAGGGGCTGATGTTCGGCTATGCCACCGATGAAACCGACGTGCTGATGCCTGCGCCGATCGCCTACGCCCACCGGCTCATGCGCCAGCACGCCGAAATCCGCCGCACCCGCCTCGACTTCCTCCGCCCAGACGCCAAAAGCCAGTTGTCCTTCCAGTACGACGCCACGGGCATGCCCATCGCCATCGACGCCATCGTCCTGTCCACCCAGCACACGCCCGACGTGGACAATGCGACGCTCCATGAAGCCGTCACCGAGGAGATCATCAAGCCGGTTCTGCCAGGCAACTGGCTGACCGCGAATACCAAGACCTACATCAACCCGGCCGGCCGTTTCGAAGTGGGCGGTCCGGTTGCCGACTGCGGGCTCACGGGCCGCAAGATCATCGTCGACACCTACGGCGGCATGGCCCGCCACGGCGGCGGCGCGTTCTCCGGCAAAGATCCGTCCAAGGTCGACCGGTCGGCCGCATATGCCGGGCGCTACGTCGCCAAGAACATCGTCGCGGCCGGCCTCGCCAAGCGCTGCGAAATCCAGGTGAGCTACGCCATAGGCACAGCCGATCCCACGTCGATCAGCGTCAACACCTTCGGGACGGGGACCGTCGCCGACGAGAGGATCGTGCAACTCATCGGTGAATTCTTCGACTTGAAACCGCGCGGGCTGATCGAGATGCTGGATCTGAAACGGCCGATCTACCAGCGCACGGCGGCGTATGGGCATTTCGGTCGCGACGACGAAGCCTTCTCATGGGAAAGAACGGACAAGGCCGAAGCACTCCGCGCAGCCCTGAACGACGTTTGAGGCCAGAGGCGCGGCGCGCCTTTGGCGCGATCGTGGGCAAGACACTTCGCTCGTCTGTTGAGTTGAACCACGGTCAAGCGAACTAACGGCATGGTGCCGCTGAGCTTCGAGTTCTTCCCGCCGCAGACCCCACGCGGCCGCGCCGCCCTGGTTCGAACGGCCCGCCGGCTCGGTGATTACAACCCGGCGTTCTATTCGGTCACCTACGGGGCCGGAGGGTCGACGCGAGACCGCACCTTCACGGCCGTCAGCGAACTGCGCGGGGCCGGTTTCGAGGCCGTGCCGCACCTGTCGTGGGGTAGCGACAGCGCGGAGCAGATCCTCGACCTCATCGACGCCTACCAGCGTCAAGGCGTCGAACGCCTCGTGGTACTGCGCGGCGACGTGCCATCCGGGGTCGGCCCCGCAGCGCACGTTCGCCATGCCGAGGAACTGGTCCGGCTGATCCGCGCGCGGGTTCCCACGCCCCTGGTCCTGGAAGTCGCCGCCTACCCCGAAGTCCACCCGGAGGCGCCGTCCGCGCAAGCGGACATCGAATTCCTCAAGCGCAAGGTGGACGCGGGCGCGGACGGCTGCATCACCCAGTACTTCTATAATGCCGACGCCTATTTCCACTTCCGCGACAGATGCGCCGCTGCAGGCATCGCGGTGCCCATCGTGCCCGGAATCATGCCGATCTCGAACTACGACGCCCTGGTCCGCTTCTCGGACAAGTGCGGAGCTGAAATACCCCGTTGGATACGCACCCGCCTGAAAGACCTGGACGCGGACGGTGAGGCGCTCGACCGGTTCGGGGCCGACGTCGTGACCCGGCTCTGCGATCGCCTTGTCACCGGCGGCGCGCCGGGGCTGCATTTCTATACGCTCAACAAGCTTGCGCCAACGGCCGCGGTCGTGGCCGACCTGTCCGGCTGAAGCCGCGCCGCGCCACATAAGCCGCGGTCACCCAAACTAGTCCGACCGCCCACCGCTCAGCAGATCAGCGCTCTCCTTGGACCACCTGGCCAGCGCATCCTTGAGGTCCTGCAACTCGCGAACCGTCTCCGTCAGTTCGCCCAACGTCCGTTGCGCCTCGCTGGCCTGCCCGGCGTCCATACGGACGCGAACAGTTTCAAGCTGACGGGCGAGGCGCAGAACCACCGCGTCGATGGCTTCGACAATCGCCGCCACAGTTCGCGGTTCCTCACGGGGCGTTTCGGGAGCCAACCGCGCCTCCGTGGCCGACGGCTCATCGAAGCGCCCCAACTCGACGCGCGAACCGTCCTCCCGCTCGGTGAGCAGCGGCGGTTCGGCACCGGACGACCCGGAAGCGAAACTATCCAAGTCGACATCCGCAACCCCCGAAGCCATGAGGTCGATGCGCTCGATCAAGTCCAAACGGTGCTCGGCTGCGGATTGCGCAGGCGGCCCGTCGCGGTCGGCCTGCAGGCCCGCCACTGACTCGGCGACGATTCCCATCGCCTGCGCCACATCCGGCACGCTGTCGGCGAGAACACCATCGAGCAGGTGCTCCAAGGCCCGTAGGAGCGGCACGGCGGTCTCGTCCGTACGGGCGATTTTCGCCAGTCGGCGCTTGAGCTCCGGGATCGCCGTTTGCCGATCGTCACTTACAATGCAGGCCGCGATCAGCGCGCTGAGATCGGGCGCGACCTGGCGACTCATGGCGTGTGCCGGGGTGCCAGCACGTCTCGAGACCGAGCACGGGCATCCATGCACAGTGTCTTACCAAAACGCGGCCGCCTTGTCGCGTTGACGTAACCCGGTTACTTTTGATTTCAACTTCGCCCCACACCCGAAGAAAAAGGCAGATCGCGATGGTCCATGTCGCGTTCGTGATCGATCCGATCAGGACGTTCAACGTCAAGAAGGACTCGACGCTCGCCATGATCCGCGCGGCGCAGGCGCGCGGCTGGCGGACGACGGTACTGGGGCCGCACGACCTTGCCCTGCAGCATGGGCAGGTGATGGCCTGGTCGCGGGACATCGCGTTGACGCCGAACGCCATGCGGTCGCTCGATGGGATCGACGGACCCGACTACTACCGCTTGGGGCCGGAAACCCGCTTGCCGCTCGCCGTGATCGACCTGGTGATGATGCGAAAAGACCCCCCGTTCGACATGGAGTACGTCTACGCCACGTACCTGCTCGAGCGCGCCGAGCGTGAGGGCGCCACGGTGGTCAACGCACCGAAGAGCTTGCGCGACTGCAACGAGAAGTTCTTCGCGACCGACTTCCCCGCGTGCACACCGCCCCTGATCGTGGCCTCGCGGCAGGACCTCTTGCTCGACTTCCACGCCGAGTACAAGGACGTCGTGTTCAAGAAACTCGACGGCATGGGCGGGATGAGCATCTTCCGCATCCGCGAGGACGATCCCAATCTGCGCGTAGTTATCGAGACCCTCACCGACAACGGTCGACGCCCGATCATGGCGCAGAGGTTCATCCCCGAGATCAGCGCGGGCGACAAGCGGATCCTGCTCATCGACGGCGAAGCTGTTCCCTGCGCGCTTGCCCGCGTGCCGATGCGCGGCGAGACGCGCGGCAATCTCGCCGCCGGCGGTGCCGGCGTCGGCCAGGCCCTGTCCGACCGCGACCGGGCCATCGCCGACGCCGTCGGCAGCACGTTGCGCGAGCGCGGCCTGCATTTCGTGGGCATCGACGTGATCGGCGACTACCTCACCGAAATCAACGTCACCTGCCCGACGTGCATCCGCGAGTTGGACCGGCAGTTCGATCTGGACATCGCCGGGTCCCTGCTCGACAGTCTGCAGACCTCGATGGATCGCGCGCCCACGATGCGCTGAGCCAACGGATCCGGATGTACCGAGTAACAGACAATTCCCGCTTCGTGGTGGCCCTGGTCGTCGCCATCGCGGCACACGCGGCCCTGCTCGCGGGCGTCGACTTCCCCCGCTACGCGTCGCCCGCCACGGTCCCCTCGATCACGATCACCCTGGCCGGCTACGAGCAACCGTCAGCTCCAACGGCCACCCCCGATCCGGTTGCGGAGCCTGTTGCCCCGGCCGCACCGGCGACGCCGTCGGAAACGCCGCCCGCGCCGGTGGCCGGCAAGCCACCAACCCCGGCCTCGCCCCTGGTCAGCCGACCTCTCGCCGGCCGGACCGCCGTTGATCTCGCTCGCGACATCGCCGCACTCGACAGGACGGATACGGCCCGCGCCAATCCGACACAACGTGTGCGCCGGCTGCTCGCCGGCACCACGGCAGCACCGGAATTCGCCTATTATCTGGAGGCGTGGCGGCGCAAAGTCGAGCGGATCGGCAACCTCAACTACCCGCGCGAAGCCAGGTCACGGGGCTTGAACGGCAGCCTACGACTACTCGTGACGATCACGGCGGACGGTGCCTTGCGCGATGTCCGCGTGCTCGAGACGAGCGGCCACCGGATGCTGGACGAGGCGGCGTTGCATATCGTTCGCTTGGCGGCGCCGTACGCGCCGTTTTCGCCGAAAATGCGCGCAACCACGGACCTTCTCGAGATCGAGCGGACGTGGCATTTCCGCAACAGTCGTTACTCTTCCTAAGGGGCTCTGCACAAAGTGAAACCTTTGACCGGACAGTTTCTCATCAGCATGCCCAAGCTGCGCGGCAGCTTATTCGCCGACTCGGTCATCTACCTATGGGCCCACGACGAACAAGGCGCGCAGGGGTTGGTCGTCAACCATCCCTACGACCTGACCCTCGCCAAGCTCCTCGACCAGCTCGAGATTCCTTCCCAGGGCGGCCTCGATGTGCAGGTTGCCGCTGGCGGTCCGGTCGAACCGCAGCGCGGCTTCATCCTGCACAGCGATGAAGTGAGCATCGACTCCAGCGAGCCGGCCGGCGAGGGATTGGCGATCTCCTACAGCCGGGAAATCCTCGACCTGATCGGCGCCCATCGCGGTCCCGCGCAGTATCTTGTCGCGCTCGGGTACGCCGGCTGGGGGCCGGGACAGTTGGAGCACGAGCTTTCCGACTCCGCTTGGTTGACCGCGCCGTGTTCCCATGAGGCGCTATTCGAACTGCCATTCGAACAGCGCCTCGACCACGTCGCCAACGTGCTGGGCATCGACCTAGGCCTACTCGGCGCCGACGCCGGGCTCGCATGAGTCAAGGCGACGTCGCGGAACGTCGCCGACGAACAGGCGCGCCCGCGTCCGCATTGGTGTTCGACTTCGGCCTCAAGCACATCGGTGTGGCCCTTGCGCTGCCCGAGGAGAATCTTGCCCGTGGCGTGGCGACCGTGGCGGCCCGAGACGGTCAGCCGCATTGGCCGGCTCTCGACGCGTTGCTCGAAGAGTGGCACCCGACCCGCCTGGTGGTCGGCGACCCCTTGAACATGGACGGCAGCACGAGTCCGATGGCCGTGCGGGCCCGTGACTTCGGGCGACGGATCGCCGAGCGATACCGACTTGCGGTGGACTACGTCGACGAACGGCTGAGCACGTTCGAGGCCCGGTCGAGGGGAACTGGCGAACGCGACGCCCACGGGCGCACGTCGCACGCCGTTGCGGCCGAGATGATCGCCGAAACGTGGCTCGGGCGAGCCTGACCCTTCACTTCAACCGCCGCCCGTCTCGGAAATCCCTTATATCCAACGTCATGGCGCGTCAATCCAATGATCGGCGTGGTAGGTGCGACGCGTTTTGCCGGAAACCTCAGTCCCGGCTTGCGGTGCGAGGCGTTTGAAGAGACTCCCGCTCGCCTACCGTTGCGGCGTCGAGGGTTTACGGTCACAACTCGGAGCGTTGGTTGCAGATCCCAGATGTCAGGGCGGGCAGGACGTGACACGGGAAAGTGTGAAGCCAAGCCCGTCGGTGGCCTAGGTGTCTACATCGTCGACCGGCCCAACACATAGCCCAACGCCTTCCTCGCTCGCCCAAGCGATCATGGACACGGCGGTCGACAGCATCGTCGTGGTGGACGAAGCGGGAATCATCCGGTACTACAACGGCGCGGCGGAACGCCTGTTCGGCTACACGGTGGACGAGGCCGTGGGCAATAGGCTGGGGATCCTGATGCGCGAGCCGGACCGCAGCCACCACCGCGAGTACATCAGTCGCTACCTGGCGACACGCGAGCAGCACATCATCGGCGTCGGGCGAGCGGTCGAAGCCCAGCACAAGGATGGGACGCCGCTGACCGTCCACCTGGCGGTGAGCGAGTTCAAAACGGCGACCGGACTCTGCTTCGCCGGTGTCATGCACGACCTGTCACCCGAGCTAGAGGCCCGCGAACTCCGCGGTCGCCTCGAGCGTACGGGACGCTTGAGCGCCATGGCGGAGACCGCCGCTGCGATCGTTCACGAAGTGAGTCAGCCCTTGGCCGCCATTGCCATCTATGCCCAGACGGCGCGAGACCTCGCCGACGGTGCCCAACCGGTTGAGAGGGTGGTTGCCGCGCTCGACAAGGTGATCGAGCAGGCCTTGCACGCCGGCCTGGTCATGGAACGTGTACAGGGTCTGATCCGCGGCGACGAGGGGCGATACGAGACCGCCAACATCAACGCCTTAGCGGCGGACGTGGTGGCGATCGCGCGTTTGGACGCGCGAAGCCGCAACATCACCGTGGACCTCAGACTGGAAGACGATCTGCCGGGCGTCGAATGCGACGCCGTCCAGGTTCAGCAAGTCGTCTTGAATCTCCTGCGCAATGCGATCGAGGCCATGTCCGACCCCGAACGGCGGCACGGCGATACGATCACCGTGAGAACGAGGGCCGAAGGCCCGGGGCACGTGCGCATCGACGTCATCGATCACGGACCGGGCTTGGCCGACGACATCGAAGGGGACTTGTTCGCCACAACCCGTACCGTCGGCAAGCGCGGCCTTGGCGTGGGGCTCGCGATCTGTCGAACGGTCGTGCTGAATCACAATGGGCGCCTCGACTACGCCAACAACGCAGCCGCCGAGGGGGGCGCACGGGGCGCGACTTTCAGCGTTACACTGCCGCTCATCCACGAGAGCGGCCTCGAATGAGCAAGAACCGTCGATCGTGTCAGACCGTGTTCGTCGTCGAGGACGACGAACCGATGCGCGATGCGCTGGCCGTGACGCTCGACAAGGCCGGCTACGCGTGTGTGACCTTTCCCGACGCGACCGGGTTTCTCAAAGCCTTCACCCGATGGCCGGCGGATCGCAGCGGCTGCCTCGTGCTGGATATCTTTCTCCCCGACATCAGCGGTCTCGACCTTCAAGAGCACCTGAGCGCCAACCCCGACGGGTTGCCGATCATCTTCATCACCGGGCGCGGCGACATACCGATGGCGGTGCGGGCGATGAAGGGCGGCGCCGTCGACGTCCTAGCGAAGCCTTTCAGGACCGAAGACCTGCTTGCCCGGACCGCCGCAGCGCTTTGCGCGGATGCGAAGCGGCGCCGGAGGCGCCGGGCCCGGCAGGAGCTGCTCGACCGCCAGGTGCGACTGACGCCGCGCGAACGGCAGGTGTTCGAACGAATCGCCGGCGGACATGCGAACAAGGCGGTCGCCATAGACTTCGGCATCAGCGAACGCACCGTGGAGATCCACCGCAGCCGCGTGATGAAGAAGATGCAGGCCAAGAACCTCGCGGACCTGGTTCGCATGAGGTTCTGCCTAGACGGACCAATACTGACACCGATCCAACCACGTCCAGGCAGCC
>LXNJ01002007.1_pt1 | contig 11499 bp, 12 predicted proteins | sample 809081 | NCBI WGS metagenome assembly LXNJ01 (sample SAMN04870510, study PRJNA318959) | sponge metagenome | biome: sponge; feature: marine sponge reef; material: water | host: Petrosia ficiformis | place: Greece: Milos, Mediterranean Sea | collected 2013-05-29 | depth 5-7 m
AGGATTTCCAGCTAATTCTTATGCTTTCTTTTCTAAATCGGGGTTAGAAACCCCTCCTACAAGAGCATTCGCGATATAGGTAGCAACTTGGGTTATTTACGTAAAATCAATTATTGGATATAGTTTATGAAATAGTTAAGAGTTTTTTGAACGCCTCCACATATTAATTAGACGGGTCAATTGCGCGTGACCTGACTGGACTTTACGTTTCAAATCAGCGGCGAGAGTGGTTAGAAGGTCGTTCCCATTTTTTTCGGCAGTTTCTACTTGCTCTTTCAACCGATAGGTGCGTCCTGCCTTAACCCGATTTATCTCTGAACGTAATTCTGCTGTTACTCGGTTTAGGCTTCGCAATTCTGACTGCAACCGTTCTCTTTTTTCTGCCGTTGTATGCTCAGAATCAATTTCTATGTCTGTCTCACCAATACTTAGACGTTTCAAAATTTCAACATCTTGCTCGTGATATGCGCGGTTGATAAGCGGCATTAACTGTTCTCGACGGTTTTGCTCATCAGGATGCTCCGCTTTGTCTGGATGAAATCTTTTGGCAAGTTTACGGTAGAGATTTTGCAGGAACTTCACTTCCTTGTCTGGAAGTTCGTTTTTTTGAGATTCTTGTGCATCCTCTTTCTGTGCTTCACATGCATCAATTCGCGTGCGGTTTTCTCGGAAGCAAGATTCTACCCGTGCCTCTATCTCTTCCTCACTCACATCCTCTCGGCGTAATTGTAGACGGAGACGATATTCCTTCGCTTCAAGCTCAACCTTATCAAGCTCAAGGTAATAACGTCCAATGTGTGCATTATACCGATGCTGAAACAGGTCAACTTCTGCTTTAAGGTTCTCCACAGATACCGTAAGTTCTTCTACCTGTTCACGTTTTTCTTCAATAGCCTGAAGCAGTTTGTGAATTTCCTTTTCATCGTTGCTATTGATATAAACTAAGGTAGCAGGTTTCATGATTCTTCCCTACAGAACAGAAGTTTATTGAATTATCTACCTGAAGTTTCAGGATTACCTAAATGTGCAGCAGTCTAAAGAGTCGCCTCTTGCAATAAAATAATAACCAGCAAAAAACTACTTTTTCCGATAGGTGATACGGCCTCGCGTCAAATCATACGGAGACAATTCTACCGTCACCTTATCACCCGGCAAAATTTTGATAAAGAATTTCCGCATTCTACCAGAGATATGCGCAAGTATTCGGTGCTTATTTTCCAACTCCACACGAAACATTGCGTTTGGTAAAGGTTCAACAACAACACCTTCTACCTCGATTTTATCGCTTTGAGAAGGGGTTCGTTCAACATCTTTATTTTCAACATCAACATCTACAGAATCATCTTTTCGTTTTTTCGGTTTTTGCTTCCGTTTCGGACCTCTTTGGTTTGAAAACCTTGCCTGCGGTCTTCTCTTATTTCCTGAAGGTTTACGATTCAAAATATAGTTCTCCTTTCTTTTGAAAGTAATAGAAATTGTAAATCAACTTGTAGGAAACAACTTATGTACCTACAAATTAAGATTGATCTTCATAACTGAAGGATTTGCCTGCTTCAAGAACAAGTTCTTGAAAATAATTTATTGCTAATTGGAGTTGATTTTCAGACTCCTCTTTTTTGCTGCTTGTTGAAACAAGATCAACAGGCATCATGTTGCCGCCAACTTCACGCAAGGCGACATAAGCCTTTAGATACACATCTGGATGACGTTCCATCACCTTTTGCATCAGTGGTGAAACTTCAGCTTCAAACATATTTACAAATACCCGTGCGGTGCTAATCTCAGAACGGTAACGTTCAACAATAAGTGGTTGGATATGTGTTTCAAAAACCGCTTTCATTTCACGCGGTGGACCGGGCATCATCATGAGCGTCGATTGCTTATGAGATACACTGATACACGGTGCCCATCCTGCTGGATTCTGGAGGACTTCTGCTGTTTCTGGCACAGTTGCCATTTTGGTTAGAGCGTCATTCAATGGATCGTTTTCTGACATCTCGCGGCGTTTACGATATTCTGCAAGGGTCTCTTCGTTTACAACAGGTTTTGTTCCTATGAGCGATGCCACAACAGCTACCGTCATATCGTCCGGTGTCGGTCCAAGGCCGCCTGTCATTAGAATGAGCGCTGTTTCACGTTGAATTGCAGTATCCAATGCTTCAGTCATCTCATCAAAATCATCACGGAGCATCGTTACACGCCGTAATTCCCCACCGAGTTGGAGTATTTGCTGTGCAATCCAATGGGCATTCGTATCCTGAATTTGCCCAAGCACTAACTCAGTTCCGATTGAAAACAGTTCTATCGCCACCTAATTCTCCTTTTACAAAACCTGTTTGAGAAACTCAAACGCTCCGACACCGTAAAAACTATGTCCCGCTTCAAATACTTCAAAGCCCAATTTATCTTCTGCATTGAAGTGCTTAAAGATTGTTTTTGCACGTTCTACCGATGCACGGGTAGCCGCAATTGGAAAAATGGTATCTTCCGTACCAGACTCTACAAAGAGTGCGCGCGGCGCGATTAATCCGGCAATATCGTACATCTCAGCATATTGTAGCACATTTGGTATATAATTGTCTATACAATGACTAATGCTCAAAATGCTATCCTTAAATGTATTGAAATATCCGCTTATAACCGCAGCCCTCACACGTTGGTCAATTGCCGTAGTAAAAAATGAAGTTGTTCCACCACCAGAAATCCCCATTATACCGAGTCGATTCATATCAACTTCAGAGCGCGTAGCTAAATAATCATACGCACGCATGGCATCATAAACTCGCCATCCGACCATCGTCTGTCCAAGGAGCAAAGCTGCCCCTGCACTCGGTTGACACGATGAACTACCTCCGCCTCTCTCACGTGAAACCGCATCTCTCCTATGACCGAACCCGAATTGTTCTATGGCAAGCACAGTATAGCCGTGTGCTAAACATTGGAGCGCAAAATCGTTCTGATACCCGCCAAATTCCTCACGCATGCTGCCATCTTCTTCAATGCCAACGATGTCGTCTAAACCGCGCCCGTGTCCTGCTAAACAGAGAATCGTCGCGTTTGGAGAGGGAATTTCTACGTGTGTTGGTGTAAGGAAATATCCGTAAGTCGTCATATTTGGACGACTCTGAAACAATACTGTCTCGCGGATATAGGTGTCAAATTCGCGTGTTTCTAATGTTTCCGGTTGTAGGTCGCACTTTGTTGGTGGAAAACAGCCTATCAATTCAATAAGTTTTTCGCGCAGAACTTCTTGCCATGCTTCCGCTTCAGCGGCAGTCGTTGCTCGGAATTCCAATTCGCGTGGCATCTCATCGTATAACTGATGCGAAAATGTTAAAGTGTCAAGGTGTTGTTGGTTGTGCATTTGTTTACTTTTTATCCTATTTCTATATGCATTATATTACATTAGCTATCAAAGTTGGGTTTCACTGCGTTCTACCCATAGGTGTCAACTTAAGGATATATTTCAAGGTTTTACACAATTAAGCACAACCAACGATCCTACCCACAATGTAGGCGCGTTTTGATGAAGATTAAGAAAATATTTCGGTAATTCTAATTTTTCCCAAGCCCGGTAGGTGCGGTTTCCCAACCGCACTGGATCTTTCTCCAAAATTACCGAATTAATAAATTAATCTTCATGTAAACGCGCTGAGCTCATAGCTAAGACGGCATAGATGGCGCGTTTAGAAAACGCGCCTACCGGGGGTAATGAAACACTAAATTGACAGTTATGGGTTTACTGCGTTCTACCCAACCTACGCTTAATATAATACCATTTCTAATTGATTGCCTTTCATTTACAAAAAACACGTTTAATGTGAATGTCGGACGCACATTCACCAAGCGCAATTCATTGCCAAATCAACGCCAAATGCGCGTTTGGCATTTGGCGCCTCGGACATTCTTCAACTCAGCTTGAACCAATAATCTCATAATGAAGTCTCATTTTTTAGAAATGGTATAAGTATTCATGAATTATTTAAACAGCATGCTAACAAAATGCACTTACCACAATATTGTTCTGATTATCTGTTCAACAAATTCAAAACAAATCCCGTCGCCATTTTCGGATAGAAATAAGTTGATTTCTGTGGCATCACCGATCCTGCCATTGCCACATCCAAAACCTGCTCAACGGGTGTAGGATTCATCAATAATGCAACGCGATCGGAGCCCTCTTTCACATGAGCAACAGCATCATCGGCGTAAGCGGTATAACTGATATGGTCTGCTAATGTTTCAACCTTAAACAGCTTGCTGATAATGGTATCTTGGACGAGCGTAACATCTAATTGTCCGGCAGATGGTGAATGCGGAATTAACAAACGATATTTATTGTCAGGCGTGGACATGCCAACCGCATGAGATTTTCCCTTAAATGTCTCCAACTTTGCCATAAGATTTGAATGCGAATCAATTTCGTGTACCGCAAACACCTCAGGCAATCCAGCAATAGCATGATTTATCTGTTCAGTCGTGAGATTGCTAAGTAAGCGGTGAATTGCTAAAACTGCTAATCCGGGTGATTCCATCCGAACAAGGTTTACCATCATATAGTCGTATCCAAGTGATGTGTTTATACCTCTTTGCCGAGACATTTCATTTTGAAACGCAAGAGCAGTTTCATATCTATGATGTCCATCCGCAATCAGAAGCGGTTTTGATGAAAAATGTTTCTGAATTTCGCGATTGGATTCAGGATTATCTAAACACCACAATTGATGCGTACTGCCAAAAATTTCAGCGCAATCTATCTGAGGCACGTTTTCATCAGTGAAACCCTGCATAACCTGTTCAATATCACCTTTTTGATCTTGATACAGCAGAAATATCGGACTGAGATTGGCATGACATGTCCGCATAAGATTGAGGCGGTCAATCTTTGGTCCTGCATGTGTCTTTTCGTGGGGTAGGATAACCTTATTTTTAAAGGGTTCAAGTTTGACAAGGGCAATTAAAGCGCGGCGTGTATAGTGCTTTCCATCGGGAGCATGAAATGATTGGTCGTAGATATAATAACGGGGAGTTGTATCTCGGACGAGAGTTTGGTCAGAAATCCATTGGTTCATCAGTGCGGCTGCACGTGTGTATTGATTATCGTTTTCAGTGTCATCGTCTCGTGGTTGGCTCAAAATTAAGTGGATGATATTGGCGGGATGCCGCTTTTCCAAATCAATTCGTTCTGTAGGTTTGATAACATCGTAAGGTGGTGCGATAACATCAGCGATTTCTCCGACCTTACCTAAATTGTAGCGTAAGCCGCTAAACGGAATAACTGTCGTATCCATAGAACTCCTATTTTGATATTAAGGCATTTAATTACTTGGACACTGTTGACTGCCCGCTTACAAAGCACGCCTACCAGTACATGTAAGAGGCGCAATGAATTGCGCGACTACAAACACATCAAACCTATAGAAAACTGTCCAAGTAATTTTAGTTTCACTATATGGTTTAGGATCTTTGATCTAAAGATTCGTCAATCCCACAACCTCATACTAAAGTACCTTTCGCCGAGGTCATTAAACACTGTGACGATAACGCCTTCTTGTATCTGTTGTGCAAGTTTGTATGCGCCGTATAGGTATCCGCCAGATGATGTTCCAACAAACCAACCTTGTCGTGCAAGACGGCTGCACATTTCGTGTGCGTTTTCAATTGAGGTAGGAATTCGGTAATCAATCACAGTCTCATCAAGAATTTCCGGGACAATATCATCAGGATCACCGAGCGGTTTTAACCCTTCAATTCCGGGGAACCTCTCTGGCGCAATAGAACATACTTGGACATCAGGATTGTAATCTTTGAGCCGTCGCCCTACGCCTGTGATAGTGCCGCCTGTTCCTACACCTGCAACAAAATGCGTTAGTTTTCCATCTATCTGCTCCCAGATTTCCACACCTGTCGTATCATAATGTGCACGCCAATTATTTTCATTTTCGTATTGGGATTTGAAAAAATACTTATCCGGTTTTGCTTCATATCTTCGATCAACTTCTCGTAACGCTTCATCATAGCCAAGGATTGCATCGGTATAGATAATCTGAGCGCCGTGTGAACTGATACGTTTTTTCCGTTCTTCGGTGGCATTGTCCGGGATCACGAGTTCAACTTTATATCCGAGAGTAGCGCCAATCATTGCGTAAGCGATCCCCGCATTGCCTGAACTGGAATCTAATATAACTTTTTCGCGTGTCAGTTCTCCCGAAGCAATTGCCTCAGTCAGCATGCGTAAAACAGGCCGGTCTTTAATAGAACCACCGGGGTTATAAGTCTCCATTTTCGCGTAGATCTCTACATTCGGCAATTCATCAGCAAAAATATCAATTTTGGCGAGGGGGGTTTGTCCAATCAGTTGAAGTAGCGGATAGTCTGATAAATCCACTGTTGAACCGGTTCGGTTGCTCATGTAGCGTTATGTGCCCTACCTTTTCCATTCTTCCAACTCGCTATCAGGAAGTTACGAGTCGTTCAGAAATTAGTCGTTTGATGTAGGTTTTCGCGGCGTCTCCTGTTAATTCTCCATTCAAGATAGGTGTAACCTCAAATTCCGCGAGTCTCACTGTTGGATTAAGTCCATGTTGTGGTGGTAGCCAATCCCGAAAAGTATCAAAAAAAGCGCGTTGCGCTGCGCGTCCGTTGACATAAGGAAAATCAGCAGTCCGCCGCCGAAATCGCTCAGGACCCTTTGCAAGTGCTGCAGCGTGATATTGGTGACAAAACTTTAGGTATTTCTCTGGTGCATAAGCAAGTGGTATGTCCTCAGGATAAAACCTAAGTGTCTGTTCTCGGAACCGGGTAAAGTGCTGCAGCTCATCAAACTCAAAAATAAAGTGGTAGGGTTCTGGAAAATAGGCATCTGGTGTCAGGAATCCATCTGTTTTTGCTGATGTTCCCTCCCAATCTCCCCCAAGTTCATCGTAGAGTTCCATTAGAATGTCGTAATAATCGCCAAAATGCTCTCGACACGGTTTGTTACGAAGCCATTCAAACTGCGCGCGCTTTTCTGCTGTAGCCCCCAAAGCCTCTTCCACAAGTGCGATAATACCGACTTCTAACCGCATACACGTAATAACCGAATCTATCTAAACAGATTCAGTCTCTAAATCTTTCAAGGAACTCTCGGCTAAAGGAGTCGTCAAACTTGCGAGGTAGTCTCTGTCACGTTGTAATGCCTCTAATTTGTTGTCGCCGTGTACAAATTCTACCTGAATGTAGCCATCATAACCAGCACCATTCAGAGTCTCAACTACCCTACTATAGTCAACAACACCCTCCGCGATTGCACATGCTTTTCCATTTTCATCGAAATTCTGTGCATGCACGTTGACAACATGAGGCGCAAGCTTTTGTGCAGCAGTATGAGGTTCATCAGCATCAAACCGAGCAAGTGGCTGATAGTAAGTTTTTAGAGAGGGTTGATTGGTACTCTCAATTATCTCTAAGATACTATCAACAGTGTCAGTCAGATGGTTATTGTGCATCTCCATGCCCAATTTAATACTTCGGAAATTTGCCCACTGCGCTAAAGTGACCAACCGAAAAAGGATAAGCCGTTTATCAGCGGGAGCAATGGATTTTGAGGGGCCTCCACCTGACCAGATTCTAATCAGATCGGTGCCGAGTGCATGCGCAATTTTAAACGCTTCCTCTAAATATTTTTGGTGAAAATGCATCAAAGGATCAACGTAGGACCCAAAAGCAGAAATCTCCAATCTTTTTTGTTGTGCCAAATTCCGAATGTTTTTAACATGTGTTTCATCGTATTCCGCTGGCATGTGCGGCGGCTTGCCCCAAACTTCAACGCCATCAAACCCGTAATCTGCTGCGATATCAATGACCTCTTCCAACGGTTTATCTTGAAAAGCGATGGAGCATAAACCTAATTTCATTGTTTTATCCCCATTTGTGTATTTTATATAGATAGGATACCATAATTAATGTCAGATTGCAAGGAAAGTTGATTGTGGGTGTGTAAAACCTTGTCATTAACCGACTTCTGTTGTAGGAAAGATTCCAACCCTGATATATCTTTATTGGTCTGACATTGGTTTGTCTAAAATTGTGTTGCATGCAAGTGAGGGTTTATAGGGCATCACAAAAACACGCCTGCGGGGAATCTGATGGTCTTTACAAAAGGTATGTAAAAAATCAGGCAGATATCCAAAAAGATACCTGCCTGTGTAGTGAGAAACTTCTAAAGTTATTTAGGTACCAAAATGCCTATTATTCGCATTGACACAATTTGCATTTGCATCTGTGCATGCGCCACAGTTAGGTGTTATATCTGAGCTGTCTTGAAGCCATTTCGTTTCGTCAACATATACTTCTTTGGAATTCGGATCTTCGATCGTAGACCCAAAAATTCTTCCCCATACAGAGCCGCTACCAGGTAAATCTATATTGGGAGGAGGGTTGTCTACAGAGTCAGCATCAACATCTGCATCTACCATTACTACGACACCGTTTGAATAATAATCATTGGAACCATTACTATCTGTAAGCTTAGTTCCATTTACATTCATGCTAACGCTGATAGAACTATCGTACCACCCTCCGTATTCATCTGTCGCCCTAAAGACAACTTTTACATCATGTCCATCATAGAACTCTTGAAAGTTATTGAATAACGTTGCCCATCCATCAAAGTCTGCTCTTGCGGACAATCCACCTTCGCTGTTGGAAGGCTCCGTGGAAAACGTTAGGGCGAATAAGCAGAAAGTTAAAATAAAAAGACACAACATATTCCGGATCATTTTGAATCCTCCTTTAAAAATGTGTACGGGTCAATTCCCGCATCATCAAATTCCACAATTTTTATGTGTGCAGGCACTTTGCCTGTCATTATATCTCGTGATCCGTACTCTAAGTCCGGACCACTTAAAACCCTTCTAATTTTTCGTTTCACTGTGCCATTTGGAAACGTAACATCCTCATATTTCACATAGATAACATCTCTGTAATGGGGATAAATTTTTCCGTAGGCAGTGCTTGCCCCTGTTATGTTCTTATGCCCTTGCACCCACAACTTTACTAACACCATATCTAAGAGTTCAAGGGGTCCTGCTGCATGAGCTGGCACCCCGATCATATCAGGATTTCTTATCCAAATCGGTGGATTTAGCGGATAATCGTCAGGCACTTTTGGATATGGTAAGAAGTCGTGAGGTGATACTTTTTCTGTTTCCTCTGTGGACATCGGAACATCTTGAGGGTTTTTCGTGCGCGTATCTGTTTCTGGCGCTGCACCAGTTATTGGGTTTACAAGTTTATCTGCGGTTGGCATTTTGCTTTCCGCAGAGACATCGGCTGCCTGTTCCACCTTGCTGGTGTCCGCTTTTTGGGTTGCTTCCCATTCGCGGGCAACTTCGGCAGTTTCGGCTGCCTCTTGTTTATATGGTGCCGTGTCATGTTGATACCATAGATAACACGCACCAGCAATGATTATCAGTAGCAGGAAGCCACCGATAATCCATTTGGTATAAAATCCTATAGTCATTTTATACCTCCTGTTGTTGTGCCACACGCTCGCGTGGCGTTTTACTTGTTTATGGGTTTCCTCTGTGTGTTGGCTGGTGCGCCGGTGATCCCTCTGTCTGTTTAAAAGATTAGGGGACCCCGGCGACCAAGCCAATACTCCAAAATATAATTTTAGAACAAGGGCACCCATATTGTGAGTATTGTTTGGTCGTTATAAGTATTATAGATGGAAGAAAAAGTCAAGTATAAATTCGAAAAAAATGTATTTTAGTGGAATTTTGAGAAAATCGGACAATTTTTTGAAATATTTACACACCCTTGTTGTTTTCAAGGAATTGACATTACTTGAAATGTTTGTTATAATCTTTTCGCCTTAACCACGATTTATGATGAATTACTATGCACCAAAACGTGAAAATTTTCACTTTTATTGCGTCTATGCTGATATTTGCTGCACTTATAGGGTGTGGAAATACGCAAAAACATCCTGAACTAAGAGTTTTTGGTGCGATGAGTTTGACAGATGCTTTGACTGAAATTGGTGACCAGTTTACTGTAAAGCACGGTATTAAGGTTAGCTATAATTTTGCGGCTTCTTCAACATTGCAACGTCAAATAGAAAAAGGGGCATCGGTAGATGTTTTCATCTCAGCAAGTCCGCAACAGGTTACTGCCCTTGAAACCCACGATATGATTGAAACTGGTAGTCGCTACGATGTGCTATCAAATCGGTTAGTCCTTGTTTCTCATAAAAACTCCGTTATATCTGTGGAAACTGTTGATAAGCTTGCCGATGGCGCTGTTTCAAGAATTGCTATTGGACAGCCCGAAATTGTGCCCGCTGGCACTTACGCAAAAGAGGCTTTGACACATCTCGGTTTATGGGGGAAGGTCCTCCCTAAGTTAGTCTTCGGGACAGATGTCCGAGCGACACTTGCTTATGTCAGTGCTGGAAATGTTGACGTTGCGATTGTCTATCAAACAGACGTAAAACTGAGTAAAAATGTCAAAATACTTTATGAATTTCCTGATAAAACCCATACTCTAATAGTCTATCCTGCTGTTGTTTTAAAAGGTAGCAACCGAAAACAGTTAGCACAACAATTTATTCCATATCTGAAAACCCCGCGTGCCACTGAAATTTTCGAAAAACATGGATTTACCTGTTTAACATCTGATTCAACACAGTAGAAATGTGCCTGCGACATTGCAATGAGGATAACCCCAGCAGAAATTACCGCTCTCATTTTATCTATAAAAGTAGCGTTGTTGAGTCTCATTGTGATGTTTCCACCGGGACTGCTGGTGGGTTGGCTTCTGGCAAAACGGGATTTTCCGGGGAAATCTCTCCTGAATACATTCGTCATGTTACCGTTGGTTCTGCCACCTGTGGTAAGTGGGTATTTGCTCTTAATTCTTTTGAGTAAACATGGACTTGTTGGAGGATTTTTATTTGACGTTTTCAATTTAGAACTTGTTTTTTCACCATTTGCTGTTGTAATTGCTGTTTCTATTATCTCCTTTCCTTTATTAGTACGCGGTATTATAACAGGAATGGAGTCTGTACCGTCCGAACTTGAAAACACAGCACGTACGCTTGGCGCATCACCAATCAAAGTGTTCTGGACGATAACATTGCCGCTTGCATCACGCGGTATTATTGGTGGAACAATTCTCGGTTTTTCGAAAAGCCTTGGCGAGTTTGGGGCAACCTTCATGGTTGCAGGTAATATCCCTGGTGAAACACAGACATTGGCATTGAGTATTTATCATGCAGTCCAACTTGGACAAGATATCACGGTTTATCGGTTGGTGTTTATTTCAACAATTGTTGCATTTATTTCTATCTGGTTAACGGAATGTATCACCCTTAGACAGGATTAGTTCTCGGTTATCAATACTGAATTTACCTAATAAAACGTGAGTTTGATAAATCCCGTAGGGAATCAACACCGAATGCGCCTATGGCATTCGGTGGGGTAGAACGAAAATGGGCAATAAAAAACAGCCTCTAAA
>LXNJ01002008.1_pt1 | contig 11491 bp, 9 predicted proteins | sample 809081 | NCBI WGS metagenome assembly LXNJ01 (sample SAMN04870510, study PRJNA318959) | sponge metagenome | biome: sponge; feature: marine sponge reef; material: water | host: Petrosia ficiformis | place: Greece: Milos, Mediterranean Sea | collected 2013-05-29 | depth 5-7 m
CCGGACGTGCTCATGGCCGTCACTTCCACCACCCGGTCGTCCAGCACGCGGAGCATGGGGCTGAGTTCGTGAGGAAGGTAGTGGATGGGCGGCATTTCTTGACGCCAGGTCGGTCTCGCCCCGGGATGCTCCTCCAGTTCCTCGACCGCATGGAACGCTCCCGTGTCCGGATTCTGAAAGAACTGGCGTGTACCGTAGTAGCCGATATACTGGCCTTCGCAGAACGTGACACGGCCCAGCCGTCCCTGCGCTACGAGGTCCCGCCATGTTTCCACGAAACCCCAGTACCTCGTCTGTTCGGCCAGATGGTAGACCAGGCCGGTGCGTTCAATCTGGGTGACGATCCGCCAGCAATCTTCCATGGTGTGGGCGGCGGGCACCTCGGAGTTCACGTGTTTGCCGGCTTCCAGGGCCATGGCCGCCAGCGCGCCCTGTTCCCTGCAGCGGACGCACAGCGCAATGGCGTCCACGTTTCCGTCCGCCAGAATGTCATCGTACGCCGTATAGGCATTGGCCGTATGGTCGAGCGCGGCGAGCGCCCGTGCGTGCAGTGCGGCGATGGGGTCGCAAACGGCCGTAATATGGTAGCCACGGAGCCGCTGGAGCAGGCGGAGCCAGTGCAGGCCCCTGTGGCCGAGGCCCACGAGGCCCACGCGGATGTCGTTCATTGGGAACCCCTGATCTGTGTCGGTTGGACGGCGGTTTCGAGGTGCGATTACAGCGGCCGCGGCAGGAATGACCCGAATATACGGATCTGGCTCGGGTGCGCAAGCGCATCCTATCTGCTGAATGGGCGTTGTCGATCCGGTCGAACCTATTCGGAATTCCGGCCGGGACCGGGATCTGATGCTCTGTGAACGAAGTACAGGCCGATGCCGCAGGCAACCGCCCCCAGGGCGAAGACCGCGCCTATCGCGAATGGCAGCGACGTGCCCCAGTCGATGAGTTTGCCGCCGCCCAGGCTTCCGGAGAGCATGCCTGCGCTCCAGGCGACGTGCGCGCTGCCCACCACGCGGCCCTCCTCGCCCTCACGGGCGGTCAGTTGGAGAATACCGGGCATGGTGGTGGAAAGCGACCACGCGAATACGGAAGCCATAATCCCGAAGATGTACAGTCCCGCGAGCGTGTGCGCCGTAAACGTCAGGCCTACGGCGCTGACGGCCACGAGCGAGGATGAGATGAAGACGGGTTTCCAGCGGCCGATACGATCGACGAGGCGGCCCGTGAGCAACTGCGAGCCGCAGGCGGCAACGAGGCTGATGGCGCTGTACGTGGTGACGGACGTGTTGGTTCCGGAGACGCGAAAGATGAGCAGCGGAATGAGCAGGGTCACGGCCCCCCAATAGCTGGTGGGCAGGTAACGGATGGCCAGCAGCAGTCGTACTTCCCGCCGGCGGCAGAGGTCGACGAAACCCGCCAGAGAGCGCGCGGCCGATCTCTCGTTGTTTACGGGACGCGGCAGGCTGGGCAGCAGGACGAGCGACAGAACGACGATTCCCGCGGCGGTTGCGCAGGCCAGATGCCCCAGCCGACCGTATCCCAGGTTGTCGGCAATGGGACCGGCCAGAAGGTTGCCCGCTGCGCTGCCGAGCGTACTGCTCAGGAAATATCCGCCCGAAGCCATGCCAAGGACGCGGGCGGGAACCGAACTCAGAAGATAGCTCTGCCCGCCTGTACTGCTGAAACCGAACGTCATCCCCAGGCCGATACAGAGGGCCGACAGGAGATAGGGGTCGCCGGTGAGAAATATCGCGCCGGCCAGCAACGGCCCGAACTGGCCCAGGATGAACACCCGCTTGATACCGAAGGCGTCGCACAGCATGCCGGCCGGAACGGAACAGAGACCCCCCAGCATGAAGAAGAGCCCGCGCAGGCCGGCGGAAAAGAGGGGGGACCGGTCGAGGCCGGCCTCCACGTAAACAGGAAGAAGTGAGGAATAGAGGGGCGAGGAGACGAAACTGGCAAGAAAGGAAACGACGAGAAGTGCGACGAACCGGCGGTTCAGCAACTCCTGGAGACCTGCGGAGGATGGTTCGGACATTGTTGAACCGGATTATGGCAATTCACGTTCGAAAGCGCTGGACATCGAAATGCGGCGAAAACATATTATGGACGATCACGGCCGGGATGTCAACCCCAAAGGGGATTCGGATACCCCGCGCCAGGCAGCCCGTTGATAGCGTCGCTCTGCAAGCGAAAGCCGGACGCCTGTCTGCGTGCACCGCACAGGCAGGCAGCCCGGATGGGCTTTTTCAAGGCAATCGCCGGACGGAAACGCGACCGGTAATTGAACGGGTGACGGCGGAAAGGCGTACGGTATGGCGAATAGGGGAAAAAAGGTAATTCCCGGTTGGACCGGGAGGTGCTATGAGGATTTCGCTGTGGGCGACGTCTATCGGAGCCGGTTCGGGAGAACGGTGACGGAGGCCGACAACCAGCTGTTCACGCACCTGACGATGAATACCAATCCGCTTCACTTCGACGAGGAGTATGCCCGGAACACGCGGTGGGGAAAGATCCTGGTGAACAGCACGTTTACGCTCGCACTGGTGGTTGGCATGAGTGTGCCCGACGTGAGCGAGCGGGCGATGGCGAATCTCGGCTGGAGCGACATCCGGCTCCCCAATCCGGTATTTGCAGGAGATACGCTCTATTGTGAAACGGAAGTGCTCGCCACGCGGGAGTCGAAGTCGTTCCCGGAAGCGGGTATCGTAAAGGTGCGCACGCGAGGCGTGAATCAGGACGGGCGCGTCGTCATCGACCTGACGCGCAGCGTGATGGTCTACAAGAAGGCGCACGCGCCGTCGGGAGATACCTTTCCCGAAATTCGCGAGGAGAAGGAAGGGTGAAGGCGATGCGGTCCTGGCTGTTTGTGCCGGGGCACCGGCAGCGGATGATCGAAAAGGCATTCGATCTGGCGTCGGACGTCGTGATCTTCGATCTGGAAGACGGCGTCCCGACGGCTGAAAAGGACGTCGCGCGCCGGCAGGTGGCTGCGGCGGTGTGTGGCGTGGCTGCAGGGGCGGCCCCGTTCGTGAGAGTTCACGCGGCAGGGTCCCCGGAACTGCACGCCGATTTGCGGGCGCTCGCCGGGACGCGTCTGCAGGGACTCGTGATGCCCAAGGTACGGGGTCCGAAGGATGTACTTGAGATGCACGGGTGGCTTGCCGGACACGAGAAAAAGGCGGGATTGCCCTCCGGCGCCGTCGGGCTTCTGGCGACCATAGAGAGCGCCGAAGGCCTGGTCCAGGCTCCGGCGATTGCATCCGCCACGCCCAGGCTGGCGGGACTCATGTTCGGCGCTGAGGATTTCGCGTTGAATATGGGCTTCTTTTCGCATCCGGGTCAGGGTTTGATTGATTACGTCCGTACGGCGCTGGCGATAGCCGCGGCCAGCGGCCAGATCCGGGCCATTGACAAGGTCTTTACAGCCATCCGCGATTCCGACGGGCTGGCCCGGGAAGCACGGCGGGCCCGCGACCTCGGGTTTGACGGAAAGGCCGTGATTCACCCGGATCAGATCGGCGCGGTGAATGATATCTTCAGTCCGACGCGGGACGAGGTGACGCTGGCCAGGAGGATCGTCACGGCCTTTGAACGCCACGCGGACGACGGCGCCGCAGCCGTGGACGGCCGGATGGTCGACAGACCGGTGCTGGAACAGGCTCAAAGGGTTCTGGCCCGCCACGGGGAGGAACGCGCGTAGAGCGGACCGGCCGGCAGACTTTCCATGAGGCACACGGTGTTCGCGATCGCTCGCGGCAGATGCTGAAACGGTACGGTCTGGACGTGCCTGCGCTGTCAGACGATTTCAGTGGACGAGAGGATCACTTGCAGGAAAGACACCGGCACCCGCCGTTGGGCGGAATCAGGATTGTCTCGGTGGAGCAGTTCGGCGCGGGGCCGTGGGGGACGATGATGCTCGCGGACCTCGGCGCCGAGATCATCAAGGTCGAAAACCCCGGGACAGGCGGCGACGTCGCGCGTTACGTGCCTCCGTATACGGCCGATCGGGACAGCCTGTATTTCCAGAGTTTCAATCGGAACAAGAAGAGCATCACGCTGAATTTACAGCATCCGGGAGCCACGGAGGTGTTGCATCGCCTGGTGAGGATTTCGGACGGCGTGTTCAACAACCTGCGCGGAGACCTTCCCGCCCGGCTGGGTCTGGACTATCCGTCTCTGAGTGAGGTCAAGGCTTCGATCGTTTGCTGTTCGCTTTCCGCATTCGGGCGCAACGGGTCTCGCGCAAGCGAGCCGGGTTACGACTATCTGATGCAGGGCTATGCGGGCTGGATGAGCCTGACCGGGGAGCCGGACGGCCCGCCAACGAAGACGGGGCTCTCCCTTGTGGACCTTGGCGCGGGCGCAATGGCGTCTCTGGGCATGGCAAGCGCGATTTTCCGCGCCAGGCAGACGGGTCTGGGGTGCGACGTGGACGTGAACCTGTTCGATACGGCGCTCGCGCATCTGGGATACGTGGGGGCGTGGTACCTGACCCGAGGCTATGAGGCGAATCGGACGCCCGATTCTTCGCATCCGTCGCAGATCCCGTCGCAGGTGGTGCCCACAAAGGACGGTTGGCTGGTGGTGATGTGTGCAAAGGAGAAGTTCTTTCAGAATCTCGTACACGTTCTCGGGGCGCCGGAACTGGCGAAAGATACCCGGTTCCGCTCCTTTGAGGATCGCCTGGAAAACAGGGACCTGCTCATTCCGATTCTTAAGGACCGCTTCCGCCGAAAGACAACCGCCGCCTGGCTCTCGCTGCTCAAGGGCAAGGTGCCCTGTGCGCCGGTAAACACCGTTGCGCAGGCCTTTGCCGACCCGCACGTGGACGAGAACGACATGATACTGGAACTGCCGCATCCCGAGTTCGGCGCGGCCAGGGTCGTGGCCAGTCCGATAAAGGTCGAGGGTCCGCCGGTTGAACCCCGGCGCGGACCCTCGCTGGGCGAACACAACGACCCGATTCTGAGCGACTATCTGTGCTATTCAGCCGCGGAGATCGAGAAGCTCCGCAGCGACGGCGCCATTTGAACTGTCGCATCCGGGAACGACAACTGGCGGGCTCGCAAGCTTTATCGGGACCGCAACCACAACAAGGGAGGCCCGATGGGTGAAATGTTAACGCTTCCGGCGCACTACTACCGTCAGCACGACGCGGACCTGGGCGCGGACGTTCCGGGACGCGGTTACGCGGGCTGGACCACCCGCACACTGGACGTGCCTCTTGAAAGGACGGCGCTGGTGAGCATGCACGCGTGGAATCCCGGTCTGGTAGACGAGATACCACCGGGGCCCGGGTCGCCGTACGACGGCTGGTTCCGCATGGTGGAATATCTGCCCAGGGCGATGAGGATTTCGCAGGACGTCTTTCCGCCGCTTTTGGAGGCGGCAAGACACGCCGGTTTATCCGTAATTCACGTTGCATCGAGTGAGAGTTATACCGCGTCCAACGACGAATACCAGCGCATCAAGGCGATGGCGGGGCCGGAGCCGGAATCGGCGCGGGGTGCGGCGGAAGATCCACTAAAGAAACAGTGGCAGGCCGACCGCGGCAGGCAGATGACCGGTGCGCACAACCAGCCGGACATCGTGGCGGGATTCAAACACATCGGCTTTGCGCCTCAGGCGATTCCCGATGCCGGCGAGCCCGTGGTGATCAATACCCATCAGTTGAACGCCGTATGCCGTGAACGTGACATCTGGCACCTGATCTATATCGGGTTCGCCATCAACTGGTGTCTGCTGGCCAGCCCGGGCGGCATGATCGATATGGGGCGGCTGGGGTACGTGTGCTCGACCATCCGGCAGGCGACAACGGCCGTGGAGAACGGGGAGAGTTGCACCGAGGAATGGGCCAAGGAGATTGCGTTGTGGCGGGTATCGCTGATGTTCGGGTACGTGTTTGACGTCGACCCCGTGATCGATGCACTGGGTCAGTTGTCGGAAGGATAATGACGAGTGCGGGAATCGACACTTCGCGCGGGGCCGTTTAGAGCGCCGTCACGAGGGCAATGCCTCCGACCACGAGCAGCGAGACCGCCCAGATCAGATCGAAGTTGATCCAGCTCCGCCGGAGCACGGCCAGGCCCAGCTTTCGGTACACAATCCACGCGACGGCGCCCATCACAAGCCACATGGCCAACGTGTGGACGCCCACGGCCAGAAAGACGTCTGTCAGCGAGTTCATATCCGGCGGACCGTGGCCGTGATTTGCGGTCGCCACGCCCAGCAGGGCAGGAATTACCATCAGACCCGCGCCGTGCGCGGTGGCCATCAGAAACGACCAGGCGAAGAGATCTCCCTGTCCGACCTTCATTCCCACCCATCGCGGATGCCGGTAATAGTTGAACAGCTTGTAGATTCCGAAGGCGATCAGCAGGAGGGCGGTAATCCACTGCAGGGCGGACAGGGAGATAAAACGGAGGCCTGCCAGTACAATGCCGGCGACGACGGCTATTGAGGCTGCATGGCCGGCCGCGATGGGGAAAAGGGCAATCCAGACGGCGCGTTCGCTGTTGTGCTGGAGCCCGAGAGACAGGGCAAACAGCCAGCCCATGCCGGGATTCAGTCCGTGAAAGGCGCCAAAGCCAATCATCGCCAGCCACGGCCCTATCCAGTCAGGAAGGGTAGCAAAAAGAGTCGGTGGAGGCATCTCCTCCTTCCAATCGGACCTGGTGGACGCGCGTTTCGCCGAAGTCGATGAAGAAACCGGGGTCCAATTCAAGCCCTCCGTCCGGGTCGGCGTTGGCTTTCGCCATCCAGCCGTCCATTCCAGACGGATAGAACTGGTCGTCCCAGGCGCTGTAAAGCGAATTGGTAAAGTAAATCCTCCGCCCGTCGCGGCTGATTTCCACCATCTGCGGACCACCCGACAATGAGCCGTCAGGCTTCGCGTGCGGCTTTTTATTTACGATACCGCCGATGTCCACCTTGCCTGTCAGGACCGGCTCGAACGGGTCGGAAACGTCGTACTGATGCAGTTCACCCAGGCCCCAGCAGGAAACGTACAGAAATCTGTCGTCCAGGGAGAGGTCGATATCGGTGACCAGGGGCGGTACGGCTTCGAACGCTTTCAGTATCGGAGGCAGGTCCGCCGCACTGGCCGGCACGGCCGGAATCGTGATCACCTTTCGCATTCGCCACGCGCCATTCTCGCGGAACCACGTCCAGATGGAGGCGGAAAGGTCGACCGTGCTGACGACCACGCCGGCGAAGCCGTGGGTCTTCCGCGGATCGTGCGCGGGCCGCAGTTCGAGGAGCATCTGGTTTTCCGGGCCGATGTCAACTGTCTGATCGAGCCGGCGTTTTCTGAGATCCCAGAAATGGAGCCGGTGGCCGTACTTGTTTGCGAGCAGGTCCTCGGGTACCACCCCGTTCTCGAATTGCTCCGGCCTGCACCACTCGCTGCTCATCAGGACGTCCTCGGCAAGGTGCCACCAGAAGTCGTACGCCAGTTCCTGCGATCCCCGATGGATTTCCCATGGACCGATGACGTCGAAACTGAAGTGGTCGAGCAGGAAGATACCCCCCGGGCCATCGCCGCCGTTCGCCGAGCCCAACGCACTGACGTAGATCGCGTCGGGACCGCAATGTACGGTGTGGGGCCGGCTGTAGCCCGACCTGGCCATGAGCTCTTCGGGCTCTATGATCTTGACGATATGGGGACGGGTGGGGTCCGGCCTGGTATCCACAACGTAGATGCGCGACGTACGCAGGGCAGGCAGGATCAGGTAACGTCGTTCCAGGTGGGGGTGAGGCGCATAGGGGCACAGGGCCGAGCTGCAGGCATTCCAGCCGAAATGGTGGAGTTCGTCCCCGTTGTACGGCATCTGGAGGGAGTGGATGTTCCGACCGTACGTGGGAGACGCCGGATCAAGATCCACGACGTTCAGGGCATCGGGTCGATCGTTCCCGCTGGGATTGAGAGCGGACACGTAACCGTACCGTTCCGGTGGCGCCTGCATGGCCATCCTTGGCGATGGATAAAATGATGGATCGGGTTTCCATAAGGGCATCGTCGCACGTTCCTTATTAATGAGTGATTACGGAGATTCACGGTGGCGCGGGAACTGGAGGCGCCGCTGTGACCGGATCGCTCGTCCCGGGTCTCCCGGGTTGAGCCGTCCCGTCGCAGTCAGAATCGGATTTCCAGCCGTCGTCAGAGCTTCCGATAGTCGATGGAACCCGACTCCGAAACAAACGGACGCCCGCCAACTTCGAGTACGGAGCCGGCGGCGAGCAGGCCGGTGTCGACCTCGTCATCGACGGTTCGGACGTGCGCGAACTCGGCATCCGTCCGAATGCCGTGGCAGGTAACCGTACTTTCAGGCCCGGCGGTCAGGACGGTGTCGGCCACGTTGCCTGTGCGAATGCGAATGGCGCAGCCCGCGGTATCACCGGTGGCGTGGATTTCGGGCGCGGATGCATCCTTCCGGTAGGGGACGAATGCCACGATACAGAACAGCGGACTCCAGAACCAGTCGTAGCGCAGCCGCGGATGGTCGTGGAAAACCTCCTCGCGCCATCGGCCCGGCCACGGGGTCGCGATCTGGACGTCGCACCGGTTTTCACGCCTGCATCCGGTAATAGTGACCCTGTCCCGTCCGCAGTCCAGCCGATTGCCGGCGGCCGTATGCAACAGCCACGACAGCATCGGCCGGTCGTGCATCTCGAAATCCAGACGGTCAACGATAATCACGGCGGCGGGCGCGCCGCGTGCATCCGGCAGGCAGAGCGTCCGCCGGACGAACCGTTGCGCGCTGGCGTAGCTTTCTCCCGCGTCGGACTCGATGTAGGGGAGGTCCCCCTGGATGTCCGCGCGGACGATGCCGTCGTTGCCAGCCGGGCCGCGGCGCTGCATCTCGCCCATCACCAGCGGCAGATTGTGGGCTTCACCCAGCGCGCCAAGGCGCAGCACTTCGGTGGTGTCGGAAAGCCGCTCGAGGGCGTATCCCGAATCGCAGGCGAAAGTTTCTCCGAGGGTGTGCAACGCGAAGTGGTTGCGATCGGCCTGCCGGTGTCCGCCCGCGGGGAAAACGTCGCACAGAAACGAAAGGAGGAAGTCTTCGGGCCGCCACCCGGATCGGACGTCCACCAGCCCCCGCTTGCGAAAATGCCTGACCCCCGGCATGTCCAGACGATCCGGCGAAACGGGCTCGACCGACGGGTCGAAGTACAGCAGATAACGCGTGATGGTGTCGCTCCAACCGTCGGCTGGCAGATGCCAGGTTTCGCCGCCGGCCGGCGGCTTGTCGATGGTCTGCCAGAGCCATTGGGCGAGACCGCTGTTCTGTTGAGACGCCAGAAGGGAAAGCCATTCGACGTGGAACCCGTCGTTGCAGTCGTTGAGCGGATTGGGCCGCCCCGTCGCGGGGATGAGTTCATACGCCAGACCTTCCGCGATGCGTTCCCATCCGGCGTGGCTCGTGAGTTCCCGGTCTCCGCAGACGGCGAGCGCCAGGGCGAACGGCGCGAGGTAGTGCAACGTGGCGCTGCCGTAGGCCGGTCCTTCGTAGAATGCGCCGTCGCCGTCGTGACCCTTTTCGAGGAAGAGCAGGCAACGTTTTTTTGAAAGGGTCATCGCGTCTTTGAACCGGGACTCGTCCAGCACGCCGTAGCTGCGGAGTACGAGTCCGAGCAGGCCCAGGCCGATGAGTCCGATGGCGGCCATGTTCCAGTCGGGGCGGGTCTCCTCGGGGTCCGGCGGGTTGTCGAGCGCAAAGTCGATGAACGGCAGACAGTAGGTACCGATTTCCACGCGTTCCGCGTCCGTCAGTTCGTGGCGCAACAGGTCCAGTCCGATGGCCAGAACCATGGAACTTGCGCCGGCGTCCAGGCAATTGTCCCGCCAGGTGCTGTAGGGGCGCCCGTAGTTCGTGCCCCCGCAGTTCTCCACGATGCGGTGTTTCACAATCGTCCGGAGGATGTTGCAGGCCTCCGCCGCGTACTTTGCGTCGAGGAGAATGCCGCCCACGGCAAGGGTTTCTATCGACTTGGGAAGCAGACGGCCGCCGGGTCTGGTCAGCCAGAAGTCCGCACGGCGTTCTTTATAGTCGATGTACGTGGGCGATGCCGCATCGAGATGGCCTTCGCAGGCCTTCCGGAGGTTGCTTTTCAGCGAGGCGAAGATCGGACTGGCGTCAGCCCGGCGGTTCTCCAGGATGGGGCGAAAGAGTGATTCCGGAATATCCATATCTGATTTCTTTCAACGTTTGGATCGCCGCATTGCCGGTGGGCGGGCAGGAAGCGCATCCGATGTGATTTCGTCGTCTGGTTTTCAGAGCAACGTCTGAAGCGGGATCAGACCCCGCTCATATCCCGCGGCATGAAGATTTCCCGGCGCCGGCCGTCGCTGTATCCATCCACCTCGCTGAGCACGACGCCGGGGCTGGCCAGCGCCGCCCTGACAATCCGGCGGTTGAAGGTGTGTACGTAATCCGACGTCAGATATTCTTCAACGGGCATCCAGAGACACGCTTCGATTTCTTCGGGCTGAGGGATGATATCGTATGAGAGCGGATTGAGGCGGCAGACAAAGTAGATGTCAGACTTGCCGTGGCGATACCCGTGCCAGTGACGGAAACACACCATCGCTTCGAATGAAGTCCGTACTCCCGTTTCTTCCAGGATTTCCCGAACGACGGCCTCGGCCAGGTGTTCGCCGGGATGCAGCGCGCCGCCCGGCAGTTTGTAGTAGGGCCTGCTGCTGCCCCGGTGTTTTTCGCAGACAACCAGAATCTCATTGTTCCCGCTGATGACCACCCCTCCCGCGCCGATGTAGTGGGTGGCATAGCCGGGGATGAACGCGTTTTCGACCAGCGGTCGCGTCAACAGAAGATAAGCCTCGCCGCTGTGGTGAAAGGAGAAACCCGTCTGCACCGCGACGGGTATGAATTCCGATTTGCCTATGGGAACTTCCAGCCACACAAGCTGGAAGCCTCCCTTTCTCCAGGTCTCCAGGGACATGGAGAGGCGATGGTTGAACGTATCCACGTCTGAGGGAAGGTGATCGGGGCTGATGACAATGCCGTTGAAGGCATTGGTGGTATGTTCCAGGACTTCCATAAAGGGATCCCCCGGATCCTTGTCGGCGCGGTTGGCGGCGACCTGAATGTAAACAGCCTGCGGCCGGTTTACAAGTGGTTTTGATACGGAATGGTTTTGGCTTGACAGGGTGCAGACCGCGGTTGATATTGACGTTCCTTTCGGGTTTCCGAACGCGGGATTGCGTTCGCCCTTTTGGGTCTGTATGGTGTGCCGGATCAGCGTCCAGGAGGTGGTGGATGAGCAGCGTTTACGAACGCCTGGGTATTCGTACCATAATCAATGCTTCCGGGCCGTCGACCCGGTTGAGCGGGTCGATCCTGCCGGCGGAGGTGGCGCAGGCCATGGCGGAAGCCTCTCAACATTGCGTGGATATCGCCGAGTTGCAGGCATGGGCGGGCGAGGTCATTGCCGGCATCACGGGCGCCGAGTCCGGGTACGT
>LXNJ01002009.1_pt1 | contig 11489 bp, 10 predicted proteins | sample 809081 | NCBI WGS metagenome assembly LXNJ01 (sample SAMN04870510, study PRJNA318959) | sponge metagenome | biome: sponge; feature: marine sponge reef; material: water | host: Petrosia ficiformis | place: Greece: Milos, Mediterranean Sea | collected 2013-05-29 | depth 5-7 m
ATCGCCACCTATGCCGTGGCCGTCCGGAACGCCGCCGGCGAGCCCGAGAAGTGGGATCCCAAGACCCGCGAAACCGCCGATCACAGCCTCCCGTACGTGGTTGCCGCTGCCCTGACCGATGGCGCGCTGACCCCGGCCAGCTTCGACGAGAAACGCATCGGCGATCCGCTGCTCCGGCCGCTCATGCGCAAGGTCGAGGTCGGCGAGGACCCCGAGGCTACCCGCAACTATCCCGCGCAGCAGCGGGCGCGGATGGAAATCGAGCTGCGTTCCGGACGCCGGCTGACACGGGCCGCCGACTACCCCAAGGGCCACAGCCGGAATCCGCTGTCCGACGGCGAGCTGGAGCAGAAGTTCCTGGGGCTCACGTCGGGCGTCCTGTCCCCGCCCCGGCAGAAGTTGCTGGCGGAGCGTCTGTGGCGATTCGACGAGCTTGAAAATCTCGATGGCTTGTTCGAAGCTGCCCGGGTCGAATAACGGCCTCTCCACCGAGAGCGTCCATTCAAGAGGAGGTTTCATCATGTCCAAGCTGACCCAGTTTCGTTCGTGGAACTTCAATGCCGAGGACCTGGACAAGACCGTGAGCTTCTACCAGGAGATCCTCGGGGCAACCGTTCGCAAAAAGCACGTGGTCGCCGGCGTCGACGTGGTCCGCCTCAATCTCGGCGGCGCCGTCCTCGGCGTCTTCGACGCCTCGAAGGACCGCCATCCGCGGGTGCCTCACCACACCTTCGAGATCGACGGACCACCGGCCGAGCCCGAGGACTTCGTCAAGGAAATCGAGGCCAAGGGCGCCAAGGTGAGCGAGATCCGGCGCCATGGCGAGGGCAAGGGATATTCTGTCTACGTCATCGACCCGAGCGGGAACCGGCTGGAGTTGTCCACGTCGTCGGGGTAGCGTCTCCGCCCCACAGGAAAACGCCCCTATTTCTCCTTGACTTGATGGTAGGGTGTCCATAGTCTCGCCAGAGAATTGGCCTGAGACGACCGTGAAAGTTGGTGTGTTGGTTGGGGCCCAAGCGCGAAAGGAGTCAGACATGCGGTACCGCGACGATGTAGGAAGCTTCCGTGCGCTCTTATCCAAGTGGGCCTTCCCTGCAGGGTTGGTGCTGGGGGTCTTTCTCGCGACCGCGCCGTCATCGATGGCCGCGTCGGTCGAGGCCAAGCTTGTCAGCGCTCCCAACGTACCGCCGCCCATCACCCGCACCGAGCCGGCCCACGTGATGGTGAACCTGGTCATCGAGGAGAAGGTTGCCGACCTGTCCGACGGCATCCAGTACGACTTCTGGACCTACAACGGGAAGGTTCCCGGCCCGTTCATCCGGGTGCGCCAGGGCGATACGATCGAGGTGCGGCTGGATAATTCCAAGGGCAAACACACGCACACGGTGGACCTCCACGCCGTTACGGGGCCCGGCGGCGGAGCCGCCGCGCTGATGGCGGATCCCGGCAAGACCTCCATAGGGGTGTTCAAGGCGCTCAACGCGGGCTTCTTCGTCTACCACTGTGCCGCCAATCCCGTTCCCGCCCACATCTCCAGCGGCCTGTACGGAGTCATTCTGGTGGAACCGGCCGGCGGCATGCCGAAGGTCGACCGCGAGTACTATGTGATGCAGAGCGAGTTCTACACCGAGAAGGAAATCGGCGAAGCGGGCTTGCAGAGCTATTCCTCGGAAAAGGGTGAAGCCGAGACCCCTGAATACATCGTCTTCAACGGTCACGCGCAGTCACTCGTGAAGAACCCGCTCAAGGCCGACGTGGGCGAGACGGTGCGTCTCTACGTGGGCAACATCGGACCGAACAAGATCTCGTCGTTCCACGTCATCGGCGAGATCTTCGACGCGGTGTATCGGGAAGGGTCCGTGAGCAATCCCGAGAACAACATCCAGACGACCCTCATTCCCAGCGGCTCCGCCTCCATCGTGGAGTTCAAGGTGGACGTGCCGGGCGCCTACCTGCTTGTGGACCACGCCATCTTCCGCATCCTGCGGGGAGCCGCCGGCGTGCTCGCGGTGGGTGGAGCCGAGCAGCCTGACATCTATTCGGTCAAGCAGAAGGGGTCGGGCACATAGAGCGGCTACTGGTCACGGCCTGGCGCCGCCGTCGCGGCGGCGGACAGCAGCGCTGTTTCGCCGAAAGGCGTCGGCGGTTTCGTACCGCCGACGCCTTTTTCGACTCCGGCGGGCCCGGCGCAACGCTCACCCAGCGCGGAACATGTTCTCCACCGGCGCGAGGGCGCGGCCGTTGGGGGACGGGTTTGTACCTTGATCCGTCCAGGGTCTATATCATTGGCGGCCGTTCAGGAATCCCGGCATGGCGAACCCCATGAGAAGACCCTTTGGCGCAGTCTGCGCCGCACTCGCTCTGTTCATGTTGTCGGAGCCGCAACCCGCGGCCTCTGACCAGGTCCTCATCGCCCAGCGCGAGTCCGTATACAACAACATCTACGTTTTCAAGGAAGGCCCGATCATCACCCTGACGTTCGGTCACAACAGGGCGCTGTACACGGAGACGGTGTACGACACGCGCGACGAGCTCGCGCTCCCTTCACGATATACGCGGTACATGACCGCCGTCCTTGCCTACGCGGGCGACGTGGACCGCATTCTCGAAATCGGCTTCGGCGGAGGCCGGACCGCGTGGTACCTGCACAGGACCATGCCCGACCTCGAGGTCACCTCGGTCGAGCTCGACCCGGAGGTATTCGAGCTGGCCAAACGTCACTTCGGAGTCCGGCTCGAACGGAATTTCAATGTCTCCATCGAGGATGGCCGCCGGTATATTCAGCGGCGGAAAACAAAGTGGCCGGTCATCCTGATCGATGCCTATCGGAGCGCGTTCGTCCCGTTCCACCTGCTTACGACGGAGTTCTACGAGCTTGTGAAGAGCCGTGTGAAGCCCGGCGGAGCCGTGGCCCAGAACGTAGAGCCCAACACCATGATGTTCGATGCCGCCCTGGTGACCATCGGCAAGGTCTTCGACCATGTGGACTTGTACGATGCGGGAGGCAACGTGGTCATGATCGCCTATGACGGGCCGTTGCGCGAGCAGGCACGGCTGGCGTCCACCGCCGCAAGACTGGACGAAGCGTTCGGGTTCAAATATCCGTTGAGCGGAATGGTTTCTCAACGACGCAGCGTCGGACGCCTGCCGGACACGGCGGTGCTCACGGACGACTTCGCGCCCGTGGAGTCGCTGCGCGCGATAAAGCGACACAATCGCAAGCTGAGCGAGTTTCTCAAGGGGAAGTGGTGATGGGACGTGCAATCGGTTCGGTGTGGCTGTTCCTGCTGATCTTTCTTTCCGGTTTCGCCCTCATGGGCTTCGAGATGCTGGGGAGCCGGTACCTCAATCCCTGGTTCGGCAGCGGCATCACGACGTGGGCCTGCCTGATTGCCGTGGTGCTTTTTGCCATGATGGTCGGCTACACCGCGGGAGGCATCGTCGCCGATCGTTCCCGTGAAATCTGGATCGTCTCGAGCGTGCTCTCCGTTGTCGGCGTCTACCTGATCCTGGTGGCGTTTCTGGCGAATCGGGTCATGGAAGGGATCATGCTGTCCGCCGGCTACGACTTCTGGGGCATCATGCTCGCCTCCGTGGCGTTGACGTTTCTCCCCGTGGCGCTTCTTGCGGCACTCTCGCCCTTTTTCGTGCGCCTGCTGCTCAAGGAACTGGAATATGGCGGACGCGTCACCGGGGCGGTATACGGCGTTTCGACGATGGGAAACGTGCTCGGGACCCTGGTGACCGTTTTCGTCTTCATCCCCAATGTGGGAACCAGCAAGATAACGGTGGTGTTCGGAGCGGTTCTGATCGCGTGCGGCGTGGCTTCCTTTTTGCTGAGCGTTTCCGGTCGCATGCGGAAAGTGTAGGGAGTTGACCGGTACCGACATGGAATTGCCGGACAGGCTAGACGGGCTTGTCCCTCGACCCCTCCAGGGTCTGGATTAGTTACCCAAGGGTTCGAGTTGAACCGGTCCAGACAGGTCGAGCCCATGGACGATCCCAGCGTCCAGGCCGCAGAGACACTGCGAAGGATCGGCGGTAGCACTTGGTCCTTGTACGCAACGACAAGATAGAGACGGCCATGCAGGACATTGAAGGCTGGTCAAGATTCTCGCGCTGGTCAACCGCCAGATCGAAGCGGGGCAGGTGGAATTAGTCTGTGAGGAAGGCGCAGCGAAGCGACCTCACCCCGCCCGCGCCGCCTGAATCGTCCTCTCCACGTACACCTGCGCCAGATGGGAGCGGTAGGCGGGGGTGGCGTTGACGTCCTCGATGGGGTCGATGCCTTCCGTGACCAGTGCCGCGGCGCTTGCGATGGCGCCGTCTTCGAGCTTCTGCCCCCGTAGCGCGGTTTCCACCTTCTCCGCGCGGAAGGCCACGTCGGTCATGCCGGTGACTGCGATGGAGATATCCTCGCAGACGCCTTCGGCGGACTCTTTCAGGCACACCGCGACGCCGACGATGGCAAAGCCCGCGGCTTGTCGTGACACTTTCTGATACGAGGACTTGTAGCCGTCGCGAGCCGGCACCCGGATCTCGGTCAGCAGCTCCTCGGGCATGAGGCTGGTGGTCAGCATCATGATGAAGAAGTCGCTGGCGGGGATCCAGCGCTCGCCGTCGGGCCCCGTGGCCTTGAGCTCGGCGTCCAGGGCCAGGATGGCGGCCGGCAGGTCCTCGGCCGGGTCGGCGTGGGCCAGTCCGCCCCCGACGGTGCCGCGGTTGCGTACCTGGACGTCGCCCACCACCACGGCGGTCTGGGCCAGCAGCGGGCAGCGGCTCAGGATCAGCTCGGACTCGGCCACGTCGGTGTAGGTGGCCAGCGCGCCGATGGCGATGTGGTCGCCGTCTTCACGGATGTAATTCAATTCGTCGAGCCCGCCGATGTCGATGATGACCTCGGGCTTGGCCAGCCGCAGCTTCATCAGCGGCAGCAGGCTCTGGCCGCCGGCCAGGACCTTGGCGTCGTCCAGGTTCGCGGACAAGAGCGACAGGGCCTCCTCCAGGGAAGCGGGTGCGTGGTAGTCGAATGCGCCGGGGATCATGCCTGCGCCTCCTTTATCAGTTGCCAGACGCGCTCGGGCGTGAGCGGCAGATCCCGGACCTTGACCCCGAACGGCTCCAGGGCGTTTTCCACCGCGCTGGCGATGGCGGCGGGGGAGGGGATGGCGGCCCCTTCGCCGGCGGCCTTCTGTCCCAGCGGCGTGAACGCCGAGGGCGAGGGCGCGTGCTCCACCTCGATGGCGGGAGTCTCGGCGGTGGAGCACTTGCCGTAGTCCGTGAGCGTGATGGTGAGGAGCTGTCCCTCGTCGTCGTAGACGAAACCCTCGCCCAGGGCCACGGCGATGCCGTGGGCCGCCGAGCCGTAGATCTGCCCGTCCACCACGTCAGGATTGATGATGGTGCCGTTGTCGCCCACGATGAGATAGCGCAGCACCTCGACCTTGCCGGTCCTGGGGTCCACCTCCACCACCGCCACATGGGCGCCGGCGCCGAAGGTGAACTGGGCGCGCACCCTGCCGTCCTTGCCCGGCACCATGTTGGGCTGTGCGTGCGGGAAGGTGTAGTAGAAAGTGGTCTGCAGCCCGGCGTCGATGCCCTCGGGCAGAAGCGCCTGGTTGTTGTAGGCTACCTTGCCCAGCTCGGCGAAGGTGAGCTTCCGCCGCGGGAACCCCGGAACGGTCACCACGCCGTCGGCGATCTCCAGGTCGGACGGCTGCGCGTCCAGGATGTGGCCGGCCACCTTGAGCACTTTCTCCCGTAGCTGCGTCGCCGCGCCGATGATGGAGCCGATGTCGTAGAGGTGGAAGTTGTTGCCGCTGTTGGCCGCGGCTACACCCCAGGGCGCGATGTCGCTGTCGAAGGGCGTGGTGGTGCTGATGACGTCCGGGCTCACGCCAAGGATGCCGGCGGCCACCTGCGCGGTGGTGGTCTCGTGGGCCTGCCCGCAGTTGGGCGAGCCCAGGTAGAGGGCGATGGTACCGTTCTTCTCGAGCTTGATGGTGGCGCCGTTGATGCCGCCGGAACCCGGCGTCTCCTTCATCTCGGGGAAGATGGCCATGTCGCGGGCGGCGTTCCGGCCCCCCGGCTCCACCCCGATGACCACGCCGATGCCGAGGTAACGGCCCTTTTCGCGTTCCCGCGCCTGCTCGTCCTTGAGCCCTGGGTAGTCCACCTTCTCGAGCGCCCGCTTCAGCAGGCCGGGGTAGTCGCCGCTGTCGTAGACGTTGCCGTTGGGCGTGGTGTAGGGCATCTGTTCCGGCTGCACCAGGTTTTGGAAGCGCACCTCCGAGGGATCCATGTCCAGGTCCTGGGCCACCCGGTCGATGATGCGCTCCCAGATGTAACACATGCCGGGCTTGCCGATGCCGCGGTTGGGGATCACCGGACAGCGGTTGGTCACCACCGAGTAGCCATCGGCGCGGATGTTCTGGACCTTGTAGGTGTTGCTGAGGTTGTTGAGCTTGTTGGTGAAATGGATGGTGAGGGTGCTCACCGATCCGCCCACGTCGTCGATCTCCTTGAAGCGGAGCCCGGTGACGGTGCCGTCGTTCTTCACAGCGGCCTCGACGTCGAAGTGCTGCTCGCACGCGTGGCCCGCGGCCATCATGTGCTCGTTCCGGTCCTCGATCCACTTCACCGGCCGGCCCGACTTGATGGCCAGCAGCGCCACGATCACCACGTACTTGCGGATCAGGTGGATCTTCTGCCCGAAGCCGCCGCCGATGTCCGGGATGATGACCCGGATGTCGTCCAGGCCCAGGGCGTCCCGAAGGGCGTCGTAGATGTTCTCGGGCACCTGGGTATTGGTGCGGACCGTGAGTTTCTTGCTGAAGCGGTCGAAGGAGGCGATGCACGCCAGCGGCTCCAGTGGCGTGGAGCTGTACCGGTGGATCTTGAGGTTCTCCCGCACCACCCGGTCGGCTTCCCGGAACGCCTTCTCCGTGTCGCCGTATTCCAGGGTGCCTTGCCAGGCCAGGTTGGCGCCCAACTCATCGTAGATGACCGAGGCGTCCTCGCCGGCCATGGCCTGGTGGACGTCGGTGTTGGCGGGGAGGATGTCGTAGTCCACGGTGATGGATTCGAGAACGTCCTCCGCGGTGCTGCGGTCCCTGGCCGCCACCGCGCCCACGGGCTCGCCCACGTAGCGCACCTTGTCCACCGCTCCGGCGTATTCCTCCACCGGCTTCTTGAGCCCTGCGGCGTAGCGGCCCGGCCGGAACGGTTTGGTGTCCCGCTTCATGTCCTCCGGCGTCACCACCGCGAAGACGTCCGGACGGCTCAGCGCGGCCTGGGCGTCTACCCCGAGAATGCGCGCGTGCGCATGGGGACTCCGGAGAAACACCGCCTGCAGCATGCCGGGCTCGGTGAAATCGTCGGTGTACCGACCCTGCCCGGTTGCGAGCCGCGGCCCTTCCTTGCTTCGCGTGGCAAGGCCGACGTATTGTTTCGGATCTGCATTAGCCATTGTTGACCTGCCCCGCGGCTTCTTTCACCGCCGCAACGATCTGCATGTACCCGGTGCACATGCACAGATTACCGGCCAACCCTTCCCGGATTTCCTCCTCGCTGGGGTCCGGGTTCTTCTTCAACAGGGCGTCGGCCGCCATGATCATGCCCGGCGTGCAGTAGCCGCACTGGAAGCCGTAGTTGTTGATGAAGGCCTCCTGCACCGGGTGCAGCGCGTCGCCATCGGCCAGGCCCTCGATGGTGGTGACCTCCTTGCCGTTGGCCTGCACGGCGAACATCAGGCACGACTTCACCAGCGTCCCGTCCACCTGCACGGTGCAGGCGCCGCACTCGCCGATGATGCAGCCGATGTGCGTGCCGGTGAGGCCGATGGTCTCCCGCAGAAAATAGGAAAGGAGCTGGCGCGGCTCCACCTCCTCCTCGTACAACCGTCCGTTGACGGTCACCCGAACCGTCTGTTTCATGGCGTAACTATCGCTCCCAGCGTGTTTGGATCGTGTGCCCGGTGTCGTTCTCCGGGCCTGATCGTCGTCCCTTAATCGAAAGCGCGGCCGAGGACACGGCCGCGCCTTGGTACTGCGCAGGGGAAGTTTATAACGGGCAGGCCGCTGCCCTGTCAAATTACGTGCGGCCCGCGCGTTTTTTCGCCCACGGAGCGTTGCGCCAGACCGCGATGCGGTAGCTCAGCAGCACCGCCAGCACGCCGGCGAAGATGAGGGGCTCCCGCAGGTCGGCCTTCACGAGCCAGAGGAAGTGCACCACGCCGGCGATGGCCGAGAAGTATACGAGACGGTGGAGCTGCTGCCAGCGGCGCCCGCCGAGCCGGCGGATCATGCCGGCGGTGGAGGTGGCCGCCAGCGGCACCATCAGAAGGAACCCCACCGATCCCGCGGTGATGTACGGCCGCTTGAACACGTCCTGCAGGATGGCGGCGGGGTCGAAGAAGTGGTCCAGCACCACGAACGTGGAGAGATGCAGGACGGTGTAGAAGAAGGCGAACAGACCCAGCATGCGCCGCAGCCGGATCAGGCTTCCGTAGCCGGTCAGGCGCCGGAGCGGCGTCACCGCCAGGGTGATCATGAGGAACACCAGCGCGAAGGTGCCGGTGGTGTGGGTGATGAACTCGACGGGATTGGCCCCCAGCCCCCCGGTGAAGAGCCCCACCACCAGCCGCGCCGCCGGGATGAGGGACAGCGCGAAGACGAGTAGCTTGATCCAGGTGAACGGTTTGATCCAGGCCACGTCAGTATAGTTTCTTCAGGTCCATCCCCTTGTACAGGTGGGCCACCTGTTCCTCGTAACCGTTGAACATGAGCGTCTTGCGCCGGAAGAAGTCGCCGATGCGCCGCTCGCTCGCCTGACTCCAGCGCGGATGGTTCACGGTGGGGTTCACGTTGGAGTAGAACCCGTACTCCTGGGGCGCCGCCATGTTCCATGCCGTGGGCGGCTCCTCTTCCACGAAGCGGATCTTGACGATGGACTTGGCGCTCTTGAATCCGTATTTCCACGGCACCACCAGGCGGATGGGCGCGCCGTTCTGGTTGGGCATCACCTCGCCGTAGAGTCCCACCCCCATGATCGTGAGCGGATTCATGGCCTCGTCCATGCGCAGCCCCTCGACGTAGGGCCAATCGAGAATGCCGCGGCGCTGGCCGGGCATCTGCTCCGGGTCGAAGAGCGTGACGAACTGGATGTACTTGGCGTTGTTGGTGGGCTCCACCGCCTTGATCAGGTGACTCAGCTCGAACCCGATCCAGGGGATCACCATGGACCACGCCTCGACGCACCGCAGGCGGTAGACGCGCTCTTCCAGCGGCATCTTCAACAGTTCCTCGATGTCGAAGGTCCTGGGCTTGTTCACCTCGCCTTCGACTTCGACCGTCCACGGCCGGGTCTTGAGGCTCCCGGAATGCCGCTTCGGGTCCCCTTTGTCGGTGCCGAACTCGTAGAAGTTGTTGTAGCTGGTGATGTCCTTGAGCGGGGTCTGTGGCTCGTCCGTGCCGAACTTGCCCTTGGTGAAGCCCTCGAGCTTCTTGGCCGCGTGCGCTTCGTCCATGTTGCCGAACATGGCGGGGAGCAGCAGGCCGGATCCGATGCCGGCGGCTCCCAGCCCCGCGGCCTGAATGAACCGGCGCCGGTTGAGGTACCGTTTCTTGTCGGTGATCTCGCTGCTCTTGATGTCGTCGGGCTTCCTGATCAGCATGAGTGGATTCCTTTCGGCTTCGTCTTCATTCTAGCCCATATTTTCAATGTGGCGACGAAGGGGCACCTTGTCAAATCATTCGCCCCGCACCGGGCATTTTTTTGACGCTCAAGAGTCGGGATAGCCGTCGGGGTTTTGCGACTGCCACCGCCAGGCGTCGCGGCACATCTCGTGGAGATCCCGCCGGGCACGCCAGCCCAGCTCGGCATGGGCCCTGGACGGGTCGGCATAGGCGCGGGCGATGTCCCCGGGACGCCGTTCCGTGATGACGCACGGGATCTTCCGGCCGGACGCCCGCTCGAAGGCTTCCACCACCTCCAGCACGCTGTATCCCCGGCCGGTCCCCAGGTTGTAGACGCGCGGAGCGGGCCCGCCCGCGGGCTCCAGCGCGCTGACGTGGGCCGACGCCAGGTCCACCACGTGGATGTAATCCCGCACTCCGGTGCCGTCCGGGGTCGGGTAATCGTTGCCGAAGACCCGCAACTCGGGGCGTCTTCCTACGGCCACCTGGGCAATGAAGGCGAAGAGGTTGTCCGGGACCCCGGCCGGATCCTCGCCGATGCTGCCGCTGGCGTGGGCGCCGGCGGGGTTGAAATAGCGCAACAGGGTGAGGTCCCAGGCCGGATCGGAGGCCTGGAGGTCGGTGAGGAGTTGCTCGATCATCCTCTTGGTGCGGCCGTACGGGTTCACTGGCGCCGGCGGCAGCTCCTCGGTGATGGGGACCGTGGCGGCGTCGCCATAGACCGTGCACGACGAGCTGAAGACCAGACGGCTCACCCCGTGTTGCCGCATCACTTCGCACAGTGTCACGGTTCCGGCCACGTTGTTGGCGTAGTACCGCAAGGGCTCCGCCACCGATTCCGCCACCGCCTTGAGCCCGGCGCAGTGGATCACCGCGTCGATCCTCGGTCCGCTGAAGGCCGCTGACAGGTCGTCCTTGTGGTTCAGGTCGGCGGTGAAGAGCTCCAGCGGCCGTTGCGCCAGCGCCTCCACGCGCCGCAGGGCCTCCCGCTTGCCGTTGGCCAGGTTGTCCACGACCGTGACGTCGTGGCCGGCCTCCAGCAACTCGAGGCAGATGTGACTTCCGATATAACCGGCGCCGCCGGTGACGAGGACCCGCATGAAGGACGAGGTTTCCTTTGGCTGATGGCAACAAGCTGATCGGTTCCATCTTAGCCATTCCGGTGCCGGCACACCAGCCGGCCCTTCCGGAATCCCGCGGCAAATGGACCGGCCCGCCGTTTCGTAGTAGATTCTCCTTGTCGGCCAGGAATCCCGCGATGGAGGAACCGTGATGCATGAGAAGATCGTCTATCTGAACGGCAGCTTCGTGCCCGAGAGCGAGGCCAAGGTATCCGTCCTCGACATGGGGTTCCATGCCGGCGACGGCGTCTACGACGTGACCCGCACCTTCCGGCACAAGCCGTTCAAGCTGAAGGAGCACAACGACCGGCTGTTCCGCTCGTTGAAGTATACCCGCATCGACTGCGGCATGTCCCAGGAGGAGATGGAGGCGGCGGCGGTGGAGGTGCTCGAGCGCAACCGGGACCTGCTGGGCCCCGACGACGACTACGCCATCTGGCAGGTGATCAGCCGGGGTCCGCGCTCTTCCACGGGCCCCCGCCGCAACAACGACGCCACCGTGGCCATCTACTGCATGGACGTGGACTTCACCGGGTTCTGCCGCCACTACGTCGAGGGGGTCACCATCATCGTGCCCGCCACCCGGCGCATTCCGCCCCAGTGCCTGGAGTCCAAGGCCAAGATCACCAACAAGATGAACCACATCATCGCCACCTTCGAGGCCCGGCAG
>LXNJ01002010.1_pt1 | contig 11488 bp, 11 predicted proteins | sample 809081 | NCBI WGS metagenome assembly LXNJ01 (sample SAMN04870510, study PRJNA318959) | sponge metagenome | biome: sponge; feature: marine sponge reef; material: water | host: Petrosia ficiformis | place: Greece: Milos, Mediterranean Sea | collected 2013-05-29 | depth 5-7 m
TTCGTGCAGGTCGGAACTTACCCGACAAGGAATTTCGCTACCTTAGGACCGTTATAGTTACGGCCGCCGTTTACCGGGGCTTCATTTCAGAGCTTCGCCGAAGCTAACCCTTCCATTTAACCTTCCGGCACCGGGCAGGCGTCAGTGCCTATACGTCGTCTTGACGACTTTGCAGACACCTATGTTTTTACTAAACAGTCGCTTGGGCCGATTCTCTGCGGCCGGTTTCGGCTCCCCTGCGCGAGGCAGGATCACCTACTGCCGGCTCCCCTTCTCCCTAAGTTACGGGGACATTTTGCCGAGTTCCTTAACCAAGACTCACTCGAGCGCCTGAGGCTACTCGCCTCGCCCACCTGTGTCGGTTTGCGGTACGGTCACACGTACTCCTCGTCCACGAAGCTTTTCTTGGCAGTACGATTACGGTCCCTTAGCGAAGTCCGAAGACTTCTTCGGCATCGGATCTCGGCTTCACCAGGCGGATTTGCCTACCCGGAAACGCCTACCTCCTTACATCGTTCATGTCCATTGAAACGACGGACCTTTCACCTCTGCGTCCCTCCGCGAACTCAAGCGCAGTATCGTGTGGTACGGGAATGTTGACCCGTTTTCCATCGGCTACGCCTTTCGGCCTCACCTTAGGGGCCGACTAACCCTGAGCTGATTGGCATGGCTCAGGAAACCTTGGGCTTACGGCGACAAGGGTTCTCACCTTGTTTCTCGCGTACTCATTCCGGCATTCTCACTTGCCTGCGCTCCACGGGTAGCCTTCCGGCCCCGCTTCACTGCTCAGGCAACGCTCCCCTACCCCGCGCGCAGATGCGCGCAGCCTTAGCTTCGGTGGCTAACTTGAGTCCCGACCATTATCGGCGCAGATCCGCTTGACTGGTGAGCTATTACGCACTCTTTCAAGGATGGCTGCTTCTAAGCCAACCTCCCAGTTGTCTCCGCAAATCCACCACCTTTGTCACTTAGCTAGCACTTGGGGACCTTAGCTGAAGGTCTGGGCTCTTTCCCTCTCGCGCACGAACATTATCGCACGTGCACTTCCTCCCTGAGACCAACTAACGGGCATTCGGAGTTTAGTAGGGGTTGGTACCCGGTTTAGGGCCCTAGCCCTTCCAGTGCTCTACCTCCCGCAGTCTACACTCAGAGGCGATACCTAAATATCTTTCGGGGAGAACCAGCTATCTCCAGGTTTGATTGGCCTTTCACCCCTATCCACAGCTCATCCGAGCAGTTTTCAACCCACAACGGTTCGGTCCTCCACGAAGCATTACCCTCGCTTCAACCTGGCCATGGATAGATCACTCTGGTTTCGGGTCTGTCCCCAGCAACTTTACGCCCAGTTAAGACTCGCTTTCGCTTCGGCTCCGCCGCTGAACGGCTTAACCTCGCTACTGAGGAACAACTCGCCGGATCATAATGCAAAAGGCACGCGGTCACCCGACTTCTCTCACGAAGAGAGAGTCGAGCTCCCACCGCTTGTAGGCACACGGTTTCAGGATCTGTTTCACCCGCCTCCCGGCGTACTTTTCATCTTTCCCTCACGGTACTCGTTCGCTATCGGTCACGGACGTGTATTTAGCCTTGGCAGGTGGTCCTGCCGGATTCAATCGGGATTTCACGTGTCCCGACCTACTCAGGAATGATCCAGAGATCGCAACGTCGGCTTCGCCTACGGGGCTGTCACCCTCTATGGCTTGGCTTTCCAGACGGATTCGACTCACCGTCGCGCGAAACTCCGAGAGCCGGCAGACTCTCACGAACCACCCTGCTACCCCATGGAAGCAACGGCTGCCGCCTTGACACCTCCATGGTTTGGGCTCTTCCCCGTTCGCTCGCCGCTACTAAGGGAATCACGGTTGTTTTCTCTTCCTCGAGGTACTTAGATGTTTCAGTTCCCTCGGTTCGCTTCCCAACGCCTATGTATTCAGCGAAGGGATGACCGGGCATCACCCCGGCCGGGTTTCCCCATTCGGAAATCCAGGGATTAACGCTTGCTTGCAGCTACCCCTGGCTTATCGCAGCTTGCCACGTCCTTCATCGCCAGTCCGTGCCTAGACATCCACCCTGTGCCCTTGATCGCTTGATCCATCTTCGTTGACGGCATCAAGCACCTCAGACGCACTCGGCGCCCAGCACTCTCACTCGCTACCGAATTGTCAAAAAAGCAAACCCGCAAGACGCCCCAGGGCGCTCGCAGGGAAGACGGGTAAAATAGGGTCGGTTCGGAGGAGCGTCAAGCACCCGCCGAGGACCCCGAAGAAATCAAGGCTCCGGGGCCGGCTCCACCTCTTCCGCGAGGACGGCGACGGTGTTGTCCAGGACCTGAAGGAAGCCGCGGGCCACGCGGAAACGGCGTGAACCGTCGTCCGTACGGATGTGAAGCAGGCCTTCTCCCAGCAGGACGACCATGGGGGCGTGGCCGTACAGGATCCCCAGTTCGCCGTCGTGGGCGGGCGCGATGATCGACGTCGCGGCGCCGGAGAAGGCGGCGGCGGACGGCGAGATCACCGACACGCGCAGTCGCCGTTCAGTGGACCTTCGGTTCGCCTCCACGCCGGTCGGGGCGCCGGCTCCGATCGAGTCCGCCGCCGTCATGCGGCCTCTGCCTCCAGCTTCCTGGCCTGCTCGATCGCCTCCTCGATCCCGCCGACCATGTAGAACGCCTGCTCCGGCAGGTGGTCGAATTCGCCCTCGACGACGCGCTCGAACGACTCGATCGTCGTCTCCAGCGAGACGTAGCGCCCCGGGATGCCGGTGAACTGCTCGGCCACGTGGAAGGGCTGCGACAGGAACTTCTGGATCCGCCGGGCCCGGTTCACGATGACCTTGTCCTCCTCGGAGAGTTCATCCATCCCGAGAATCGCGATGATGTCCTGCAGGTCCTTGTAGCGCTGCAGCGTGCGCTGCACCGCTGTCGCCACGCGGTAGTGGCGCTCGCCCAGGAACTGCTCGCTGAGGATGCGGCTGCTGGAGTCGAGCGGGTCCACGGCCGGGTAGATGCCGAGTTCGGCGATCTGGCGCGAGAGGACGGTCTGGGAGTCGAGGTGCGTGAAGGCCGCGGCCGGCGCCGGATCGGTGAGGTCGTCGGCAGGAACGTAGATCGCCTGCACCGACGTGATCGAACCGCGAGTCGTCGAGGTGATGCGCTCCTGGAGGTTGCCCATCTCCGTGGCCAGCGTCGGCTGGTAGCCCACCGCGCTCGGCATGCGGCCGAGGAGTGCCGACACCTCGGACCCCGCTTGGCTGAAGCGGAAGATGTTGTCGATGAAGAGAAGGACGTCGAGACCCTCGACATCGCGGAAATACTCGGCCACGGTCAGGCCGGTCAGGCCGACGCGGAGGCGCGCGCCCGGCGGCTCGTTCATCTGCCCGTAGATGAGGGCCGTCGAATCGATGACGCCCGACTCCTTCATCTCGAGCCAGAGGTCGTTCCCCTCGCGGGTCCGCTCTCCGACACCGCAGAAGACGGAGCGGCCGCCGTGCTCCTGGGCGATGTTGTTGATGAGTTCCATGATGATGACGGTCTTGCCGACGCCGGCCCCGCCGAAGAGTCCCGTCTTGCCGCCCTTCACGTAGGGGGCGATGAGGTCCACGACCTTGATCCCGGTGACGAAGATCTCCGTCTTCGGCTCGAGGTTCTGGAGGGCGGGCGACTTCCGGTGGATGGGCCAGCGTTCGGTCGCCTCGACCGGACCCAGTTCGTCCACGGGCTCGCCGAGGACGTTGAGGATGCGGCCCAGCGACGCCTCGCCGACGGGCGCCGAGATGGGGTGTCCCGTGTCCACGACGTCCATCCCGCGCGTCACGCCGTCCGTCGCGTCCATGGCGACCGCGCGTACCTGGTTGCGTCCGATGTGCTGCGCCACCTCGCACACGAGATCGTGCACGGTCCCGTCATCGTCCTCCCAGGAGAGCGAGAGCGCGTTGTAGATCTCCGGCAAATGCTCGGGTTCGAACTCCGCATCGATCGTGGGTCCGATGACCTGCACGACCTTGCCTGTGCCTCGTTCGGTCGATCCTTCAGACATATGTCAGCCTCATGGCTATCGGTTCTCGGGGGCGCCGACGCCCCGCGTGCTATTCGTTGCTATCCTTTGCTATCCGTGTGCTATCCGTCCAGGGCGTCCGCGCCGCCGATGATCTCCGCGATCTGATTCGTGATCTCGGCCTGGCGGGCGCGGTTGTACGTCCGCCGCAGGTTGTCGAGGAACTCGTTGGCGTTGTCCGTCGCGGACTTCATCGCGGTCCGGCGGGCCGCCTGCTCCGCCGCCGCCGTCTCGAGGAGCGCGCTGTATGTCGAGTTCGTCACATAGAGCGGCAGGAGATGATCGAGGATTCCTTCCTCCGACGGATCCAGGATATAGAAGGGCTGCGGACCCTTGCGCGCCTCGCCTACGCCGACCGGGAGAACCTGCCGGACCGAAGGGGGCGTGCTCACCATGTTGCGGAACTCCGCGAAGACGAGCCGCACGGCGTCGAGCTCGCCGGCCACGAAGCGGGCGGCCAGCTCGTCGATGAGCGTGCGCGCGTCATCCGTCGTCGGAGGGTCCCCCAGGTCGTTGCGCGTGTGCGCCATCTCCACGCCGCGGAATCGGAAGTACGAGATCCCCTTGTTCCCGTAGACGTGGAACTCGACCCGGGCTCCGGCTTCCTCCAGTTCGCCGAGCTGCGTTTGCGCGGTGCGAATGAGATTCGCGTTGAAGGCGCCGCACAGGCCGCGATTGCTCGTCACGAGCACCACCGCGGCGCGTTCGATGCGGGCTGGCTGGCGCAGCAGAGGCTGCGATTCCGCCAGGTCCGGCGTGGCGAGCCGCGCGATCATGTCCATCAGTTCGGCCGAGTAGGGACGCGCCCGGATCACCCGCCCCTGCGCCTGCGCGAGCTTGGCGGTCGCGACCATCTCCATGGTGCGCGTGATCTTCTTCGTGCTGTCGACGGACTTCATCCGCCGATAGATGTCCCTCGACTTGCTCATGCCGCGGCGTCCGCAGCGTCCCCTCGGGAGGCTTCGTCATGGACGAAGGTGTCGGAATAGGACTCGATCGCCTCGCGGAGCGCGGCCTCGGTCTCGTCCGACATCACGCTCTCCTCCCGGATCGCCTCTCCGACTTCCGGATGGCTCGTGCTCATGTACTCGAGGAATCCGACTTCCCAGCCGCGCAGCCGCGACACATCGAGGTCGTCCAGGAACCCCTGCGTGGCCGCGAAGATCACCATCACCTGTTCCTCGACCGGCATCGGCTCGTACTGGCCCTGTTTCAGGACCTCGACGGTGCGCCGGCCCCGGTCCAGCTGCCGCTGCGTCGCGGCGTCCAGCTCCGTGCCGAACTGCGCGAAGGCCTCGATCTCGCGGAACTGCGCCAGGTCCAGCCGCAGACGTCCGGCGACCTTCTTCATCGCCTTGATCTGCGCGTTTCCGCCCACGCGCGAGACCGAGATCCCCACGTTCACCGCCGGGCGCACGCCCGAGTAGAAGAGGTCGGTTTCGAGGAAGATCTGGCCGTCGGTGATCGAGATCACGTTCGTCGGGATGTAGGCCGACACGTCACCGGCCGCGGTCTGGATGATCGGGAGCGCGGTCAGCGAACCGCCGGGCTTCCTGATGTCCGGGTGGCCGGCGATCGCTTCGGGATCGTTGCTGATCTTGGCCGCCCGCTCGAGCAGGCGGCTGTGCAGATAGAAGACATCGCCCGGGTATGCCTCCCGCCCCGGCGGACGCCGCAGGATGAGCGACGCCTCGCGGTAGGCGTCGGCCTGCTTCGTGAGGTCGTCGTAGATGACGAGGACCGCCTTGCCCTCCTCGTACATGAAGTACTCGCCGATCGCGCAGGCGGCGTAGGGGGCCATGAACTGCATCGGCGCGGGGTCCGCGGCGTTCGCGGCCACCACGACGGTGTAATCAAGCGCACCCTCCTCGCGGAGCCGTTCGACGATGCCCGCCACGGTCGAGCCCTTCTGTCCGATCGCGCAGTAGACGCAGATGACGTCCTCATCCTTCTGGTTGATGATCGCGTCGATCGCCACCGCCGTCTTTCCGGTGCCGCGGTCCCCGATGATCAGTTCCCGCTGGCCGCGGCCGATCGGGATCATCGAGTCGATTGCCTTGAGGCCCGTCTGCAGCGGCTCGTTCACCGGCTCGCGGTACACGATGCCGGGCGCCTTCCGGTCGACCTTCATGTAGGTCACCGTCTCGATCGGCCCGCGGCCATCGCGCGGCTGCCCCAGCGTGTCCACGACGCGGCCGAGAATCGCCGGACCGACGGGCACGGCGAGGACTCGACCGGTACGGCGCACCGGATCTCCCTCCTTGAGGGCGAGATAATCGCCGAGGATCACGGCGCCGATGTTGTCTTCCTCGAGGTTCGAGGCGAGACCGATCACGGAGACCCCGGTGTCGCGGGACGTGATCTCGAGCATCTCGTTGGCGACGCACGTGGAAAGGCCCCAGATGCGGGCCACGCCGTCCTTCACCTCGAGAACCTCGCCCACTTCCTCGACCTTGAGTTCTTCCTCGTAGCGGTCGATCTGCTCGAGCAGGGCCTTCTTGATCTCGCTCGCTCGAAGGGAGCTATCGAAACCTGTCATCGTCTTCTCTTCTCTATTTCTCGTTGCCGACCGTCTCAGTACAGTTCGCGCCGCATCTGCTCGAGTTGCCGCCGCAGCGATGCGTCCAGCAACTCGTCGCCGACGCGGATGATCACGCCGCCCAGAATCTTCGGATCCTCGTGGAACTCGGGGACGACCTCCCGCTCGAAGCGCCGCTCCAGCGCCGAAACCACCTCGCTCCGGACGCGGTCATCCGCCTCGAAGGGCAGCGTCACGGTGGCGCGGACCCGTCCCGCCTTCTCGTCCAGCAGATCGCGGTAGGCGTGCGCGATCCCCGGGAGGGCCCGCTGCCGGTGGCGGTCCAGGATGACGAGCAGGAAGCGGATGAAGAGGTCCGGCGCCCTTCCGGAAAGTGCCGCCTGGATCGCCTCCTTCTTCTCGAACTGCGACACCGCGGGCACTTCCAGGAAACGCCGGAAGTCCGGGACGTTGGCGTACAGGTCGCCGATCTCCTCGATCAGCCGCCCGTACGCCGCCTCACTCCCGTCCCGCGCCGCGAGCTCGAAGAGAGTCCCAGCGTAGTTGCGGGCCACCGCCGAGGCGCTCATCGCTCCGTCACCGGTCCTCGGGCCATCACACTAGACGTCCGACACGAACTCGCGCACGAGACGCCGGTTCTCCTCGGCGTCCAGCCGCGCCCGGATCAGCCGCTCGGAGGCCGCCAGCGCGAGATCCACGGCATCCCGCCGGATCTCCTCCCGCAGCCGGTCCCGTTCGTGTCCGATCTCTCGACGGGCGTCGTCGAGCATCTGCGCCTGCTGCGCCCGCGCCTCCTCCAGCATCTCCTTGCGGAGACCGTCGGAGTGCCGCCGGGCGTTCTCCAGCATCTCCCGTGCCTCGCTGCGGGCCGCTTCCAGCGCGGCTTCCTGCTGCGAGAGCAGCCCCTTCGCCTCGTCCCGCGCGGAGAGGGCATCGTCGATGGCGCCCTGGATCTTGTCGTGCCTCTGCTCGAGTCCGCCCGCGATGAGCGGGAAGACCCACTTCGCCAGGACGAGAAGCGTGAGCACGAACAGGACGATCGTCCAGACGAAGAGTCCCAGATTGAGCGAGAAGATCCCGGTCTCCGCCTGGGCCGCCAGCGCCAGCGGCGTAGCGAGCGCCCAGCAGCCGGCGACCCCGACCGAACGCATCATCCGCGGATGAAGCCGGCGATCACGAGTCCGAACAGCGCCACACCCTCGATGAACACGGCCAATACGATAGCGGCCGTCTGGATGGTCTGCGCTTCCTCCGGCTGGCGGGCCATCGCTTCCGTCATGCGCCCGCCGATGAGACCGATTCCGATCCCGGCTCCGAGCACGGAGAGCCCGCCACCGACGATGGCGAGACCGATTGCGAGGCCGTCGCCCGTCGACATGCCCTGCAGTAGCGTCAACATGTTCAGCATCGTTGGCTCCAGTTTCCTTTCTCTGTCGGGGGTTCGAACGACACCCCCCGTTCCGTCCGCGCCTCTCCGGCGCGGAAGTTGCCCGCGGACCCTCCCGGGTCAGTGCGCGTGGCGAATCAATCCGATGAACACCGAGACCAGCATCGCGAAGATGTACGCCTGAAGCAGCGCGATGAAGATCTCCAGCATCATCACGAACAGCGCGAGGCCCATGGACCCCAGAATCGTCGCGGCGCCGACCGTCGTCCCGAAGACTCCCTGACCGATCATCGAGCCGTAGGTGAGGATAAGGCCCATGAAGGCGAGGATGACGAAGTGCCCCGCCGTCATGTTGGCGAAGAGCCGGATCGCGAGCGCCATGATCTTCGAGAACTTCGCGATCAGTTCGACCGGGGCCATGATGAGCAGCGTGACCGGCTTCAGCGGCCCGGGCAGCCCGGGCGGCAGAAAGAAGACGGTTTTCGCGTAACCCAGCGGGCCGAGGGCGATGAACCCCGCCGTCTCGATGACGACGAGCGCGATGATCGCGAGCGCGGCGGTGACCATGATGTTCCCCGTCGCCGTCGCGCCGAAGGGGATCAGGCCGAGCAGGTTCGCGTACAGGATGAAGAAGAAGAAGGTGATGACGAGCGGGACGAACCTCTCTCCGCCGCGGCCGATGTTGGCCATCACGACGTCATCCCTCAGGTAGAGATAGAAGGCCTCCATCCCGTTGAGGAGCCCTCCGGGGGCCTTCTCGCCCTCCTTGAGCCGCTCCGTCGAGCGCGCGGCGAAGAACATCGTTACGATCGTGAGCACGGCCGCGAACATCAGGAACAGCACGTGCTTCGTGATCGAGAGGTCGACCTCGAGGCCGCCGATATTGAAGGCCGGGAGCTCCGGCAGATGGATCTCGCCGAAGGGTCCGAACTCCCAGATGTTCGAGTCCACGACGTGGTGCATCATGACTTCGGTGCCCCACTCCTCGGCGTGCTCGCCCGCCGCCGCGGCTTCGCCGTGGTGTTCCTGGGCAGCCGCAGCCGCGGGAGCGGCGTGCTCCTGCACCCGCTCCGTCAGACTCCTCAGGGAGGCCATCGATCTATCGAGCACCCGGTTCATCCGGTCGTGCGTTCCGTGTCGAGTTGGTCTTCTTGCTCTTCGTGCGCGCGAGCGCGAGCCACAAGGCTTCCGTCCACAACAACACCAGCATGGCGAGTCCGTATGCGATGGGCAGGTCGGGCGTCGCCGCTCCCGTCCATGCCAGTCCGCCCGTCACGGCCAGCCCTCCCATGCGGAGACCGATCCCGCCGAGCCAGGGCCGGGTCGCCCGCCGTCCCGCCAGGAGCGCACGGTTCAGCGGCCAGACCGCGACCACCTGAATCAACCAGGCCGAAGCGATCCCCCATGTGCGCTCGCCGTCCTGCAGCCACGCGGCCGCCGCCACCGCCAGCCCCAAGGTGGCCAGCGCATAGGTCGGTGTACGCCGCATCCAACGTGTGGGAGTCCCCTTCACTTCCCGCGGTCCGTCTCCCCGTCGGTCTCGTCGGCCGCAGCGCGTTCGCGCTGTGCCGCCAGCCGGCCGAACATGCTGTAGCAACCTCCCGCGAACCCCGCGAACACTCCGAGGAGCACGAAGAGAGGCGCGGTCCCGAGACGGTTGTCGAGCCAGTTGCCGCCGACGGCGAGGAGCGCGATCGCCAAACCCATCGCGATCCCGAGGCTCGCGAATTCCGAGCCCGCCGCCTTCGCGTACCGGCGGCCGATGCTCCCCTGTGGTTTGCTCCCCTGTGGTTTCTCGGGTTCCGGCCGGTTCGTCGAACCGGGAGGCGGCTGGCGCATGAGGATACATCTCCGTCGTCGGAGCCCCACGCCGACCGCTTGTGAAAAATTTCCCAAGCCCAATCTGTCCGCTTGTGAAAAATTTCGCAATGCCGGTTTCGCTTGACGCTGGGCAGAGAAGGCCTAGGTTGCTGCCACCATATTGAAGGCCTCTGGTCAACTCCGAAATGGCCTCGCCGACGCCCGGGTCTCGCAGTCCCGCGGCCCCCCTCACGCCTGGAGCCGATTGAGTCTTGGAAGCGGGTCGAAAGGTCGAGACGGATGACGTTCGGCTGCTCGATGAGCTGGGTCATGCCCGGCGCCAGATCGAAGCGGAGGTCGGCAAGCGGATCATCGGGCAGCGGGAGGTCGTCGAGAAGCTGCTCATCACGCTGCTCGCCGATGGCCACGCGCTCCTGGTAGGCGTCCCCGGCCTCGCAAAGACGCTGCTCGTCTCGACGCTCGCCGAAGCGCTGCACCTGGAGTTCGGCCGGATCCAGTTCACGCCGGACCTGATGCCCTCCGACATCACGGGGACCGAGGTGCTCCAGGACGACCAGCGCACCGGGGAGCGCCGTTTCGCGTTCGTCCGGGGGCCGATCTTCGCGGATGTGATCCTGGCGGACGAGATCAACCGGACGCCGCCCAAGACGCAGGCCGCCCTGCTGCAGGCGATGCAGGAGGGGGAGGTTACGGTCGGCAGCGAGACGTTTCCGCTCGGCCGCCCGTTCTTCGTCCTCGCGACGCAGAATCCGATCGAGCAGGAAGGGACCTATCCCCTTCCGGAGGCCCAGCTCGACCGCTTCATGTTCGAACTTCGGATCGGGTATCCGACGGCAGAGGAGGAGTCGGTCATCGCGGACATGGCGGCGAGCGGACCGCCCGCCCAGGTGAATCCCGTCGTGACGGCGGGCCAGCTTCTCCAATACCAGGCGCTCGTGCAGAGGGTTCCGGCCTCGGCATCGGTGGTCGACTACGCGGTGCGGCTGGCGCGGGCCACCCGGCCGCGCGAGGCCTCCTCGCCGGAGTTCGTGCGCCGCATGGTGAGCTGGGGCGCCGGGCCGCGGGCCTCGCAGCACACGGTGCTGGCAGCGAAGGCCCGGGCGGCGCTCGATGGCCGTCCCGCCCCCAATCTCGACGACGTGCGGGCGGTTGCGCCCGCCGTGCTCCGACACCGGGTGGTTCCGGGTTTCGAAGCGGAGGCCGAGGGGAAGACCGCGGACGACATCGTCGCGGAGTTGATCGAACACAGCCGCAGCTGGTAGACGTTGGACGAAACCGACAGTACGCAGCTCTCACCGACAGTTCGGGCGGGCCCTGAGGCTCCGGCCGGAGTCCGCCGTCCATGATCGGCACCTTCGCGCTGCTCGCCTTCCTTCTCATCTGCTCCGGGTTCTTCTCCGGCGCCGAGATCGCGCTCTTCTCCCTCGGGGAACCTCGCGTCCGCGCCCTTGCACGCGAGAAGCGTCCGGGGGGCCGGGCGCTCGAGCGGCTGAAGCGGAACCCCGAGCGACTGCTCATCGTCATCCTGATCGGGAACAACGTCGCCAACATCGGGGCTGCGGCGGTTGCGACCTACACGGCGACCGAACGGTTCGGCTCCGCGGGGGTGGGGCTCGCCACGGGCGTCATGACGCTCCTGGTCCTCTTCTTCGGAGAGATCACGCCGAAGAGTTTCGCGGCGCGTAACGC
>LXNJ01002011.1_pt1 | contig 11486 bp, 8 predicted proteins | sample 809081 | NCBI WGS metagenome assembly LXNJ01 (sample SAMN04870510, study PRJNA318959) | sponge metagenome | biome: sponge; feature: marine sponge reef; material: water | host: Petrosia ficiformis | place: Greece: Milos, Mediterranean Sea | collected 2013-05-29 | depth 5-7 m
GAACCGCCAGGCCGACGGCCCGCCCCGCCCAACCTCTGCGCCGTCCACCAGCACCGTCCCCGCGGTGGGGGTCAGCAACCCGCTGGCCGCCCGGGCCAGTGTGGTCTTGCCCGCGCCGTTGGCCCCGACCAGCGCGACCGCCTCTCCGTGACCGACTTCCAGCGACACGCCGAAGAGCGCCCGGAAAGGCCCGTAACCGGCCTCGACGTCGCGCAGCTCGAGGATGGGGGTGCTCACGAGACCTCGAAACTACCCAGGTAGGCCCGCCTCACCGCGGGATCGGCCAGCACGTCTGCGGTGGGGCCTTCGGCGATAAGCGCACCCGAGTCGAGAACGTAGGTGCGCTCGGTGAAGTCGGCCACCAGCGACACGTCGTGCTCGACCAGCAGCACCGCGTACCCTCTGGCGTCCTGCACGGCCCGCAGCGTGGCCGCCAGAGCCTGCGTCTCATCCCGGTCGAGTCCCGACGACGGCTCGTCGAGCAGCAGGACCTGCGGGCCGGTCATCAGGGCCCGGCCTACCTCCACCAGCCGGCTCTGGCCCAGGCTGAGCGACTCGACCGGTTGGTCGGCCAGCTCGGCGATGCCCAGCAGTTCCAGCACCTCATCGCAGGCCGCGATCTCACCGGGCCGCGGTCGGCCCCGCCCGAGCAGGTCCTTCCAGAACGCGCCGGTGCCGTTGCGGATCCGCTCCGCGACGAACAGGTGCTCGCGCACGGTGGTGTCCGAGAACAGCTCCACCCGCTGGAAGGTGCGGCCCATCCCCGCCCGGGCCCGCCGGTACACCGGCCACTCGCCCACATCCACCCCGTTGAGCTGCACCCGGCCGGCGCCGGGCCGAATGATCCCGAGCAGGCAGTTGAACAGGGTGGTCTTGCCGGCCCCGTTCGGTCCGATCAGCCCCACCCGCTCCCCGGCGCGCACGCTGACGCTCACGTCGACGAGTGCCCGGATCCCTGCGAACGCCACGCTCACGCCCGAGGCCTCCAGCAGCGGGGTCATGCCACCGCCGCCTGCCGTTCCTCACGGGCCTCGAGCCAGCGGCTGATGCGAGCCGATGCCCGTCGCTTGCCGTACTCCACCAGACCCTCGGGATGGCGGGCGAACTGCATGGCCATCAGACCGAACAGCACCAGCCGCCAGCTTCCGGCTATGGGGAAGAACCCGGGCAGGTGGTCCTCGCCCCGAAGGATCCAGGCCAGCAGCTCGCCCTGAAGGATCAGCGGCTCGAACAGTGCGAAGGCCGCGCCGCCCTGGATGGCTCCCTCCACCGTGCGGGCCCCCAGGGCGACCACTACCACCAACCAGAACAGGGCGTTGATAGGACCGAAGTTGACCGAGTAGTTCACGTTCTGGTGGTGCATCGACAGCAGCGCGCCGCCCAAGCCGGCGATGGCGGCCGACACAGCGAAAGCCACGATGCGGGCCCGGGCCGCGGAGATGCCGATCGACGCCGCGGCCACCTCGCTGCCCCGCAGGGCGGCAAGGGTCCGCCCGATGGTGCCGTCGCGCAACTGGATGACCACGACCGACACCACCACCAGCACGATCACCGCCAGCACTAGGAAGGCCCGGTCGCTGGCGAAGTCGATGGGGCCGAGCAGCGGCCGGGGCACCCGAGTGCCGGTGAGCAGCGCGGTGGACCCGCCCCCGACCCAGGAGAACTTCACCATCACCGCGTCGAAGAAGAACGCAAAGGCCAGGGTGGCGATGGCCAGCCACACCCCGCCCAGCCGCAGCACGGGAAGCGACAGCACGGCCCCGACCGCGGCGGCGGCCACCGCTCCCATCAGCGCCGCAGCCAGAACGGACATGTCGAAGCGGTCCGCCATCTGGAACACCATGAAGCCGCCGATAGCGCCGAAGGTGCCCTGGCACAGCGAGATCTGGCCGGCCATGCCGGTGATCACCGTCACCGAGAGGTAGATCACCGACATGATCACCGCGGTGGTGACCAGGTGCATCCACAGCACGTCGGCCCGGAACCACACCACCAGCCCCACCACCGTCACGAAGCACACGCCGAACAGGCGGGTGAACAGGGTGAGCTTGGGGTGCCGCTGGTGCGCGGCCAGCGCCGGAGGCGGCGGATCGACGCCCGCCAGCGGGTCGGAGGCCTCCGTCTGCCGACCGATGGCCCGCCACAGCACCAGGATCCCGAACAGCACGACGAAGGGAAGCGACGGGGTGAGGTTCTCCTGGAGCGGTCGCAGCCACGTGTGATCGCCGGACCAGCGCGGCAAGAAGGTGTTGAACACCGCGATGAACCAGCCGAGACCCAGGCCGCCGAGCAGTGCCCGCGGCAGGCTCACCAGCTTCCCGACCGCAGCCGCCGCCACCGCGATCACCACCAGCGTGAAGAACTCAGTAGGGATGAGCGAGTTGAATCTGGGGGCGATCAGCACACCGGCGAGGCCGGCGAAGGTGCTCGACAGGGCCCACGCGAACGCGGAGGTCCGGTCGGCGCTGATGCCGCTCAACTCGGTCATCCGGGGGCTCTCCACCACCGCACGCATGGCCAGGCCGATCATCGTGAACCGGAACAGAGCGGCAAGAAGCAGGCTGGCAGCCAGGGCCACAGCCATCATCGCCAGTTCGTCGCGGTTGAAGCGGTACACGCCGAAGGGGTCGTAGAACACGCCTGCTCCGTCGGGAATGATGCCACTGATCTGCCGCCCGGCCACGGCCGTGAACCGGGCCGCCTGGTTGAACAACTCGGGCAGGGCCACGCTCAATCCGATGGCGATCACCAGCTTGGACACCGCCGAGGCGGTCCGCAGATGCCGGAAGATCAGCCGCTCCAGCACCAGCCCCAGCAGCGGGGCCAGCACGAAGGCCGACACCACCAGCGCGGCCCACTTCGGCCACCCCCACAGGCTGTGGGCCTTGAAGTACATGGCCGCCGAGATGTAGGCCTGAGCGCCGAAGGCCAGGTTGAACACGCCGGAGGTCTTGTAGGTCAGCACGAAGCCCAGAGCGATCAGGGCATAGACCGCTCCGGGCGGCGTGCCCTGTAGCAGGCCGCGAAACAGGTCCTCGAAGAAGCCGGCTGCACCGCTCACGGTTCAGCGCTCCACGCCGGCTGTGATCGGGTCCGGTTGCTGATGGATGGCAGGAGTCAGTCCGCGAAGTCGGTGGGAGTCGGCTCGGACCACGCCAGGGAGTCGTTGGACCAGCACATCCAGGGAGCAGGCTGGAATCCGACGAAGCCACCGCCCTCCATCCGCACGTACGACACGCACTCCTGCTCGTAGTCGTAGTCGGGCACGCCCTCGACGACCGCGTTGTGCTGGCGGCTCCAGTCGATCGGGTTGATCAGGCCGTCGGCGCCATAGGTGATCCGGTTGAGCGAGTCGATCATCGACTGCCGGCTGAATGCAGGCCCGGCCTCCAGCAGTCCGGTGACGAACAGATCAGCGTTGATCCATCCCACCATCGTCTGCTCGGCCACCGGGCCGCCGTGGGCGGGCACCCACTGGTGGTAGGCGTCGCTCAGCTCGCTGTCCACGCCGTACTCGAAGGCCGCGAACAGCGCCAGCACGTAGTCCCCGTCGAACAGCGATCCGGCATCGGCCACGAAGCCGGCGTCGTAGGAGTTGGGGTGCAGCATCTTGATCTGATCGCGCACTCCCTGCCGCTCGAGCTCCTGGGCCAACGTGAGCATTGCGTTGAGGTCCATGCAGGCGACGATGAAGTCCACACCGGCATCGACCATCTGGGTGACCTCGGGCCCGATGCCGTTGGGAAGGCCGTAGGCGATGTCGTCGTTGAAGTAGGCCACCTCGAGGCCCAGGTCGGCGCCGTAGAACTCGACGGAGTCGGCGAGCGCCTGGGCGCACACCTTGGAGTTGGCCGATATGCCGTATCCCAGTGAGGCCAGCCGGCTCCCGCCGGCCTGCGACACCAGCCAGGGCGGGCCCCGCTGAGTGCAGGTGGTGCAGCCGATCACGAGGTTGGTGAAGATGTTGTCCCGGTTCACCGACTGGGTGCCGTCGATGTTCCACACGAATGTGGGAACGCCGGCGTCGTGGAGGTCGCCCCAGCCCAAGGCGAGCAGGGTGGCCTGGAACGACGCCAGCGTGTCGTTGTCGGCGATGACCTCGAGATTGCGTTGCTGGTTGAAGCCGAGTTCGTCGTCGATTACCTCGGTCACGAGCCGCCGCCCGTACACGCCGCCGGAGTCGTTGACGTAGTCGAAGTAGGCCTCGATGCCGGTGGCGAAGCAGTCAAGGATGCAGGTTCCGAGCGGGTTGTTGGTCCTGGTGCCGACCACCGACACGCGGATCTCATCGTCGGTGACGCCGGGCACCCCGTCGAGGGACACAAAGTCATTGCGATGGGGGTAGGGGTCGACCGGTTCGGTGACGACGGGCTCGGTGGTCGTCGGCGTGGCGGGCTCGTCGGCGTCGGGCTCGGGAGCCTCCACTGCGGTGTCCGGCTCGTCGGCGTCCGGCTCGGAAGCCTCCACGGCGGTGTCCGGCTCGGAAGTGGTCGACTCGGTTGGCTCATCCATCTCAGGAGCATCCGGCTCCGGAGCCTCCACGACGGTGTCCAGCTCGGAAGCGTCGGCAGCCGTCGTGGCCGGCGCGGCTGTGGTGGGGGCGGCGGTGTCGGGGGCTGGAGCGGCCCCGCCACCGCTGGGGCTGTTGCCGCAGGCCGCAGCCACCATCACTACGGCAAAGAGCACTGCGGTTCTGCGTCGGCTTGGGAACATCTCTGCCTCCGGGATCGCGCCGCGACGCAGCCACCCTCGCCTCGGGCCATCCGGTTCGCGGCGCGAATGGTGGTCGTTGGCCCCCAATCATGGCAGACGCAACCCGACCGGCAAACGTCGCTTCCGAATGACGGCAAGGATCGAACGGCCGAGTGGTGAGGCGGGAGCTAACCCTGTGCGGCTGGTGCCGATTCCGCAGGAGCCGATCCCGCAGGAGCCGAGGGTCCGACCACGAGGTCCGACGGACGGACGGGGGCTCTGGGCAACTCCTGGCCGGTGGCGTCTCGCAGGGCGTTGAGGATGGCCGGGGTGGACGACAGGTTGGGGGGCTCGCCGACGCCGTTGAGCCCGTATGGGGAGTCGGGATGGGGGAACTCGAAGATCTGGATGGGCATGGGCGGGACGTCAAGCATGGTGGGGATCAGGTAGTCGGTGAAGGACGGGTTGCGGATCCGGCCTCCGGTGATCTGAAGCTCCTCCATGACGGCCAGCCCGAGGCCCTGGACCGTGCCGCCCTCGATCTGACCCTCGACCCCGGATGGGTTCATGGCCTTGCCGACGTCCTGGGCGGTGGCCATCTCGACCACCTTGACCAAGCCCAATTCGATGTCCACATCCACCACAGCCCGGTGGGCGGCATAGGCGAAGGCGACATGGGCGTTGCCCTGGCCGCGCTCGTCATCGACGGGCTCGGTGGGGCGGTGGCGGTAGGTGAAGGCGTGGGAAATGGACTCGGGTCCCAGCACCTCGGCCACCGACACCAGCGGCTGGCCGGCGGGGTCGCGGATCTCGGGACCATCGAGGTTCAGCTCGCCGGCGCGACGGCCCAGCGCAGCCGCGGCCCGTGCCAGGATCTCTTCGCGCACCAGCCCGCACGCGCCGGCGACCGCTCCGGCCGTCATCCAGCTCTGGCGCGACGCGGAGGAAGCCCCCGACTCGGCGATGTCGGTGTCCTTGTCCCGCAGCTCCACGGTGCGCACCCCCAGTTCGGTGCGGGCGATCTGAGCCTCCAGGGTCACGACGCCCTGACCGAGTTCGGGGCCGGCGCAGTAGACCTCGGCGACGGGCTCGCCGTCTCGGATCCACACCGTCACCCGGGCGGTGCAGGTGTCATCCATCCCGCCGGAGAAGCCGATCGCCTTCATCCCCAGCGCATAACCCACCCCCCGGCGAATGCCCTCTCCCCGGGTGACGTTGCCGACGCCACCCGGGCGGGCCCGCATGTCTGCGGCCGAATGATCGGCGCCGACGGGCAACGGCAGGTCACGCAGGTAGGACAAGATCTCCTGCACCGGCGCGGGACCGTCGACCGGCTGTCCGGTGGGCAGCACGTCGCCCTCGCCGATGGCGTTGCGCATGCGCAGCTCCAGCGGATGCAGGTCCAGTGCTGCGGCCAGCCGGTCCATGGCCGACTCGATGGCGTAGCAGGACTGCACCGCGCCGAAGCCCCGCATGGCCCCGCAGGGCGGGTTGTTGGTGTAGGTGGCGAACCCGTCGATCTCGACGTTGGCCACGTCGTAGGCGCCGGCCGCGAAGTAGCAGCCGTTGGCGATCACCACCTGTGAGGTGGACGTGTAGGCGCCACCGTCGAGCACGAGCCGGACCGTGCTGAACACCAGCCGGCCATCGCGGGTCGCGCCCAGCTCGATGTCGGCGATGGCCGGATGGCGGTGAACATGGCCGAAGAAGGACTCCTCGCGGCTGTAGACCATCCGGACCGGCCGGCCGGTACGCAGAGCCAGCAGGCAGGCGTGGATGTGGACGTTGAGGTCCTCCTTGCCTCCGAACGCTCCTCCCACGCCCGACAGCACCAGCCGCACCTTGTCCAGCGGCAGACCCAGGCAATCCGCCACTTGCTGCTGGTCGAGGTGGAGGTTCTGGCACGACACGTACAGCTCCACGCCGCCGTCGCCCAGCGGGACGGCCAGACCCGACTCGGGGCCCAGGAACGCAGGATCCTGGGTGCCCATCTCCCAGCGGCCATCGACGACGACATCTGCGAGGGCGCGGGCCGCGCCCACATCTCCGTGGCGTATCTTCACGTGGCGGACCAGTCCGCCGCCGGGCAGACCCTCGACCTGCCCGGTCAGCGACATCTCCGGGTCGGTGTTGGGTACCAGCTCCTGGTAGTCGACGACGATCAACTCGCACGCTCGGCGGGCGATCTCAGGATGGGTGGCCGCCACCACCGCCACCGGCTCGCCCTGGTAGCGGACCTCGTCGAAGGCCAGCACCGGCTGGTCGTAGATCTTCATGCCGTACGTCGCCGATCCGGGCACGTCCCGATGGGTCAGCACGCACCTCACGCCGTCAGTCCCCTCCGCCTGGGACGCGTCGATCCCGAGGATCCGCGCCCGGGGATGCGGGCTCCGCAGGGTGACGCCCCACAGGGATCCGTCGTGGTACTCGTCGGAGGAGTAGATGAACGAGCCGTCCACCTTGGGCAGGCAGTCGGGTCGTGTCGCCGACGCCCCCACGCCGTCCACCACCGAGGGGGTCGTGACCCGCGTCGGAGCATCGGTGACCGTCACGGCATGTCCTTCGTCGTCATGATGCGGCCTCGGTCCGTTGGGCGGCCAGGTGAACGGCGTCGAGGATCTTCTGGTAGCCGGTACAGCGGCACAGGTTGCCCGACAGCTCCTCGCGCACGGTCAAGTCGTCGGGATCGGTATTGCCGGCCAGCAGGCAGTGGGCGGCCACGATCATCCCCGGTGTGCAGAACCCGCACTGCACCGCACCGGCGTCCAGGAACGCCTGCTGCACTGGATGCACGCCGCCGCCGGAGTCCAGCCCTTCCACGGTCACGACGGAGCGGCCCTCCACCTGCGCCGCCGCCACCAGGCACGAGCAGACCAGCACTCCGTCCACGTACACCGAGCACGATCCGCACTCGCCCTGCTCACAGGCATTCTTGGTGCCCCGGAGCCCGACCCGCTCGCGCAGGAAGTACAGCAGGCTCTCCAGCACCCAGACATGGTCCACGCTGTGGGCCACGCCGTTCACGGTGACGTTCACCCTCACGCCGCAGCCTCCCGTGGCAGGTCCGCGAGCGCCCAGCTGAGGCATCGCCGGCCCAGCACTGACAGCGCGTGCCTCCGGTATTCGGCGCTGCCGCGCACATCGTCGATGGGGGACGCAGCCTCGGCGACCAATGCCCCGAACCGGCGGGCCACGCTGTCGCCGACAATGCCCGGCCCGTCCCAGCGATCGGCCAGCGCGTCCTGGAGCATCTGCTCCGCGGCCCGGGCCCGCAAGGGCGTCGGACCGGCCGAGCCGATCCCGGTTCCGACCCGCCGGCCGGTCACGTCCAGGTTCAGGGCGAACGACGTCGTGGCGATCACCATGGCGTTGCGCGGCCCGACTTTGGCGAACTGCTGGGCACCGGTCGCGGCCGGGATCAGCACCGCCCGGATCAACTCATCGGGCGCGAGCGCGCTGCGCTTGGGCCCGACGAAGAAGTCGTCGATGTCGATCCGGCGCACACCCCGAACCGACTCGACCTCCACCTGCGCCCAGCACGCCAGCAGCACGGGATGCGAGTCGCCGGCCGGCGAGGCGGTGGCAAGGTTGCCGGCCACCGTGCCGCGGTTGCGGATCTGGGGCGAACCGACCGTGCGGGCCGCCTGGGCCAGCGCGGGGCACACCCCGCTCAGCTTCTCGATGATCGTGGTGAAGCTCACTCCGGCGCCGATGCGCACCGTCCGCCCGTCATCGGTCAGCTCCCAGGAGTCGATCCCTTGCACGGATGTCAAGTCCAGCAGCCCGGTCGGCCGGGCCCGGCCAAAGTTGATGTCGACCATGAGATCGGTGCCGCCGCAGATCGGGGACGCGTCGGGGTACTCCGAGCGCAGCAGCACCGCACCGCGCCACGACGAGGGCCGCAGCACCGAGCTGTCGCGGCCGAGATTGTCCATGGCGCCAGCCTCCACGTTCCCACACTATTCCTGGTGTTGCGACGCCAGCATCATTCATCGATACTCATCTGCATCCCACCAACGTTGTCGACGAGGCCCAGCGCCACCGCGAGGAGACGGCTCGGGGGCTTCGGGGTGGGCATGCACCCACCGCGATCCATCGACCAGACGGCGGAGCAACGATGATGGAAGCATCTGACCGATCCCAGTACGACCTGGTGCTGAGCGGAGGCACGGTCGTCACGCTCGACGGCGATCGGCGGGTGCTCGAGCCGGGGGCGGTCGCGGTGTCGGGCGATCGCATCGTCGCCGTCGACGCCGCCGATCGCGTCGACGCCTCGGGAGCCCGTCGAGTGATCGACTGCCGCGGCTGCGTAGTCCTGCCGGGCTTCGTCGACTGTCACAGCCACCTGGCGCAGGTGCTGATCAAGAGCCTCGGGGAGGGCCTCACCACCTGGGATTGGCTCTCCACACTCACATTCCCCGTGGTGGACTCTGTCACCCGCGACGAGGTCGTGGCCGGCACCCGCCTGGCCGCGCTGGAGGCGGTCCGGGCCGGGATCACGTGCGTGGTCGACAACCAGTACATGCCTCCCGACCCCGAGACCACGGTGGCGGTGGCCGGCGCGATTGAGTCGGTGGGGATCCGCGGCGCGGTCGCCAGGGGGATGACCGGCACGAGCCCCCCGGCCATGGCCTTCCGGGAGAGCGGGGCCCGACCCAACTACTACTCCACCGGCGAAGAGTTGTCGATCATGACCGACTTGCTGTCAGGCTGGTCCAACGACCGGCTGGTGGCGCTCTGGCCCGGGCCCTTGAACATCGCCTTCAACGATCAGGACATGATCGCCGGCTCGGTGGAGTTGGCTCGCCGCTTCGGCACCAGGTGGCACACCCACTGCTGTGAGTCCAGAGGGGACCCCGGCGTGTATTTGCAAGCCTACGGGACGACGCCGATCGCATGGCTGCAGCGCGAGGGCCTGCTGGGGCCCGAGGCGACTCTCGCCCACGCCATCTGGGTGACCCCCGGCGAGGTGGCGATGCTGGCCGATACCGGGGCCGCGGTGGCCCACAATCCGGTGTCGAACGCGTATCTCGGAGTCGGCACGATGTCGCTGCTCGAGATGCTCGACGCCGGCGTGGTCGTCGGGCTCGGGACCGACGGTCCCGCGGTCGGCCACCGGCAGGACCCTTTCGAGGTGATGAAGCAGGCGGTTCTGGTGCACCGAGCGCTCGCCGTGGATCCATCGGTCATCACCAGCGAGACCGTCCTGGAGGCTGCGCTGCTGGGGGGAGCCGAGTTCACGGGCTTCGATGTGGGCGTACTGGCCCCGGGCCGTCTGGCCGACATGGCCGTGATCGATGTGACCGGACCGAGCTGCGTGCCGAGCCAGAAGACGGCGACCACAGTCGTCAACTCGGTGACGGGGGCCAATGTCCGGACGGTGGTGGTGGACGGCCGGGTGGTCGTCGACGACGCACGCTGCGTCACCGTCGATGAACAAGAGGTGATCGAGGAGGCCGAGCGGGCCGTGGCCAGCCTGGGTGACCGGGTTGGTCTTGACCGGTTCTCGGTGTCCTGGACCCGAGGCTGATCCGTCGCTCGGCGCTGCTCGCGGAAGAACAACGGACACCGCGGCTCGCTGCACCGGTCTTGACGGCTTGCGGGGGTGGAGACCTCAGTACCCTCCTAGCGTGCGGCTGACCCACTCGCCTGAGGTGGAGGCGTTCAGGGCCGAGTTCTCGGACTGGCTCGACGCCAACCTGCCCGACGAGGCCTCGACCGCGGTGAGGCCCCGGTCCAGCGCCGACATTCCGGAGTGGGCCCGCGCGTTCCAGCGCCGCATGTTCGACGACGGCTGGCTGGTGCCGGGATACCCGCCCGAGCTCGGCGGGCGCGACGCCGGCCTCTACGAGCAGGCGGCGTTCTGGGAGGAGCTCGGACGGCGGCGGGTGACCCAGAGCTTCAACCCGCAGGGTCTGGGCATCGTCAGCGCGTCGATCATTACCTTCGGCACCGACGAGCAGAAGCGCCGCTGGGCGGTGCCGATCATGCGGGCCGAGAGGACGGCGGCGCTGGGCATGAGCGAGCCCGGCGCGGGCAGCGACCTGGCCGGGCTGTCCACCCGGGCCGTGCTGGACGGCGACCGCTTCATCGTCAACGGCCAGAAGGTGTGGACCTCGGGCGCCCACGACGCCGACGTGCTGCTGGCCTTCGTGCGCACCGACCCCGATGCGCCCAAGCACAAGGGCATCTCGGCACTGATCGTCGAAACCGACACGCCCGGCCTGGTGCGGCGGCCGTTCGGCGACATCACCGGCCGCTCGCCCGACTTCAACGAGGTGTTCTTCGACGACGCGGAGGTGCCTTCGGGGAACCTGGTCGGCGAACTCAACGACGGTTGGCGGGTGTGCACCGGTTCGCTGGCCCACGAGCGCGAGATGCTGTGGATCCTGTGGTCGCAGGGCCTCGACCGCATGCTCGACGACATGCTCGAGCAGCTGCGTGGCGGCGCGGGGGCGGGGGCGGCCGACGACCCGGTGGTGCTCGACGGGCTGGGCGGCTCGATCATGGACTCGTGGGCGCTGCGCCTGCTGGGTCAGCGCCAGCTGGCCCGCAGCCAGCGAGGCCTGCACGTGGCCGACCAGTCGCTGCTGAAGCTGCTGGGCTCGGAGGCTCAGCAGAAGCTGGCCCTGTTGATGCTGGAGTCGTTGGGGCCGGCCGCACTGGACCGCACCGTGCCGCCAGGCGCGCAGTCACCCTATGAGAGCGACCGGTCGGCGCTGTCGTGGGCCGACCGCTACTTCTTCACCTTCGCGGGCACCATCAGCGGCGGCACCAGCGAGATCCACCGCAAC
>LXNJ01002013.1_pt1 | contig 11478 bp, 8 predicted proteins | sample 809081 | NCBI WGS metagenome assembly LXNJ01 (sample SAMN04870510, study PRJNA318959) | sponge metagenome | biome: sponge; feature: marine sponge reef; material: water | host: Petrosia ficiformis | place: Greece: Milos, Mediterranean Sea | collected 2013-05-29 | depth 5-7 m
GGAATTCAGCGGGTTGTCCGGATTGTGCATCGTGACCCGCAGCACGCCATCGGCCGGCCAGTCGAACTTCAGGCGTTCGTAGGCGTCGTAGCGGTTTCCGGACATGGTTTTTTCCTTTCCGACGGGTTTCGGGCGCTCCGCCTGTAGCACCGCAGCGCCGGGCCTGGAAAGCCGCCATTCGCCTTGGCAATTGCCGGCCCGGCGCCAGCGACAGCGCGCCGCACGAAAATGTCATTGAACCGCCGCCGATTTTGCGTGACGCGGCAGGCGGTTGTGTGCATGTTCCCGCGCCGCTGCGCTCTACGCTATATGCAGCTGTCGGCGCGGGCAGTTTTCCAGCGCCGCCGAGCGCTCTGAGGGATGGTGCCGTCATGTCCGACGACGACGATCTCGTACTCAGCGAACTGAACGACGAGGAACTGGTCGAGCAGATGCACGACGACCTCTACGACGGTCTCAAGGAAGAGATCGAAGAGGGCGTCAATATCCTGCTCGAACGAAAGTGGCAGCCCTACAACATCCTCACCGAAGCGCTGGTCGAGGGCATGCGCATCGTCGGGATCGATTTCCGGGACGGCATCCTGTTTGTGCCGGAGGTGCTGCAGTCGGCCAACGCGATGAAGGCCGGCATGTTCATTCTGCGGCCTCTGCTGGCCGAGACCGGCGCGCCGCGGGTCGGCAAGATGGTGATCGGCACCGTCAAAGGCGATATCCACGACATCGGCAAGAATCTCGTGTCGATGATGATGGAGGGCGCCGGCTTCGAGGTGGTCGACATCGGGATCGACAATCCGGTCGAAAACTATCTGAACGCCATCGAGGAACACGAGCCCGACATACTCGGCATGTCGGCGCTGCTCACGACGACGATGCCGTATATGAAAGTCGTGATAGAAACCTTGAAGGAAAAGGGCATTCGCGACGACTATACCGTCCTGGTCGGCGGCGCGCCGCTGAACGAGGAATTCGCCCAGGCGGTGGGCGCCGACGCCTATTGCCCCGACGCCGCGGTTGCCGTGGAAATCGCCAAGGATTTCATGAAGCGCAAGCACAACCTGCTCGGCGGCGCGACGATCAACTGACCCATGGAGGCTGCGCTGGCGCGTCGCCCGACGGCAAGAACCGGCAGGACGGGCCGATCCCGAAGCGTTTCGGCGCCGCCCGTTGCCGCCGGTCCGCCGGACCGGGCCCTGGACGTTGCGCCGGACAGTGCACCCGTCCTCTCCGGCCGCCGCAGGGCCGGCACCCTGGTGATCGCCTGCGGCGCGCTCGCGCGCGAAATCGTGCATTTCCGCGACATGAACCGCGTTCCGGCCTTCGATGTCGCCTGCGTTCCGGCCTGGCTCCATAACGCGCCGCAGCTGATTCCCGACCGGGTGCGCGAGAAAATCCGCGAGCACCGCGCGGCCTACGACCGGATCCTGGTCGCCTATGCCGATTGCGGCACCGGCGGGCTGCTCGATACGGTGCTGGACGAAGAGGGGGTCGAGCGGATCGACGGCCCGCACTGTTACGCCTTCTATACCGGCCGGGCGGCGTTCGATGCGCTTGCCGAAGCGGAAACCGGCACCTTCTATCTGACGGACTATATGGTCCGGCACTTCGACCGGCTGATCGTCCAGGGCCTCGGCCTCGACCGCCATCCCGAGCTGCGGGACGACTATTTCCGCCATTACACGCGCTGCCTCTATATCGCGCAGACGCGCGACGCCGGTCTCCAGATCAAGGCGCGGGCGGCGGCGGCGAGGCTGAACCTGGGCTATGCCTACCGCTTCGTCGGCTACGGCGAACTGGAGGAATTTCTGCACCGCGCCGCGGCTTCGGCGCCGGACGCCGAAGACTGACGCATGGCGAAGCTTCAGGTCATCTACTGGCGCGACATTCCGGCCCAGATTATCGTTTCGGCCGGGCGCAAGAAGGCGCGCCGGCAACTGGATGTGCGGTTCGAGAAGGCGATCGACCGGGCCGCCATCCGCGCGAAGCTGCACGGCACCGACAACTATCTCGAACAATGGCGCCGCAGCGCACCGGTCGATTGCGGCGACGATCTCGAGGCGGCGGCGGATCAGGCCGCCGGCCGCATCGAACGGGACTATCCCGAAGACCGGGTCGAACGGATCGTCCGGTCGAACGGCATCGACCAAGCCACCGCCTGAACATCCGTACGGGGAAATCGCCCATCATGAGCCGAACCGTCGTCAGTTCAGCAACCCGCGAGGTCACGATCGGGTTCGACCGGCCCTTCTGCATCATCGGCGAGCGCATCAACCCCACAGGGCGCAAGCGGCTGATGGAGGAACTGCGGGCCGGCGACTACAGCCGGGTCGAGGCCGACGCCGTCGCCCAGGTCGAGGCCGGAGCGCATATGCTGGACGTCAACGCCGGCGTACCGCTCGCCGACGAGCCGAAGATCCTCGCCGATTGCATCAAGCTGGTGCAGTCGCTGGTCGACGTGCCGCTCTCGATCGATTCCTCGATCGTCGCGGCGCTGGAGGCGGGGCTGTCGGTCTACCAGGGCAAGCCGCTGCTCAATTCGGTGACCGGCGAGGAAGAGCGGCTGGAAGCGGTTATGCCGCTGGTCAAAAAGTACGGCTGCGCCGTCGTGGCGATCTCCAACGACGAATCCGGCATTTCCGAAGACCCGGACGTCCGCTTCCAGGTCGCGAAGAAGATCGTCCGGCGCGCCGCCGACTACGGCATCCCGAAAGAGGACATCGTCGTCGATCCGCTGGTCATGCCGATCGGCGCGATCAACCAGGCCGGCCGGCAGGTCTTCTACATCCTGAACCGGCTGCGCGACGAGCTCGGGGTCAACAGCACCTGCGGCGCCTCCAATATCGGCTTCGGCCTGCCGAACCGGCCCGGGCTCAATGGCACTTTCCTCAGCATGGCGGCCTGTTCGGGCATGACCTCGGCCATCATGAATCCCTTGCATTCCCACGAGGTCGATGCGGTGATGGCGGCCGACGTGATGAACGGTAACGATCCCGACTGCCGGCGCTGGCTGAAGAAGTTTCGCGATCCCGCCGCGGAGAACGAGAGCCGCCGCGGCCGGGAAGGGCGCCGCCGCCGCCGTGCCTGAGGGCCAGCCGCGCACCGGGGACAGCGCCGCCGGCCGGGCGGCGAGGGTCGTCTTCACGCCGTCGGGCAAGCGCGGGAATTTCCCGGTCGGCACCAATCTCCTCCAGGCGGCGCGCGATCTCGGCGTCGATCTGGATTCGGTATGCGGCGGCCGGGGCATCTGCGGGCGCTGCCAGATCACGATCAGCGCCGGCCGCTTCGCCAAATTCGGCATCGAGAGCGCGGCCGACCACCTGAGCGCCTTCAGCGCCAACGAACAGCGCTACAAGGACCGGCGCGGCCTGGCAGAAGAACGCCGCCTGGGCTGCCACGCCACGGTGCAGGGCGACCTGGTGATCGACGTGCCGCCGGACAGCCAGGTCCACAAGCAGGTCGTCCGCAAGCGCGCCGAAGTCCGCGATATCACGGTCAACCCGGCGGTCCGGCTGCACTATGTCGAGGTCGAGAAGCCCGACATGCACCGGCCGACCGGCGATTTCGAACGGCTGGCGGCGGCGCTGCGGGACCAGTGGGGCCTCGGCGAACTCGAAGGCGATATCCGGACCCTGCAGGGGTTGCAGAAAATTCTGCGCGACGGCGACTGGGCGGCGACCGTCGCGATCCACCGGAGAGAGCGGATCATCGCCATCTGGCCGGGCTTTCGCGACACGGCCTACGGCCTCGCCTACGACGTCGGCTCGACGACCGTGGCCGCCCATCTCGCCGACCTTGCGACGGGGGAGGTCGTCGCGTCGGTCGGAGTCATGAACCCGCAGATCCGCTTCGGCGAGGACCTGATGAGCCGGGTTTCCTACGCCATGATGAATCCGGGCGGCGACGTCGAACTGACCGAAGCGGTGCGCGAGGCGGTCAACCGGCTGGTGGCCGACGCGACCGCGGAAGCCGGCGTCGCGGCCGAGGACATCCTCAACGCGACCTTCGTCGGCAACCCGATCATGCATCACCTGCTGCTCGGCATCGATCCGGTCGAACTGGGCGGCGCGCCTTTCGCGCTGGCGACCAACCGGGCGCAGACGCTCTGGGCGTCGGAAATCGGACTGGCGGTCAACCCGGACGCGCGGGTCTATTTCCTGCCCTGCATCGCCGGCCATGTCGGCGCCGACGCGGCCGGCGTCATCCTCTCCGAGACGCCCTACCTCTCCGACGAGACCGTGCTGATCGTCGACGTCGGCACCAACGCCGAGATCGTCCTCGGCAACAGGGAGCGGATTCTCGCCGCCTCCTCGCCGACCGGTCCGGCCTTCGAGGGCGCGCAGATCATCTGCGGCCAGCGCGCCGCGCCCGGCGCCATCGAGCGGGTACGCATCGATCCCGAAACCCTGGAGGCGCGGATCAGGGTGATCGGCTGCGACCTGTGGTCCGACGAGCCCGGCTTCGAGGCGGCGACGGGCGATACCGGCGTCACCGGCATCTGCGGCTCCGGCATCATCGAGGCGCTGGCCGAAATGTATCTCGCCGGCCTGATCCGGCCCGACGGCACCATCGACGGCGGCCTGAGCGGGCGGACGGACCGGCTTCAGGCCGAGGACCGGACGTTCAGCTACCGCCTGTTCAAGGCCGGCGAGCGCGACGTCCGCATCTACCAGGTCGACGTGCGGGCGATCCAGCTCGCCAAGGCGGCGCTCTATGCCGGCGCCCGGCTGCTGATGGACCGCATGGGCATCGCGGCGCCCGACCGGATTGTGCTGGCCGGCGCATTCGGCACCCATATCGAGCCAAAATACGCCATGGTCCTGGGCATGATCCCGGACTGCGCCCTCGACAAGGTGGTCTCGGCCGGCAACGCCGCCGGCACCGGTGCGCGCATCGCGCTGCTCAACCAGGCGGCGCGCGACGAGATCGAAGAGGTCGTGCGCGGCATCGAGAAGGTCGAGACTGCCGTAGAGCCGGAGTTCCAGCGCCACTTCGTCGACGCCATGGCGCTGCCCCACGCGACCGCCGACTATCCGCACCTTGGCCGGCACGTCACCCTGCCGGCGCGCCTCGCGGACGACGGCGGAGTGGCGGAAGGCACAGGCCGGAGAGGGCGCCGCCGGCGCAGATAGGGCAGGCGGGAAGCGACAACCGTTGTACCGGTTCCGTAGGGGAGGGTTTGAAACGCTCCCCTACAAAGTGCTCAACTCCTCCGAAAATTCCCCTCAGCCGATCCCGTCGGGCAGGCTTTCCTTCTTTTTCGCGATGAACGCGTTGAGCGCCTCGTCGATGGCCGGGTCGATCGGCGGCGCCTCGTAGCCGGCCAGCATGGCTTTCCAGCGCTCGTTGGCGCGCACGACGATGTCCTTGGATCCGTCGCTCTGCCATTGCTCGAAGCTGTTGTTGTCAGCGACGGCGGAGCGCCAGAAGGCGGTCTCGAAATTGTCCTGGGTGTGCTGGCAGCCGAGATAGTGGCTGCCCGGCCCGACCTCGCGCACCGCGCTCAGCGCCTGGCCGTTCTCGGTCAGGTCGTAGCCGCCGGCGATCACCTGCTGCATGGCGAGCTGGTCGGCATCCATGATCAGCTTCTCGTAGCTCGACGCCAGCCCGCCCTCCAGCCAGCCGGCGGCGTGAAGCACGAAATTCACCCCGGCCAGGACCGTCGGCATCAGCGTGTTGGCGCTCTCGTAGGCGGCCTGGGCGTCCGGCAGCTTCGAGGCGCAGAGCGAGCCGCCGTTGCGGAAGGGCAGGTTGAGCCGGCGGGCCAGCGCCGCCAGGCCGAACAGGGCGAGCGCGGGCTCCGGGGTGCCGAAGGTCGGCGCGCCGGACTGCATGGAAATCGAGCTGGAAAAACTGCCGAAAATCACCGGAGTGCCGGGCCGGCAGAGCTGGGTCACCGCGATGCCGGCCATCGCCTCGGCCAGGGTCTGGGCCATGACGCCGGCGACGGTCACGGGCGCCATCGCGCCGGCCAGGATGAAGGGGCTCACCACGGTCGCCTGGCCGGCCTTGGCGTAGGTCTTGAGCGCGCCGAGCATGGTCGCGTCGTAGACCATCGGCGAGTTGGCGTTGATCAGGCTGGTGCAGACGCAATTCTTGTCGACGAACGCGTCGCCGAACAGGATCTTCGCCATGGCGACGGTGTCAGCGGCGCGCTCCGGATGGGTAACCGAGCCCATGAACGGCTTGTCCGACCAGCGCATATGCGCATAGACCATGTCGAGGTGCCGCTTGTTGATCGGCACGTCGACCGGTTCGCACACCGTGCCGCCGGAATGGTGCAGGGCCGGCGACAGCCAGGTCAGCTTCACGAAATTGCGGAAATCCTCGATCGTGCCGTAGCGGCGGCCTTTGTCCAGGTCGCGCACGAAGGGCGGGCCGTAGACCGGGGCGAACACCGTATGCTCGCCGCCGATCTCCACCGAGTGCTCCGGGTTGCGGGCGTATTGGGTGAACTGCGCCGGTGCCGTGGAGCAGAGCCGGCGGGCGAGGCCGCGCGGGAAGCGGACCCGCGTGTCCCGGACATCCGCGCCGGCATTCCGGAACATCTCGAGGCATTCCGGATCGTCGTGGAATTCGATGCCGACCTCTTCCAGGATGGTGTCGGCATTATGCTCGATGAGCTCCAGCCCTTCGGCCGACAGCAGCTCGACCTTGGGAATCCTGCGCTGGATCGCGCGCAACTGCTCGACCGGCCCGGCGGTCCGCGCCGCCCGCCGGCTTTCCCTGCCGCCACCGGCGCGCCGGCCTCCGCGCTCGCCGCGCTTCCTGCCGCGTTTCTCGCTCATGGCCGGTTCTCCGCGTTGGGCGCCGGGATGTCAGGATTTGTCATGATCTGTCATGCGCCCGTTCTTGCCACGCCTGTCATTCCGACCGGAGCCCCGGATGAAGTCCGGGGCGGAGCGGAGGAATCTCGTCGGCGGAGTCCGGGCCCTGTTTGTCGGATCGAGCCGAGATCCCTCCGCTCCCTCCGGTCGGTCGAAATGACAGGAGGGAGGAGTTGGCAGAAGGTCGGTTGCCGCAATGCATAAGGCATGAAGACCCTTTTTCATGGAACACATGCCTACGACCGTAGTACCGCGTTGTCCGGGTCGTAGGGGCTCTCGGCGACGATCCGGGCCGGGCGGCGCTGGTCGAGGACGCGGACCTCGCAGTCGCGGCCGATCTCCGCCACGTCGCTGCGCACATAGCCGAGCAGCAGGCTCTTGCCGATATGGTGGCCGTAGCCGCCGGCGGTGCCGCGACCGGCGACCGCGCCGTCGATATAGACCGGCTCGTTGCCGAAGGGGTCGGCGTCGTCGGCGTCGATCTCGATGGTGCGGTAGGCGTTCGGCACGCCCTGTTCCCTCTGCGCCAGCAGGGCGGCGCGGCCGGTGAAATCGGCGTTCTTGTCGAAGCGCACGAAGCGGTCCAGCCCGGCCTCCAGGATGCTGTTCTCGGCGTTCAGGTCGGTGCCGAACAGGCGGTAGCTCTTCTCCAGCCGCATCGAATCCATCGCGCGCATGCCGACCGGGCCGATATCGAACTCGGCGCCGGCCGCCATCAGCGCATCGTACAGGTGGACCTGGTATTCGATCGGATGGTGCAGCTCCCAGCCGAGCGAGCCGATGAAATTGACCCGCAGCGCACGCACGTTCGGGCAATAGCCGACCGGAATGTCCCGGCCGGTCAGCCACGGAAAGGCCGCGTTCGAGACGTCGGCGTCGGCCAGCTTCTCCAGCACCCTGCGCGCCTGCGGGCCGGCGAGGACGAAGACGCCGTATTGCGTCGTCAGGTCCTGCAGGACGACCGAGCCGTCGCGCGGCACGCGGCGGGTGAGGATGTCCCAGTCCATGTCGTGCGCCGCGCCGGGGCCGACCAGGTAGAAGCGCTCGCCGTACAGGCCGTCGGGCAGGCGCAGGATGGTGAATTCGCTGCGCACCGAGCCCGAGGGGTTGAGCGCGTGGGCCAGCGTCATGCGCGAGACCTTGCGCGGCACGTTGTTGGCCACCATGCCGTCGAGCCAGGCCCGGGCGCCGGGGCCTTCGACCAGGTATTTCGCGAAGCTCGACAACTCCATCAGGCCGACGCGCTCGCGCATGGTGCGGACCTCGTTGCCGACATGCGCGAACCAGTTGGAGCGGCGATACGAGTAATCGTCCTTCCGCTCGACGCCTTCGGGCGCGAACCAGTTCGGCCGCTCCCAGCCAAAGCGCGCGCCCCAGACGGCGCCGGCCCGGTCGAGCCGCTCGTAGCAGGGCGGCGCCTTGGCCGGCCGGCCGAGGCCGCGCTCCTCCATCGGGTAATGGTTGATGAAGACGTGCTCGTAGGCCTCTTCATTCTTGATCTTCGCGAAATTCTTCGAGACCACGCCGAAGCGCCGCGGATCGACGCCGATCATGTCGACGGTGGGTTCGCCGTCGACGATCCACTCGGCAAGCTGCCATCCGGCGCCGCCGGCCGCCGTGATGCCGAAGCTGTGGCCCTCGGAGAGCCAGAAATTCTCCAGCCCGAAGGCCGGGCCGACCATCGGATTGCCGTCCGGCGTATAGGCGATCGGGCCGTTGACGATGTCCTTGATGCCGGCGTTCTCGAAGCTCGGCACCCGGTTCATGGCGGCCTCGACATGGGGCAGCAGCCGGTCGAGCTCGCCGGGAAACAGGTCCTTCTCGAAGGTCGCCGGCACGCCGTCGACGAAACAGGCCGGCGCGTGGCGCTCGTAGGGGCCGAGGATCCAGCCCATGCGCTCCTCGCGCAGATAGTAGGAGGCGTCGGATTCCCGGAGCACGGCGAGCTCCGTGTTGCCGGCCTCGCGGTAGTCCTTCAGGACAGGATCGACATCGGTCACGATATACTGGTGCTGGACCGGGATCGCCGGGATTTCGAGGCCGACCATCCGGGCCGTCGTGCGGGCATAGTTGCCGGTCGCGCTGACGACATGCTCGCAGCGGATGTCGCCCTTGTCGGTCTTCACGATCCATTCGCGGTTGTCGCGCTCGATCCCGGTGACCGCCGTGTGCTGATGGATGTCCGCACCCCGGTTGCGCGCGCCCTTGGCCAGGGCCATCGTGACGTCGACCGGCGCGATGTGGCCGTCCGTCGGGTGCCACAGGGCGCCGACAAGGCCCTCGGCGTTAATCAGCGGCCAGAGTTTCCGGATGCGCTCGACGTCGACGATCTCGCATTCGACGCCGATGGTTTCCGCCGTGCACTGGTAGAGGCGGTATTCGTCCATGCGGTCGCGGTTGGTCGCGAGGCGCAGGTTGCCGTTGACGTGGAAGCTGACGTCCTGGCCGGTCTCGGCTTCCAGCGTCTTGTACAGGTTGACCGAATACTGGTGCAGCTGGCCGACCGAATAGCTCATGTTGAACAGCGGCAGCAGGCCGGCGGCGTGCCAGGTCGATCCGGCCGTCAGTTCCGTCCGCTCCACCAGCACAACATCCGACCATCCTTTCCGGGCCAAATGATAGAGGGTGGACACGCCGACCACACCGCCGCCGATGACGACGACACGCGCCTGATTCTTCATCCGCGGGGCCTCCCCAATCTTCGCCGCCCGGTCCGCCGTCCAATCCGCCGTCCGATCCGCCGCCCGATCCGCCGCCCGATCCGCCGCCCGATCCGCCGTCCGATCCTGCCCGTTGCCTGGCGGAGGCGCGGGATAGTATGCAGAACAGGCGGGAATGCACGCAATAATTGACGTGCGGCGGGTCACCGATCGTGACGCAGGAAACGGGCGCCCCGTCTTCGCGCCCGCGATGCTCCGAAAGCTCGCTCGTCGCAATGGCTTGCAGCTTGCGCTACTCCCGGTGAAGAATGGCGACCGCCGGGAGGCGCGAAGCGGACGGCATCCGCGACGGAAATCCGTGAAATTCGCCCGGAAGATTTCAACGTGACACGGACGCTACCGATGGTGAACAGACTCGTTGTATTTTGTTTCGTTTGCCTGTTCGGCAATCCGGTCGCGGCGGACGATATCGGCCGCGCCGACCGGCTGCCGGTCGGCACCGCGAAACTCATCGCGGAAGTGGAACGCGGCAAGTGCCTCTTCTCTCCCGATTATTCCTGCCTTATCCGGTACGCGCTCGCGACCGCCGAATGGATCGAACGCGCCGGTAACAAGGCTTGGGCCCTCCGGGATATAGCGGTGGCGCAGGCCGAGGCGGGCGATCCGAAAGGCGCGCTCGCAATCGTTGAACGGATCGAACGCGGTTTCCCCAAAGCCCTGGCTCTTGAGGAAATAGCGGCGGCGCAAGCCGGGGAAGGCGATCCGAAAGGCGCGCGCGCGATCGCAGAGAAGATCGAACACGCTGAAATCGAGACTCGGGCTCTTGCGCGTATAGCGGTGGCGCAGGCCAGTGCGGGCGATCCGCAAGGCGCGCGCGCGACCTTCGAAACGGCCCGCGCGACTGCCGAGAAGATCGAAAGCGCATCCGACAAGGCCGACGTCCTCCGGGAAATGGCGGTGCTGCTGGCCGCGACGAGCGACACCGGGAGAGCACGCGCGACCTTCGAAACGGCAATTGCGACCGCCGAGAAGATTGAAACCGAATTCGGCAAGGCCCGGGCGCTCCACTATATTGCGCGGGCACAGGCCAAGGCGGGCGATTCGGAAGGCGCGTTCACAACCGCCGAGAGGATCGAAAGCGCCGAAACCAAGGCCCACGCCCTCCGGGATATAGCAATGGCGCAGGCCGAAGCAGGCGACACCGTTGGCGCGCGTACGACCTTCGAAACGGCGCTCGCGACCGCCGGGAAGATCGAGCGCGCCAGTAGCAGGGCCTGGGCCCTCAACTACTTGGCGGATGGGCAGGCCAGAGTAGGCAATCCGAAGCGCGCGCGCGCGATCCTTGAAATGGCGCTCGCGACCGCCGAGAAGATCGAAAGGGCTCATTCCAAGGCCTGGAACCTCCGGTATATAGCGGAAACTCTGGTCAGAGCTGGCGACCCGAAGGGCGCGTTCGCAACCGCAGAGAAGATCGAACACGCTACCGAAAAGGCCCGGGCCTTCCAGGTTATGGCGGTGGCGCAGGCCAGAGCAGGCGATCCGAAGCGCGCGCGTGCGACCGCCGAAAGGATCGAACGCGCTGATAGCAAGAACTGGGCCCTCCGCTTTATAGCGGAGGTGCAGGTCGAGGCGGGCGACGTCAAGGGCGCGCTCGCAACCGCCGAAGAGATCGAAGGCGCCGATGTCAAGGATTCGGCCTTCCTGTATATAGCGCCGACGCAGGCCGGAGCAGGCGACTTGAAGGGCGCGCTCGCGACCGCCGAGGAAATCAAAGGTGCTTATGCCAAGGCCTCGGCTCTGGCGCGCATCGTCGCGGCTCTCGCCAAGCGGGAATGATCGGGGCGGCCCTCGTATTCCGGCGCGAAACCGGCTTTCTCCCGGCGATGCCCGCGACCCGGCCCGTCGACAGCGGATTCAGCGCCCGAACACCCGCTCGAAGATCGTATCGACATGCCGTGTGTGGAAGCTCGGGTCGAACAGGGCGTCGATGGCGTCGG
>LXNJ01002014.1_pt1 | contig 11473 bp, 10 predicted proteins | sample 809081 | NCBI WGS metagenome assembly LXNJ01 (sample SAMN04870510, study PRJNA318959) | sponge metagenome | biome: sponge; feature: marine sponge reef; material: water | host: Petrosia ficiformis | place: Greece: Milos, Mediterranean Sea | collected 2013-05-29 | depth 5-7 m
ACAGCCCACACCGCCTGGAACGCCGACTTCAGGCGGCACCCGCGGCGCGAGAGCGCCGCGGAACCACACCATGCCACCCACCCTCACAGCCCACACCGCTTGGAACGCCGACTTCAGTCGGCACCCGCGGCGCGAGAGCGCCGCGGAACTGACCGCCTCACTCTCTTGCACCGCGGCAACGCCTTGGAGCCCCGCCTCCTAATCCCCCAAACCCCGCAGGGTCATCTCCGAGATCGCAAGATCCTGAACACCCATCCCGGTGAGATCCACCACCGAAATCCCGTCCTGCGCCATTCGTGGGTCCGGCTCGGCGAGCGCGAGCATTTCTCCGAAGGAGCGGTCGCAGTCCTCCGCGATCTCCCCGGCGCGCACCGCGGCGCCGAAGTCGCTGTTGCTGAGACACTCCTGGTGCGCGTCGGTGACGATGGTGTGGGCCCTGCCCAGGATGCGGGGATCGAGTTCGGTCTTTCCCGGAGTGTCGGCCCCCACGGCGACGATGTGGAGCGTCTCGGGAACGTCCTCGAGCCGAACGACCGGCTTCGTCACCGGGGTGGTGGTGACGAGGATCGCGCTGGAGTGGCGCACCTCGCGGACGGTGGCCATCGGCGTTGCCTCAAGTCCCCCGGCCTTCAGCCTCTCGCAGAGCGCGGCGGCCTTGGCGGGGTTCCGCCCCCAGACACAAACCGATCCGAGCCCCAGATGGGCCGAGATCATCTCGGCCTGGATCTCCGCCTGGGTCCCGGTGCCGATCACCCCCAGCGCGCCGTCTTTCGATACCGGTTTCAGGCCGGCCGCCAAGGCCCCGGCGGCGGCGGTGCGGACGTTGGTCAGCCAGCAGTCGTCGTGCAGGATCGCCTCCGGGAGGCCGGTGTCGGAGGCGATCAGGATGATCATGCCGCCGGCGCCCGGCAGGCCGCGCGCCGCGTTCCGGTAGGACCCCGAAGCGATCTTGACCGCCGCGTACGGGAGACCCTCCCAGGTGGCGGACTTGACGTGACACTCGCCGTGGTGTTCGCCACGGTCGTCGCGGAAGACGATCTGCATCGGCTCGGGGCAGTGCACCTGGCCCTTCGCGTGGGCGATGAATCCGGCCTTTACGGCCTCGATGGCCGCGTTCGGATCGATTGCCGACTGAATGTCGGACAAGGGAACGATGCGCATTTGATGTTTCCTCTGCCGCGCAAGCGTATCGGGCGCAAACGGCGGCTCGGAGCGCCGGCCTCCGGCCGGCATCGCGCGCGTAGCGCGGGAAACTGCGCGCCACACCCCCTCACGAAGACCCGCTCAGGGGAACCATTCCACGAGCTTTTCCTCCGCCTGTCGTTTGTGTTCCGGCTTGATGTGGAAGGCCACCGTGGCCAGCGCGAGCGCCAGCACCCCCAGGTCGTCCGAGAAGCCGGTCAGTGGAATCACATCGGGAATGGCGTCCAGCGGGAAGACGAAGTACCCGAGCGCGCCGATGATGCGCGCGCGGGCCCATTTCGGGGTGGCCGGGTCCCTGAGGCACCGGTAGAGGGTGAGCGCCCTTCGGATCACCTCCTTGCCCGCGGCCGGCGCGAAGGCGGCCAGCTTCTGCCGGAACGACTCCCGGCTGAACGCCTCCTCGTAGTTCGGTTCGGCGGGCGGCTTCCCGGCGCGGTCCCGCGCCGCGGTGTTCACCGGCTGGCTCAGGCCTGACGCTTCGCGACCACCCCGAGCACCGCGGCGGCCACGATCAGCGCCAGCGGGACGAAGGCCGTAATGAGCCCGAGACCGACCCCCAGCACCGGCGCGCGAAGCAGGATGACCCCCGCGTTCACCAGGCTGGCGATGAGCAGCCACTTGAAGAGGCGGCCGCGCCTCCGGTACGGGCCCCACGCGATCCCGAACAGCAGGATGCCGTAGGAGAGCCCGAAGGCGGCGGCCGTGCCCCGGCGGGCGGACAGGGCCGCCGCGAGTTCGGGATCGCCGTTCGCGACCTCGGCCGGGGTGAAGCGGCCGCCGATCAGGTCGGCGTCCGGATTCAGGTAGGCGGCGCTGAGCGAGATCAGCGACACCACGATGGTGAGGGCTCCCAGCAGGGCGAAGATCGCCCAACTGATGGTGTGCGCGTGTTTCACGAACCGCTACCTCACTGGCCGCCGACCCAGCCGGCGCTCAGTCCGGCCCGGTCCACTTCCTCGCCCCGGAGGTACACCGAAACGATGTCCCGGGTGTTCGCGATGTCGTCGAGGGGGTTCGATCCCAGCACCACGAAGTCGGCGCTCTTCCCCGCCGCGATGGCGCCGGTGTCGGACATCTCGAGGTACGCGGCGCCGGCGCTGGTGGAGGCGACGATGACCTCGTGCGGGGTCATGCCGGCCTCCACCATGTCCCGCATCTCGATGTGGGGCCGCCAGCCGGCGTTGCCGTCGGTGCCCATGACGATCGTCATCCCCGCCTCGTTCAGCCGGGCGAGGTTGCGAGCCTGGATCCCGAAGGATTCATGGGACTCCGGCCGGTCCATATGCGCGGCCTGCGCCGCTTCGAGCGCCTCGCCGCTGAGGGTCCCCGACAGCCAGCTCATGTCCTCATACGCCCCCCGGGCCCCGAGATTGGGAATGAGGACCACGTTGGGCCGCTCCTGGACCATCGCCACGAACTCGTCGTCCACGTCCATGTCGCGGACGCTGTGGGCGAACGAGTCCACCCCGGCTTCCAGGAGGCCCTTCGCGTCCTCGAGCGAGAAGATGTGGGCCGTCACCCGCAGTCCGTGCTGGTGCGCCTCGTCAATGACCGCGCCGTAGAGCTCCGGCGTCAGCTTCTCGTACTGGCCGCCCCGGTCGTCCACCCAGATCTTCACGAAGTCCACGCCCGCGCCCGCCAGTTCCTGGACCGCGGTTCGGGCTTCTTCCGCGGTGTTGATCCAATAGGGGGCTTCCGAGCGTCCCGGCTCGTGACGGGTGATCCCGCGGCCGGCGGTCATCGCGAGGGCGGCGCCGGGCACCGGGTTGTCCCGCACCGCGGCGTTGGCGTCGCCGTCGTCATGGCCGAGGCTCACCGCCACGCCCACGCCGTAGTAGGCGCGCCGCTGGAGGTCGTCGATCAACGTCTCGCGGTCCACCGCAAGATGGACGTGGGTATCGATCAGGGCCGGAATGACGGTCCGCCCGGTGAGGTCCACTCGAGCGGCGCCCTCCGGGGCCATCACCTCACCGGCCGCGCCGACCGCCGTGAACTGGCCGCCGTCGATGACGAACACGGCGCCCTCGATCGGGTCGCTGCCGTCACCGACGATGACCGTGGCGCCCTCGAACACAGTGGCCGTCGACGGGGGGGCCTCTTCGGTCGGGGCGCAGGCGCCGAACAGCCACAAGGCGGTAAAGAGAGTGGCGCCTGGTGCGCCAAGCCGGTTTCGGAACATGCTGTCTCCTCCTGGTCTTGCGGCGGGCCAGCGGCCCGTCCGCGGGAGTTTCGATTCAACGGGAGAGCCTACCGGGTCGGAGCCCGTCCCCGCATCAGCGACGAGAGCCCGGCGGGGTCCGCGTCGGGACGCCGCTCCCGACCGCGTCCGCGTCGCGCATCCAGTAGTCTCCGTCGTGTGTTCCCGCCGCCTGCGCCGCGGCCGGACGAAGCAGCCCGTCGCGAAGCTCACGCGAGTTTCACCACCGGCTGCAAGGAGCCGGAGTCATGAGACAGCATCGTTTTTTCGTCGTCGCGGCCGGATGCGCGCTCGCCGGGGGGCTCGCGTGCGCCCTGGAAGAGAGCGACTCTCCGCCCGCGGCCGCTGACGAGGTCGCCGGCCCGATCAGCGCCGCCGAACTGGTGGACCTGCGGGCCGCGGTCGGGGGAAGCCGTTCCCCGCAGTGGGCGCCCGACGGATCCCTGATCACGTTCGTCTCGGCCGGAGGCGACCTCGCCGGCGTGAACCCCGAGGACGGCTCGTTCCGGATTCTCACCCCGGACCTGACGCTCAGCGGGGTGGGATCGCTGGGGGCCCCGCAGCCGGTCTGGTCGCCCGACGGGCGCTTCGTCGCCTACACCACCGACCGGGACGGCGCGCCGGACATCTGGCTGTGGTCGGCCGAGGACGGTACGGACCGGCGGCTCACCCGGCTCTCGGCGCGGGCGAACGGGCTCGCCTGGTCTCCGGACGGGACCTCCATCGCGTTCGCCGGCGACCGGTTCGGCAACATGGACATCTGGAAGGTCTCGGTCCCCGGGGGAGAAGTGCACCGGCTGACCAGCGACCCGCTCTACGAGGGGTATCCGAGCTGGACCCCGGATTCCGGGACGCTGTTCTACGTGCGCATGGACGACCGCTGGGTGGATCACGACGTGATCGAGATCACCCCCGACGGCCGGAATCCGCGGACCGTGGTGGAGGACCGCGGCTTCTTCGACTACCGCGCCGGCCGCGCGTTCGGCGCCGTCCAACCGTCGCCCGACGGCGAACAACTGCTCTTCCGCTCCCAGCGCAGCGGCTGGCTGAACTTCTGGATCGCGCCGCGCGCGGGGGGTGAAGCCCGGCCGCTGGCGGCTTCGGACCATGACCAGAGCGACGCCCGCTGGTCGCCCGACGGCGCCTGGATCAGCTACACCGAGAACCGCGGCGGCGTGCATTCCCTGCGGCTGGCGGCGGCGGACGGGTCCGGGAGCCGGACGCTCGTGGAGCGGGAGACCGGAGCGGCGCTCCGTCCCGAGTGGTCACCCGAGGGGAGCCGGATCAGCTACACCTTCGAGACCCCGGCGCGTCCCACGGAACTCTTCGTGCTCGATGTCGCTTCGGGAGAGAGCGCGCTGGTGCACAGCGAGATCGGCGCGGACGCCAACCCCCGGGTCCAGCTCCCCGAAAAAGTCAGCTACCCGAGCACCGACGGCCTGCGCGTAGAGGCCTACGTGCACCGGCCGCCGGACGCTGCTCCCGGCGAACGCTTTCCCGGCGTGGTCTGGATCCACGGCGGACCCACGTCCCAATTCGACGACCAGTTCCGGCGGCATCAGCAGGTCCACTTCTTCGCCCAGCGCGGCTATGTCGTGCTCATGCCGAACATTCGCGGCAGTTCCGGCTACGGGCTCGAATTCGAGGACCTGAACAACGGCTGCTGGGGACACTGCGACCTCGAGGACGTCCTCCGAGGAGTGGACTACCTCAAGGGCCGTTCCGACGTGGACCCCGAGCGGATCGGGGTCACCGGAACCAGCTACGGCGGGATCATGACCATGGCGGCGGTCACCTTCGCCCCGGGCGTCTTCCAGGCGGCCATCTCGCTATCGGGCTACGGCGACATGACCGAGTTCCACACCACGGTCCAGGAACTCCAGCACATCAAGCTGGTCGAGTACGAACTCGGCCCCTATCCCGAAAACCTCGAGACCTACCGGAACAGCTCCTCCATCCTGAAGGCGCACGAGGTCACCACGCCGACCTTCGTGATCCAGGGTGAAGGAGTGGCGGCCGGCTGGCGGATGCGCGAAGGCCAGCCGCAGGCGGCGCTGAACTTCGCGCGCAAGCTCGACCAGTACTACAAGATCGTGCGATACAAGGCGTACCCGAACGAGGGGTACTACGTGTACGGGAGGGACAACACGATCGAAAAGCTCCACGACATGCTGGACTTCTTCGAGGAGTTCCTGACCACCGACATCCGGTACCCGACGGCGGAGTAAACCCCGGAGTCGAAGCGGCGGACTACGGGCCAGGGTCCGTCCGCCACCTCAGTCCGAGGCGCCGCCTGCCGCCGCGGACGGCCGCAGGACCCGCATTGCCAGCCAGCCCATGAACAGGTCCCACGCGGCGTGGAACACGACCCCCGGCCAGACGGAACCGGTTTCGAGCACCAGGAATCCCCAAACCAGCGCTCCCCCGGCCGCCCCGACCACCCCCCGCCGTCCCTGGTAGGCGTGGGCGGCCCCAAAGAAGAGGGCCGGCAAACCGATCGCGAGCGCCGCTCCTTCCCACCCGGGGCCCAGCCAGGCGTGGAGGACGGCGATCATGAAGCCGCGATAGGCGATCTCCTCGCCAAACCCCGCGCTCAGGGCCAGGACCGCGTATTCCCGGAACTCGGAGGCCGAGACCGGCACGAAGGGCGTCTCGGTCCGGAGCCGCTCTCGAGTGGCGGCGATCCGCGAGGGCGCCACCCGCCGGGCGGTATCCGCGGCCAGAGCGACGAGGAGCAGGAGGGCGGCGGCCGCCGCGGGCCACGTCCAGCGGGGCGCCCCCAGACCCAGCGCGGCCCAGCTCCGCCCCGCGAGGCCCCACCAGATCACGGTCCCCGCGGCGAGAATCCACAGGACGACGCTGCCGCTCCAGTAGATCGAGCGCTTTTCGGCGGCGGTGAGTTCGCCCGGCGGCTGCCGCCGGGCGTCACCAAGGGCGAGAGCGCCCGACCACGCCGACAGACCCGAAACGAGGATCAGGACGCCCAGCCAGAGGGCGTCCACCAGTCCCGGTTCGATGCCTTCCAGTTCGCTCAGTCCCCGTTGCGGTCGCGCAGTGTACGAAGTGCATTGGCGCCGCGTTCCGGCTCGGAGCGCCGGCTTCCAGCCGGCATCGACCGCTGAGAGGCGGTCGAAAGCGCACCAAGCCATCGGTCCCTCACAGCCGAAGCCGAAGGGAACGCCGGGCTTCAGGCCGGCACCGCGGCCGCAGACCGCGAAGGGAACCACCCCCGTCGGCTCCGAAGGATTCAACCACCGGCGCGGCGCTACTGCTCAGGCCTGGCAGGGCTCAGTTCACGAGCGCTGAGAATTCATCTGCATAAAGTATTGAAATCTAATATATTGTGCAGATGCAATCAGACACGCGGCCACGCCGAGCCAGCAGTTTGGTTGCCGATTTGGCGGCGGAAGGCCGATATCACTTCACGGCAACGGAGATGCGCAGTTTGCTCGGCGTCTCGCCGGCGGCGACCAGACTCGCTTTGAGCCGGCTCGCGAAGAAGGGAATGGTCGCGAGTCCCGCGCGTGGGTTCTACGTGGTTGTGCCCCCTGAGTACCGGCGCCTCGGCTGCCTGCCGGCCGAGCAGTTCGTCCCCGCGCTCATGGCGCATCTCGATCGGAGCTACTACGCCGCGCTCCTGTCGGCCGCGCAGTTCCACGGCGCCGCGCACCACCGCCCGCAGACATTCCAGGTAGCTCTGACCGGATATCGCCGGCCGATTTCCTGCGGCAGAGTCGCAGTTTCCTTCATCACCCGCACGCGCCTCGCCGAGGTTTCCGTCCAGTCCTTCAACACACCGCGGGGGGCGATCCGGGCGTCGAGCCTCGAAGCCACCGCGGTTGATCTGGTCGGCTACGAGAAACGAGTCGGGGGACTGTCGCAGGCGGCGACGGTCATTGCGGAACTCGCCGAGCAATTCCACCCGGATCGGCTCGCCGCGGCGGCACGCACGGCCCCGGTTTCGTGGGCCCAGCGCCTCGGTTACCTGCTCGACCTCGTTGGCGCCGCCGACAAGGCATCCCCGCTCCAACGCGACGTGCGCCGCCGCGCCCGCGACACCGTGCTGCTCCTTCCGGGCAGCCCCGACGGAGGCCGACCGCCGCGTGACCCGCGGTGGCGGCTCCGCATCAACGCCGAAGTCGAGGTGGAAACGTGATCCCGCGCGACTACATAACCGAGTGGCGAGCCCGAGCGCCCTGGATCCAGGATGCCCAGGTCGAGCAGGATCTGGTCGTCGCCCGGGCACTGGTCGCACTCTTCTCCCAGGCGGCAGTGGCCAGCGAGCTGGCGTTCCGCGGCGGGACCGCGCTCTACAAGCTCTATCTGACGCCGCCCGCGCGGTATTCGGAGGACATTGATCTGGTGCAGACCGCCCCCGGACCGATCGGTCCGGTCATGGACGGCGTGCGGGAGGCTCTGGATCCCTGGCTCGGCAAACCGAAATGGAAGCAGACCGAGGCCCGGGTCACGCTCATCTACCGCTTTTCGTCCGAGGATGCGCCGCCCTTGAGGCTACGCCTGAAGGTCGAGATCAACTCGCGCGAGCATTACTCCGTGTTTGGGCTCGTGAGAATCCCGTTCACCGTAACCTCGCGCTGGTTCAGCGGAAACGCCGATATCGTGACCTACGAGCTTGACGAACTGCTCGCCACCAAGCTGCGTGCGCTCTACCAGCGCAAGAAGGGCCGGGACCTATTCGATGTCGCCACCGCTCTCGACCGAGCGGCGGTCAATCCCACCCGCGTGGCGGAGGCGTTCGCCGAACACATGGCCCGCACCGATGGTCCCGTAAGGCGCGCGACGTTTGAACGAAACCTCCGCGCCAAAGTTCGCGACCCGCAGTTCGGCAGCGACATCACCCCCCTGCTCGCGCACGGGTACTCGTGGGATTTGGAAGCGGCGGCGCGACAGGTCCGTGCCCGGCTCCTTGCGCTGCTGCCGGGTGCGCCCGGGAAAACCTGAGGGATGACCGGCGGGCCGGCGAGAGGCCGACGTTCCCCGCTACTGCGGCTCTCCCAGGTTCACCGGTTCCGGATCGACCAACTTGACCGCCCAGAGGCCGGAGTGGTGGTCGGCGACGAAGATGTGACCCTTGTAGGGCTGCGGGCCCCAGACCATCGGCGCGTTGGGGATGAAGCTTTCCGGGTCCTGCGGCCAGAAGACCGCGATCTCGCGGCCCTGCCGGTAGAGGTCGCCGCGCAGGTCGCCGGAGATGTCCACCACCCGCAGGCCGCCGTTGTAGTAGCCGATGTAGAGGATGTCGTCCTCGACCCAGAGGTTGTGGGTCCCCGCTTCGGGCACCTGGTAGCGGGCCACCTCGCGGGCGTCTTCCCACTCGTCCCACTCGTAGATATGGATCCAGCCGGCGGCCCGGTCGGGGGTGTCCGGCTCGCCGATCGTCTGGTACGGGAACGCCTCATCGCCCCCGATCATCAGGAACTTGCCGGTGGACTGGCTCCGGTAGGGATACGCCGCGTGGTTCCAGCCGCTCGGGTAGCGGGTTCTCCCGAGCTCGACCGGGTTGTTCGGCGCCCCGCCCTGGCCGCCGCCGCCCACGTCGACCGCGACGATGCCGTCGTCCCAGTTGGATGAATACGCGATCCCGTCCACGACCCACACGTCGTGGATGGAGTGGCCGGGGGTATCCAGCTCGAAGCGGCCGACCCGGTAGGGGTTCTCCGGATCCTCGGCATTCAGGATGTCGAAGCGCCGCCCCGCCGAAAGCGCGTAGATGTGGTCTTCGGCGATGAAGACGTTATGGACCCCGCCGGTGAGCTGGTCGTCATAGCGGGCGATCACCTGGACGCCGCTCTGAGGGTCGCTGACGTCGAGGATCACGAGCCCGTTCCGGCGGTTCGAGGCGCCCTCCCGGCTGATCACACAGAATTTCCCGTCTTCCGAGACCTTCACGTCGTTGACGGTCCGGGCATCCACCCGCACCGTGTCGATGAGCGACATCGCGGCGGGATCGGTGACGTCCCAGAAGTAGGCGTGGCCGTCGGCGCCCCAGGTGCCGGTGACCGCGTAGTCCCGGCCGTCGTTGCCCTCCCAGACCCAAAGGTCCGAGGTGTAGCGGTCGCGGACCGGGCCCTGCCCCACGATCTCGACGTCCTTCCGCACCTTCCGCGACACCACCGCCACCGTCGCGCTCGCCGAGGTCGTAAACCCGTCGGCGATCACGGTGTGGGTACCCGAACGCTCGGCCACGAACGCGCCGTCGGCGTCCACCTGGCCGATGGCGCCCGGAGCCACGATCCCGTCCGCCGGGATTCCGAGCGTCGCGAACTGGACCGGGTAGTCGGGAACGTCATTCCCCGAGGCATCGGTCGCTCTTGCCTTGAAGAACACGACGTCGCCCGTTCGGACCGGTCCGTCCGGCGCCCCGCCCAGGGTGATCGAGGCCACCGGATTGGCGAGCACCTCGATCGCGACGTCGCTTGACGCCTCCTCCGCGGAGACGGTGAGAGTGGTCCGGCCGGCGCTGCCCACGGTCAACACCCCGAGCGCATCCACGCTCGCCACCGCCGCATCGGCGGTGCTCCAGCCGACCTCCACGTCGCTCCGGGTGGCGCCCGAAGTGTCGGTGACCAGCGAACGGAGACCGATCTCGGTCCCCGCGTAGAGATGGCCGGGGAGGTTCGCGACCTCCACCGAGGCCACCGGCGGGTTCGGGATGGTCACCGGAATCTCCACCATGACCGCGGGCTCGGCGCGCCGGTCGGTGTGCTCCGGATTGCGCGGCACCATCGCGATCAGGGTGTGTTCGCCGGGCCCGAAGGCCTCCACGATCCCGGCCGGGTTCACGCCGACCGAACGCCGCTGCCGCGAGAAGAAGACCACCGTCCGGTCCATGGCGTTGCCGTCGGCGTCGTGCACTTCGGCCTCGAGAGTCGCCGTTGCCCCCACCTCGAGCGTCAGCTCGCTGGGGGTGACGATGAGTTCGGTCGGCTCGGGACCGGCCGCCTCCTCGGCCTCTTCCTGGGCGAACGCCGGGAAAGCAACAAGGAGAACGGCGACGGCCGCGATCACTGAGTGGAGGCGAGAGGTTCGGGTCATGGTTACGCGGGCTCCCTGGGCACGGGAATATACGCCCGCCCGCGATCGGGCCCATCTTCGCTTCGACTTTTCCACACCGGCTCCTGAGGTGGGACAAACGCGGCGCGAATTCCGTCTATACAGGTAAGGAGGACATCCCGTCTTCCGAAAACCGAGCCTGCCAGGAGAAGACCCCGATGCCGCGGCCCAGCTCCTCATCCGCGCCCGAAGCGAAGCCGTCGCAGCCGGCAACGCGGCTCCCGCCCCCCGAACCGGACGCCGCAACCCCGGCCCCACCCGCGGATGCCGCCATCTTCCGCGCCCTCAGGGACGCGGGCGCCGAGGAGACGGTCGCCTATACTGCGGACCAGCGGATACGCACCATGATCTCTGAAGCCGTCGCCCCGCAGATCCAGCCGTTTCTGTTGGAGATGCGCCGCCGGTTCGATGAGCAGGAGGCGCGGTTCGATGAACTGGACCGCCGGTTCGATCGCCTGGAGCGGAAGGTCGATGCCCTGGCGGAGGGAGCAGCCGAGCGCGACCGGAGACTCGATGTCCTCGCCGCGCGGGTGGACGGGTTGAAGGCGTTGGTGCAGGTCGTTTTCGGCGCCCTGGCCATCCTGATCACCGTGCTGCTCGCGGTGTTCGGCTTCCTCTTCACGAGCTGAGGACGTCCGCATTCGGACCGGCGCCCGCGCCTCCGCCACGAACCGGCGGCAGGCGCCTCCTCCGCGGCGCCTGTCCAGCGCGGGGATCGCCCGGAAGGGCAGATGGTTCGCCTCCACCCGCGCCGCCGGTGCGAACGGCGCGGCGCGGGTTTCGCCCGCCTCGCGGCGGGCGATTTCGGCGCGGGCTGATTCGTCCCCCTACTCGGGCTCTCCCATGTTGATCGGCTCGGCGTCCACGAGCTTCACGGCCCAGAGGCCCGAGTTCATGTCGCTGAGGTAAATGTGGCCCTTGTAGGGCTGCGGTCCCCAGACCATCGGAGCGTTCGGGACCCGGCTTTCGGGGTCGAACGGCCGGAACATCGCGATCTCG
>LXNJ01002016.1_pt1 | contig 11473 bp, 14 predicted proteins | sample 809081 | NCBI WGS metagenome assembly LXNJ01 (sample SAMN04870510, study PRJNA318959) | sponge metagenome | biome: sponge; feature: marine sponge reef; material: water | host: Petrosia ficiformis | place: Greece: Milos, Mediterranean Sea | collected 2013-05-29 | depth 5-7 m
CGTGATGATCGACCTGATGCGGGTGGGCGGCATCACCCAGTTCCAAAAGGTGGCAGGCATGGCCGAGGCGTTTAATATGCCGGTGGTCAGCCATGTTGCCCCGGAGGTGCAGGTACACAACATAGCCGCCATCCCCAATGGCCTGACGGTGGAGTACATGCCCTGGTCCCTGCAATTGTTCGAGGAAACCCCGGCCATCGTGGACGGCGAATTAGTGGTGCCCGACAAGCCCGGACTGGGCCTGGCCTTCAGCGAGGAGGCCATTCGGCAGTACTCGGTGTGAATCATTTCATTCTGCCTCGCTCAGCAGGATGAGGGGCGATTCAGGTAGTGCTGCTGCCTGACATCCTACATTCTTGACATACATGGAGCATTAAGCATGACCGCGCAATTAAGAATTTACACCATCAATCGGGGAATGATGGATTCGTGGCTCAAGGTATTTAACGAGCACATCCGGCCACTGCACGACCGGCTGGGTATTCCGGTGGTCAGTTCTTATGTTAATGCCGATCGCACCGAGTTCATCTGGGTGCGCCGGTTCAGCAGCAAGGAAGAAATTGCCGACAAGGAAGCTGCCTACTTCGCGTCACCTGAGCGGACGGCCCTGGGCGACATACCCACCAGCCATATCGCCAAGATGGAGGTTCGCGTGATTGAAGAGGTTGCCGCCTAGTACGCCTGGGTGGAATCCTTAAGAACCTCCCTGACGTAGTAGACGCCACAACCCATTTCCTGGCAGGCGAGGAAACAGGATGAATATGCTTAGAAAAATAAGGCGAGGCCTGGCTAACCTCGCCATAATATTCAATCCGCGCCCTTCAGCCAGCTACGGGCAGTACCTGACCGACACGGTCCATTACCACCATTGAGGGCCGCGTCCCTGAGCCCCGGACCGGGGCCGACAACGGTCAACTCAACTGCTTTACCATCTCCACGTGGGGGATTCCCGCCTCCATGAATACTTCACCCCTTTCCACGTACCCATGCCCGGCGTAGAAGGCCTTTACGTATTCCTGGGCGTGGAGCAGGCAGTGGGTTAGGCCCTGTTGCCTGGCCTGCTCTTCCAGGAACTCCAGTATTTGCCCACCTACGCCGTGGCGGCGCCACTCCTGGTCCACGGCCATGCGGCCGACGCGGCAGGTTCCATCGTCGTCCCCTTCTACCAGCAACATGCGTCCAGTGCCGATGGCATGGTCGCCGTGCAGGGCAATGGCATGGGTGGCGGTGGCATCGGCATCATCCAGTTCCTCTTCCGGGGGGATCTGCTGTTCCACCACGAATACCCGCATACGAACGTTTATGGCGCCTTCCAGGTCAGCTTCCGTTTCTACCAGCTTTACAACAACGTCGTCCACTTATGGCTCTCCGTTAAAGCAATGGGCAGGATCCAAGAGGCGCTTCGTGTCTCCTCCTGTACATCCTGCCCATGAATTTTCGCGACCGGAAAAGTGAGGTTACCGGGCCAGGCCGTAGGCGGCGCCCTTCAGTACGGGGTCTTCAGATTCGTTCAAAGTGGCAGCGAGGTCGGCCACCAGCTTTCCTGCAGCAGTGCTGCCCCAGAACCACCGGTGCAGCGAGTCCTCATCGGCATCCTTGTGCTGCTCCATGCGGGCCTCATAGTAAAAGGCCTTCAGGTCGTCCACGCAGTACCGGATGAACTGGGGCCTGGAAACGCCGGAGGGCCTTTCATCCATATCTACGGCATCATCACCTCCAGCGCAGGCTTCCAGGAAGCGTATGACGCCACGGAAGCGTCGCTGGGGAACTCCGCACAGGCCCACCGCCGTGCGGCCCCCGTGATTGTCCACCCAGCGTTCGTAGAAGGCGCGAAGAGCGGTAACCTCGTCAGCGGCGCTGAGGTCAGCCTGCTCCTTATCAGCAGCGACCTGGGACGCCTGGGGCATGATGGCGGGGGCAGAATCATCAGGGAAGTCCTCAAGCACCGGGCCCTTCGCCGCCTTCAGCATGTCGAATGCCGATTTCAGGACGTGGTGCTGGTGGCCGGCATCGTTGGGTCGGCCCAGGGCAAACCCGAAGAAGAAGGGCACGAAGAGGGCCCTGGGCGGCTTAACCTTCGCGGCGTGTTCCCGAACCATGGCGATGGTAACGGTGGCGATGCCGTGTTCCTCGAAGACCCTCGCAAGCACACTCACGGTGTGGGTGCAGAGGGGTCAAGTAGGGGTTAACAGCGCAACGTCAACACCCTCGGCCTTCATGAGGCGGGCCACCTCGGGACCCGTCTCGCTAATCACCGTGCTGGCGTCGCGAAGGGCTCCCATGAACGAGTAATAATCTCCGGAAAGACTTCCAATTTCGCCCCCATCATTTAATTCACGCAGACGGTCCATCGGGAAGGTAACGTTCAGGTCCCGGTAAATGCCAGTATGATCAAAGCCGATGGAGAAGTGGCTCTGCACCACGTCGGAGGGCTCGCAGTCGCTGGGAATGACCCGGTAAGTGGACTCACCGCCGGGCGTGTCCCGGGTGAAGGGCTGGTCGTCCCGGAGGTGAAGCCCGGCGGATGTCACCAGGGCAACCTTGCACTGGGACAGGGGCTTGTCCAGGGCAACCCAGGGCGTGTCGTCATGCTCCAGGCAAGGGAAAAACTCCAGCGTCCTGCGCTGTACTTCACTGAGGGTTTCCAATCGGGGCATAACCACCTCCTCGCGATAACGTCCATGTAGAGCGACAAACCTCATTGGGGAGCTAGTAATGTCTAGTCAAAGACTATGGCGCCTCGACCAACCTCGCCCTCGTCCATGTCGCCGTATGCCTCGTTTATCTGGTCAAGGCTGTAGTGACGGACCACCAGATCATCCAGGTTCAGCTTGCCGGAAAGGTACAGGTCAATCATTGTGGGCATATCCGTGCGGGAGCGGGCAGAACCATAATAGGTCCCGCGCAGGGTCTTCTCGTTGCGCACAATGTCCACACCATTGATGGCCGCCTCGGCCCCTACCGGGGCAATGCCAACCACCGTGGCCGTCCCGCTCTTAGCGCACATATCATACGCGGCCTTGATAGTCTCGCCCGAGCCAAACACCTCAAAGGTGTAGTCGGCGCCGCGGCCGCCGGTAAGTTCCTTAACCTGGGCTACCGGGTCCCGGTCTGCGGCGTTGACCGAATGGGTGGCGCCGAACTTCATGGCAAATTCAAGCTGGCTTTCCCGGATGTCCACAGCGATGATCTGGGAGGCGTTAAGCAGCTTCGCGCCCATAATCACGTTGAGGCCGACGCCTCCGCAGCCAACCACGGCGACGGTACTGCCTGGCTGGACCTTGGCGCTGAACATGGCGGCCCCCACCCCGGTGGGAACGCAGCACCCAATCATGGCGGCCTTGTCCATCGGGATGCCGGTGTTGGTGGGTATGCAGCCGGTCTCGGGCACCACAGCGTACTCAGCGAAGCAGGCCACCTTGCCCATGTGGTGAATGGGCTGGTCGCCCTTGTGGAGGCGGGTTGTACCATCCAGCATGAAGGGGCCGGTAGCCATGTGCAGGTCACACAGGTTGGAGTTGCCTTCCAGGCAGGACTTGCAACGGCCGCACGCGGGCACGAAGGACAGGACCACCTGATCGCCTGGCTGAGTGAGGGTTACGCCGGGTCCCACGTTTTCCACTGTGCCCGCCCCCTCGTGCCCAAGGACAGCGGGAAGCGCGATGTTGGCGTCGCCATGCATGAAGTGGCGGTCGCTGCGGCAGACACCGGCGGCCCCGATCTTCACCAGTACCTCGCCAGCCTTGGGTTCGTCCAGGTCAACTTCCTCAATGACCAGGGGTTGGCCATACTCGTACAAAACGGCAGCCTTCACGTGTGGACCTCCTGAGACAATTTTGGTGCCTATCATCCTTTGTAGGCAGGTGTATGTCAACCGGGAGCGCGGTACCAGCGGCTGTGGGGAACTGTCGACGAAGTTGCGGAAGGATACTTTCTATCCTGCCCAAAGAACGGGCATACTGGCCCTTCCTGGACGGGGAACCTGATCCTCTGTCGCCGGTACCTGATGAAGCGGCCCGCAAAATAATGTAATATGCGTGGAGTCGGGAACGGGACCGTGTTGGTCGCCGCAAGGTGGATGAACTTCCCAGGAGGGACCGCCGGATGCTGGAACTAAGGCAAGTAACCGCCGCCGAGTTTGAGGAGTGGGTACGGGTGGAAGCCCGCGCCTACGGAAATCGGCTGAACGCCGACCCCGAAGGGCTGCGTCCCCATTTTGACCTGGACCGGTCAATTGTGGTGCTGGACGAGGGTCAAATCGTGGGGGGAGCCCATTCCCACCGGCAGAGTGTTTCCATCCCGGGCGGCGAGTCGGCGATTGCGGGTGTCGCCAACATTGCGGTCCAGCCCACCCACCGGCGGCAGGGCATCATGACCAGCATGATGCACCACCAGTTGAAGGACGTCTACGAACGTGGGGAACCGCTGGCCGGGTTGTTTGCCTCTGAGAGCGTCATATACGGCAGGTTCGGTTACGGCGTAGGGTCCCTGCGGGAAGAATGGGGCATTGAACGGGCGTACAGCGGCTACGCCCGCCGCCAGGACTGCCCTGGCAGGTTTGCCTTTATCAATCCGTCAGACATCGGCCGAGTGTTGCCCGACGTTTTTCTTCGCAGCACCTCGGGACGCCCGGGTGTGTTCCAGAAGGCGCCCCATCTGTGGGAGCGAGAAGCGGCAGCGCCGGAACACCGGCAGGGCGGCAGAGGCGGCATCTTTTATGTCGGCTACTACGAAAACGACCGGATGGAGGGTTATGCCCGCTACCGCACCAACGAAGGCACGGTAACTGTCCAGGAGTTGATGGCGGTTACGCGAGAATCGGTTGCTGCCCTCTGGCGTTTCTGCTTCGATACCGACCTGGTGAACCGGGCGGAAGCGGAACGGAGGCCCCTGGACGACCCTCTACCCTGGATGCTGGCCGACCCCCGGAGGTTGCGCCGTTCCACCCGAGACGGCCTGTGGCTGAGGCTGGTGGACGTGGCAACGGCCCTGGCACAACGGAAGTACTCCGGGGAGGGGCGACTCGTTATCGAAGTCAAGGATGATGTCTGCCCCTGGAACGCCAACCGGTTTGAGCTGCAGGCTTCGACAGAGGAATCGGTATGCCGCACCACGGACGCCGAACCGGACATGGCGATACCCGTGGCTGCCCTGGCTTCAACCTACCTGGGCACCATTACCTTCACCGCCCTGGCCAACGCCGGCCTGGTGGAAGAAAAGAAAGCCGGATCGCTTGAACGTGCGAACCGAATGTTTGCCGTTCAGCAAATGCCATGGACCCCCTGCGGCTTTTGATTTTTCCTCGAAGGTAGCGAAGGCGGAATGTTACAACGGTTGATGTCCTGTTGGAGCATAAAGCCACCCTTCCAGCAGAACTACCGGATCAAACCCTGCTTCCCCCTCCTTCGGTGGCTCTGGAAACCGGTCCCGGGCCACTGTCCAAAGAGCGGCAGCCACCGCCGCCACGACTGAATCAAGAGAGTCGTGGCTGCGCCTGGCCAAGTCTTCAAACTCACCAAATTCAAACTTAATGGGCCGAGCCCGTTCGGGCAGGGCAGCTACGATGACCTGGCGCCGCTCGGAGGCTCTGGCTCCTCCCTTGTACCCTTTGTACGGCAGGCCCAGGCGGCGCAAAACAGCGCCAGGCATAACCTCCAGCAACTCGGTAATGGCGGCCGAACCTGGGCAAGAATAACCGGGCAGCGGAGGAACTGAAATGGGGTTTGCCGTTTCGCCAAACCAGAGGCCGTGAAGCATTTGCATCCCGCGGAAGGTCATGGGCACCATAATTGGGTTCACCATGTGCAGGCAGGAGTAGCTTTCCGGCGGGTCACAGGCGCGTTTTGGTTCTCCGTGTCGGGACACGAACTCGTTGCGCAGGGCGAGGAAGTCGTCATACTCGGTAGCGGCCGCAGCTACCCAGAGGTCTGGCATAGTCTCACAGCCAGGCGCCCAGTACTCGGCGAAGCTCTTGGGCGGCGCGAAAGGAAAGTCCAGGGCCGCGACTGTGGGGCCATCACACGAAGCCATGGTTTCGGTCAAATCATGCCTGGTGACTCGACGAACTTCTTGCAGGGAAAGGAACTTTCCCTCCAACACAGCCTGCGTCAGCCAGGTATTGTTGTCTCCCCTGGCCCCGCTGAAGTCCACACCCATTATTCGTGTGGCACACATAGAGTCTTCCTCAATCTTGAATTTGCCAGCCGAAATTCAGGGTAGTATAGTTCAGGCCGGGAAGAACTACATAGACCTTTCACCACACTGTCCATCCTGCACATCCATCTTTCGATAGAGGAGAATTATGAACCTGACCGCTCGACGTGAACGTTATCGCGCAATACTGGCAGGGGACCGCTGCGTCCATCCCGCCTCGGTGTTTGACCCCATTTCCGCCCGGGCCGCCGAAGACATCGGTTTTGAGGTGGGGATGTTCGCAGGATCCATAGCATCGGGTACGGTGCTGGGAGCGCCGGACCTGATCGTGCTAACCCTGACGGAGTTTGCCCAGCAGATTCACCGCATCTGCCGCGCCGGCGACCTGAGCCTGATGGTAGACGCCGACCACGGTTACGGCAATGCGCTTAACGTTCGCCGTACCGTGGAGGAACTGGAGACTGCTGGCGTGTCCTGCCTGACCATTGAAGACACCCAGCTGCCCCTGGGCTTTGGCGCCGCCGGCGAGGGCCAGTTGATTTCCGTGGAAGAGGGAGTGGGCAAGATGAAGGCCGCGCTGTCCGGTCGCCAGGACCCGGCATTGGTGGTTGCCGGCAGGTCCAGCGCCCTGCGAGTGACCGGCCTGGAGGATGCCATCAAGCGGGCAAAGGCTTACGAGGCGGCCGGTGTGGACGCTATGTTCCTGGCCGGGGCCCAGACACGGGTCGAGGTTGAGGCCGTGGCCGCCGAGGTGAACATTCCCCTGCTTCTGGGCGGCGCCGGCGGCGAGCTGGCCGATTTGGACTTCCTGAGCCAGGCCGGCGTGCGGGTAGCCCTGCAGGGGCACCTGCCCTTCGCGGCGGCGATCAAAGCAGCCTATGACACGATGAAAGCCCTGCGGGACGGCGTGGCCCCCGCCGACCTGACCGACCAACTGGCCTCCCCAGCCCTGATTAGCCAGTTGACCCGGCGCGGCGATTACGACCAGTGGATTGGGGAATTCTTGAAGTAGGCCCTTTTGACAGGGCTATAGATTTGAACCAGACCTAAAGGAGGTACGACCATGAACTTCACCCAGAACCACCTGCACTTCCGCAGCGAAGACCCCGACGCCGCCGCCAAGTTCTACTGCGATAACTTTGGCGCCGTTATTGCCTCGGAGCGTCCACTGTCCACCACCAAGTCCATTACCCTTGAACTGAACGGGCAAACATTGATGACCATCTCGGGCCGGGCCGAGGGGGAAGACCCGGTGCCCGGTTCCACGGAACCCCGCTACGGCCTGGACCACTTTGGCTTCGAGGTGGACGATATGGAAGCCGCTGCGGCCAACTTCCGCGCCAACGGCGTTCACATGATCTGCGAGCCGTGGACCATGCCTTCGGGTTCGATGGTGGCCTTTATCGAGGCGCCCGACCACGTCAGCGTGGAGATTATCCAGCGGCCCAGCGCCTAGCTACCCCACACCTGGTTGGACCAGAGCAAAGGGGGCGGTATCAAAACCGCCCCCTTACTCATGACCATATGGCCCAGGCTAATTTACCTAAAGGCCCAGCGCCTCCAGGCCCACCCGGGACAGGTCCTCGTCGGCCTGGCCGCTGGGATAGCCTCCCACGCCGATGCCGCCCAGGATGACACCGTCCTTCATGATCACCAGGCCGCCCTGGCCGTGGGTCAGGTTAGGGTCGCCCATCTCGCTGATGCTGCGGCCCTGGCTGTGCATGCGCTCCGCATTGGCGCCCGTATCGCCGCCCATAATCGCCGCAGTGTAGGCCTTGCGCAGGGCATGGCGCCGGCTGAACATGCGCAGGTTATCCATCTTGGCATAGGCTTCCAGGTTCCCGGTGCTATCCACGATAGCCATGGCAACCGGCGCGTCGGGAGTCTCCAGCGCCTTCGCCATCATGGCGTCCATTGCCGCCTTTATCTGCTCTCTCTTCAAAGTCGTATCCGGCATAATTCTGCCTCCTTCTTTTTTGATACACGCACACACGCGAATACGCACAGGCAGGAGATTTCTATTCGCGATCCTTCGTGCTTATTCTTGGCTGAATTGGCAACTATTTAAGCTGCCAGCGCCTCGTCCACTCGCTTGCGGAAATCCTCGGCAGCCAGGCGCATCAGGCCCTGGGATGAAACGGTAACGAAGTTGGCGCCCAGCTTGATGAACTCGGCCACTCCGGCGGCGTCAGCGGGGTTGTTGCCTCCCACACCCACATTCTTGCCGGCGGCGCGAACCCGGGGGATGACCTCGCCCATCACGCGGCGTACCTCGGAAACGGGCGGGAAGCCCATGCTCTGGCCCAGGTCGGAAGCGGCGACGTGGAGAACGTCGGCGCCAGGCACGGCGAGAATCTGGTCCAGGTTATTCACCGCCTCCACCTCTTCCACCATGGGAATGACCAGCAACTGGGAATTGACCCAGGTGGTGGACTCGTCGCGGGTAACGCCAATTCCGTAGTCGTGGGCCCGGCCGCCCCCCATACCCCTTCTTCCGTCAGGGTGGTAGCGGGCGGAACGGGCCACGCCGGCGGCCTGTTCCCCGCTGTTAACATGGGGCACGATTATGCCCTGCAGGCCCCGGTCAAGGAATCGGAGGATGGTGGACTCTTCGTCGTTGGGAATACGGGCGATGGGGGTGATGCCGAAGGATTCGGCGGCCCGGACCATGTGCTCCACCTGGTCCAGGTTCATAGGGCCGTGCTCGCAGTCGATCATCACGAAGTCGAAGCCCACCGCGCCAAAAATCTCCACCAGGTCGGGCGCGTAGCGGGTGATGATGGCGCCAAAGACAACTTCGCCGGCGGCCAGCTTGGCCTTGGTAGTATTAGTCTGCATTTGATTGCCTCCCTTCGGGATGGGTAGCTTGGGCGATTATATGGCCGACGGCAAGGGCTGGCAATGGCGAGGATGGTCCAACAAGCTCCGACACAGAGATTGTGGTGGACTCATTCAGGCAATAGTATTAGAAAACTAAAAAGGCGGAGAGGGGGAAGGCAATGGAGTATCGACCCTTGGGCCACACCGGACTGCAAGTATCAGAAATAGGGTTCGGCTGCGGGAATGTGGGTGGACTGATGATCCGTGGTGAACACGGCGACCAGGTGCGGGCGGTGGCCCGGGCCATGGAACTGGGTATTAACTATTTTGACACCGCATCGTCCTACGGCAACGGTCAGTCGGAAACCAACCTGGGCCGGGTGCTCAAGGAACTGGGAGCGGACGTTTACGTGGGCACCAAGTTCCGGGTTACCACCCACGAACCGGGGCAGATAAAAAAAATGTCATTGCCTCGGTGGAAGAGAGCCTGGCCCGGTTGCAACGAGAGCAGGTGGACCTGATCCAGATGCACAATCACGTGGCCTCTGCGGCCGAAGGTGGTTCGGTCTCTCCCGAAGAGACGTTGAGCGAGGTGGTGGATGCTCTGCAGGAATTGCGCAACCAGGGAAAGGTGCGGTTCTGGGGCATGACGGCAGTGGGTGAGACCGACGCCCTGCACCAGGTCATCGGCGCGGGAGCGCTGAATACCATCCAGTCGGTCTACAACCTGGTGAACCCTAGCGCGGGGAATGCGGTGCCGGACGGCTTTGACATGCACGACTACGGCAACCAAATAGAGTTGGCTTCGGCCACCGGAATGGGAGTGCTGGTTATCCGGGTGCTGGCTGCAGGAGCGTTGAGTGGAGAGGATACGCGCCATCCTGTGGCCGTACCCAGCGTCGCGCCCATCGGTTCGGGCCGCGACTACAGTCAAGACCAGGCCAGGGCCGAGGGTTTCCGCTTCCTGGCCCAGGAGGGCCACGCTGGCAGCCTGGTTGAGGCGTCCCTGCGGTTCGCCCTTAGCAACCCCAGCGTGAGCAACGTGCTGGTTGGGTATTCGAGCATGGAGCATCTGGAGCAGGCCGTCCAGTTCGCCGGCAAGGGGCCGCTGGCGCCGGAAGCCCTGGCCCGCCTGCCGGAAGTCTGGGCCGGTTTCACGGGGTAACTCAACAGTTCAAATGCCAACTCCACCGGATCAGGAGGCACAAAATGACATCGGACGCCCTCATTACGATTCCTGCGCGAAAGGGAAAAGCGGCCTTCGTCACAGCGGGCCAGATGGTCAAGGTAATCAACACCCATGGTCAACAGGTAGTAGATACCTGGGCCTTTAGCAGGGACGACATTGCCGAGTTTATGTCAATGGAACACTCCCGGACCGCTATTGGCCGAACTATGCCAGACCTGAACCAGTCGATGGTCACCAACCGGCGGCGTCCCATTCTGACGCCGGTGGAGGACACATCAGGGGGGATTCATGACACCCTGCTGGCGGCGTGCGACCGGTACCGGTATGAACTCCTGGGCTGCACTGCATATCACGATAACTGCACCGACAACCTGGCGGCGGCCCTGCTGGAACTGGGGCTGGAACCCCCCGAAACTCCCAGCCCCTGGAACCTTTTCATGAACATCCCGGTATCGGCGGATTGCAGCCTGGACTTCAAGCCTCCCGTCTCTGGCCCCGGCGACTACGTAACGCTGCGGGCGGAGATGGATTTGGTGGTGGCTTTCTCCGCCTGCCCCCAGGATATGGTGCCCATCAACGGCGTTGACTGTGTCCCTACCGAAGCGCACTTCCAGCTAGCGTAGTTTCCATCTCTTACGGGAACGAGATTAGAGAGCGCCCACACCTCTGATATCAGGAAATAGTCGGAACGTACCCGCGCACGCTGCCCGGACTGTTATACTGGGGGCGTCATCATTGGGCCGGTAGTCGGCCATTTACGTTACGAAAGAGAGGTGTCGGCATGAAGTGGGCCTCCGCAATTTCCGAGCAATCCTCGGTGGAGTCGGCCATTGAAGAATGCGTTGCCAGCCTGCGGGATCAGCTGGGCGATGCAGCAGCGGATCTGGCCGTGGTTTTCGCTTCCTCCCACTTCCACCAGAACTACGAGGCCATTCCCCAGCTAGTCCGCCAGAGTCTTGGCACCGGCGATGCCGGGCCACTCCTCCTGGGATGCTCGGGGGGCGGGATAATTGGAAACGGGCAAGAGGTTGAACAGAGTCCCGCCCTGTCCATTACCGCCGCGTCCCTGCCCGAAGTGACACTGACACCCTTTCACTTGGCCAGCGACGCGCTGCCGGACCTGGACGCCGGCCCGGCTTCCTGGGAGGAACTGCTAAAGGTGAGTCCAGCCGACGCCCCTCAGTTCGTGCTGTTGGCCGATCCATTTTCCTTCCCGGTGCAGAACCTGATCCTGGGCATGGACTTTGCCTTCGCCGGCGCCGCCAAAATCGGCGGTCTGGCCAGCGGGGGGCAGCAGCAGGGAGGCAATGC
>LXNJ01002017.1_pt1 | contig 11472 bp, 13 predicted proteins | sample 809081 | NCBI WGS metagenome assembly LXNJ01 (sample SAMN04870510, study PRJNA318959) | sponge metagenome | biome: sponge; feature: marine sponge reef; material: water | host: Petrosia ficiformis | place: Greece: Milos, Mediterranean Sea | collected 2013-05-29 | depth 5-7 m
GGCCTCGGCGTCAACCAGGGTGCGGAAGACAACGCGGATGCGATCCTCCGCGGCTCGATCAACCGCTACGAGCTCCGGACCCCTCTCTTTCGCGCCGGAGAGAGGGGCGGCGGCCCCGAGGTGCTGCAGCGCCAGGTCAGCATCAGCCTTCAGGTCGAGCTGATCGACGTGGTCAACAACGAAATCCTGTGGGAGAATGGAGGGCTCAGCGCGCAGGGGCAGTTTCTGGAGGCCTCCGAGACCGAGGAAGTGGCCCGCGAAGAAGCGATCGAGCGCCTGGCCCAGTTGATCATTGACGGGGCACAGTCCACTTGGTAGGTTGCCCGTCGCCGAACCCCCGACCTCTCCCAGCCGCCCGCATTCGCTTTTGACCCAACGTCCCGTCGCGCGCGTAGCCGGCCTTTGCCTGTTGTGGTACGCCATGTGGCTGCTCATGTCGGGACACCATGACAGCGGGCTGCTTCTGAGCCTCGGCGCCGCGTCGGTCGTGGGCGTGGCGCTGCTGGTCACCAGGATGCAGTTGCCCGACAGGGAAGGGGCCGCCTTCCACATCGTCCCGAGGCTGCTCTTCTATCTCCCATGGCTCGTTGTCGAGGTCTTCAAGTCGAACCTCGCCGTGGCCCGCGTCATCCTCTCGCCGCGGCTGCCCATCCAGCCGCGGGTCGTTGACTTCCACGGGCATCAGAAGACGGATCTGGGCCGCTTCATCTACGCCAACTCGATCACCCTGACGCCGGGCACCATCACGGTGCGCCTGGATGACGAGGGATTCCGCATCCACGCCCTCACCAGGGAAGCTCTGGACGGAACCGAGGAAGGGGCGATGGACCGCCACGTGTGCCGCCTGGAAGGCACGTCATGATGGTGGTCGGCGCCTCCATCGCCGTGCTCGTCACCATGGGCATGGCCATGGTGCGCGCGCTCCTCGGGCCCACCGTCTACGACCGCGTGCTGGCGGTCAATTTGTTCGGCACCAAGACCGTCCTCACCATCGCGCTCATCGGATTCTTCACGGGGCGGCCGGAGTTTCTGGACCTCGCGCTCGCATACGGGCTGCTCAACTTCATCGGCACCATAGCGGTGCTGAAGTTCTTCCAGTTCGGGAGCCTGGGGGCCTCGGGACCGCCTCCCGGCGAGACGGAGTCCAGCTGATGGAGATGGTCCTCGACTACCTCAGCGCCGCGCTCCTGCTGCTGGGCAGTTTCTTCGTGGTCGTCGGCGGCATCGGCGTCCTGCGCATGCCCGATGTCTTCACGCGCATGCACGCGGCCGGAGTCACCGACACCATGGGCAGCTTCTTCATCCTCACCGGGCTCATGCTGCAGACGGGCTTCGACGGGGTGACGCTGCGCCTGGCGATGATCCTCGGCTTCCTGTGGTTCACCAGTCCGGTGGCGACCCATGCGCTGGCCAAGGCCGCCCTGCACGGCAAGGTGGAGCCCATCGTGCACGAGGACGAGAGAGGAGACTGAGATGGAATCCGTCGTCGACCTCGCGCTCCTCGGGCTGCTGGCCGTGACCGCGATCGCCGTCCTGCGCGTGCGCAATCTTGTTGCCGTAGTGATGCTGATGGGGATCTACAGCTTCCTCTCGGCCGCGCTGTTCGTCGTGCTCGACGCGGTGGACGTGGCGTTCACCGAGGTGGCGGTGGGCGCCGGCGTCTCGACCATCCTGGCGCTCGGCACCGTGGCGCTGGTCGGAACGCGGCAGCAACGCCACGCGAAGTCGCCCGTCATCCCCCTGCTGATCGTGCTGGTCACCGGGGGCATGCTGGTGTACGGCACCTACGATCTTCCCCGCTGGGGCCAGGCCGACAACCCCATCCACGGGCATGTCGCCCCAGAGTACCTGGCCGACCACGTACCCCTCGCCGGGCAGGATGGCAAAGCGCTCGAGGTGCACATCCCGAACATCGTGACCACCGTGCTGGCCAGCTATCGCGGCTACGACACGCTGGGCGAGACCACCGTTGTCTTCGCCGCAATGGTGGGGGTCCTGCTTCTTTTCGTCGGCACCGGAGGGCGGCGGGGAGCGAGCGCACGCGGCGCGGGCGGTGGGGACGACGACCCGGACGGCGCGTCATGAGAGACCAGATCATCCTGCGCATCGCCGCCAAGATCCTTGTCGGGCCTATCCTGCTCTTCGCTCTGTACGTCCAGTTCCACGGCGACTACGGGCCGGGGGGCGGCTTCCAGGCGGGCGTCATCTTCGCGGCCGGGGTGATCCTCTACGCCCTGGTCTTCGGGCTCGACCAGGCCAGGGCGGTAATTCCGATGGGGGTCGTGATGTGGTGCGGAACGCTGGGGGTGCTGATCTTCGGCGGCGTCGGCGTGGTTACCATGCTGATGGGCGGGAACTACCTCGACTACGGCGTCCTCCTGCACGACGCCAGCCATGCCCAGCACATCGGCATTCTCCTGGTCGAGGCGGGGGTCCTGGTGACGGTCTTCGGGGTCATGGTCACCCTCTTCTACAGCTTCGCCGGACGACGGAGGGCCGGGTAGATGGAAGTTCTCGGCCTGTTCAACTACTGGGTGGTCATCTTCCTGATGATGGTGGGCTTCTACGCCCTCATCTCCCGCGGCAACCTGGTCAAGAAGGTCATCGGGCTTAACATCTTCCAGACCTCGGTGATCATCTTCTACGTCAGCACCGGAAAGATCGCCGGCGGGACCGCGCCGATCCTTATGGGGGATGACCACGGAGTCGCGGAGGCGGGCGCGGAGGTGCTCTACTCCAATCCCCTCCCGCACGTGCTCATGCTCACCGCAATCGTTGTGGGCGTGGCCACCATGGCGATGGCGCTCGCGCTGGTGGTGCGCATCCGGGAGACCTACGGCACCATCGAGGACGACGAGATCCAGGAACAGGTGCTCGCCGACGAGGCGGCCGAGGGAGCGCGGGCATGAGCGCGCACCTCCCCGCCATTCAGATCGTCGTGCCCCTGCTGGCGGCCGCCCTTTGCGTGCTGGTCCCCTGGAAGCGGGTTTCGTGGGGGATCGCGTTCGCGGGATCGGTGACGGCCTTCATCGCCGCCATCGGGCTGCTGTCCCGCGTTCTGGACGGCGAGGAAATCCGCTACGCGCTCGGGGGATGGGCGGCGCCCTGGGGGATCGAGTACCGGATCGACGCCGTCAACGCCCTGGTGCTGCTCATCGTCGCCGGCATCGGCGTAGTCGTGACGCCGTTCGCGCTCAAGAGCGTGGAGCGCGAACTGGACGGGCGCCGCATCCCCCTCTTCTACGGGGCCTGGATGCTGTGTCTGTGCGGGCTCCTGGGCATCGCCATCACGGGCGACGCCTTCAACATCTTCGTCTTCCTGGAGATTTCCTCGCTCTCGGCCTACGCCCTGATCGCGATGGGTTCGGACCGGCGCGCGCTGGTTTCGGCCTTCCGCTACCTGATCATGGGCAGCGTGGGAGCGAGCTTTATCGTGATCGGGATCGGGCTGCTCTATGTGGAGACCGGCACCCTGAACCTGGCCGACCTGGCCGAGCGCCTGCCGGCGCTGCACGGCGAGCGGACGGTCCTGGTGGCGTTCGCCTTCCTGACGGTCGGCACGAGCCTCAAGCTGGCGCTCTTCCCGCTCCACCTCTGGCTTCCCAACGCCTACACCTTCGCGCCCTCGGCGGTCACGGCCTTCCTCGCCGCCACCGCCACCAAGGTCGCCGTATACGTGCTGCTGCGTTTCTTCTTCACTGTCTTCGGCACGGCGTATTCGTTCGAGCAGCTCAGGCTCGGGGTGTGGCTGCTGCCTCTCGCGCTGGTCGCGATCTTCACCATGTCGCTGGTGGCGATCTTCCAGGGCAACGTGAAGCGCATGCTGGCCTACTCGAGCGTCGCGCAGATCGGCTACATCATCCTGGGCGTCAGCTTCGCCTCCGTGACCGGGCTGACGGCAGCCACCCTCCACCTCTTCAACCACGCGCTCATGAAGGGGGCGCTCTTCCTCGCGCTCGGTTGCGTGATGTATCGCGTGGGCTCCGTGCACATCGACGCCCTGCGCGGCCTCGGACGGCGCATGCCCTGGACCATGGCCGCCTTCACCGCCGGCGGCCTAAGCCTCATCGGGGTGCCGCTCACGGTGGGTTTCGTGAGCAAGTGGTTCCTGGTGCTGGGGGCGCTCGAACAGGGGATGTGGCCGGTCGCGGGGCTGGTGCTGGTCACCTCAACCATGGCCGTGGTCTACATCTGGCGGGTGGTGGAGGCCATTTACTTCGGTGAGCCGTCCCCGCGGGCCGAGTCAGCCACCGAGGCGCCGCTCTCGCTGCTGGTGCCCACCTGGGCGCTCATCGTCGCCAACCTCTACTTCGGCATCGACGCCACCCTGACCACTTCGGTCGCCGGACAGGCGGCGCGCACCCTGCTGGGAGGCGCTCCATGAACGCCGGCGAGCTTGCGCTCCTCGCCCTCATCATCCCCGCGGTCGGCGCGGGGCTGGTGGGCCTGCTGCGTGCGCAGCCCAACCTGCGCGAGGCCGCTTCGCTGATTACCGGCGGCGTGCTGCTGGGCGTGGTGATGCGGATCCACCGGGCGGTGGCCGCGGGCGAGATCCCGCGCCTCGTGCTGGCGGAGCCCCTCCCCGGCATCCCGCTGGAACTCGAAGTGGAGCCGCTGGGGATGATCTTCGCCCTGGTGGCGGGAAGCCTCTGGATCGTGACCACGCTCTACGCCATCGGCTACATGCGCGGGCATCACGAGAAGAACCAGACCCGCTTCTACATCTTCTTCGCCCTGGCCATCTCCTGCACCATGGGCGTCGCCTTCGCCGGCAACCTGTTCACCCTTTTCGTCTTCTACGAGGCGCTGACGCTCTCTACCTTTCCGCTGGTCACGCACGCGGGAACCGACGCGGCGAAGAGAGCCGGACGCGTCTACCTGGGCATCCTGCTCAGCACTTCGATCGCCTTCCAGTTGTTCGCCATCATCTGGACCTACCTGCTGACCGGGACCATCGATTTCGAGATGGGCGGAATCCTGGAAGGCAGGGCGGGGGAGGGCGTGGTGGCCGTGCTGCTGGCGCTCTACGTCTTCGGCATCGGCAAGGCGGCGGTGATGCCCTTCCACCGCTGGCTGCCCGCGGCCATGGTCGCTCCGACGCCGGTCAGCGCGCTCCTGCACGCGGTGGCGGTGGTGAAGGCGGGGGTGTTCAGCATCCTCAAGGTCACCATCTACGTCTTCGGCATCGACTTTCTCACGCAGCTCGGCGCGAGCGTCTGGCTGATGTGGGTGGCCGCCGCGACCATCATCCTGGCATCGCTGGTCGCCTTCCGGAAGGACAACCTGAAGGCGCGGCTGGCCTACTCGACCATCAGCCAGCTCTCCTACGTGGTCCTGGGTGCGATGCTGGCCAACACCATGGGAATCATCGGCGGAGGCATGCACATCGTCATGCACGCCTTCGGCAAGATCACCCTGTTTTTCTGCGCGGGCGCGATCATGGTCGCCGCGCACAAGACCGAGATCAGCGACATGAAGGGCCTGGGGCGCACCATGCCCATCACCTTCGCCGCCTTCTTCGTCGGGACGCTGTCGATCATCGGATTGCCGCCCGCGGGGGGCACCTGGAGCAAGTGGTTCCTGGGTCTCGGGGCGCTGGACGCGGGCCAGGTCGGACTGGTCGCCGTGCTGATGGTAAGCTCGCTGCTATCCATCGGGTATCTGATGATCGTCCCGGTGCGGGCGTTCTTCAGCCCGGCCTCCAACCCGCACGGCCACGGGCACGCGAACGGAGGGATACACGAGGCGCCGCTGCCTTCGCTGATCGCGATCGTGATCACCAGCCTGTGCTGCTTCGCGCTCTTCGTGTACCCGGATCCCTTTTTCCAGCTGATCTCGATGGTGGCGGGGCCATGAGCGCGGGAGGGACGCTATGAAACGGGGGCCACGCCATGAATAGGCGAGATTCGGGACGCGAGGGCGCCCACGGATCGGGACACGGGAATGCCCAAGGCTCCGGCCACGATGCCTCACACGGCGGCGGCCATGACTCCCGGCGCCGTGGCGCTCACGACTCCGGAAATGGCACTCACGAGCCCGGACATGGCGCTCACTCCGGCCATCCGCCATCCAGCGTGGGCCCGAAGGCCACCCGGGTGATCCTTGTCGCCTTCTTCGTGATTTGCGCCGGCCTGGTGATCGCCGACTTCGTCTATCACCGGCACATGGAACACCCGCTGGAGGAGATCCGGGCGTTCTACACGATCTACGGACTGGTTGGAGTGGGCGCGCTGATCATGGCCGCCAAGGGGCTGCGGCGCATCGTCATGCGGTCGGAGGACTACTACGATGCCGACTGACCTGCCTCCCTTCGCGATCTTCCTGGCAGGCGCCCTGCTGGTGCCGTTCGTTCGAGGATGGCCGCGCCGCGTCCTGTTGCTGGCGATCCCGGTCCTGGGCGCGCTCAACGTCGCCGGCATCCAGGAGGGGTTCGAGCTCTCCGTGGGTATTCTCGGCTACGAAGTCTCGCTTGTTCGAGCCGACCGCCTGAGCCTCCTCTTCGGCTATCTGTTCCACCTGGGAGCATTCATCGCCATCCTCTATTCGCTGCACCTGCGGAAGGAGGAATCGGCCACTCTCCACCACACCGCCGCGCTGGTGTACGCGGGGAGCGGGCTTGGCGCCGTGTTCGCCGGTGACCTGGTGACGCTCTTCCTCTTCTGGGAGCTGCTTGCGGTCAGCTCGGTGTTCCTCGTCTTCGCGCGCGGCACCGAGCGGGCGCGCAGGGCGGGGATGCGCTACCTGTTGATCCAGGTCGTGTCCGGGGTGGCGCTCCTCGCGGGCGCCATGGCGCGGGCCGCGCAGACCGGGGACATCTCCTTCGGCTTCATCGGGCTGGAGGGCCTGTCGGGATGGCTCATCTTCCTGGCCATCGCGGTCAAGGGGGCGTTCCCGCTGGTGCACAACTGGCTGACCGACGCCTACCCGGAGAGCACCCCCACGGGCACGGTATTCCTCAGCGCCTTTACCACGAAGGTCGCGGTGTACGCCCTCGCACGCGGCTTTCCGGGCACGGACCTGCTCATCTACGTGGGCGCGGTGATGGCCTGCTATCCGATCTTCTTCGCCGTCATCGAGAACGACCTCCGGCGCGTCCTCTCCTACAGCATGATCAACCAGATCGGCTTCATGGTGTGCGGCGTGGGCGTGGGTACGGCGATGGCCGTCAACGGAGCCGTTGCGCACGCTTTCAACGACGTGCTCTTCAAAGGCCTGCTCTTCATGTCGATGGGCGCGGTGCTGTACCGGACGGGAACGACCAAGGCATCCGAACTGGGCGGGCTCTGGAAGACGATGCCGTTCACAACCATCCTGTGCATCGTGGGAGCCGCCTCCATCTCGGCGCTCCCGTTCTTCAACGGCTTCATCAGCAAGGCGCTCATCATGACCGCCCTGCTGGAGGAACATCACTACTGGATCTGGCCGGTGATGCTGTTCGCCTCCGCGGGCGTGGTCGAGCACGCGGGCATCAAGATCCCGTTCTTCGCTTTCTTCGCGCACGACTCGGGCATCCGCACCCGCGAGCCGCCGTGGAACATGCTCGCCGCGATGACCGTGGGCGCCGCCGCGTGCATCGCGATCGGTTCAATGCCGTGGCTGCTCTACGAGCATCTTCCGTTCTCGATGGACGGCTACTCGCCTTACGACGTGACCCACGTCCTGACACAGCTTCAGCTGCTCGCTTTCGCGATTGGCGCCGTGGTGCTGTTCCGCCTGATGCGCATCTATCCCGATGAGATTCGGGCGGTCAACCTGGATGTGGAGTGGGTCTACCGGAAGGCGGCACCCGCGATGGTGCGCCGGGTGGGATCGGCGATTCGCGGGGCGGACTCGGCCGTGAGGGGCGCAGCGCTCGGCGGGGTGAACTGGGCGCTCGGCGGCGCCTTCCGCCATACCGGCCCGCACGGCGCCCTCGCGCGCTCCTGGCCAACCGGCAGCATGGTGTTGTGGGTCGCCGTGCTGCTGGCCGCGTTCCTGATCCTGCGGGCGTTCTGACGCCGGTCTTCTGGTGTCGGCAGGTCCCACGCAGGTCAGATCGGAGGCGCCCCGCCTGAGGCTGGGCACCCGGGCGTCCGCACTTGCCCTGATCCAGAGTCGGCAGGTGGCGTCCGCGCTGGAAGCGGGGGCCGGCGCGAGCGTCTCCCTGCACACCATTCGAACCCAGGGCGACCAACAGGCCGATGCGTCGCTCGCCCGCATAGGCGGCGAGGGTGTGTTCACGAGCGCACTGGACGGCGCCCTGCTCGACGGTGCCGTCGACGTGGCCGTGCACTCCCTGAAGGACCTGCCGACCCGCATGACCTCCGGCCTTTGCGTCGCAGCCACGCCGCCGCGCGAGGACCCGCGGGACGCGCTGGTGCTGCCGCCGGGCGAGGAGCGGACCCTGGTCACCCTGGCCGCCGGCTCCCGGATCGGCACGGGCTCCCAGCGCCGCGCCGCGCTCGCTCGCGCCTTCCGCCCGGACTGCGAGGTGGTGCCCATGCGCGGCAACGTCGACACCCGGCTGGCGAAGCTCGACCGGGGCGACTGCGACGCCCTCGTGTTGGCGGCGGCCGGGCTCGGCCGCATGGGCCTCGTCGACCGCGCGAGCGAGCTTCTGGAGCGCACGGCGTGGCTGCCGGCGGCGGGGCAGGGCGCGCTGGCCGTGGTGGTGCGCCGCGACGACCCGCGGGCGCGCCGACTGGCGGCAACGCTCGACGACCACCCCACCCGGCAGGCGGTGCGGGCCGAGCGCGAGCTGTTGCGTCTGCTGGGCGCCGGCTGCCACCTGCCCGTCGGTGCGCTGGGACTGCCCTACCCGGGCGGTCTCAGGCTCTGGGCGATGGTGCTCAGCCCCGACGGCCACCGGGTCGTGCGCACCGACCACACCGGCCACCTGGCCGAGCCGGAGCACCTCGCGGCCGATGTGGCGGCGGTCCTGCTGAACCGGGGCGCGGGCGACATCCTCGCGGCATTCCCGCGCGCTCCCGCCGAGCCGCCGTCTTGACGACCGCTCCCGCCCCCCTCGACCACGGGCTGTTCGCCGAATTCCCGCGCGCACCGGCCGCGCCACCTCCATGATGGCCGCACCCGCCCCCCTCGACCGCAAGCTGCTCGCCATCGACGAGCTTGTTGCCCGCCACGGCCGTCCCCGCGGCGGCCGCCTCGTGTTCACCAACGGGTGCTTCGACATCCTGCACCGCGGCCATGTCGAGTACCTGGCCGCCGCCCGCGCCCTGGGCGACATGCTCGTGGTGGGGCTCAACACCGACGCCTCCGTCGCCCGCCTGAAGGGCCCCCACCGCCCGTACGTCCCGCTGGACGACCGCGCCGCCGTCCTCGCGGCGCTCGCGAGCGTCGACGTGATCACCCCGTTCGGTGCGGACACCCCCCGCGAGTTCATCGCAGCCCTGCTCCCGGACGTGCTGGTGAAGGGCGGCGACTACGCCCTGGACGAGATGGTCGGCCGCGAGGAAGTCCGGGCCGCGGGCGGGGAAGTGGTGGTGGTCCCCTATCTGCCGGGACGGTCCACGACCGAACTGGTGCGCCGCATCCGCCTGGCGGAACCCCCGCAATCGGAATGACGGGAGGCGCGTTGCCGGGAGCGCGACCGTTCCTCCCCATCCGGATCCGCTCCCCTCGTCCCGCCGCCACGCTCCGGCCTCCCTTGCGTCGCCCCCCGTTCCCGTAGAGAGTTTCTTTCGCGACACGCCATCGTCCCCTGCCAGCCGCCAGCGGACGCAACCCACCCCGGACCAGGACATCAACCAAACAGGAACGCGAATGAGCCCGTCGCACGCACTCACACTGGTCGCCGCCACCCGGAGCCGCCACAAACTGGACGAGATCCGGCGCATCCTGGGCAAGGATCCCGGATTGCGCGTCCTGAGCCTCGATGAAGCGGGAATCCCCTATTCCCCCGAGGAAGAGAAGATCGAAGTCTTCGACACCTTCGAAGAGAACGCCAAGGCAAAGGCCGCCTACTTCAACAGCCTGTGTGGAGCCGCGACCATCGCCGACGATTCCGGTCTCGAAGTCGATGTGCTCGATGGGGCTCCCGGGGTGCGCTCCAAGCGTTTCGCGCCCGCGCCCGACCTCGTCGGCGAGGAACGCGACCACGCCAACAACGAGCACTTGGTCAAGCTGCTCGCGAGTCACAAGCCCCATCGCCGCACCGGACGCTTCGTGTGCGTCGCCGTGCTGCACTTCGGCATGGGCGAACCGCTGGTGTTCCGGGGCGAGGCGCCGGGTACCATCGTCCTGGAGCCAAAAGGGGAAGGTGGCTTCGGATATGATCCACACTTCCTGGATCCCGAAGCAGGCCGGACCTTCGCCGAACTCGATCCCCAGGAAAAGGATGTTCGGAGCCATCGGGGACAGGCCTTCCGGGCGCTAGGCTCGCACCTGCGCGAAACCCTCCACTACTAGCGGCTCGTGGATGAATCCGCTGCGCACCGGGAGCGGTGAGGCGCCGGGCCGCCAAGACGCTTTGAGGGCCGAATGGCAGGCTCCGGGGTGGATCCCGCGGTCGCGTGGGGATTGAAGCGACCGCCGAAAACACTGATTCTTCCGTGTTGAAGTGATGAGACGGGGCGTGGCGCAGCCCGGTAGCGCGCCTGCTTTGGGAGCAGGAGGTCGCCGGTTCGAATCCGGCCGCCCCGATTGAAGTTACGTAAACCTCTCAGCCCGCTTCCACCAGTCGCGCGCCAACGAGCGGCTCATGCACGCGAACGGGTCCTTCGGCGCGGGCATCACCGGCGCTTCGTCGCGTGTACCGCGCCGCTCGTGCGTGCATTGAGCATCATGCCCACCGAGGCTCTTCGTGAGGGAGCGATAGCCAATGCTCCGCATTGCATCGGGAGTCGCCGGACAACTGTTCGAAGTCGCACACTCAAGTCCCACAACCGGGCGGATCCACATCCCTCGACGTGCGACTATGACACTCCACAACATGTTACGCTAACATAAGTTATACACGAGCCACCGCCTTGGCATGCTTCTTACAATACCGTCCTTTCGGAGTGACGGGTGGTCCCAACCGGGTGCCCAGGGCCAGGGTTGCGGCGGACGCTCTGGAGCGAGGTGCTCGGCGTTGAACGCGTCAGCCGTCGCGACCATTTCTTCGAGTTCGGCGGGCACTCGTTGCTTGCGGTCCGGCTCTTATGACCGAGCCTGCACGGCGCGACCTCGGCGACGACCACCCGAACGCGGAGCCACGCACCGCGCCGGGAGACCGTACGCTCCACCGTCGGTGTGAACATGGAGAAGGCCGATGAAGCTCAGGATGTCCTGGCTCGACCTCAAACTGGCCGGCAGGATGCTCTCGAAGTATCCGGGTCTGACACTCGTCGGCGGCTTCTCGTTCGCGTTCGCGATCGCGGTCGCGGCCATGGTGTTCGAGTTCCTGACCCAGCTGGTCTATCCGTCCCTGCCGGTGCCGGGCGGCGATCGCATCGTGGCGCTGCGCATGTGGGATGCGGCCGCGAGCCGTCC
>LXNJ01002018.1_pt1 | contig 11457 bp, 12 predicted proteins | sample 809081 | NCBI WGS metagenome assembly LXNJ01 (sample SAMN04870510, study PRJNA318959) | sponge metagenome | biome: sponge; feature: marine sponge reef; material: water | host: Petrosia ficiformis | place: Greece: Milos, Mediterranean Sea | collected 2013-05-29 | depth 5-7 m
ACCAGGCTGGCCTTCTGGTCGAGGGCCCGTCCGATGGACTGGCGGATCCAGAAGGTGGCGTAGGTCGAGAACTTGAAGCCCTTGCGCCAGTCGAACTTGTCGACGGCGTGCTCGAGGCCGAGGTTGCCCTCCTGGATGAGGTCGAGCAGCTCCATGCCGGGAGGCAGGGGATACCGGCGGGCCACGCTGACCACCAGGCGCAGGTTGGCCCGGATGAACCGGTCCTTGGCCGCGGCGGCCTCGCGGATCGCCCTGTCGATCTCGCGGCCCCGCTCGCCCTGCTCCTTGCGGAGGCGGGCCTCGACGCCGCGCTCGATGGCCTGGGAGAGCTCGCGCTCCTCCTGGGCGTTCAGCAGCGCCACGGCGCCGATCTCGTTTAGGTACTGTCCTACTGAATCACTCATGTCACACTCACCTGACCGCCCCGCTCGCGTCGCAGGGCGGCCTTCTCGCTTTCTTTGTGGGGAGGATTTGGTGCCGGGCGCACACCCTCCAAGCGCGCAACTCCAGCCCAGAGGAACCAACATACAGTAGGCGTTTGTTCCCGGCAAGTCAAGGCAGGCGCGTCCAACGGATGTGACATATGTCACGGGCCGCGCCGCGACCGAACCTACAGGATCCTACACTTCCGCGGTGCAAACAGGCGGCGGTCCCCGCATCGGCGTGCTGGGCGGGACCTTCGATCCGCCCCACTTCGGGCATCTTGCGGTGGCCCTGGAGGTGCACCACCGCCTGAGGCTGTCTGTTGTCCTGCTGGTCGTCGCCAACGACCCTTGGCAGAAGTCGGCCCTGCAACCGGTGACGCCCGCGCCGGTGCGGCTGGAGATGGTGAGGGCCGCGGTCAGCGATCTCAGCGGCATCGAGGCGAGCTCGCTGGAGATAGACCGCGGCGGTGAGAGCTACATGGCCGACACCCTCACCGAGCTGGCCTCACGGCACCCCGGCGCCGAGTTGATGCTGGTGGTCGGCTCCGACATCGCCCAGAGCCTCGACACCTGGAAACGACCCGCCGAGCTGAGGGAGCTGGCCACCACCGTCGTGGTGGACCGGGCGGGACGCTCCGGCGGGAGGCCTCCGCCCCGCTGGCCGGCCCAGGTGGTGGAGGCGCCCGCGCTCGACATCTCGTCCTGCGACATCCGGGCCCGCTTCGCCGACGGCCGGCCGGTCGAGGCGCTCGTGCCCCGCTCTGTTGCCGATGTCGTGAGATCCAGGGGCCTGTACGGGTGCGGTCGCTGAAGTTGGCGCGGGGCCGCCGCCAGCCCGCTCCCCGAGCCCACTTCTTCTGGAGACTGGTCTTCCCCGCGATAGTGGTGGCCGCAGGCCTGGTGGTCCTGCTGCTGGCTCGCGAGGGCGGCCGAGCCGTTCTCGACACGAGGTTCGAGGAGGTTCAGGAGCCGATCGTCCTGCAGCCTGACGAGCCCGGGTATCTGGAGTTGGTGGGGGTCACGCCGACGCTGCTGTCGGTCCACACCCACAACGGTGAGCTGACCGGCGTTGCGTTCATTGCCCGGACCGGCGTCGAAGCGGGCGGTGGCGTCGTGTTGCTGCCGATCGATCTGGAAATCGAGCCCGGGGTCGGGCTGGCCAGACAGGGCGAGGTCATCTCCGATGTGTACGCCCGCGGAGGCCTCGGCGCAGTCGAGCAGGTTGCCGAGGACTTGTTCGGGATCGGGTTCGATGAGGTGGTGGAGACCACCACCGAGTTGCTGGCCCAGAGCATCGGTCCCGCCGAGCCTCTGCCGTACTTGCTGGTGGACGACATCTCGGAGGCAGATGCCGAGGGCGTCCCGCGGGTCGCGTACGAGGCCGGCACCCACGAGTTCTCCGCGGCCGACGCAGCCGCGGTGTACGCCCTCCGCAACCCTGACGAGGCCGATGTCAACCGGGTGCAGCGCCAGCGGGCCCTGTGGGAGGCGTGGCTCGGTGTCATCGGTCGCGCCGACGACCCGGCTGCGGTCGCGCCGCCGCCCTCGTCGGCTCTGGCGCCGTTCATGCGGGCCTTGGGCTCAGGAACCACCGTGGTGGAGGTCCCTCCCCTGCAGTCCCTGGTGGATGATCCCGCCTCGCCGCCCCGGTACGCGCTCGGCGACGAGGGCCGATCCTGGCTGCGCGACAGGGCTCTGGAGCTGGTGCCCTGGCCCCGCCAGCCGGAGTCCTTCCAGCGGCCCAGGGTCCAACTGCTTGACGGCACGGGCGATCCGGCGATCCGGGACGCACTGGCCGACGATGTGATCGCAGCCGGCGGGGTCATCACCGTCATCGGCAACGCCGCCGAGTTTGGCGTTGAGACCACCCACTTCGCCTACCATCGCGAGGAACTCGTGAACGACCCCTTCACCAACACCATCGCCATCGTGCTCGGCGTCGACATGGCCCTCATCGAGCTGGGCGAGGACACCCCTGACGTGGTTGACATAACCGTGACGGTCGGAAGCGACCAGGCGGCCCGGTGACATCGGGCGCCAACGTGGCCGGACTGGCGGGCTCCGCAGCCCCGGCCGGGCGACCGCCCGCGATCGAGGACGGCGCCTACGCGCGGCGCTGGGCGATGGCGGCGGCCGCGGCCGCCGATGAGCGCAAGGGCGTCGACACCGTGGTAATCGACGTCGGCGACGTGCTCGTGGTGACCGACCTGTTCGTGATCACCCATGGCAACAACGCCCGCCAGGTGCGGGCCATAGCCGAGGGCGTGGAGGAGGGCCTGAAGGCGGCGGGCGGCCCGGCGCCGCTTCGCATGGAGGGCGCCGACGACCGCCAGTGGGTGCTTCTCGACTACGGACCCTTCGTTGTTCACGTCTTCGACGCCGAGCGGCGAGACCTGTACCAGCTCGAGCGGCTCTGGGGCGACTGCCCCCTGCTCGACTGGCGGTCCGCGGTTACCGGCCGCGGAGCCTGACCGGGGTGGACACCTCAGCGAAGAAGTCGTTGCCCTTGTCGTCGATCACGATGAAGGCGGGGAAGTCCTCGACCTCGATGCGCCACACCGCCTCCATGCCCAGCTCGGGATAGTCGAGCACCTCCACTTTGCGGATCGAGTCCCGGGCCAGCCGGGCCGCGGGTCCGCCTATGGATCCCAGGTAGAAGCCACCGTGGCGGGCGCACGCCTCGGCCACCTCCGACGAGCGGTTGCCCTTGGCCAGCATCACCATCGAACCCCCGGCCGCCTGGAACTGGTCGACATAGGAGTCCATGCGGCCCGCGGTGGTGGGCCCGAAAGCCCCCGAGGCGTAGCCCTGAGGGGTCTTGGCCGGACCGGCGTAGTACACGGGGTGGTCGCGCAGGTAGCTCGGCATGGCCTCGCCCGCGTCGAGGCGCTGCTTGATCCTGGCGTGGGCGATGTCGCGGCCCACCACCAGCGTGCCCGTGAGGGCCAGGCGGGTCTTGACCGGGTAGCGGGTGAGCCGCTCGAGGATCTCCGCCATGGGCCGGTCGAGGTCGACGGCCACCACCTCGCTGGAGAGCTCGTCGTCGGCGGCCTCGGGCAGGAAGCGGGCCGGGTCGGTCTCCAGGCGCTCGAGGAACAGCCCCTCGGAGGTGATCTTGGCCCGGGCCTGGCGGTCGGCCGAGCAGCTCACCGCGATCCCGACCGGGTTGGACGCCCCGTGGCGGGGCAGGCGCACCACCCTCACGTCGTGGCAGAAGTACTTGCCGCCGAACTGGGCGCCGATGCCGAAGGTCTGGGTCATCTCCAGGATGCGCTGCTCCCATTCGCGGTCCCGGAACCCGTGGCCGGTGGCAGCGTCGCCCGCCGTCGGCAGCGTGTCGAGGTACTTGGCCGACGCCAGCTTGGCCACCTTCAGGTTGTGTTCGGCCGAGGTGCCCCCCACCACCATGGCCAGGTGGTAGGGCGGGCAGGCCGCGGTGCCGAGCAGCCTCAGCGTCTCGTCGCAGAAGTCGAGGAGCGACTGCTCGTTGAGCAGGGCCTTCGTCTTCTGGTACAGGAACGACTTGTTGGCCGATCCGCCTCCCTTGGCCATGTAGAACAGCTCGTAGACGTCGCCCGGCTTGGAGTGGATCTCGACCTGCGCCGGGAGGTTGTTGCCGGTGTTGACCTCTGTGAACATGTCGAGCGGGGCGAGCTGCGAGTAGCGCAGGTTGGACTTGAGGTAAGTGTCGTGGACACCCCGCGAGATGGCTTCGGCGTCATCGCCGAAGGTGACCACCTGCTCGCCCTTCCGGCCCATGATCACCGCGGTGCCGGTGTCCTGACACATGGGAAGCACACCACCTGCGGCGATGTTGGCGTTCTGCAGCAGCTCCGTGGCCACGAACCGGTCGTTGTCGGACGCTTCGGGGTCTCCGAGGATGTTGCGGAGCTGCTGGAGGTGATCGGACCGCAGGTAGTGGTTGATGTCGTGCATGGCGACCGACGTGAGCAGCGTCAGCGCCTCGGGCTCGACCTTCAGGAACGGGCGCCCTGCGACGTCGATCACCGACACGCCGTCGCTGGAGACCAGCCGGTAGTCAGTGCTGTCGGGGCCCAGCGGCAGCAGGTCGGAGTAGGCGAAGGCTGCCATGCCGGAAGAGTCTCCCATACCGGCCGTACCAGCTGCGGGCCGTCTCAGGGCCTCGCCGGTGTGCCCGGGAAGGCGACCGGGTCCTGGCCGTCGCCGATCACCGGGCGCTGCCAGTGCGTGAGCTCCGACACGGTCTCGGCGACGCCTCTCCACTCGGCGGGATTCCAGCCCTGGGCGGCCGCGGTGACCGACCCGTTCTGGAGCACGAAGGCGATTGCGGGCAGGGTGCCGAGTCCGAAGGCGTCGGCGACTCGCCGGTCCGGGTCGGCGAAGGTCAGGATCTCCTGTGCGTAGGGCCCGAGGAAGCGCCGGGCGTCGTCGGGCCCGCAGGTGACCACCCAGCAGGTCCTGCATCCGGCTTCGGCGTAGGTGACCAGTATCCGGCGGGCGGTGTGGAGGATCCATGCGCTCTCGTTGGTGTACGGGTCGAGGAGCACGGGCAGCAGCGGGAAGGTCGTGAGCCAGGAGGACAGCGGCCTGGCCTTGCCGCCGAGCGGGTCCAGTTCAAGATCGAGTGAGACGGTCGTCACGATGCCCAACGCTATCGCTTGCGTTGTTCCGGCTGGCGGGTCCTGTCACCGGCGCGGCCTGGCGCCGCGAGCGGCGCCATTCCTTGCCCCGGCGCCACCCCCCAGCCTGGATGGTCGTGCACCGGCGCGGGCTGGTGGCCGGCTGCGTACGCTCGGGGGGTGCATCCGATCGAGCGGCTGCGGTATGTGGCTCGGGCCGGCGTGGTGCCGGTCGCGCCGCTGGTCCGGGAGTCGGCCGCCGCGCTGTCTTCGTTCGCCGACGATCCCAAGGGTCTGCTCACGTCGTGTCGGCGGCTGCTGGCCCGCCGCGGCGACTGTGCGCCGCTGGTTTGGCTGGCGGCCCGGATGCTCACCGCCATGGATCCTCGCTCCGAGGCGAGAAGGGTGCTGTCGGAGTTGGACGCCGACACCACCGGACGGGTGTTGCAGCGCGGCCTGGACTCGCTGGCGGCCGGGTCGAGCGTCCTCGCGGCGGGGGAGTTGGGAGCATTCGCCGCCGAACTGCAGTACCGGCCCGACTTGCGGTGGTTGGAGCCCGACGACCCCGAGGCTGACGGCATGGCCGACCTGGTACTGATCGCCAGCGACTGCGCGGGCCCGTCGCATGCCCTGGTGGCGGCCGAAGCGGTGCCCGCGGTCGAGGCGGCCCGCGACCGCGGTGTGCCGGTGTGGCTGATTGCGGGTGCGGGCCGGATCCTGCCCGAGCGCATTTGGGACCTGCTGAGCGCTCGCCATCGCCCCGATGATCCGTCCATGCGGGGTCTGGCCGTGCTGGACCTCGACCGGTTCGTCACCCGGGTGGTCACGCCCTCCGGTTTGCGTACTCCCGCCGACGCGGCTCGACGCTCGGACTGCCCGATCGTCCCCGAACTCTTCACACGATGACCGGGCCGCGACCCCGCGCCGGATCATGAGAGCGCTGCGGCGATGACCGGCTTGGATCGGTTCGAGGGGCGGCCGGGGGCTCGGGACGGGTACTGGCCCTCGGCGTGGCCCGCCGAGTGCGGCGGCAACCGGCGGCAGAAGGCCGCGACCGGGCGTCTCGACGCCGCCGCCGGGACCGCATCGGTGGCCAGTTGCCGCAACGGTCGCTGGAACGTGATGTTTGTCGAGCGCGAGCCGGACGAGTGGTACCTGGGCGGGACCATGGCCGCCTTCAGCGGTCCCGAGCCCTACGGCTGGGTGGAGCGCCTGGACCTGAGCGGGGGAGGCGCCGACCCCGAGGCCCTGGAGCCGGTGGCCCGTTCGCCGCAGCTGCCGTGCGGCAGCCACGTGTGGTGCGGGTCGATCCTGGCTCATGCCAACGGAGCCGTCTACAGCGTCAACGGCTCGTACCTGCACAAACTCGATGCCGACGACCTGTCGGTGCTGGCTGAGCGACGGCTGCCGGCCGACCGCTCCCACAACGGCATGCTCGCCCTGCGCGACGGCACCATCGTCACCAAGGACCTGCGGCTCGAAGGCCAGGGCGGCACCACCCTTACCCGCCTGGAGCCCGAGTCGCTGGAGCTGGCAGGCGAGCCGCTGGTGCTGCCGGAGGGCTCGATGGGCCGGATCGCAGCCGATGTCGTCGATGTCGACGGCGCGGCCGTCGAACTGGTCTACGTCCCCGGAACCGAGCATCTGTGGCGCCTGTTCGTGGGCTTGCCGGGCCGGAACGGCGGCGGCGGGTGCGGCCTGGAGATCGATGCGAGCTGGCGCTCCCGCTACCGGGCCGCCAAAGGCGAGTGGGGACTGGCCTGGGATTCGTGCCTCTCGGACGGGGACTGCTGGATCATGGACTGCGGCGACATTGAGTCGGTCCGGGCCATCCATACCGTCGAGCCCAACGGCCGCTTCGACGAGCCGCCCGGCAACCGGCTGTCGTGGCGCCGTCCCGCGCCGTGGCCGGGCGCGCAGCGGCTGCTGCGGCTCAGCCTGGCCGACGACGGAGACTGCGCCGAGATCGAGCCGTTCGGCACTCCCGGCGGTGGGATAATCGCCCCGCCGGTCCACGTGCCCGAGGTGAGGCCGGGCGTGGGCATGGCCGTGGCCTGGGACTCGGTCAATGGCGGCCTCGCCGGGGTGGAGGTCCCGGCAGGCGCGGAGCGTCGTGCCATGGACGTGGCCTGGCATCTCGATGTCCGCCCGTCGATGCAGCCGGTGGTCTATCCCGAATCAGGCGAATTGGTAATCAACGACTTCCAGCCGGGCTCCGACGGCGGTCCACCGTCCGACGACCTGGTGGTGGTGGACCTTGCCTCGGGCAGCCTCATCGACCGGGTGGCCACCGGCTCGCGGGTGGCCAACGGGATGTTCCTGAGCGCGGCCTCGGGCCGTCGGGTCCTCTATGCCAGCACCACCGCGGTGGCCCTGGCCGCCTGGTCGTAACGCTCGGAGCGACCGCTAGGGGCCGACGAGGGCTTTGATCAGGTCGTCGAATGCGGCGTCGGCGATCTCGGTCATCTCGTCGTCGGTGCGGTCCTGGATGGGATGGCTGGTCAACACCGCAGCCGCGTCGAAGCCCAGCGACTCCGACTGGGCCGACACTGCGGAGGCGAAGTGGACCGTGGACACGAACACTCCGGGAAGGCCGCGGCGCTCGATGTCGCTGATGTCGTGCACACTGCACGACACACAGGAGCCTCAATCGGCTAGCGCCTCGATCACCGCGTCGCACTCGGTGGCGATCTCGTGGCGCAGATCCACCGGGGCGGGCTTGGTGAAGGTGGGCTTGGTGTAGCGGTTGACCGCCGCGCCGAGCCCGGTGAGCCGTTCCGCGACACGGTCGAGGAACACGTTGCCGCGGGGCTTGGAGATATCGAGCAGGCCGACGGTCAGACCGGCCAGGGACTCGGGCCTCCTCGCCCGCTCCCGCGTCGCCGGCGTCTTCTCTGATGTGGGGTCCAGCACGGTGGTCATCTTGCAGCCTCCTTGCGGTGGCGAGGGTAGTCGGGGCGGACGGGGCTCACGGCGTGATCTCGCGGGTAACCGGGTCGCTGCCTCCGGGTCCGTTGGCCCAGCCGCCGATTATGGCCGAGAACAGGCCGGCCGGTCCGCCGGCATGGGCTACCAGCAGCCCGCCGGGGCGGAACTTGGGAACCTTCCGGCCCGCCGCGGCCGGGGGCAGACCCGCGGCGACGCCCCGGACACCGGCCAGCAACTCGTCGGCGTCGCAGAGCAGCTCGGCCGACAGCTCGTCCATGAATCGGTCCCGGCTCCAGCCCGCGTCGGCGTAGCGGGCCATGTGCTCGGGCGACAGCACCAGCATGGCGTCCATCCCCAGCATCACGCGGGGCGACACGGTGGCCTGCAGCGCTTGGGCCAGATGCCTGGTCAGCGACTCGGGGCTGCGGGATCGCTCGTCGGCGAAGATCCTGGGCGACTCGCCCGCGAACACGGTGACGGTGGACTGGTCCGCCCGCCAGCCGCGGCTCCCGGCCAGCGATGTCCACGGCGAGCCGGCCTCGTCCTCCGCGAAGCAGAACCCCACCTTGGCCGGCGAGCCGAAGGTGGCCCGGTCAACGCCGCCGGGACGCCCGCCGCCGACGTTGCGCACCACCAGCTGAAGGGCCCGACCGATGGTCGCGTTGGCCCGGTTGCCCTGGCCCAGCGCGTTGAGCCCGCTGTTCATGCCTATGCGCTCGGCCACGGGTCCGTTGACCACCAGCACCGGCCCGACGCTCATCGTGGTGGCCAGCACGCCGTGCATGTTGAACTCGTCGGTGCAGGCCGCCTCCAGCGCGGCGATCACCACCGGCAGGTGCTCGGGCGCGCATCCGGCCATCACCGCATTGACGGCCACCTTCTCGACGCTGCACTCCACCAGGGCCGGCGGCACGACGGCAACCAGATCGGACGAGCCCCGAGTCGTGCCCTCCAGCATCCGCAGCACCCTCGCCTCGGTGGGGGGCACCACCGGCAGGCCGTCGGACCAGCCCCGATCCCGCATCGACTCCCAGGGGTCCTCCAGGGCGGCCAGTTCCACCCGCCGGCTGCGAAGGCCTGAGCCCGAGAACCGCACCGAAAGCTCGTCGGCGTGGGCGGGGTCGACGCTGAGCGATCCGCAGCCGGGCCGCCAGTCCGGGAGGCCTTCACCCAGCCCGTCCACCTCTGTGAGGTGCTCCCATTCTTCCCGTGACCAGCCGACCGAGCGCCGACCCTCGACGCCGTCGACGACGCGCAGCAGCGTGGGGACCGTCTCGATGTCGTGGTGCCAGGACAGGGCCAGGTCCTCGTCGTGGCGGACCCAGTCGGCGGTGGCGGGGAAGTGCGGGTCGTCCTGGGTGATCACGGTCAGTCCGGCCCGTTCGTGCAGGTCGCTGAGCACGGGTGCCACCAGCTCGCAGGTGGGGCAGTCGCGCTTGACCACCGCCACCAGCCCGTCGGGCAGGGGCGGCGCCGAGGGGAGGTCAGAACTCATCATGCAATTGTCGCGCTGTTAGCCTCCGGATGCGATGACGAGCGGCAGCGGCGGCAGCGATCCCATCAACGGCCAAGAGTTCCGCCGGGTGTTGGGTCACTACCCGACCGGCGTCACGGTGGTGACCGCGGCCTGTCCGGGCGGCCCCGAGGGCATAACCATCGGATCGTTCACCAGCGTGTCGCTGGACCCGCCGCTGGTGTCGTTCTGCCCCGGCCACGACTCGGACTCGTGGATCCGGATGCGCGACGTGGGCAGCTTCTGCGTGAACGTCCTCGGCGACGACCAGGCCGACGTGTCGACCACGTTCGCCAGCAAGGTCGATGACCGGTTCGACGGCCTGCGCACCAGGGTGGAGGCCACCGGTGCGCCGGTGATCGAGGGATGCCTGGCCTGGATCGACTGCCGCGTCGAAGCGGTGCACGTCGCCGGTGACCACGACATCGTCTTGGGACGGGTCGTGGCCCTCGGCACCGCCGAGGGTGCCGGCACCGATGGCGGACCCCTGGTGTTCCTCAAGGGCGGCTACGGCCGCGTGTCAGGGCTGTAGGTGGCCGTCTACGCGTTGGGTGACGTCGAGCCGCGGATCCACCCCACCGCCTACGTCCATCCACTGGCGGTGGTGATCGGCAATGTCGAGCTCGGCCCGGAGGCGTCGGTGTGGCCCTATGCGGTTCTGCGCGGCGACGACGGCGTGATCCGCATCGGCGCTCGCAGCAATGTTCAGGACAACGCTGTGATCCACTGCACGCCCTCTCACCCCACGATCGTCGGGGACGACTGCACCATCGGCCACCAGGCTCATCTCGAGGGATGCACGGTGCGCGACGGCTCACTGATCGGAGTGGGCTCGGTGGTGATGCACGACGCCCGGATCGGCCCTCACGCTCTGGTGGGCGCCAATGCCACCGTGACCGGCGGGACGGTCGTGCCTGCGGGTGCCATGGCGCTGGGAACGCCGGCCCGGGTCCGCGAGAACTCGGTCGAGCCCGGCCACAACCAGCAGAACGCCGACATCTACGCCCAGCGTGGCCATCACTACCGGGCCGAGCAGCGTCGTATCGACTGACCCGCGTCGGATCGACCTACCGGAACGCCCCTGCGGGCAGTAGTGTGGGGTGCACAGACCACACCGGGAGGTCAGCGGATGACTACTGCAGACATTGGCGTCGACCTCAGCCGCTACCAGCTTGGCTGGAGCGACGAGGAGGACTACGTCTTCAAGCCCAAGAAGGGCCTCAACGATGACATCATCACCGAGATGTCGTGGCTCAAGGGCGAACCCGAGTGGATGCTCGACTTCCGTCTCAAGTCGCACCGCCGCTTCGAGCGCCGGCCCCGCCCGACCTGGGGCGGCGACACCACCGGCATCGACTTCAACAACATCTACTACTACATCAAGCCGACCGACACGCTGGCCAACGACTGGGACATGGTGCCCGAGTCGATCAAGAACACCTACGAGCGCCTGGGCATACCCGAGGCCGAGCGCAAGTACCTGGCCGGCGTGACCGCCCAGTACGAGAGCGAGGTCGTCTACCACCGCAACCGCGAGGACCTCGAGGCCCAGGGGGTGTTGTTCTGCGACATGGACACCGCCCTGCGGGAGTACCCGCAGCTGCTCAAGCGGTACTTCGGGACGGTCATCCCGCCCAACGACAACAAGTTCTCGGCACTCAACTCCGCGGTGTGGTCGGGCGGGTCGTTCATCTACGTGCCGCCGGGCGTGGAGGTGGAGGCGCCCCTGCAGGCCTACTTCCGGATCAACGCCGAGAACATGGGCCAGTTCGAGCGCACCCTGATCATCGCCGACGAGGGCTCCAAGGTCCACTACATCGAGGGCTGCTCGGCGCCCACCTACTCCACCGACTCGCTGCACTCCGCGGTGGTGGAGATCGTGGTGGGCCGCTCGGCCCGGGTGACCTACACCACCATCCAGAACTGGTCCGACAACGTCTACAACCTGGTCACCAAGCGGGCCCGGGTGGAGGCCGAGGGCCACATGGAG
>LXNJ01002019.1_pt1 | contig 11448 bp, 7 predicted proteins | sample 809081 | NCBI WGS metagenome assembly LXNJ01 (sample SAMN04870510, study PRJNA318959) | sponge metagenome | biome: sponge; feature: marine sponge reef; material: water | host: Petrosia ficiformis | place: Greece: Milos, Mediterranean Sea | collected 2013-05-29 | depth 5-7 m
GGCCTCGGCCAGTCCCAGGTGCTCCTGGAGCTCGTTGAGGGCCCGGGCCCGGCTGTTGTGGTCGGTGCTGCGCTTGAGCCGGTGCCGGGTGAAGGACTCCTCCGCGTTGCGGGTCACTGTGTGTTGCAGGGCCCGTTTGGGGCCGCGCTGGGGCACCCGGACCTGCACCCGGGACCCGCGCATCTCGGTGAGCCACTCGGTGTAGAGACCGGCCGCGGCGGGCATGTCGGGCACCAGCACCGTCTTGGGCCAGCCCAGCGGGTTGTCGTCGAAGTAGAGCCGCTCGAGGGTCCGGCTCACCAGCTCGGCCCGGTCGAGCTCCTCGGCCTTGTCGATCATGAAGCCCCGGCGTCCCATCACCCGGCCCCGGCGCACGAAGAACACCTGCACGGCCGCCTCCAGGGCGTCCTCCACCAGGCCGATCACGTCGAAGTCCTCGCTGCGGGAGCCCACCATCTGCTGGGTCTCGACCGCCTTGCGGACCGATTCGAGCCGGTCCCGGAGCCGGGCGGCCCGCTCGTACTCCAGCCCGTCGGCCGCGGCGGCCATCTCGGCGTTGAGGCGGTCGATTACCGGATCGGTGTCCCCCTCCAGGAACTCCAGCAGCTCGGCCACCATCGCGGCGTAGTCGTCGGCGGTGACGTCGCCCACGCACGGTCCCGAGCATTTCTCGATGTGGTACAGCAGGCAGGGCTTGCCCAGGCTGGCGTACCGGCGGAACTTGCCGTCGGTGCAGGTGCGGATCGGGAACGTGCGCAGTAGCAGGTCGAGGGTCTCGCGGATGGCGTAGGCGTGTCCGTAGGGGCCGAAGTAGCGGTTGCCCTTGCGGCGCCGGCCCCGCATGACCATGGCCCGGGGCCACTCGTCGACCATGGTCACGCACAGGAAGGGGTAGGACTTGTCGTCGGTGTAGCGGACGTTGAACCGGGGCCGGTGGCGCTGGATCAGCGAGAACTCCAGCATCAGGGCCTCGACCTCGTTGGCCACCTGGATCCACTCCACCGACGCGGCCGCGTCCACCATCTGACGGGTCCGTAGCGGCAGGTGCGAGCCGAAGTAGTTGTTGAGCCGGGATCGCAGGCTCTTGGCCTTGCCCACGTAGATGACCCGGCCCTCGGCGTCGAGGAACTGGTACGACCCGGGCGCGTCGGGGATCGACCCCGCCGCTGGCCGCTTTAACACAGCATTGAGCGCAGGTACCGGCCGGTGTGGCTCTCGGGAACCTCGGCCACCTGCTCCGGGGTGCCCTCGGCCACGATCCGGCCCCCGCCCGAGCCGCCCTCGGGCCCCAGGTCGATGATCCAGTCGGCCGTCTTGACCACGTCCAGGTTGTGCTCGATGACCACCACGGTGTTGCCCTGGTCGACCAGCCGGCCCAGAACTCCCAGCAGCTTGCGCACGTCCTCGAAGTGCAGTCCGGTGGTGGGCTCGTCGAGGATGTACATGGTGTGGCCGGTGGAGCGCTTGGCCAGCTCGCTCGACAGCTTCACCCGCTGCGCCTCGCCCCCCGACAGCGTGGGCGCGGGCTGGCCGAGGCGCACATAGCCGAGCCCCACGTCGGTCAGGGTTCCCATGTGTCGGGCGATGGCCGGCTGGTTGGCGAAGAACTGCTGCGCGTCGGCGCACGGCATGTCGAGCACCTCGGCGATGTTGTGGCCCTTGAAGGTCACCTCCAGGGTGTCGCGGTTGTAGCGCTTGCCCTTGCACACCTCGCAGGGCACGTACACGTCGGGAAGGAAGTGCATCTCGATGCGGATGGTGCCGTCGCCCCGGCAGGCCTCGCAGCGCCCGCCCTTGACGTTGAACGAGAACCGACCGGGCATGTAACCCCGCACCCTGGACTCGGCGGTGTTGGCGAACAGCTTGCGGACGTGGTCGAACACGCCGGTGTAGGTGGCCGCGTTGGACCGGGGGGTGCGGCCGATGGGCGACTGGTCGATGGCGATCACCTTGTCGAGGTGGCCCGCGCCGTCGATGCGGGTGTGGCGTCCGGGCGGTGCCTTGGACCGGTAGATGTGCTGCATCAGGGCCCGGTGCAGGATCTCGTTGACCAGCGACGACTTGCCCGACCCCGACACCCCGGTTACGCACACGAAGCACTGCAGCGGAAAGGCGACGTCGATGTCGTCCAGGTTGTTCTCCCGGGCGCCCCGCACCACCAGGCGGGTTCCGTCGCCGACCCGGCGCATCTGCGGCACCTCGATGCGCCGGCGCCCCGACAGGTACTGGCCGGTGACCGATTCCTCGACCCCGAGCAGGCCGTCGAGCGATCCGGAGTGCACGATGGTCCCGCCGTGCTCGCCTGCGCCCGGCCCGATGTCGACGACATGGTCGGCAACCCGGATGGTCTCCTCGTCGTGCTCCACCACCATCACGGTGTTTCCCAGGTCGCGCATGCGCACCAGGGTGTCGATCAGGCGCCGGTTGTCGCGCTGGTGAAGCCCGATGGACGGCTCGTCGAGCACGTACAGCACCCCCACCAGGCCCGAACCGACCTGGCTGGCGAGCCGGATGCGCTGGGCCTCGCCCCCGGCGAGAGTGGCCGCGCTCCGCGACAGGTTGAGATAGTCGAGGCCGACGTCCAGCAGGAAGCCGAGCCGGGCCCGGATCTCCTTGAGGACCTGCTCGGCGATCATGGTGTCGCGGTCGTCGAGGCGCAGCTCGGCCAGGGTCTTGGCCGCATCGGCGATCGACATGGCGCACAGCTCGTGAATGTTGTGGCTGTCGACGGTGACGGCCAGAGCCAGCGGGTTGAGTCGGGCGCCGCCGCAGTCGGGGCAGGGCACCTTGCGCATGTAGCCCTCGATGTTCTCCCGGGAAGCGTCGCTGTCGGTCTCGTCGTGACGGCGCATCAGGTGCGGGACGACTCCCTCGTAGCGGGCCTGGTACACCCGCCGGCGGCCGAAACGGTTCTGGTAGCGGACCTGCACCCGACCGGTGACGCCCTTGGCGTACAGGAGCATGTCGTGCTGGCGCGGGCTCAGTTGGCGCCAGGGCACATCGCGGGGTATGCCGTACTCCTCGCACACCGCCTGCAGCAGGCGCGGGTAGTAGCGCGATCGGCTCTCGGTCCACGGCGTGATCGCCCCGCCGGCCAGAGTGGCGTCGGGGTCGGGGACGACCAGCTGGGGGTCGACCTCGAACACCGTGCCCAGGCCGTCGCAGTGGGAGCAGGCCCCGTAGGGCGAGTTGAACGAGAAGTTGCGGGGGGCGAGCTCCTCGAAGGACTTGCCGTCTGAGGGGCGGGCCAGGTGCTGGCTGAAGACGATCCGCCGGGCCGCTGCGCCGTCGCCATCACCATCGCCCGCATCGGCTTCGCCGGCTGCGTCGTCGGGCCGGGGCACGATCTCGATCTCAGCGATCCCGTCGGCAAGGCGAAGGGCGGTCTCGATCGAGTCGGTCAGGCGTCGCTCGACCCCGTCGCGCAGCACCAGCCGGTCCACCACCACCGCGATGTCGTGCATCTCGTAACGGGCCAGCTCCAGGCCGTCGGCGCCCCCGGAGAGACCGGTGGCGCCGGCCAGGTCGGCCAGCTCGACGAGCTCGCCGTCGACGATGGCCCGGGCGTAGCCCTGACCGGCCAGGTCGGCGAGGAGCGTGTCGTAGGTGCCCTTGCGTCCCCGCACCACCGGGGCCAGCACCTGGAAGCGGGTGCCCGGCTCCATCTCCAGGATCCGGTCCACGATCTGCTGAGGGGTCTGGCGGATGAGCCGCTCACCGGTCTCGGGGTCGTGGGGCACGCCGATCCGGGCGTACAGCAGCCGCAGGTAGTCGTAGACCTCGGTGATGGTGCCGACGGTCGAGCGGGGATTGCGTGATGCGCTCTTCTGGTCGATGGATATCGCCGGGGACAGGCCTTCGATGAAATCGACGTCGGGCTTGTCCATCTGGCCCAGGAACTGCCGGGCGTAGGCCGACAGCGACTCCACGTAGCGGCGCTGGCCCTCGGCGTAGATGGTGTCGAACGCCAGCGAGCTCTTTCCCGAGCCCGACAGGCCGGTGATCACGATCAGCTGGTCCCTCGGCAGGTCGAGGTGAACGTCTCGGAGGTTGTGCTCGCGTGCCCCCGAGATCACCAGCCGCTCAGCCACGCTCAGACTCTACCCGCTGACCTCTCAAGCAGGGCGAACATGTGTTCACAGTGCTGCCTGGGTAGGTGCCCGAGGGCGTGCTGTCCATGCGCCGACGAAGGCGCGATTACCCTAACGGCCTGTGGATGCACCAACCGATCAGACCTGGCACAAGACCGCCTGCATCCTGTGCGAATCGAACTGCGGGATCGAGGTTCGCCTCGACGGGCGGCGGTTCGCCCGGATTCGCGGCAACAAGGAGCACGTCAGCTCCAAGGGCTACACCTGTGAGAAGGCGCTGCGGCTCGACAGCTACCAGAACCACCGTGCCCGTGTCGCGTCGCCGATGCGGCGTCGGCCCGACGGCAGCTTCGAGGAGGTGGACTGGGACACGGCCATCGCCGAGGTCGCCGAGCGCCTCGCCAACGTGCGGGACACCTACGGCGGAGCGACGATCTTCCGTTACGGCGGCGGCGGCCAGGGAAACCACCTGGGTGGCATCTACGGCGCGGCGGTCGCCAACGCGCTCGGCTCCCAGTACAGGTCGAATGCGATAGCACAGGAGAAGACGGGCGAGGCGTTCGTCGAGGCCCGCCTGTACCGGGCCCACACCCGAGCCGACTTCGAACACGCCGAAGTGGCGGTGTTCCTGGGGAAGAACCCCTGGCAGAGCCACGGCTTCCCGGAGGCCCGCCGGATCCTGCGGGCCATCGCCAACGACAGCGACCGGACCATGATCGTGATCGATCCCCGCCGCACCAAGACGGCCGAGCTTGCCGATCATCATCTGGCGGTGCGCCCCGGGACCGACGCCTTCTGCGTGGCTGCGATCCTGGCGATCATCGTGCGCGACGACCTGATCGACCACGAGTTCTTGGCCGCGCATGTCGAGGAGATCGAGCCGGTGCTGGACGCGGTGCGGGAAGTCTCGATCAGCGATTTCGCAGGCCGGTGCGGGATCGCCGTCTCCGAGTTGGAAACGGTCGCCCATCGCATCGGACGGGCGTCCTCGGTGGCGATCTTCGAGGACCTGGGCGTTCAGCAGGGTCCCAACTCCACGCTCGTGTCGTATCTCCAGCGGTTGGTCTGGATCCTGCGGGGCAGCTTCGCCAAGCCCGGCTCGATGCATCCGCACAGTGCCTTTGCGCCCCTGCTGAGCAGCGGCGACATGGGCTCCAAGCGCAACCGTCCCAAGGTCACGCCGGTCACCGGCGCGCCCATCATCGCGGGGCTCATTCCCTGCAACTCCATTGCAGAGGAGGTCCTCACCGATCACCCCGACCGTTTCCGGGCGATGATCATCGAGAGCGCCAACCCGGTGCACTCGCTGGCCGACTCGCCCCGGTTCCGGGAGGCGATGGGCGCCCTCGAGTTCTCCGTGGTGATCGATGTGGCCATGACCGAGACGGCCCGGTGCGCCGACTACGTGCTTCCCGCCTCCAGCCAGTACGAGAAGCCCGAGGCGGTCTTCTTCAACTTCGAGTTCCCCGACAACGTCTTCTATCTGCGCAAGGCCGTGCTGCCCCCGCTACCTGGAACCCTCTCGGAGCCCGAGATCCACGCCCGCCTGGTGGAGGCTCTGGGCGAGTACACACCGGACGACCTCGCCCCGCTGCGGGCTGCGGCCGAGACCGGGCGAGCCGAGTATGCGGCCGCGTTCCTCGCCGCGGTCGAGGCCAAGCCGTCTCTCGCCCGTGTCGGCGCCGCGGTGCTGTACCGGACGCTCGGTCCGACCCTGCCGGAGGGCTGCGCCGAGGGAGCCGCGCTTTGGTTCGTGGCGCAGAGGTGCGCGGGCGCCTACCCGGAAGCGGTGCAGCGCGCCGGCGTCGAGCCCTCCGAGACCGGATTGGGCGACGCGCTGTTCGACAAGATCATCGAGAGCGACGACGGGGTCGTGTTCACCAGCCATCTCCATGAGGAGGCCTGGAGTCTGCTCGGCTCCGCTGACAACAAGATCCACGCCAACATCCCACAGCTGATCCATCTGCTGAGGGCACTGCACGCCGCGCCCACCGACCACACCACACCGGAGTTCCCGCTGGTACTGTCGGCGGGAGAGCGCCGCTCGTCCACTGCGAACACGATCTTCCGGGATCCCGGCTGGCGCAAGGCCGACCGCGACGGAGCGCTGGCCATCAGCACTGCCGACGCGGCTGACCACGGACTGGTCGACGGCGACCGTGTGCGCCTGCACACCGCGGCCGGAACCGCGGAGCCGGTCGTGCGGGTCGACGACGCCATGCAGCCCGGCCATGTCAGCCTTCCCAACGGCCTGGGCCTCGACTACCCCGACGAGAACGGCGAGCACTTCCGCTCGGGCGTAGCCCCCAACGAGCTGACCTCACTCGGCTGGCAGGACGAGATCGCTCTCACGCCGTGGCACAAGCACGTGCCCGCCCGCCTCGAGCCGGTGACGGGCTAGTCGATACCTGCCAGGTCGTGCCGGCGACGGCGGGTCAACGCCACAGGGCTGCCGCGATGGTGGCGTTGTCGTTGAGGCCTAGGCGGGCGGCCTCGGCCAGGATCCGGCCGGCTATGTCGTCGGCGGTCTCGGCATTGGGGCCGCAGGCCGCCCCGATGCCGCTGGTAGCGGTGTCGTCCGACAGCCAATCGGCGCCATACCTGTAGACGAAGGGCTCCCAGGCGCCGTCGCTGGCCAGAATCACCGCGTCGGGCCGCGACCCCTCACCGGACTCCCCCACCATCTCGACCTCGACGAACCCGGCCCTTGCCTCGGCATCCATGGGCGGCATGCCCAAGCAGATGTCGATGCTGCCGTCGGGACTGCGGTGGGGCCGGCCGCAGCAGAACCCTCTCAAGCCGTCGGGTCCGACTGTAGCCACGAACGGCAGGGTGTCGCCCATCCAGCCGATCAGGAGGCCGCCCTGGGGCGTCCAGGCGGCCACGGTCAGGGTGCTCATCGGGAACATGAACAGAGGCAGGTTCCGTTGCCATGACTCTGGACCCGTGAGGGCGAGCACCCGCTCGTTGGCCTCCCCGAACGCGACCGCCATCTCGTCGGGACTGTTGATCCTCTCGGGCAGGCCGTCCACCGCGGCCTGGGCAGCCTCGTCGCCCCGTGTGTGCCCACCCAGGCCGTCGGCCACTGCGATGACCCAGCTCCCGTCGTGCTCAGAAATCACCGCCAGCGCCCGGTCCTCGTTCACCCGCCGAGGCCCGATGTCGCTCGCGGTCGCTACCGATGCCTCCGGCCGGGCCACAAGCGAGTCCACTGTCTCAGAGCCAGCCACGCCCCCGATCATGCCACCGCCGCGCCGTCGCCGTCCTGATGCTCTCTGACGGCGATTACGGCGAGGATGGCTTCCGCTCGCCGCTCGAACTCCGCCAACCTGGCCGAGAACGCCTCGCACGTCGTCACGATCTCGCGAAGTTCCTCGGTGGGAGTCTGTTCGATGTCGACGAGGGTGATCATCTCTGCCACATCGGCTTCCAGCTGTGTGACTGCCTTGCGTGCCTCCGCGCTGGTGACGCTGCCGTCCGTGACGCTGGCCAGCATGGTCGCGATTCCGGCGTCTACCCGCTGAGCGTTATGCCTCCACGTCATGACGGTGCTACGTCGCTATGCGTCCGCGAAGAGCGGGTCAGTCGCGTACGAGGTTGAAGTGGCTGCAGTCTGCTCGGTAGGAATCTCCGTCGGTTGGGCCGCTCGAATGGGCGCTCGCCGCCGTTGGGACGAGTTGCCCGGCCCCTGTGACTGCGGCGGTCCGTGGATCGGGGGCGGGTAGGGCGCGCGGGCAGGTCCGTAGCGGACCCGCTCCGGCGGTGCGATCGTGTGCAGGCCCCTCCCGTCGGGCACCACCCGCCAGCTGTGGTGATGGACGTTGTTGTGGCAGCCCCAGCACAGCGGGATGAGATTGTCGATGTCGGTGGGGCCGCCCTGCGAGCGAGGCCGAATGTGGTGGGCCTGGCAGACGGCAGTGTGGTCGCCGCAGCCTCCACATCCGCCGTAGCGGGCGATCAGCGCATCCGTCTGGGCCTTGGTTGGTCTCGGTAGTGCGGGACCACGCCACAGCGGCTGGCCCTTGCCGTTGAACACGACCCCAACGATCCTGGCGTTGCAGAAGTGCTCCTCCAGCACGCTGGGAGGGATGGTGCCGCCGTCGGCGATCTCAGCGAACGCCTCGTCGCCTTCGGCGTTGAGGTGCTGAACGATGGTGATGTCAGCCGACGACCTGCCGCGGCTGGTCGTTGAGCCGGGGGACTCGGTCAGGGTGTCGAGCGCGTCGGCCAGGCGCTGGGGAAGGCTCCGCTGCTCTGCGCCAGAATTCCTGACATCGCACCGCCGCAGCCGCTCGGCCTCTTTGAGCAGCCGCGTGTGAATCTTGGCCCCAGCTACCGGGTCGAGTTCGCCCCGCAGGTGAACCATGCCATCACTGTCGTCCTTCCAGATGCTGAGCCTGCGTCGGGCCCGCTGGCGTCGGTAGGCGCTCTCGCCGCCATCGTCCTGCCGCTGGGCGACCCACCGGTTCGTCTCCCGAGTGAACTGCTCCGGCGACAGCGAAGCGGCCTTCTCTAACAGGCTGCCGTCTTGCTCGACTTGACCAGCGCTCGTCTTCTCCGAAGCCTGGGCGAGGGTCTTGGCATTGGCCAGAGGGATCTGCCCACCAGTGAGTGCGTCACGCACGTCGGGCATCGACTGCAACTGCTCGACCGCCCTGACCTGGCCGGCAGCGTCACTCCGGGTGAGCCCCGCAGCCCGGGCCAGCACCCCGACACCGCCGTCGCCGTGCTGCTCACCGGCCGCGACCAGGGCAGCCGCGTCGGCCTGCAACACCGCCACCTGGGCCGCGAACGCCTTCGACTCCGACAGCACCCGCCGCGCGTCCGCGGTGGAAGCGCCCCCGGAGTTGACCACACGGATCAGCTCCGCCAGTCCCTGCCGCACCCGCTGCGCCGCTTCAAACGTCATGTCCACATCATGCCATAGGGGTGCGACACTTGTCAAGCATTGTCAGATTATTTCAATATTTATTATGCTGAAACTCGGTGCCCTCAATCTGCGCACCGAGACCAAGACAATCTGACCCTCCCTCGTCGGAGGCTCGCCGACTCAACGGCCCCCGCTACGGACGCACGGGCACTACCCGGGCCTCCCCGCGGGCACGGAGCACCCGAGGAGGAAACCTGATGACGGGCACGATCCCTTTCGCACGCGACTCGTGGGTCGCGGTGAACCTGTATTCGATGCGCACCGACGGACGCCAGACGCTGACACTCGACGGCAAGCCGCCGCCGGACTACAACCCGCAGCGCACAGTGGACTACCTCGACAAGTATGAGTTCGGGCCTCACGAGCTCGGGATCGGCGGCACCTTCTACTGCATCAAGACCAACGAGCCCCCGCCGCCGGACATGGTGTCAGCGCTGGTAGAAGCCCTGACAGCCAGGGGACGGGGGCGCTGGCTCAGAGTCGTGCGCAATCCGGTTCGAGAGCACACCTTCGTGCTGTGGGACGAAGAGGGCCGGCTCCTGGACGACGGCCCCCACAGGTGCACCTGCGGGGCAGGAGTCCTCGTGGACCTCGACTCCGTGCGATGCAAGGCAGCCGGCGTCGCGATACTCGAAGCGACCTGACCCGAACGAAGGGCTCGCATCGGGTGATTCCCCCATAAATAGGGGTGTCACGCCCCCATATATGGGGTAGCCAGCTATATTGAAGCCGTGCAGGGCGATCACACGCGAGAAATGGCGGAATACGCGGAATACACGGCCAGCGAGCCGGCCCCCGACACATACCTGCCGCGCGTAGTGGACACAGAGATGCGAGACGCGTTGCGGGCCTCTCCGGCTGTTCTGATCGAGGGTCCCAGGGCCTGCGGCAAGACGTGGACCGGTCGCCGCTTCGCGGCCAGCGAGGTGATGGTCGATACCGCAGTCCGGGCCAGGATCGCAGCCAACGTCGATCCGGCTGTTCTGCTCGACGCCCCTGCTCCGCTCCTGTTGGACGAGTGGCAGTTGGCGCCTGACATCTGGAATCCGATGCGGCGCGCCTGCGACGACCGGGGACGGACCGGCCAGTTCATACTCACCGGTTCTGCCGACCCGCCAGACGACATCACGCGGCACTCGGGAGCGGGGAGGGTGCTGAGAGTCCGGATGCGTCCCATGAGCCTGTTCGAGTCGGGCGAGTCCGACGGCAGCCTTTCCCTAGCGGGTCTCTTCGAGCCGGGCCGGCGCTCGGCCCGAGATTCGGGTCGTCATCTGGGCCAGATCATGGCAATGGCCTGCCGGGGTGGATGGCCGGTCCTGGTGCGCAGCCGAGCCGACCCATCCGCAGCGCTCCGCGTGCTGAGGGGCTATCTGGGCGAGATCAGCCGCACCGATGTGTCCCGAGTGGACGGAGTGACCCGCAATCCGTCCGGTGTGAGCCGGCTGTGGGCGTCCCTGGCCCGCAACATCGCTACCGAGGCGAGCTTCGCCACCCTCGCAGCCGACACCGCGGGCGACGATCCCGGGATCGACCGCAAGACGGTGTCGTCGTACATGGCTGCTCTGTCGCGTCTGTTCATTGTGGAGGACCTTCCGGCATGGAGGCCCCACATCACGTCGCGGGCGGCGTTGCGCAATGCACCCAAGCGCCACTTCACCGACCCGTCGCTGGCCGCTGCCGCCCTGGGCGCCACGCCGAAGGCAGTCGTGTCGGATTTGAAGTTCGCGGGACTGCTCTTCGAGTCGTTGGTAGTGCGCGATCTGCGCGTCTACGGCCAATCCTCCGGCTGTCATGTCTCGCACTATCGAGACAGCGACGGTCTGGAGGTGGACGCCATCGTGAGGCGCGCCGACGGACAATGGATCGCAGCCGAGGTGAAGCTGGGCGGCGAGGAGGCCATCGGCCGGGCGGTGCGCACTCTCAACCGCCTCCGAGCACGAGTCGACCCGAGTCGAGTCGGCGAGCCCGCCCGGCTGGTGGTGGTCACTGCCGGAGGCTACGGCTACGAGCATCCCGACGGCGTCACCGTGGTCCCGATCACCGCCCTCGGCCCATAGCCGGCCGAGACCGGTCACTCAGCCGCGGATCTCGGCCAGTTCCCGGCGGAGGTCTTTGATCTCGTCGCGCAGGCGGGCGGCGTACTCGAAGCGCAGGTCGCCTGCAGCCTCGCGCATCTCCTCGTCGAGCGTGCGGATCAGGCGCTCCAGCTCGGCGTCGGGCAGCTCGCCCAGGTCCGGGCCCTCCCGCCGGCGGCGGGCCTCGGCCAACCCTCCCCCGCGCTCGCCGCCCACGTCGGTGTCCGGCACCGGAGCGGAGTCACGGTCCGGCCGGATCATGGCCAGGATGTCGGTGACCGCCTTGCGGATGGTGGTCGGGTCGATCCCGTGGGCCTCGTTGTGGGCCTGCTGCAGGCCCCGGCGCCGCATC
>LXNJ01002021.1_pt1 | contig 11442 bp, 8 predicted proteins | sample 809081 | NCBI WGS metagenome assembly LXNJ01 (sample SAMN04870510, study PRJNA318959) | sponge metagenome | biome: sponge; feature: marine sponge reef; material: water | host: Petrosia ficiformis | place: Greece: Milos, Mediterranean Sea | collected 2013-05-29 | depth 5-7 m
GGGCCTCGCCGACGCGGCGCAGGTCGGCGTCACGATCGACGAACGCGATGTGCAGCGGGCCGCCACCATCTTCGCGGACACGCTCGCGCTCCCGTCGGAGGTCGACCGCTTCCGGGAACTCCTCCGCGCCCACGTCCTCCCGGCGGCCGCCTCCGCCTCGGCCACCGACCCCATCCGGATCGAAGCCCGCCTGAGCGAGCCGCCGGAGATCCGCCGCCAACTGGAGCAGGAGGCGCGCGACGCGCTGATCGACGCGGGGGCACCCGCCGACGCCGTCGAGGTTCGCATCATCTCCGCCTTCAAGCAGGGCTATTCCTGGCTCGAAGAGGTGATCCTGCCGCAACTCGCGGGCCGGGACCCCGATGAAATCGGAGAGATCGTCATCCGCTTCCGCCGCAACGACCCGCCGGAGGAGTGGCCTCAGCAGGCGATCCATACCCCCGTGCGCTGGCTGCACGAGATCTTCCCCATCGACGAGATCTTCGCCCGCGAACTCGGCCTCGAGCTGGAGCAGATCCGCTTCGAGCAGACCACGGAGGGGCGGACGTACGCGGTGCATGTCACGGACGCTCGCGGCACGGGGATTCTGTCCGGCGATTTCGAGCCCCGGTGGGTTCTGCGTCCGTACTTCGACCGCTTCCGGGACTACGAACACGTCCGCGTGACGACGGGCTGGATCCGGGCGGGGACGGGAGACCGCACGTTGGTCGACGAGCGCATCGTCACCGACCCCGAGGCCTTCTGGGACCATTACCAGAGCGTCGTTCTCCCGGCCATCTACGACTACGTGATGGACCGGCACGACGGGATCCCGGACGGCGGGAACGCGGACGCGCCCTATTTCGGCGAGCTGACGGTCGAACTCGAGATGAGCGAGCCCAACTACCGGCTCGAGATCGACAACGAGATCCACGCGCCGATGGACGCCCTCCATGAAGAGATCTATTTCGGCACGATCGAGTTCTTCGATGTCCTCGGCCGCAACTCGCGCGGACAGGGGCTGACCTTCCCCGGCCGCATCCTCCCGATCATGCGGCCGCGCGGCGACGGACGGCCGGCGGAACTCCGCGTGAGCTTCACCGGGTTCGCGACCTCCCGCCCCGCCGTCTCCGTCGCCTTCGAAGACGCGGCGGGCGCGGCGGACACCATGCGGCTCGACATCCCGAAGACCGGCCTCGAGCGTCCTTCTGCCAAATTGGCAGTTGTCCGCGCCGGCGAGCCGGGCATCGCGCACCTCGGACTCCGCGTCCGCGTCGACACCGACGCCGACATGCGCGACAGCCTCCTCAACTACGCCCCGCCGCGGCAGGTCGACCGGAGCATGGTCTCCGCCGAACAGGTCGAAGCCACGCTTCGCGAGATCGAGGCGCTGCGCGCGGCCGGCCTCTACGCATCGTCGCTGGCCTGGCCCGGACTCGGCTCGCTCGAAGTGTGGGCCGAGTGGACCCACGAACAGGATCCGGACTCACGCCGGACGGGGCGTCTCGCGGCGAACGGGACGCCGGACGCCCTTCCCGACTGGCGCACCCTGCTGCCGACAGGCTGGAGCTACGGGGGCGAACGCCTCGTCCAGTGGGAGACGCCCATCCCGCCCCCCGAAGGCCACGGGATCCTGGCCAGGATGGCGGAGGCCTTCGAGGAAGCGACGATGTACAAGGTCGGCGAGTCCTATCTGGGCAGGGACATCTGGGCGGCGGACCTCATGTCCCCGATCGCGGCCTCGCACTGGTCGCGCGTGAAGGCGACGACCTTCAAGCCCACGGTCATCTACTCCGCGCGGCAGCACGCGAACGAGGTCTCCTCGACGAGCCACGTCCTGCGGCATGCGGAACTCCTCCTCACGGATCCCGCGCAGCGGGCGAAGCTCGACGACGTGAACGTCATCATCCACCCGTTCACGAACCCGGACGGGGCCCAGCTCGCCTACGACCTGTACCGGATCACGCCGGACTTCATCCTGCACGCCGGCTACCTGGGGTCTCTGGGCATCGACGCGACCACGGGGTCGCGGGACGACCACCCCATTTACCCGGAGGCACCCGTCCGAAACCGGCTGTGGGGTCGCTGGCTGCCCGACATCTTCCTGAATCCGCACGGGTATCCCTCCCACCAGGTCGTGCAGTTGTTCAGCGAATACTCGGGCCTCGTGCGGCGGGGTCGCGTGACGGAGCGCAACTGGGGGCTCAACAAGGGCTGGTTCATGCCGGGGTTCGGGTACGTCGACAGTCCCGACCATCCCCGGCACCGGGATGCGGCGTTCGAGATCCGCGACTACATCACGCGCGGGATCAATTCCGACCGCGATGTGTTCGAGATGAACCAGCGCAACTACGAACGCTACCGGCGCTACGGAGCCGAGTACGACCCGGATGTGTTCCGGCTGCCGATGACGGACAGCGTGCTCATCCAGATGCCGCTCAAGGGATCGAGCGGCGAATCCCGGTTCGGGTTCGATTCCGCTATCACGATCTGGTCCGGCACCACCGAGGCCCCGGACGAGACCGCCTACGGACCCTGGATGGAACTCGTGGCGAAGGCGGGGCTCTCGTGGGACCAGGCGCTGCTCGACTACCTGTACGAGGGAGAGCACGAGGTGAAACGCTCCGGCTCGTCCTTCTTTGGCGGCGTGTCGCTGCGCATGAACCGTCCCCGGCCGCCCGAGGATGAGGAGGAGTCGGAGGACGAGGCCGTCACGGCGGACGGCGGAGGCTCGTAAGGGCGCATACTTGCTCGTTCCCGGCTTCGGAATTCAGTTGGGAGCGTTCCCGGACCCGTTCAACGCAGGGGAATCCCGATGCACATATCGAACCACGTTCAGCACGCTGTCCCATGGCGAGGGACCCGCGCGCCGGTCTGGATGGCGGCGGTCGCGCTCATCCTCGGCGCCTCGAGCCTCGCGGCCCAGGAGGAGGGCGGCGATGCCGGGGAGGCCGAGGAGGCAACGGCCGCGGCCAACACCACCCAGGGCGTGTACAGCGAGGAGCAGGCCACGCGCGGCGAAGATGTATTCTACAACATCTGCGCCGAGTGCCACTTCGAGGAGGACTTCGGGGGACCGTTCATCCAGTCCTGGGCGGGCGCCTCGGTGAAGGACCTCGTGGACGAGATCGTCGCCACGATGCCGGAGGACAATCCGGGCGGGATGCCCACCGAACAGTATCTGGACGTGGTGACGTACATGTTCAAGATCAACGGCATGCCCACGGGCGAGGACGAACTTGCCACGGACGACATGGACGCGGTGGAGATCGCAGTCGACCTCGACCCCTGACGCCGTGTCGTACACGACGCGCGATTCCCTCTCCGGGGTCTACGCCGGCATCCGCCGCTGCCTCGAACGAGCCGACGACGTCGACCAGCTGGCCGTCTCCGCGCCCGAGGTTTCGGCGTGGAGCGTGCAGGACCACCTCGAGCACCTGCTCTTCTCCGACCGCAACGTGCTGGGCTGGGTCCTGAAGACGCTGGCCCGGCCGAACCCGGAAACGAGGGAACAGTTCCCCCATGAGATCGGCTTGGCACTCCTGGCCCGCGGCGAGATTCCGCGCGGACGGGGGCCGGCGCCGGACCTCACGCTACCGGACGGACTGGCATCGGCCGATGTCCGGGCGGGGTTCGAGGCGTTGCGTGAGATGGCGGCGGCTCTCCGGACGCAACTGGCGGAACTGGACGCGTGCCGGCACACGCTCCCTCATCACGTCCTCGGCCACTTCACTCCCGCCGAGTGGCTACGCTTCCTCCACCTCCACCACCGCCATCACGAAGCGATCATCCGCGACATCCAGGCCGCCTGACCGAGCGCTTGTCGGCTACGCCGCGGCCCTACCCGCCCGGACCCGGCGGATTGCCGCGGCGCCCTCGAGGAGGAGCCAGATCTCGAGGATGAAGATTGCGGCGCCGATCACGAGCAGCAGCCACTGGTTCGTGCCGAAGAAACGGTCGAGGTTGATGACCATGGCCCAGGTCGTCATCAGGAGCAGGAAGCCCATCGGGATCATCGTCACCCAGAACGGGCGCCCCTTCCGCATCAGGTAGAGCGACACGATCAGCAGGGTGAGGCCCGCCAGGAGCTGGTTCGTCGTCCCGAACAGCGGCCAGATCATCATGCCCCCGGCGCCGCGGTCGGCCGAGAGCGCCAGAATCGCGCAGCTGACGACGGCGATCGCGGTCGCGACCCACCGGTTCTGAATCGCCTTCACGTTGTACTCGGCGCCGAGTTCGCTGATGATGTAGCGCTGGAGCCGGATCGCCGTGTCGAGGGTCGTCGCCGCGAAGCTGATCACGACGACCGAAGCGAAGATCACGGCTATGCTCTCCGGGATCCCGATCCCGCCCGCGAGCACGCCCACGCCGTTGACGAAGGCGGTCGTGGCGCCGGCCGTCGCCGCCTCGAAGCTCCCGTAGTGTTCCTGCCACCGGACGAGCCCCTGCGTCGCCCCCACATCCCGGCTGAGGTAGATCGCGAAGCCCGCCGTACACGCGATGATCGACGTGACCGCCAGCGTTCCCTCTCCGATCGCGCCGCCGTACCCCACGTAGCGGGCGTCCGTCTCCTTCGCGAGCTGTTTCGATGAGGTGCCGGATCCCACCAGGCCGTGGAAGCCGCTGATCGCGCCGCAGGCGATCGTGATGAAGAGGAGCGGCAGCCAGCCCGGCGTGTCCGCGGGAAGGCTGGTGTTGACCGTCGGCGCCACGACTTCCGGGTTCACCACGATCACGCCGAGGCTGATGATCCCGAGCGCGACGAAGAGTTGGTGCCCGTTCACGTAGTCGCGGGGCTGGAGGAGCAGCCACACGGGCAGCACGGAGGCGACGAACGTGTAGGCGAAGAGGATGGCGATCCATCCCACGCGCCGCCCGTCCGCTGTCGCCGCCTCCCCGGCGGCCGCCGCATCCCCTCCCGACGCGGCCATTTGCGCCTCGGTCGGACTGAAACCGATGAAGTCCGGCAGGGTGAACGGCATGTCCTGCCCGAACCAGATGAGCACGTACAGCGTCGCGAGCGCCCCGAGCGACGGGATGAGGATCCCCGTCCCCGTGCGGTAGATGAGGAACCCGACGATGAGCGCGATGACGAGCGAGCCCCACACCGGCACCACGGCGCCCGGGTTCGCCATGAACAGGTTCGCGATGATGACGGCGAACACCGCGTTCACCATGAGGAGCAGGAAGAAGATGATGAGGAGGAAGAGGACCCGGGCGCGCTTGCCGAGGATCGACTCGGTCAGCGTCCCGATCGACCGCCCCTTGTGGCGGCTCGAGATCCACAGGGCGGCGAAGTCGTGCACCGCTCCCGCGAACACCGTCCCGAGCACGACCCACAGGAAGGCCGGCAGCCAGCCCCAGATGACGGCGATCGCCGGTCCCACGATCGGCGCCGCCCCCGCCACGGACGTGAAGTGGTGGCCGAAGAGCACGTGCTTGTTCGTCGGCACGTAGTCGACGCCGTCCTTGAACTCGTGCGCGGGCGTGACGAAGTCGGGGTCGAGCTTGAAGACCTTGCCCGCGATGAACCGCGAGTAGATGAGGACTCCCGTGAGGAAGGCCGACAGACCAATCACCAGCAGGACGATCGCGCTCATCGGACAACCTCCTCCGCAGTTTCGATTACGGGAACCCGCCTGAGTGCGTCCACCCCCACCGGATCGGCGTCCTGGAGGTCGACGCGGAGGACAGGCCAATCTCCGAAAGACCGTGAGATTCTCGCAAGATAGGCGGCCTGGCGTTCGCGCCTGGCGGCGAACAGCGGATCCTCTCCCGCCCCGCCGTCCCGCTCCGGAAGCGCCAGGTTCACGACGATGGCCCCGACCGGGACACCGTGCTTCGACAGGGCTGCGACGGCCTTCTCCGTCTCCCAGATCGGCAGCCGCTCGGGGATCAGGACGAAGACGAACGCCGTCCGCCCGGAATCGGTGAGGATCCGCCGCGCCTCCTGGAAGCGGTCGCGCCGCTCCTCGAGCGCCCGCAGGAGGGGGTCATGCTCGAGATCGGTCGCCTCGGACCCCGCCACGTTCTTCCACATCTGCGAGAGGGCTCCGACCTTCTTCCGCCGCTTGATGAGTCCGCCGATCCACGTCGTCATCAACTCGGGCAGGGAGAGCAGCCGCAGCGTCTGGCCGGTGGGCGCCGTGTCGAACACGATCCGGTCGTAGTCCTCCCCCTCCTCTTCGAGGATCCGCGTGAAACGGTCGAAGAGGGCGGACTCCGCCGCCCCGGGAGAGACGCGCGCGATGTCGATCTGCCGGTAGACCTCGCCCAGGAGCCGCGGGGGCGCGGCCGACTCCACGCGCGACTTCACGGCCTCGATGTAGCGGTCCGCTTCCCGCTCCGGATCGACCTCCATGGCCCAGCAACCCTCGGCCACGCGCCGCGGCCGGTCCCCCAGTTCCGCCTGGAGCACGTCTCCGGTGGAGTGCGCCGGATCCGTGGACACGAGGAGCGTCCGGTGACCCCGCGCCGCCATGTCGAGGGCGGCCACCGCCGCCATGGTCGTCTTCCCCACCCCGCCCTTGCCGCCGAAGAAGAGGACGGGCCGGTCGGGAAACGGCAGCGGGGTTCGCCGCGAGCCGCCGTTGCTCAGCAACAGCGGAAGCCGCCCTCGGGCGGGTGCTCCATCCCCACCCGGACGTGCCACTCGTGAAACTCCTCGATGAGGGACGGATAGAGTTCGAGCATGTAGAACTGGACCGGGTTCGGGACGCCGAGGAGGTCCGAGAACCCCATCAGCATGAACGCGTCGTGCTGCCGCAGGTACTCGCGGTGGATCGTCGCGCGGTACGGGGCGATGTACAGCCCCTCGTAGATGTCGCGCGCCTCCCGGAGCCAGCGGCGCCATCGAGGCGCCGGCGTCGTCACAACCATGCGAGCGGCTCCCGGTTCGGCACGAGTCCGCGGAGGAAGTCGTCGACCGGCAGACACCAGATTCCGCCCACTTTAAGGCGTTCCCGACCCCGGTAGAGGACCGCCGCCTCCACCTCCGCGTAGTCCTGTCGGAAGGCCCTCAGAGCCCGGAGATCCGCCGAGTCGACCCGGCCCGTGTTCTTCACTTCGAACGCATGCAATCCACTGTCTCCGTAGAGGACGAAATCGACTTCGGACCCACCCCGCGTCCGCCAATAGTAGACGCGGACGTCGAATCCGGAATAGGCCGCCCACGCGCGCAGATGTTGGGCGACGAGACCCTCCAGCGCCTGTCCGTCGATCTCCTCGGGCCGGTCGAGAGGTCCCCGGGGTCGAAGCGACCGGAAGACGCCCGCATCGAACAGGTAGAATTTCTCCCGCACCACCGTCGCGCGCTTGGCGCGCTTCCGAAACACGGGAAGCCGGAACGAGAGGAGCAGGTCTTCGAGGATGTCGATGTAGGAAGAGACGACCCGGCGCGGGACCTCGCATTCGCGGCTGACGGCCGCGGCATTGAGTTGCGACGCGTGCGAGAAGCTGACGGCTTCCAGAAACCGGGCGAACTGCCCGACGTTCCGCGTGAGACCCTCGGCCCTGACTTCCTGCTCGAGATACAGGCTCGCGTACGCGTCCAGGACTCCCTCGGGGTCGCCCGCATCGAGAACGAGGGGCAGGAGCCCGAGGGTCAGCGCACGTTCCAGGTTGAAATTGGGTAATTCGGACGCCATGAAGGGATGCAGCGTCCGGTGCAGGGCGCGGCCGCCCAGCAGGTCGACGCCTCCTCTGCGGAGCTTTCGGGCGCTGGATCCGGTGAGCGCGAAGCGCGGAGGCGACGGTTCCTCCAGGACAGCATGAACCACGGTCAGCAGTTCCGGGGTTCGCTGGATTTCGTCGATGACGACGTTCGCGCTACGGGGCGAGCCCGCGAGAATTTCCCGAAGACGCTCGGGACGAGCGCTCAACCTGCGGTGTAGAGAGGGTTCGAGGAGATCCAGGTACAGCGCGTCCGGCAATTGTTCCCGCAACCAGGTGGATTTCCCGGTGCCACGCGGACCGAACAGGAAGAAACTCTGCTCCGGGATCTCAAAAAACCGACGTATCAGTGCCATTTTGCGTCGCAAATCGGAATTAGCGATGCCGGAATGGAACCTGTCCGATTCATCCCGTCAAGCCATCAGGACGTCTGAGGTCCCACAATGCCGCTCGGCACCATCGCTTACGTCACGGTCCGAGCGCACCGATCGGAATCACAGCGACGCCGTCCTTGCGGGTGTACCCGTACCCGTTCCCGACGATGACGCCGAGCGCTGCCGGTTCCCCGCAGCGTTCCGTGTCGACCCTGTCCGCGAACTTGAGCAGGTTGCGCGCGGCGTCGTCGATCCGACCCGTCCCCAGCTTGATCTCGAACGCGGCCCACCGATCCGGCCCGGCATCCACGATCGCATCGACTTCAAGATTCGTTTCGTCGCGGTAGTGGAACACCTCCGCATCCATGGCCTGGGCGTACACGCGGAGATCCCGTACGACCATGGACTCGAACAGAAAACCGAACCACTCGAAGTCCCGAAGAAGGTGCCCGGGGGTTGCCCGCAGCGCGGCGACCGCGAGGGAGGGATCCACGAAATGCCGCTTGGGTCCACGTCGCAGGCGCGACCGCGACCTCAGCCTGGGTGACCACGGCGGCTGATCCTCCACGACCATGACGCGCTCAAGATTGGTAAGGTAGTCACGCGCAGTGCGATTCGTCATCGCCCCATCCGGGCCGGCGACATCGCGCCTGATGGTGGCGAGCGATGCGCACGTAGCGACGTTCCGAGCCAGTGAACGGAGGAAACGGCGAATCCGGTCCGGATCCCGCCGGACGCCGTCCACTCGTCGCAGGTCGCTCCGGCAGATGTTCTCCAGGTAGTCCCGGCAGGCGCTCAGCGCCTTCTCCTCCGGAGAGCGGTGGTGTTCCGGCCACCCGCCGGCGCACACCAGTCCGGCAAGCTGATCGGCGGACAACTCCACTTTCGGGCTGCGGACGGTGCCGCCGTGGACGACGTCCCGGAGCGAGACGCCGCCGGTCGAACGGCCAAGTTCGAACAGAGACATGGGACGAAGGCGAAGTCGGCTTATGCGCCCGGCCCCCGTGTGCCGGGTTACGTCATCGGGCGGAACCGCCGACCCCGTGAGAATGAAGTGACCCCGGCCGACGCGTTCATCGATTGCACGGCGAACGTGGTTCCAGATCAGGGGCTCCACCTGCCACTCGTCGATCAAGCGAGGGGTTTCTCCCTCCAGGATGAGTCGCGGGTCGACGGCGATCATGTCCCGTGCCTGTTGATCGACATCGAGGAACACGCTGCTGACGGCCACTTGTCGCGCCAACTCTGTCTTGCCGCAAGCTCGTGGGCCCTCGACCAGAACGGCGCCGGACCAGGAGAGGCGCTCCGTCAGTTCTCGATCTGCGACTCGATGAACGTAGGTGTTGATATCGATCCCATCGGTTCGAAGCGGCGTGCGACAGGCTTTGAGAAGGTCGCGACGATCGAACCATAGGCGTGGAGCAGCGCGTTTGCAATCTCTATGGCTTCGTTTACGGCGCGTTCACGGCCTCGTTTGCGACGATCTCAGGGGTCCGTTTGCAAGGTCACCAGGGCTTCGTTTGCGGCTCACCCAGAGCCTCGTTTGCGGAATCCTCGCGGCCTTGAATTGCAGATGCCCCCCTGAGAGCGTTGCAAATCCCATGTTTGCGGCCCCACGGCCGAGTTCAGCCTCCGGTACGGCCGGCCAATCGGCGCTGCTCCCAGGCGCGGACGCGGGGGATGGCCGCGTCGAAGATGCGCTCGTAGTTCAGCCGTTCGACCTGGGCCCGTACTTCGGGGTCGAGCCGTTCCCACAGCGGGTCGTAGACCGTGTAGTTGGCGACGTAGCTCTCCCAGTCGGCGGGGGCCACGGCGTCCGTGCCGAACAGGAAGCGCGTCGGGTGCCGTTCGATGAGCGTGGCCCACGCTTCGGTGCTCGCGTCGTCGTCCACGACGTACTTGGCCACCTCATCCCACGAGATGTCGAGCGCCACGTGGTCATGGCGCGGGTCCGACAGCATGCGGTCGAGCCAGGCGACGTGTCCTTCCCCCGGGGCCACAAAGCGTCCCAGGCCGGTGTGGGCCCAGATGATCGTCGTCTCCGCGTGGCGGGCGAACAGGTCCAGCAGTTCGTCCGCGTGATGCGGTGGATCGCTTGCGCGGACATGGTCGATGTCGTTGTGGAAGATGACGACGAGGCCGATCTCTCCCGCCGTGTTCAGGATCCGGTCCAGTGCCGGGTTGCGGAGGCTGGCCGCGTGCCCGGAGACCTTGGATGACACGAACTCCTTGTGGATGCTGAACTCGCCGATGCCGGCGAACACGCCGGGGAAGGTGAGCAGAACGCGCTCGATGTGGTCGGAGGCGTACATGTCCGCCGGGTTGAAACCCGTGATCATGGGGTCGACGCGGCGGCGATCCTCCTCGGGCAGCGACAGGTATTCCCGCGCGATCACGGCGTCCACGAACGAGTAGTAGTACAGATCCGCGTTCGTGCCCAGGTAGTAGTCCGGCGCGTGGTCGCCCGACAGGAAGTAGTCCCACTTCTGCTGCAGCGGGATCCCGAACATGGCCACGCGCCCCACGCGCCCGGCGGTCATGTCCAGGTACTCCCGCGCCGTCGGGCCGCGCTGGATGTAGTTCAGGAGGTGGAAGTGGGCATCGTTGAAGCGCACCGTTCCGGATGGCGTCGCGGTCACGGCAACGGACGGGGTCGGCGATGCAGTGGTCGGCGCAGTGGTCCGTGCGGCGGGCGGCGCGGCGGGCGGCGCGGCCGGAACCGACGGGGTCGCCACCGGACCGCGCCCCGTCGCGCAGGCGGCGAGGCACGCCATCGCGAGTACACCCGCCGCACGGCTGCGTACGCGCGGGCTCACCACGCGACCGCGGCGCTGTTGTTGCGGTTGTGGGACGCCGCGCGCAGCTGGCCCGTCTCCGGATCGCGCGAGATCGCGACCCACAACCCCTCGCCGCCGAAGCGGGCCTCCATCGGGTAGATCTCCTCGTACGCGTATCCCGTCCCGTCGAGGACGTGCGCCGGGAACTTGCCGCCCGGCACGCGGAACGTGAGGGCGCCGGTCGCCGGGTCGGTATTCGGCATGAAGAAGTCGGGCGCGTCGATCGCTTCGTCCACCGTCATTCCGAACCGCATCACGTTCAGCAGACCCTGGAAGGTCCGGTGGTGCAGGCCCGAGCCCATCGAGGCGAAGCCGAGCACGGGACGGCCGGCGCGGAACAGGATTCCGGTCTGCGTGGGCGCGGGGAGCCGCGATCCCGGCTCGAGGCGGGCGATCTGCGCCTGCTGGAAGGACGCCGGGTCGCCGATCGTGATCCCGTCCACGACGATCGCGGTCTTGCCCCACAGGACCGCGTTGATGCTGTGGGTGATCGCCGCGATGTTGCCGTCCGCGTCGATCGCGACCACGTCATCGGAGTGGCCGGGGCCTCGCGGCGCCCAGTTGCCGAAGGGCAGCCCGGC
>LXNJ01002022.1_pt1 | contig 11436 bp, 8 predicted proteins | sample 809081 | NCBI WGS metagenome assembly LXNJ01 (sample SAMN04870510, study PRJNA318959) | sponge metagenome | biome: sponge; feature: marine sponge reef; material: water | host: Petrosia ficiformis | place: Greece: Milos, Mediterranean Sea | collected 2013-05-29 | depth 5-7 m
TTTTCTTCTCGCGGTCCAGTACGAACTCCAGTCCGATTACAAGGCCCTGCCCTCGCACGTCGCCCAACACCTGGTAATTCTCTTTCAGCGCCCGAAACCGCGCCATCATATAGTCGCCCACGCGTCGCGCGTTTTCCGGCAGGCTCTCGTCTTTCATTACGTCCAGCACGGCGTGGGTGGCGGCGCTGGCCAGCGGATTCCCGCCGCACGTGCTGGACATCTCGCCGGTTCCCATACACTCGAAAATCCGACTCTCGCCCGCAAGCGCGGAAGCCGGCATCCCGCTGCCGATACCCTTGCCCAGACAGACCATATTCGGCTGCAGGTCTTCCCATTCCAGCGCGAACAGCTTTCCGGTTCGCCCGAACGACGACTGCACCTCGTCCAGTATGAAGACCATCCCCCGCTCCCGCGCCCACGCTTCAAGCCCCTTCAGCCAGCCGGCGGGCGGAAAAATGAAACCCGCGCCTCCCTGGTACGGTTCGGTGATCACGGCGCCCACGTCGCCCGTGGACGTGGAGTCGATGATCCTGTCCAGGTTGTCGAGGCAGCGGTGCGCGCATTCTTCTTCGTTTTCGCTCTTGTAAAAATCCCGATAGAAATAGGGAAACGGCGCCAGTATGCCACCCGGCAACTGCGGTCCGAACCTGCGCTTCGTGTTCATATTCCCGGCCACGCTCATCGGCCCGTAAGTGCGTCCGTGAAATCCACCGTAAAACGACAGCACTTCGTGCTTGCCCGTGAACCGTTTTGCAATTCGAATCGCCGCCTCCGTGGCTTCGGCTCCCGTTGTCAGCAGGAACGTCTGATCGATATTGTCAGGAAGCAGATCGGTCAGGCGTTTTGACAGCGTCACCCGCTCCGGCGTGGGGAACGAATAACAGTTCATAAGCCGCCCGGCCTGTTCCCGGATACGCGCCACGTGGCGCGGGTGCGAGTGACCGAGATTGGTCACCAGTACACCGGATGTAAAATCCAGAAACCGGTTGCCGTCCACGTCCCACACCCAGACGCCCTCACCGCGGTCCCACACCACCGGCACCTGATCGGCCATACAGGGCGGCTCGTATTCCCTGGAAACCTTGAGCAATTCGGCGGAACGGGGTCCCGGAATCTCTCGCTTCTCCAACGTTATCGCGTTTGCCACCTGCGCCATTGCAGATCTCCCGGCGGATAGATGTTCGCGTCCGCCTATACCAGTTCCCTGTTGATCAGGAACCGTGGCGGCCGCCCTTCGATGAACCGCACAAAGTCCTCCATTACCTTTTCGCGCATGCTCCAGTTCGCCTCTTCCGAATACCACGCCAGGTGAGGCGCCAGGAGCGCATTCTCCAGATTGAACAGGTCCATTTCCGGATCGGGCGGCTCCTGCTCGTACACGTCCACCGCCGCGCCGGCGATCCAGCCCGCCTTCAGTGCCCGGGCAAGGGCATCCGCGTCCACCAGACCGCCGCGGGCCGTATTCACCAGATAGGCGTGGGACTTCATCGCCCTGAGTTCTCTTTCGCCGATGAGATGGTAGGATTCCTCGTCGAGCGACGCGTGAACCGTGATCATATCGGCTTCATTCAGTACCGTTTCAAGGTCCACCACCTGCACACCCAGTTCATTCTGGCGCTCTTCGGACAGGTACGGATCGCAGACCAGGATATTCACCTCAAACCCGGCCAGTTTCCGGAGCGTCAGGCTACCGATACGTCCGCATCCGATAATGCCCACGGTCTTGCCCTTGACGGAGTAGACCGGATAGACCTCTGTGAAATCCCAGATCCCGTTCCGGCTCGACGCCTCCAGAATCTTCCGACCCACGTTCAGCTTCCGCCATCCGGACAACATCAGCGTAATGGCGTGTTCGGCCACCTCGTCCGAACAATAGTCCGGCTCGTAGGCGACGCGGATTCCCTTCTTCGTCGCGGCACTCACGTCCACGTTGTCGTATCCGACGCCGTGCCTCAGGATCAGCTTGCACCTTTCCAGCTGATCGATCACGTCCGCGGTCATCTTCACCATATTCACCAGAATCATATCCGCGTGGACGATCTTTTCGACCAGTTCGGACTCCGGCCTGAACTTGAGCTGATGGTATTCGAAGGTGACGTGCCCGTATTTGCCGAGTTCTTCTTCTTCCCATTTCAGATCGGGCTCAATATAATCCGTGACCACAATCTTGATCGGCTCCATAGAATGCTCCTGAGAATAGAGATGCGGGTCTACCCGCCAAAAGGCAGCGCCACGGGATTGCCCGACCTGGCGGACTCGTAAATCGCGAGGATGATTTCGATTGCCCGCTTCGACTCCGGCCCGTCGATTGTTGGTTCACCGCCTTCATTCAGAATATGAACCATCTCCGCGATCTGCGCCTTGTGTCCTTCCGTTCCGAAGGTTCTTGAATCCGATGCCGCCCTGGCCACGTCCGTCGCGTCCGCTGCCGTTTCCTCCGCGCTCTCACCTTCGATGTCCCATTTCGTTATCTGGTCCGCTTCCACAACAACCGTACCCCGGTCTCCGGAAAACTCCATCCGTGCCGGCAGCCCGGGATACGCCGCCGAAGACGCTTCAATCACACCCAACGCTCCGTTCTCGTATTCCAGTGTGGCAACCACCGTATCTTCCACCTCGATATCGTGGATCAACGTGCCCATTCTGGCGTAGACGCGTTTTACGGGTCCCATAATCCACTGGAGAAGGTCCACCGTGTGGCTGCCCTGCGTCATCAGCGCCCCGCCGCCCTCCATCGCCCAGTTGCCCCTCCAGTCGTCCGCATCGTAGTACGCCTGGGGCCGGAACCATTTGATATAGGCGTCTGCCAGCACCATTTTACCAAGAGCGCCGGCCTGGACAGCGTCACGCACCCGGTTGACAGCCTGTCCATACCGCAACTGGAACACGCCCATCAGTTTCACGCCCCCGCTTGCGGCGGCTCGAATGATCCGATCCATGTTCTCTATGGATACATCCAGAGGCTTTTCCACAATCAGGTGTTTTCCAGCATCCGCAGCATCCGTGACAATTGGAATGCGGACGCCGCTGGGCGTGCAGATACAAACCACATCCACTTCCGGTCGGCAAAGAACGGCTTCGTGATCGGTAAACCAGGGCACGCCGTGCCCCTCGCCAGTGGTCCTGGCGCGGGTTTGGCTTCGGCTGTATACGGCGACCAGTTCCGCCCCGTCCGTTTCCTGCACGGCGCCGATGTGATAATCCGCCACCACGCCGCATCCTATCATTGCAAAACCGATGGTCCGTTGGCCCATAGACGAATCCTCCCGGACTTGAGGTTCAACTGTTGCACGTTCCCGCGGTACCCGTGCCGGCTTTGCGGCGAGTCCCCGCCGCCGATTCCTCCAGGCTTGCCCGAAATCCGCGGGCGGTGTATCTTTTCCGGACGATCAGCAACCCGTCACACCGGAGCGATTCATTAGGGATATGACATCGTGAATCTGAGTTGCGAGGCACGTTGTCACCTGCGGAGGTTATGACCAGATGGAATACGTACATCCTGAACTCCTGGCCGGCAAGGTTGCCTGGGTCACGGCTTCCGCGCGGGGCCTCGGCAGGGCAATTGCGGAACGCCTTGCCCGCTGCGGCGCTTCAATCGCTGTTCACGCAAGATCCGACCGGACTGCGGCCGAATTCAACGAAGCCCCCTCCACGACCCACGCGGCGAGGGAAATCGCCAAAGCGGGCAATACCGTGATCACCGTATTTGCGGACGTTGCAGATCCTCTACAGGTCAAAGCGGCGGTTGAACACATCGAAACCGAACTCGGCGCGATTGACATTCTCGTCAACAACGCCGGGGGCGACATTGCCGCGGCGGGCGGCAAACCGAACCCCAACGATACAGTCGGTATCCCACTGGAAGACGTCGAAGCCGTGTTCAAGAGGAACTTCGACACAACCCTGCACTGCTGCCGCGCCGTCGTTCCCGGCATGATTCAACGCGGGCGAGGCAGAATCGTAAACATCGGCTCGGTTGACAGCTTTACAGGTGAACCCGGAGGAGGCCCCGTTTACGCCACGGCCAAGGCGGCACAGACCCACTATACCCGCTGCCTGGCCGCTCAACTCCGTCAACACAACATCACCGTGAACATGGTTGCGCCGGGCGACTCCCCAAGCGGCCGGTTTCTTGCCACGGGCCAGGCCGACCCGGAATTTATGGAAGCGATGAGCCGGCCCACGCTGATCCGCTACGCGTATCCCGATGAGATCGCGCGGGCCGTGCAGTTCTTCGTTTCGCCCCTTGCAAGCTTTGTGAGCGGCCAGATCCTGCGAGTTGACGGTGGAGCGCAGCTTTCTCCCGCGTAGACCGGCACCGGTCGGTAAACAGCGCGTCACCTGTCAGCCCCAATTCGAAAGAACAGCAACCCGGCAACGAGACGAAAACCCCTCAAATTGGGCGTACCGGTCGTCAAAAACCGGACGTTTCTTCAGTTCACGTCCAGTGACCTGGTGTATCCTGGTAATCAGAAGTTAAATCACCTTTCTCTACCTGCAAATATTCGGTATTACTTCGCCGAAGAATTACGAATCAAGGCTGGAGCCTGTCCAGTTCCGCCCGGTATTCCTCCGGTGTATCGATATCCCTCAAGACGCCGTCGTCCTCCACCTCCACCTCGAGCGTGTCGTCCGGATGCCCCCGCATCACGGGTTTAAGCCCGTCTTCTCCGGTTAGAGACCGGATCTCCGAAAGATATCGACCCAGATCCACGAGGGCCGGGTGTCCGCGTTTGCCGCGGCAAACCGGAACGACGATTCCCCTGTCGCCTTTCCGATACGCAGCTGCCACCTTCCTGACCACGCGCGCACGGACGTTCGGCTGATCCCCAAGGGCGATCAGCGCGGCATCGGCCGACTTCCCCAGGACGGAAAGCCCGCAGAGGATACTCGAAAACATGCCCTTGCGATAATCGGGATTCAGGTGAAATAACACCGGGCGCTCCGCCAGACTTTCCCGCACGGCATCCGCCCGGTGGCCGAGCACGACCAGGATACCATCCAGATTGGCATCCAGCAGCGTATCGACCACCGTTTGAAGTACCGTCTTTCCGCCAAAGGGCAACAGCTGTTTGGGAGACCCCATGCGCGTCGACATCCCGGCAGCCGGAACAAGCGCGCAGATGCGTTTTTTCATTTGAATGTCAAGTATAATAAAAAAAAGCTGGTGAGACCACAACTTCTGACCTGCGGCCTCAAATGCAGGCGCAGGCGGTTGCTCCACGTTTAAAAACAAACACTTAATCGTCAACAGTCAAGCTGATTCAATGGCAGGGGACAAGACGAACGCACCGGCCGCGGCCCTGCGGGGGCAGGTCCGCGAGAACGATACTTCATTATTCATAAAGAACGTAAAAACAATTAATTAAACGCATCCATTTACGCTTTGACTTGACTTTTTTCCATTAAATAGTACATTACATTTCTTTAAAATATCAATCAGGTCGAATACCGCGCCGTGTCAGCCTTTGGAGAAGCCGTTTCAGGTGCTTTGTGAAACGTGTAAAACGCGTCCTGCCGCGCGGGTCTCCACCCGGGTATTGAATGGCGAGAAACAGGTCACTTATCGTTGCGAAGTCTGCGAAGCGTTGCCTGAAGCCGGGTCGAAGCCCTGCCTCGAGCGTCCCTGCGAGCGCTGTGGAGAGAAAGAGGGCCGGATCAAGCTCACCCGCCTCGCGGAACGTTATCGGACCGTAACGTACCTGTGTGAAACCTGTGCGGCGCGGACTTAGCAGCCCTGGCGAATGTACACCCATTTTCGATGGTGGGTCGTCCGTCCGGAAATCCGGCCAGTTCTCTTGCACGGACAACCATCAGCCGCCGCTCGTTTCAGCAACCGGACAGCCGCATGATGGATACCAGCACATTCCTGAATCCGACGGCGCCATATCGGATCCTGCCTTCCTGGGCGTGGAACAGTACAATCGAGGAGGGTGAGATCGTTCGCCAGATCCGGGAGATGAGCGACAAGGGCCTTGGTGGCTTCTGTCTCTCCGCGGGGCCGGGGCTTCGAATTCCGTACCTTTCCAAAGTCTGGTTCGATCGGGTCCGGACCGCGGTCGAAACCGCCAGGGAGTGCGGACTTCAGGTCTGGCTGCACGACGAATTCCCCCACCCGCACGGCATCAGCGGCGGCCGGGTATCGCTGGGCCATCCCCAGTATCGGGGTCAACATCTTACCTTCGATGAAATTACGGTTCAGGGCGGCCAGCAGGTCGACATGGAACTGCCGTGGGGCACCGTATTGCGCGCCCTCGCCGTGCCGCTCAAAAGGGACCGGTGTCTGTGGGAGAGTGTTGAGGACATCGGGGATTATATCGGCGCGAACCAGCTTCATGAGATTTACCGGGAACACGCTGAGGACGGGGGGTACCACAACAAGAGATTTCTTGCCCGCCATCTCACGCATCGCCTTTTCTGGAAGGCGCCGCCGGGACGCTGGAGAGTGCTTGTCTTCATCCAGAGGGAAAGCGATGCGGAAGAACCCCATGGAATCCACTTCGACCCGTTCAACGCCGAAGCCGTCGCCTGTTATCTCGAAACCACCCACGGAAGGTACGCCAGCGGGTTGGCAGGCAGTTTCGGCGGCGCGATCCAGGGCATTCTGACCACCGAGGCACTTTCCATTCCTGGCAGGTGGCCATGGTCTCCCACTTTGCCCCGGGTATTTCAGGAGCGCAACCAGTATGACCTCCTCAACTGCCTCCCCGCGCTGATGACCTATTTCGGTCCGAATACGGCCCGGATCCGGTACGATTACTTCCAGACGCTGAGCGAGATGCTCAGAGACAATTTCCATAAGGCATTCGAGACGTGGTGCGCGAAACACAACGTGCTGCACGCGTCTGACGTGACGGTTTTCAGGAACGCGCACAGGCGGAACGTCCACATTCCCGGTACGTGCGGAGGCGGTGAAAAGGTGGGCGGGTTCAGAGATCGGGACGCGCATGCCGCCGCTTACCGCCGCAACCCCAGGTTCTCCGTATCCGTCCACAACGGCGGCCGCGCTTTCAACACGTGTTTTCAGAATACCGGGTGGTCGCTGACCCTCCAGGATATGAAGTGGACGATCGACCGGATGGGCGCCCTTGGCGCCAACCTCTTCCATGCGCAGGGATTGTCCTACACCCTCGACGGGCTGCGCAAGCACCACAATCCACCGTCCATTTTCCACCAGAACCCCTACTGGAAACACTTCCGGCTTCTGGCGGACTACGCAGGCCGTCTTTCATACGCCCTCAGCCAGGGTCGCCGACGCGCCAATCTGGCCCTGCTGGATCCGGTGACGAGCCTTTGGGCCCACCTCGGCAGCCCGGGTCGCGGATGGCAATATATCGGCTACGATGAGGATGAGGCCAAGCTTACCGAGCGGCTCGCGACGGATTGGGCGTATCTCATCGAGTCCCTTTGCCAGATGCAGCGCGATTTCGACTCCCTGGATCCGGAAACCCTGGCCACTGCGCGCGTCGACGGAACCCGGCTGCAGACCGAGAGCGCCGACTACGATGTGCTCATCCTGCCGCCAATAACAAACCTGGAGCGAGAGGCGTTTGAACGTATCCGGCAGTTTATCAACGCCGGCGGCAAAGTGATCTGTCTCGGCCTGCTTCCGATCGAAGACATCCAGGAAGGACCCTCGGTAGCGGAGGCATTCTCCCGCCTGACCGACATGGAACCCGGCAGAATGCGGCGTGACTATATCGGCCACGAACTGGGCGTACATCTCATACAGAGAGGGGACCTCTACTTCATCCGTACGGGGGGTTCAGTTGAAAAAAACCGCGGTGCGCGTATGCTGGCCGATCTGCTCCACCGGATTCTTCCTCCCGATGTGATCGTGGAGACAGACAAGAAGAACGGTTCGGCGATCATGGCGCAAAGAAGAGAAACGACAAACGAAGATCTGTTTTTCTTTTTCAATACCGATCGTAACGCCTTCACGTCCCGGATCACCGTACAGGTACCGTCTCATCGGCGAAAAGTAGAACGGTGGGACCTCGAAACCGGACGGCGGTCCCCGCTGATGGCGGAGCGGGACGCCGATCGGATAAGGTTCAACCTCAACTTCGATCGCCTGCAATCCCACCTTATTGTTGTATCGAAAGACAAACCCCAGCAACCGGCGGAGTCGGCAGCGGCAGCCGTTTTGCGTCCCGACGCGAACGGTGCGTGGAAAGTCGATGCCGAAGAGGACAACTGTCTTCGAATGGACAGGTTCCAGATGCAACTCGATCCTCAGAACAAGGGGATCGAGCAGGGCTGGCACAAGCCGGGCTACAGGGACAACCGCTGGGCGTCCGTAACTCCCAAACCGGTGGTTGACCAGATTGGTGATCTACCGACCCTTTCCGGTCTGCCCTTTACGTTCAATAACGGCGGCCCGGGCAAGGTTGCGGGTCCGGACATCAAATTCCCTCTGGTCTGCTGGTTCAGAACGGCTTTCTCAGCCGACGTCGTGCCGTCAAAGCTCTCCCTGGTGATGGACCGCAGCGCCATTCTGGGGGATTACGAGATCTACCTGAACGGTGAACGCCTGCCCGGAAAGGCTTTCCGTCCCACGTTTCGTTACGACCACAACAACGTTACCTGCGCGGTGGTGCGCCGCGTGAACACCGGGAGGAACGTCCTCGCGATCCGCGTGGAGCTGGACGACCTCAATCAGGGCCTGGTCGATGCCTTCTATCTCTTCGGAAAATTCGGTGTCAGGCGCTGGCTCAGCCACTATCTGCGAATGGTGGCTCCGGTGGACCGTGGTTTCCCGGGTGAACTCGACGAACAGAAAATGCCCTACTATGCGGGCACGACTGTTTATACAAAGGATATGACGTTAGAGGAGCTTCCCGAGTCCGAGCAGTTCGTCTTCTCGCTCGAGGAGGAACTCAAGGACGTTTCCGATATTGTCGAGGTGGCCATCAATGGCCGCTCCCTGGGAACGAGAGCCTGGGCGCCGTACAAGTGGACGGCCAGGACCGAGTGGCTCAAACCCGGCAAGAACCGGGTTGTCGTCCGGATGACAAACACGCTTTCCCGGTTGCTCACCGGGTGCGAATTTGATACCCGCACCCACTCCCTGAAGCCCGTCAGGTTGTAGGCGACTCACCGCGGGCGGCGCGGATCGTCACGGTAAGCCGAGGAACAGCATGCGCAATCGGTCCCCGTTGCCGGGGTCGGATACACCGGATTGCATTAAAAGATAAAGCGGCCTCACGTCGAGGTCGCTTTTGTGTTGAGACCAGGTCGCAAATGAAGGTAGATGTCTTTTGAAACGGAGACGAATATGAAAAAAGGATGGCTTGCGGCGGGCGTGGCAGCCGGGCTTCAGGGATTTCTCCTGCTGGCGGCGGGGCTCATCTTCGCCGCCCTGTTCCTGATCAAGATCCTCTGGGCGTGGACCATTCCCGATCTTTTTCCCGGGGCGGTGGAACAGGGACTCATCGCGGGTGAAATCTCGTGGTTTGCATCGCTGAAGCTGGCCCTGTTCCTCGGAATCCTGTCAGCGATCATCGGGAACAAGAGCGTGTCCACGTCGTATTCGCATTAGATGGGAGCGTTGAATTGAAGTTTGACGACAGGTCGTACTATAGGGCGTACGATCACAACTATCGTGTCGCCTATGAGGAAGGATTCACGTACCTTGGCGAAGGCGCATCTCAGAAGGGCGATCTCAAGCCTCTTGAGGGAATGCTTCGCAGATTCCCGCACTCGCCGGCTGAAACGGGGATACTGGATCTGGGATGCGGAGACGGCACGGTCGGGATCTTCCTGGCCGGGATGGGATATCGGTACCTGGGTATCGACGTCTCGGAGGCTGCAATCGAACGTGCGAGGCAGCGGTCTGCCGACGCCGGTGCAAATGCGGGATTCCGGGTCGCGGATGCATTGGATCCGGACACGTTGCCAACCAGCGGATTCGATATTGTCGTCGACTGCTATTGTCTTCATATGCTGGTTGTCGACGCTCACAGGAAGCGTTATCTCAGAAACGTTAGGGGGATCATGCGGGACGGAGGATATTTCATCCTGTTCGGCTCGCACAACCCGAAGGCCAATGAAGGGCCAGTGGATTCGTTCGCTGAATTCTGCAGGAAGACGGGCGCCAACACATGCGGCGTCCCTCTTCTGAAGCGCCAGGAGAACCGGTGGCGGAACGTGCCGGGCAAGAGCGTGTTCCTGATGGGTCGCTCGCGCAGCCTGAAAGGCTATCGACAGGAACTGACCGCGGCGGGTTTCAGGATCCTGTACCGTTCAACCTATCGCCGTGATCGGCGGGACGCTGGCTTCCTGCTGCAGAAGGATGTGACCTGGGGATAGATGGTGCTGACCGCCAACACAAAGGGCGTTGCGTCCCCCCCACCGCATCAGCCGTCGCCGTGCCCTTGGACAACCCTTCGACAGGCTTGCTTCGACAAGCTCAGCACAAGCAGGGCAAGCTCAGGGATCGGCTCGGCTTCTGCCTGCCTGCCGCGCTCCGCTTGGCGCAGGCAGGCGACTCCCCCTCAAGGGGGGAGTGATTAAACCGTTGATAGGGCGCCCGCATTCACTTGCTCCTAATTGGTTGCCGCTGACAAAGCGAAGCCGCGATAGGTTTAGCATGCCAGATTGCGATTACAGCCAGACATGGTACCATGGTTCTCAGCAAGCGTTGACGGAACTCCGCGTTGGCAGTTCGGTCACGCAGTTCCGCCACCTTGCGAAGGCGTTTTCTCACCGGCCCTCGCTTGTCTCTATTTCTGATCGAGGCGAGTCTATTTCCGATGCGTGCCGGGTGAAACACGATGGCGTCACGCCGGGTTATCTTTATACCGTTTCCGAGGGGATCGGTCCTGAAGAAGTCTATCCGCATCCCCACCCGGTGAACGTGGATGGATGGGAGTGGCTCACCAGACGTGAATTGCAACTGAAATTCATCGAAAAGACGATCGTATCGGACCGTGAGCGTCTCACAGATGAAGACATTGCGGAGATCAGGCGGAAACAGAGGGAACGTGGCGAGGAGACGTTTTCGGAGCAGTCCGACTGAATGATCCGGTCGCCGCGGTCCCCGATAAACGGCCCTTCAGCGGTCATTTGCGGATTCTACCCCATCAATAAAGGAGGCGCCATGCCATCTCTCCCACACGGAGATAAGGAAGATACGCGAAGCGCATGCCAGCCCTAACAGCCCGTTGAAAAAGTCCATCCGGACTACGTCCGGCCCTTGTGGCCGAACACCTGCGTTGCGCTCCCTTGCCGAATCGCTCGACTCGGTCGCGCGCCTTGTCTTCGACCACAATGGCAGTGTTCTGTCGCGGAAATAGATTGCCGAAATTCGACTGCCGAGTCGCCCGGCTGGCAAGGCGCCTGAGCGAGGCGACCTGCCCAGGGTCACCGAGCGAAGGCAACGCCGCCAGACGGGATGAATCGGCGGATGAATGGTGACATATTTCCGGGACGGGA
>LXNJ01002023.1_pt1 | contig 11434 bp, 12 predicted proteins | sample 809081 | NCBI WGS metagenome assembly LXNJ01 (sample SAMN04870510, study PRJNA318959) | sponge metagenome | biome: sponge; feature: marine sponge reef; material: water | host: Petrosia ficiformis | place: Greece: Milos, Mediterranean Sea | collected 2013-05-29 | depth 5-7 m
ATCCCCCGGCGCGAAGCCCTCGGCGAGCAGCGCGTTGCCGAGGCGGTCCGTCGCCGCGTCGTATTCGCGGAAGCTCAGCGTGCGTGCGCCCTCGGTCAGCGTCGGTGCGTCGCCAAACATGGCGCCTGCGCGCCTGATGTATTCGCCGATCTGCATGGGGCGCTATCGCTGAGGCGTAAGGGGAAGGGGGCGCGCCGCTAGTCGGGCGGAAGCGCCGCGAGCTCCGCCGGGCCGAGCGAGGCCCCACGCCCCTGAAGCTTGCGCGCCTTCTCCTGCTCCAGCCGGTACATCTCGTCGGCGAGCGGGCTCGTGTGGTTGTACTTGAGCCAGGTCTCGTCGAGGTGGCGGAACCTGTGGGAGGGCGGCGTGAAGGCGCGAACCCGCGCGTTGTACGCCTCCAGTGTCAGCACGCCCTCGCTGGTGCGGTAGCGGTCGGCCTTGGCCGGAAGCGTGGTGGCGCCAGGATAGACCGGGCCGCAGGTGGGCACGTAGTCCTCGCCGTCCAGGATCGCGTAGGGAATCGGCGTGTACATGCGCGTCGGGCCGTTGCCGTGCTGCATCATGCTGTAGGACGAGAGGCGGTGGCTCGGCAGCGTCAGCAACCCGACCAGCTCGCCCAGGCAGTCGCGGCTGAATTCGTCGTTGAGCAGCGGGCGGAAACGCTCGGCCCGCTCGTCGATCAGCATCCAGTCCTCGTGGGCGTAGACCCCGGCAACATGGGCGAGGTCCTTGCAGATGCCGAAGTAGGTGAGCGCCCCGGCATCGAGCATCTGGTCGCGGCTCCAGCCGGCGATACGCTTCCAGAGCTTCGCCGTCGCCTCCTTGAAGAGCCCGTCCAGCGTGCGGAAGGTCTCGGTCAGGGTCTCGCGGCTCTCCATCCCCACCGGAACATGCCCGTCGGTGAGCGGGTCGGAGCTGTAGAGGCCGACGCCGACGATGCTCTCCGCGCGGAACTCCGGTTCGGACTCGAAGCTTCCCCAGTCGTCGACCAGGTAGAAGTGGCAGTCCTTCACCAGCATCGGGACGGTGAGGTTGTTGCAGGGAATGTCGGCCGCCACCTCGTCGAGCCAGGGAAAGTCGCCTTCGCCGAGGTCCATGAACTCGCGGACGATCATCTCGTTGCCGCAGGCAAGCTTGTAGGGCCCGGTATTGAGCAGGCTGATGCGGCTCTCGCAGCTCACCAGGAAGCCGTATTGCGCCGCAGACGCCATGAACTGGGTCGCCGCGCTGTGCAGCGGATCGCCAGCGATGCAGCCGTAGGCGTCGGATTCGAAAACCTGGAGTCTGCGCTCGGGCAGAATCTGGCAGCGGTGGCCGAACTCCCTGTTGGTGATGTGGCCGTCGTTGCGGTGCCAGGAGAGCTGCAGGCGCTTCCAGAAATCCATCAGGTAGACGACGTCCTCGGCGGCGTCCTGCGGCCTCAGCAGCCCCATGTTGATCAGCCACTCGCGGCCGAGCAGGTAAAAGCCCGGCATCCCCCAGCCCATGGCGCTCTTGCCCGGCGGGCGGCCGTTGCGGGCGCGGTCGCTGATCTCTTCCGCCGTCATCACGCTCTCCACTTTTCGCAAGAGCGAGGGATAGCGGTAGAAGGCGTTGAGGTACGAGAGCAGCATGTAGGGCGGCACCGGAAAAAGCTTGGATTCCTGCACCGTCCGCGTGACGCAGAGCCAGTAGGTCTCGTCCGTGAAGGTCTGCAGGAGGTTGTTGGTCTCCAGCAACTGGGCGTAGGAAAGGCGGGGCGCGGCGACCATCACGAAGCCTCCTGGACCAGCTTCCAGATGTTGGCGGTCATTTCCTCGCCCTTCTGGTAGGCCTCTGCGGTCTTCGCCGCCGCGGCGGTTTCCATCTCCAGCCGCTGGCCTTCCTTGATCCCGGTGATCTTGGCGTTCATGAAGCAGGGAATGCCGTATTCCCGCGACAAGATGCCGAGGTGGGAGCGCACTGTGCCGCCCATGCAGATGATGCCGGTGAAGCGCTCCAGGATCGGCGCGGTGAGCGTGCCGCCGGAATCGTCGATGATGGCGATGGTCCCCGGCGGGACGCCCTCGCTGAGGTAGCGCATGACCTGGCTGCTGGAGCGGACGTAGCGCGCCGTCCCGACCGTGCTCTCGGCGACGCGCATCACGTTGTCGCCGACGCCGCAGAGGGCCCGGCCTTGTGCATCGGGCGCGGCGGAGGGCGCATCCGGATGCTCCATCGTCCAGTCGGGATCCTCGCCGAAGATGCCTTCCGCAGCCTTGTATGCGTCCGGCCGCTCGTTCACCGAGATGACGGCGGAAAAGTCGAAGCGGTGCCCGGCATCCAGAAGCTTCTTCTCGATTGCCGCGAAATCGGCCGCCGTGATCAGGTCGTAGGACTTGTCGAAGACGAAGCTGTTCCAGTCGACCCCGCTCTCGTCGAGGCGGCGGCGCACGAGATCCTTGATCGCGCTGTGAAACGCCTCGACGGTCGGCGAGTGCGCCTGGTCGCCGTACTTGTCCGAGTCCACGTAGAGCTTGGCCACGCTCTCCCCCAGGGTCGGCTCGCCGGAGCGGAGGCGCCAACATGCGGATCGACCTTTGGGCTGTCAATGTCGGCAAAGCGTGCATTTCGCCCTCGGATCGTTGACGTGTTCGGAAGCGTCCTTGCGCTCGCTTGGCACGGCGAAGAGACTGCCGGCCTCGCCGAGCGCGCCCGAAGGGATTCCCGCCATGGCAGCGGAGAGCGATCTCTCCCACCACCGTATCCTCGTCACCAATGACGACGGCATTCACGCCAGGGGGCTCAAGATTCTCGAAGCGATTGCACGGGAGATGACGGATGACGTCTGGGTCGTCGCACCGGATCACGAGCGGAGCGGCGCCGGCCATTCCATCTCCATGCACATCCCGATCCGCCTGCGCCAGATGGGGGAGAAGCGCTATGCGGTCGACGGCACGCCCACCGACTGCGCGCTGATGGCGATCCACGAGCTGATGCCGGACAACCGGCCGACGGTCCTGCTCTCCGGCATCAACCGCGGCGCCAACCTGGCCGAGGACATGACCTATTCGGGCACCATCGCCGCGGCGATGGAGGGGACCCTGCTCGGCATCCGCTCGATCGCGCTCAGCCAGGTGTTCACCATGGGCGGCGAGGCGCTCTGGGCCACGGCGGAGGCCTTCGCGCCGGACCTGATCCAAACCCTCATGCGCCTGCCAGACTGGCCCGCGGGCACGCTGGTCAACGTCAACTTCCCGGATGCGCCGCCGGAGGCGGTGAGCGGCGTCCGTATCACCACCCAGGGGCAGAGGCCGCCGGGCTCATTCACCATCGACGGGCGGATCGACACGCGCCACGTGCCCTACTTCTGGGTGGAGATCAGTTACAAAGACGGCGGCAAACACCCCGAGACCGATCTCCGTGCAATCCACGAGAACGCGATCTCGATCACGCCGATCCAGCTGGACATGACCAATCACGGTTGGCGCGGTCGCCTGGTGGAGGCGTTCGCGCCCTGAATCCCGCTCTGCCCGCCGGGCGAAGGACCCCAGCCTCGATTGACACCCTTCGGGGCGCTCACCATACTCCCTCGCCGAATTAGAGCGGTTCTGCATGGCGCCCCCGGCGCCGAACTCAGCGGAAAGGGAGAGGGAGATGGCATCAAGATTCGGTGCGATTCGGATGGCGCTGGTGGGAGCGGCGCTGGGCGCGGCCCTGGTGGCCGGCCCGCAACTGGCCAAGGCCGAGGACACCTTCAAGTTCGGCGGCGTCTTCACGCTCTCGGGCCCGGCCTCGTTCCTCGGTCTCTTCGAGGAAGCGGCCGTGAGGCTCGCCGTCGAGCAGTTCATGAAGGGCGACTGCATCGTCGAGGCGGTTCCGCCGCAGCCCTGCGAGGGCGGCGGGCTCAAGATCGGCGACAAGGTCATTCCCATTGAGTGGACGGCCTATGACGACGTCTCCGAGGACAAGAAGTCGATCGACGCCGTCATCCGCCTGGTCGAGCAGGACGAGGTCCGCGCGGTCTGGGGCCCCAGGATGAACTCGGCGCTGCTGTCGGCCGCCTCGATCCTCGATCCGCAGGGGATCATCAGCATCTGCGCGATCTGCTCGAGCCCGGCGATGACGGTCGGCCGCAAGTACGGCCACGACATCACCGACACCGGCGTGATCGAGAAGCACGGCATGGGCGAGTTCATCCACGAATCGCCCGAGAGGCTGGCCGAGCACGGCATCGACCCCAAGCTCTTCGACGGGCGCAAGAAGCTCGGCTTCATCGGCCGCAACGAGCTCTACACCGTGCACGGCTCCATCGGCTGGCAGGAAGCGGTGGAGAAGGGCGGGGGCCGGTACGAGTACCAGCACGACTGGGCCGTGCTCTACCCCTTCGGCACCACGGACTTCGCGCCCCACGTCGCCAAGCTCGCCGAGCAGGACCCCGACATCGTGCTGATGGACGCCTACATCTTCCCCGACATGCTGGCGATCATGAGTGAGATGAAGAAGCAGGGGCTCGACTACGAGACCGGCGAGATCATCCTGCTGGGCAACGACGTGCTGATGCTGCAGATCTTCGTCGACGTGGCCAAGGATCAAGGCATCAACATGTCGTCCGGCTATGTCTGGGGCTGGCAGGAGCACAACCCGGCGCAGGACGAGGCGACGCTCGCCCGCGTCGAGAAGTACGTGCCCATCTACAACGCGAAGTACGGCGAGACCGAGGTGGGTAACTCGAGCCCCTTCGATCGCGGTGCCTACGATGCGGCCATCTGGTTCCTCTACGGCGTGCAGGCCTCGGGCGACCACACCGACAACGACAAGATCGTGGAAGCCTGGCGCAACCTGAAGATCAACGGCCTGCGCGGGCCGACCAACGAGTTCTTCACCCGGCCCGATACCGGCGAGAAGACCGGCCAGCTCTTCGCGACCGAGTACATCATCGGCGTCGCGGACGACAAGGTCTGGTACACCGGCATCAGCTACCGGGACGAGCTCTTCTACGGCCCGTACGTGTACGGCGACAAGCTGCCGAAATAACTCTGCCGCGGGGACGGTTCAGGCCGGAATCCGCAGGTTGAGAAGTCGCTGGGGCGGCGCCTGCCCGCGAGGGTGCGCGCCGCCTCTGTTTTCCCCTCAATCGCCGGGCGCTCGCTCCGCGAGCCTGGCTCCGTGCCTTGCGGCGCGCCGACGCAATCGCGCCGGCAAGGCCGCGATCCCGTGACCGCGTTCGCCCAACAGCTGATCTACGGCGCCTCCTACGGCATGAACCTTGCCGTGGCGGCCGCGGGCCTGGCCCTCATCTTCGGTGTCTACAGGGTCATCAACCTCGCTCACGGGCAGCTCATCATGCTGGGCGGCTTCGTGGCCTATGTGGTCGCGACGCAGCTCGGCACCCATTTCTTCGTCGGCTTCTTCGTCGCCATGATCGTCATGGGGTTGCTCAGCATCGTGCTGGAGAATTCGGTCTTCCGCTTTCTTCAACGGCGGCCCTTGACCGACCAGCTTTTGGCGTCGCTTGGCCTCTACATGGTTCTCGGCACCACAGCGCTCCGCATCTGGGGCGACTTCGAGGCGCGGCCGATCGCCATGCCGGGGGAGGATTGGGCGCTGACCGCAGGCGACATCCGTATCGACGGCGCGCGACTGGTCACCATCGCCATCACCCTGGTCCTCTTCGCACTGCTCTATTTCGTCGTCTACCGCACTCACCTCGGACGCACCATGCGCGCGACCGCCCAGGGCGAGGAGACCGCCGCCCTGATGGGCATCAAGAAGCGCCGCGTGGCGGCGATCGTGTTCTTCCTGGGCGGCGCACTCGGCGGCGCCGCCGGCGCCATGCTCGGCGCGCTCTTCAACGTGCGGCCGGACATGGGCTTCCAGCCGCTGCTGATGGCGCTGGTCATCATCATCTTCGGCGGGATGGGCAGCATCGCAGGCTCCATCGTCGCCGGCCTCATTCTCGGCATTCTGTACAACCTCACGGTCTTCTACGTCGGCTCCAAGCTCGGCGATCTGGTGCCCTTCCTGGTGCTGCTCGCGATTCTGATGATCCGCCCGCAAGGGCTCTTCGGCCTGCCGGATCGCAACGCATGACGATCCTCCAGGCCCAGCGGATATCGCTTCGAGACCGCCGCACGCGGGCCGTGATCGGCTGGCTCATCCTGCTCGCCTTCCTCGGCATCCTCTGGGCGACGGTCGACAACAATTATCACTTGCGCCTGCTGGTGGGCGCCGGCACGGCGATGATCGCGGTCATCCCCTTCGGGCTGCTCATGGGCCACATGGGCTACCTTGCCATGGGGCAAGGCGGCTTCGTCGGCGTCGGCGCCTATGTGGTGGGCGTGCTCACGGTGCAGCAGTTCGAGTTCGACTTCTGGGCCGCGCTGCCCTGCGCCATCATCATCACCGGCGCGCTCGCTTTTCTGCTGAGCTATCCGCTCTTCCGGCTGCGCGGCTACCACTTCGCCATCGGCACGCTCGCCGTGGGCCAGCTGCTCTACATCATGTTCGACAGCTGGGAGTGGTTCACCGGCGGCCCCCACGGCACCGCCGGCATCCCGAGGCCCGCGTTCGGCGACTACGCCTTCGTCACCAATGAGCGCTTCCTCATCGTGGTGCTCTTCTTCCTCGTGGTCGCGACGTTCTCCTCGTGGTGGCTCGCGCGCGGCCACGTGGGGCGCGCGCTCGCCGCGATCCGGCAGGACGAGGACCTTGCCGCAGCGCGCGGCCTCGACGTTTTCCGTTACAAGCAGATCGTCTTCGTCTTCGCCGCCGGCTTTGCCGCGCTTTCCGGCGCGCTCTACGCCTCCATGCAGATCGCCATCGACCCGAGCTCGTTCACGATCTGGAGCTCCTTCCAGTACGTGATCTACGTCATCATCGGCGGCTCCGGCACGCTCTTGGGGCCCGCCATCGGAGTCGTCTTCCTGGTGGTCCTCGATCAGTTCATCCAGGACTTCGGCAAGTGGAACCAGATCGTCCTCGGCGGCTTGATCGTGATCACGGTCCTGTTCTTCCGCGGGGGACTCTGGGGCGGCGCCAATCTGGTATGGCACTATGCCCTCGAGTCCGTCGGCATCAGGCAAAGCGTGGCGCAGGCGCTCGGCGCCGCGCCGCGGGGCAAATAGCGGCCGATGGACGCCATCCTCGAAGTCCGCAACCTGAGCAAGCGCTTTGGCGGCGTCGAAGCCGTGCGCGACGTGAGCTTCGACGTGCCGCGCGGTGCGCTGGTCGGCCTGATCGGGCCCAACGGCGCCGGCAAGACCACCTTCGTCAACCTCGTCACCAAGCATGCGGCGCCCGATACGGGCACGGTGACGCTGGATTCGAAACCGATCCACCGCCTGCCCTCCTACAAGGTCGCGCGCAGCGGCCTCAGCCGCACCTACCAGAAGAACCGCCTCTTCACCGAGGAATCGGTGGAGGAAAACATCAGGACGGCGATGATCTGGGGCGGCCGGCACGGCGGCCGCGACCTCAGCTACCCGGGCTGCGTCGGCGACGAAGACGCGCGATGCGACGCCCTGCTGGCATTCTTCGAGCTGGAAGCCGTGCGCGGCGACCTGCCGACCGACCTCAGCCACCTGATGCGCCGGCGCGCCGAGATCGCGCAGGCGCTGGCGCTCGGCCCCAAGGTCCTGCTGCTCGACGAGCCCTTCGCCGGCTTCAGCCGCGAGGAGTCCTTCGACCTGATCGAGCACCTGCGCGAATGCCAGCGCGGCGGGCTCACCATGCTCCTGATCGACCACAACATGGAAGTGGTCATGGACGTCTGCGAGTACCTCTTCGTCATGCATCACGGCGCACTGCTGGTCTCCGGCACGCCCGACGAGATCCGCTCCAACGAGCAGGTGGTCAGCATCTACCTCGGCGGCGAGCACTGAGATGCTGGAGATCGACGATCTGACGCTCGCCTACGGCGTCAACCGCGTGGTGCGGGGCGTCAGCCTCTCCGTCGCGGAGGGCGAGGTCTGCGCGTTGCTCGGCCCCAACGGCGCGGGCAAGACCTCGATCCTGCGGGCGATCAGCGGCCTCATGCGCCCGCTCGCGGGGCGAATCGAATTCGAGGGGAAGTCGCTTCTCAAGCGATCGCCGGATCGGATCGTGCTGGACGGCATCGCCCACGTGCCCGAAGGACGGCGCATCTTTCCGGAGATGAGCGTGCTCGACAATCTGCTTGTCGGCGCCACGGTTCACATCCGAGAACGGCAGAAGACGCGCGAGCTGATCGAACGGAACTACGCCATGTTCCCCATCCTCAAGGAACGCGCGCGGCAGGCGGGCGGCACGCTCTCGGGCGGCGAGCAGCAGCAGCTCACCATCGCGCGCGGCCTGATGGCGCAGCCCCGGCTGCTCATGGTGGACGAGCCGACGCTGGGCCTCGCGCCCGCCATCATCAACACGCTCGTCGACACCTTCCGCGCGCTCAAGTCGCTGGGGCTCACCATCGTCGTCGCCGAGCAGAATGCGGAGTTCGCGCTCCGGGTCGCCGACAACGGGACCGTCATCTCCGGCGGAGAGGTAAGTTTCAGCGGCACCGTGGAGGCACTGAGGGATTCCGAGCGGCTGCGCCGCGCCTATCTGGGCGCCTGATCGGATCGCGCCGTTCGCACCAGGAGGGTCGTGTCATGGGCTTCGTGAAAACGCCCGAGGAAGTGAAGCGCATCGAGGCAGTCCTGAAGCGGCCGCGCTTCGTCGGCGCCGAAATGCTGATGCTCGATTTCCTGACGCGGCCGGAGATCGTTGCCGAGGTCCTGCCGCCCGGGCTCGAGCCCGTGGCGGAGCCGCTGGTGACGGCGATGGTGGGCCGCTGGCGCTCCAACTGCGTGGCCGACTTCACCGGCGGCGCGCTCTACGTGCACGCCCGCCACGGGGAGATCGAGGCGCCCTACGTGCTCGCCATGTTCATGGATCAGGACCACGCCATCATCTTCGGGCGCGACCTCTTCGGCGAGCCGAAGAAGCAGGCCACCGCGCGCCTGCAGCGCCGCGGCGATGCCATGCACGGCTATGTCGAGCGCCTCGGCACACGCGTGATCGAGATCGAGGCGACGCTGCCCACCAGCCACGAGCCGAGCCGGGAGAAGGGCGCCAACTTCAACATCAAGGCGCTGCCCTCCTGCACCGGCGTCGGGCTCGAGGACGACCCGGTCCTCACCCTCGCCGAGTTCGACAATCACCTGACCGCCCGGCGTGAGGGGACCGGCACCCTTACGCTGCGCTCGACCGTGCACGACCCGCTGGCCGACATCGAGGTCTGCGAAGTGCGGGGCGCTTCCTACATCGAGGGCGATCTTCTCTCCACCTGCCGCCCGCTCGCCCGGCTGCCGGCCGATGCCTTCGTGCCCTACCTCTACGGCCGCCTCGACGACTGGTCGGCGCTCGACACGGAGAACGCTTAGGCACGCGCACGGGGAGACTCGCCATGGATATCGAGAGCTTCAAGCGCAATTTCAGCATGCCGCTCGGCGGTCCGATGTACGCCGCGCCCCCCTATCCCTTCCGCGGCGTGCAGGACCTGATGATCCGCTATGAGGCCGACAGCGCCGCGGTGAGCGAGCTGCTGCCGCCCCATCTGGAGCCGGCGGACGATCCGGCGATCTGCACCTCCTGGTCGCGCTGGGTGCCCTTCTCCGCCTTCGGCCCCTATCACGAGGCCTTCGTCATGGTCGACACGATGCTGCACGGCACGCGCTACATGTATCAGCCCTCCATCCTGGTGGATAACGACATCCCCCTCGGCGCCGGCCGCGAGATCTGGGGTTATGCCAAGAAGATCGCCGTGATTGAGCACAACTGGGGCGGCGATGCCACACCCTACATGGAGCAGCTCCTGTTCACGGCGGAGCGGCCGCGCGGGCAGCGCCTGATGACCGCCTCGATGGTGTGCGACCGCAAGGCCGCGCCCGACGAGCTCGCCGAATCGCCGGTGCTCTCCTACCGCCACATCCCGAGCGCGGAGACGGCGGAGCGGCCGAGCGTTTCGGAACTGGTGCGCCTCGATGTCACCGGCGCGCTGCGCAAGAGCGCCGACGGCAGCCCCGAGCTCTATGCCGGCCGCGCCGCCCTCACGTTGGCGAGCACGGCCGCCGATTCATGGCATCAGCTGGCGCCCGTGCGCATCCTCGGGGGCTTCTTCGCCGTCGTCGACTTCGACCTCAACTTCGGCCGCGTGGTGCACGACTACCTCAGGGATCCCGCAGTTTGGGGCTGAGGGGCGACGGCTGGCTCGATCGGGCACTGCGTCTCTTCGAGCTGGAGCATCGCCAGCATCCGGCCGAAGCCGATGTACTGGCCGATCATCATCATGAGCTCCAGTGTCTCGGCCTGCGAGAAGTGCTGCCCTAACGCGCGCATCGCCCCGTCGTCGAAGGCGTGGTGATCGAGCGCCATCTGTTCCGCGAGCGCGAGCGCGGCTCGCTCCCGCGCCGAGAATGCCGCCTCGGTCGGGTCGTCGACCCCGAGCGCGGCCTCCCGCTCGCTCACGTCGCCCGGTGCGAGCCGCGCGGCCTTGCAGGTCTTGCAGCCGTTGAGGGTCGCGATGCGGAGCCGCACAAGCTCCTTGATGCGGCTATCGAGAAGGCTTCCCGGCTCGCTCGCGTGGAAGGGATAGTAGAAGGCGAGATAACGCTCCAGGATGTCCGGATGCGCCGCGAAGGCGCGCGCGCAGTGGCGCGTCGACCAGTCGTCCGCGCCGGCACCGTCGTGCATGGTCTTGAGGAAGGGCGGCAGGTCTTGCGGCTCGGCGAGTGGCAGTCTGGACATGCGCGGTGTTCCTCCGGAGGGGCGGGTGTGTTGCGCAACACTTTGGCACGGGTTCACGAAGGAGCTTAGCAGAGATGGCGGACGTAACGGGGAAGGTTGCGCTGATCACCGGCGGCGGGACCGGCATCGGCAAGGGCATCGCGCTCGGCTTCGCACAGGCGGGCATGAAGCTCGCGCTCGCCGGGCTGGAGCATGCGCCGAGTGCCGACAACCAGTACGGCAGCGCCCGCATCGGCGGCTACAGCGCGGCGCAGGCGGTGGCGGCGGAGCTCGGCCAGGGCGCCATCGCCTTCGAGGCGGACGTCACTGTTGTTCGGCGTCCAACCCTGACGCCGGTGAATCACGTGAAATCGAAAAGTCGGGGAGCCGATCGGCGTCCAATTCAGGCGCCGGTCAACACTCAGAAGAGGGCGAGCTGGTCGGGATTGCGGGCGGGCGGGCGGAAGCGGCCGGTGTCGAGCGCCGGGCCCCGCCGGGTCAGGCGCAGGCGCCGCGTCGCCGCCTCGAAGCGCCGCGCGATCAGGTCGGCGTAGGGCCCGGCGCCGGTCATGCGGGAGCCGAAGTTCGGGTCGTTGAGGCGGCCTGCGCGCATTCCCTGCAGCAGCGAGACGACGCGCCGCGCCTTGTTGGGTGCATGGAGCGAGAGCCATTCCAGGAAGAGCTCCCGCACCTCGCGCGGCAGCCTGAGCAGGACGTAGCCGGCGCGGCGGGC
>LXNJ01002024.1_pt1 | contig 11433 bp, 7 predicted proteins | sample 809081 | NCBI WGS metagenome assembly LXNJ01 (sample SAMN04870510, study PRJNA318959) | sponge metagenome | biome: sponge; feature: marine sponge reef; material: water | host: Petrosia ficiformis | place: Greece: Milos, Mediterranean Sea | collected 2013-05-29 | depth 5-7 m
AGCGCCCCCAGATCCTCGACATCCAGCGCGTCGAGCACGGTGTGGATGCGGTCTCCGAGGTCGCCCGAGAGGAAGTCGCGGTACGCCCGGGCCGTGATCGCAAAGCCGCCGGGGACCTCCACTCCGGCTGCGGAGAGATGGGAGATCATCTCGCCGAGCGATGCGTTTTTTCCCCCGACGGAATCGAGGTCTGCGAGTCCGATCGACTCGAATGGCGCGATATACCCGGACACGGCGACTCCCAACCCCGGCCTCCCGGCGACCCTGAACAGTTGTCTCAGGCGAACTGAAGCCGGAGAATCAGCGTACGATGACCCAGCGAACGGTTTTCTTCGTCTCCGACCATTCGGGCGTCACGGCCGAGACGCTCGGCCAGAGCCTGATCGCGCAGTTCGACGCCCTCGACTTCACGAAAATCACCGTACCATTCGTCTCCACCGTCGACAAGGCGAAACGGACGGCGCGGAACATCAACGCCGCCGCGAGAGCGCAGGGGTCGCCGCCCATCGTCTTCAGCACGCTCGTGAAGGAGGACGTGCGGGCCGCCGTGCGGGAGATCGTGGGACGGACGGACGCCCTCTTCCTCGACTTCTTCGACTCCTTCCTCGCCCCGCTCGAGAAGGAACTCGGGCAGAAGTCGCAGCACGCGATGGGCGTGTCGCACGGGATTCAGAACTACCGGGAATACGACCGCCGCATCGAGGCGATGAACTTCGCGCTGTCCCACGACGACGGTTCGAACCCGCAGGGATACGACCGGGCGGACCTCGTCCTGATCGGCGTGTCGAGATCGGGAAAGACCCCGACCTGTCTGTACCTCGCCCTTCAATACGGCGTGTTCGCGGCGAATTATCCTCTCACGGGAAGTGATCTGGAGGAGCGGCGCGTCCCGTCCGCCCTCTCCTCGCACCGTGACAAGATCTACGGGCTCACGATCGAGCCCCGGCGCCTGGGGGAGTTGCGAAGCGAGCGCGGGATCGGCCGCCGCTACGCCTCGCCCCGCCAGGTGAGTTTCGAAGTCCGTCAGGCGCAGTCGCTGTTCGACCGCCTCGACATCCCCTTCATCGACGCGACGCGCTGCTCGATCGAGGAACTGGCGAGCCGGATCCTCGACGCGACCCGCCTCGAGCGGCGCACGACATCGTGACGCCGTGAGACACCGTAACCGCCTGTTCAGGAGGTCCCGCCATGTGTGATTCCCGCACCGACTCGGCTCCCGGCGCCCGTTCGGCTTCCGCCGGCGTGTTGGCGCTTCTCTGTCTCGCGCTTGCCGCGCCCGCGGTCGCCGCGCTCCCGCAGGAAGGCGACGTCGCGCCGGCCTGGGACGTGACCGCGCCGCTCGGCGAGACGCGCGAGATCGATTTCACGACGGACGAGGGGACGTGGATGTCGATCGACCTCGAGCCGGGGGGTGAATGGCTCGTGTTCGACCTCCTCGGGCACATCTACCGGCTTCCGGCGGAGGGGGGCGAGGCCGAGGTCCTCACGCAGAACACCGGCGTGGCGGTCAACTATCACCCGAGCCTGTCGCCCGACGGATCGACGATCGCCTTCATCTCGGACCGCGGCGGGCAGAGCAATCTGTGGCTGATGGATGCGGACGGGTCGAACCCGCGGCCGGTGTTCGAGGACCAGGGGCTGCGCGCCTGGGAGCCCGCCTGGAGTCCCGACGGCCGGTTCATCGCCGTGCGGCGCTCCTCGACGCGGCGGGGCGGGGGCGGCGCGCCGCCGGGGCTGTGGATGTACTCGCGCGACGGCGGCGAGGGCGTGCAACTCGTCGGCTCGGACTATTCCGGCGCCCAGTGGCCGTCGTTCTCGTCGGATGGGGCGTCGCTCTACTTCCACTTCCGGGCCGCGCCGACGGGGCTGTGGTCCGGCCGGCTGGACATGACGCAGGGACACAAGCAGATCCGGCGGCTCGACCTCGAGACCGGGCGGGTGGATGAGATCACCTCCGGGATCATGGTGCAGCAGGGACAGACCTCGAGCGGCGGGGCGATCGCGCCGGAGCCTTCGCCGGACGGCCGCTGGCTCGCCTTCGCGCGCCGCATTCCGGATGGGACGATCTCCCACGACGGGCACCGGTTCGGGCCCCGGACGGCGCTGTGGCTGCGCGACCTGGAGACGGGGGCCGAACGCGTCCTCATGGACCCGATCGAGGTGGACATGGCGGAGGGGATGAAGGTGACCCGCGATCTCCCGGGGTACGCGTGGGCCTCGGACTCGCGCTCGATCGTGGTTTCGGCGGGCGGGAAGATCCGCCGCGTGGACCTCGACGGCGCCGTCGCGACGATCCCCTTCACCGCCCGCGTGCAGCGCACGATTTCGGAGATGGCGGGGCGCCCGCAGATGGCGCTGGGCGAGACGTTCAAGGTGAAGTTCCCGCGCTGGACCGCCTCCTCGCCGGACGGCGGCCGGCTCGCCTTCCAGGCGGTGGGGCGGGTGTGGACCATGGACCTGCCGGACGGGACGCCACGGCGGCTCACGCCGGATTCGTTCGGGCCGTTCGAGATGGCGCCCGCGTGGTCGCCGGACGGGCGCTCGATCGCCTTCACGAGCTGGGCGGACGCCGACCAGGGTCACGTGTGGCGGGTCTCCGCGGACGGGGGCGAGCCGCAGCAACTCACCACGCAGAGGGGCGAATACCTCAACACCGCGTGGAGCCCGGACGGCCGGGACATCGTCGTCACGCGGGGGTCGGGAGCGACGAGCCACGGCCGGACCGTGGCGAGCAACCAGTTCTTCGACTTCGTGCGCGTGCCGGCCGAAGGCGGCGACGCGACGCTGATCACGAAGGTGGCGCGGCCCTACGGGGGCGGGCGTCCGCTGATGCCGCGGCGGCCCGTCGCGCAGGCGTCGTTCGGGCCGGACGGACGGCTCTTCTATCCGGAGGCTCTGGGGCCCGACGACGGCGAGCCGGCGGGGACGGAGATCGCCTCCATCCGCCTCGACGGGACCGACCGCCGGGTCCACTTCACGCTGCCGGACGCGGACGAGGCGGCGGTGTCGCCGGACGGGGCGTGGCTCGCCTTCCAGGAGGGCGACAACGTGTACCGGATGCCGTTCCCGTACAGCGGTACGGGGTCCAACATCGTCCGCATCGCCAAGCGCAACGGCCAACTCCCGGTGACGCAGGTGAGCTTCGAGGGCGGGATCCATCCGCGCTGGCGCGACGCGAACACGCTCGAGTTCGTGAGCGGCCCCCGCTACTACACGCACGACCCGAACAGCGGCGAGACGGTCGAGACGCCGATCGACCTCGAACTCCCGCGCCACATCGCCCGCGGGAGCGTCGCCTTCACCGGTGCGCGGATCATCACGGTGGAGGACGGCCAGGTCATCGAGAGCGGCGACATCGTCGTGCGGAACGGCCGCCTCGCCTGCGTCGGCGACTGCGACACCGCCAGCGCGGACCACGTGATCGACGCCTCCGGCACGACGATCATGCCCGGCCTCATCGACATGCACGCACACCATCACCGCGACCACCTGGGCGTGATCCCGCAGCGCAACTGGGAGTCCGCGATCTACATGGCGTACGGGATCACGACGACGCTCGACAACTCGCAGTGGTCGTCGAACGTCTTCCCCGCCGCCGAACTCGTCGAGGCCGGGGCGATGATCGGCCCGCGCACCTACAGCACAGGGGATCCGGTGTACTCGGGCGACGGGGCGCGCCAGAACGAAATCACGAGCCGGGAGGTCGCCGACCAGAACGTCGCGCGCCTCGCGTCGTGGGGCGCGGTGATGATCAAGGAGTACCTGCAGCCGCGGCGCGACCAGCGGCAGTGGGTCACGGAGGCGGCCCGCGAACGCGGCCTGCGCGTCACCGCCGAGGGCGGCGACATCGAGTACAACATGGGCATGATCATGGACGGCCACACCGGTTGGGAGCACCCCATGAGCTACGTGCCCCTCTACGGCGACGTGGCAAAGTTCTTCGGCCACGCCGACGCCGTGTACTCGCCCACCTTCATCGTCGGCGGCCCCGGCGCCTGGAACGAGGAGTACTTCTTCCAGACGTACGAGGTGTGGAAGGACGAGAAGATGCGCCGCTGGCTCCCGTGGCGGATGCTCATCCCCTCCACCCGGCGCCGCATGATGCGCCCGGAGACGGACTACAGCTTCCCCCTCCTCGCGCGCGGCCTCGGCGACATCATCGAGGAAGGCGGCTGGGGGGCGATCGGGTCACACGGCCAGTTGCACGGCCTCGGTTCCCACTACGAGGTGTGGATGGCCGCGGCCGGGACCGACGAGATGACGGGGATCGAGATCGGGACGATCCACGGCGCCCATTTCCTGGGTCTGGAGCACGAGACGGGATCGCTCGCGGAGGGCAAGCTGGCGGACTTCATCGTCCTCAACTCGAACCCGCTCGACGATATCCGGAACACGGCGGACATCCGTCTCGTGGTGAAGGACGGGATCGTGTACGACGCGGACACGCTCGACGAAGTATGGCCCGACCCGAAGCCTTTCGGCGATCATTACTGGGTGGATGAGGACGCCCTCATGAGCGACGACCGTCCCACCGACTACTGGGACCGGCGGCCGGAGGGCGGCGATCCCGATCCCCGGAACTGACATTGTGACACGGGCCGGGCCCGGCAATGCGGCGTGAACACGGCCGCCGGCCCGTTCAGTCGTTGCCGTCGATCGAGCGGCGGATGGCGCGGGCGGTGATCTCGGCGCGGTAGTCGACGAGTCGCTGCCCGTTCTCGATCGTCCGCTCCACCGGTGAGAGGTCGACGCCGTTGATGGAGAAGAGGCCGGCCTCCAGCCGCTGATCCGCGCGGATCGTGTTCGGATCGACCGTCGCCATAATGGACGAATAGTGATAGTCGTCGTGGTACTCGTTGCGGGTCGCCACGCACTCGTCCGGTTGCTGGAATATCTCCAGTTCCTCCTTCAGATAATCGCAACTGTAGATATCTTCGGTATAATACTCCGGGATGAAATGGACGCGGGCCGGACTGTCGGCCCAGGCCGCATTGAGGGCGGCGGCCACGTTCTCCATGCCGCTCACGTTCCCGCCGCTGTCTCCGATGAGGACGAGATGCTCGAACCCGTGCGCGGCGAGGCTGCCCAGCACATCCGTGAGCATGGCCTCGAACGTCTCCTGCCGGACGCTGATCGTGGCGTGGTACCGCATGTGTCCGGACGGCGGATCGATGTTCCCCTCCGGGACCAGCTTGATGACCGGGGCGACGAGGGCGTTCCCCAGTTCGCGCGCGATCGCCTCCGCCGTGGCCTGCAGCACGAAGTTGTGCTTGCCGCTGGCCAGGTAGGGACCGTTCTGTTCGATGCCGCCGGTGCCGATGATCGCGGTCGTCATCCCCTCCGCGAGGGCGTCGCGCACCTCCATCCACGTCATCTCCTCGATCCACACCGTGTCGAGCCGGTCGATCGGGCGCGGGGCGTCCAGGTCCTGAGCGTGGAGCGGGGCTGCGGTGACGGTCGTGAGGGCGACGAGAGCGGACGCGGCGAGGATTCTGCTGAACACGGCGGTCTCCCGGGATCGAGGCTGCGACGGACGGCGGGTCATCCCTTACTATACGGCGACGACAGGGCGAGATTCGAGATCCGCATCGGAGTCCCGGGAATCGGAGGATCCCATGAGGTCAGCTCAAAGCGCCAACACCCCCTCTGTGAGGGCGGGATTTCGGCGGCCGGGCGTCGTGACTGCGAGCGTCCTGCTGGTCGGAATTGCGGCGGCGTGCCGCGGCCCCGCGCCCGAGGCGGAGCCGTTCGACGTGGTGGAGGCGACGATTCCGGACATGCAGGCGGCGATGGAGAGCGGACAGCTCACATCGCGGCAGCTCGTCATGGAGCACCTGGCGCGGATCGCGCGCTACGAGTGGCAGCTCAACGCGGCGGTCTCGATCAACCCGAATGCCCTCGCGGAGGCCGAGGCGCTCGACGCGGAGCGGGCGGCGGGCAACGTGCGCGGGCCGCTGCACGGCATCCCGGTCGCGCTCAAGGACAACATTCACACGACGCACCTCCCGACGACGGGCGGATCGCTCGCCTTCGAGGGTTATTTCCCGCCGTACGAGGCGACGCTGACGACGAACCTTCGTGACGCGGGCGCGATCATCATCGCGAAGGCGGGGCTCACGGAGTTCGCGAACTTCATGGCGGGACCGCCGAACCAGATGCCGGGCAACTACAACGCCCTCACGGGTTACGGTCTCAACCCCTACGATCCGCGCCGCGACCCGCGGGAAGACCGCAACGACGGGCGTCCGGCGCTCACCACGGGCGGCTCCAGTTCGGGGATCGGGACGGCCGCCAGCTTCTGGGCCGCGAACGTGGGGACGGACACGGGCGGATCGATCATCAGCCCCTCGAACGCGAACATGCTCGTGGGCATCCGGCCGACGATCGCGCGCGTCAGCCGCTGGGGCGTGGCCCCGGTGACGCTCGATCACGATATGGCGGGACCGATGGCCCGCACGGTGACCGATGCGGCGATCATGCTCGGGGCGATGGAGGGGGCCGCGCCCGACCCGAACGACGCTGCCACCGCGCGCTGCGAGGCGCCGCCGGGCCGGGACTACACGCCGTTCCTGAACGCCGACGGGCTGGAGGGCGCACGGATCGGGATCCCCCGGTCGTTCTACTATGAGCCGGTCGAGGTCGGAGCCGAGGCGATCGGCGGCCTCGGCGACGAAGCGGCGGCGCTCATGGCGGAGGCGATCTCGGTACTCGAGGCCGCGGGCGCCGTGGTCGTGGACCCGGCCGAGGTCCCCAGCTTCGTCGACCCCGACCCCGGAGCCAACTTCAACACGTGGCCGCTCTGCATCGGGGGGCACCAGGCGAAGGGGTCGGACGAGGGGTGTTCGGTCAACTTCAAGTACGGGATGAAGCGCGATTTCGACGCGTGGCTCGCCTCGCTCGGACCGTCGGCGCCGGTCAGGACGCTGACCGAGCTTCGGGAGTGGAACCTCGCGCACCGCGACGCGGGGTCGATGAAGTACGAGCAGTCGCGTTACGACATCTCCGATGAGATGGATGTCGAAGCGGACCGGGACCGGAACGCGGCGGACATGGCGAAGGATTCGCTTCTGAGCCAGACGCGGGGGATCGACGCCGTGCTGGAGGAATACGACCTCGACGCGATCTTCACGCCGGGAAGCCGGGGAGCCGGGCTCGCGGCGCGGGCGCAGTACCCGCACATCGTCGTGCCCTTCGGCTTCGTGCCCAACGCGCCGACACCCCCGTTCCCCGAGGGTTTCGACGCCCGGCCCGCGCCGTTCGGGATCGGGTTCACCGGGGCGGCCTGCAGCGAGCCCCGGCTCATCGAACTCGCCTACGCCTTCGAGCAGGCCACCCTCCGCCGGGTACCGCCGGAGAGCTTTCCTTGAGCTACACCGCGCGGGATCTGGTCGATCTCTTCGACCTCGAGCCGGTCGAGCGGAACATCTATCGCGGGCAGAACCGCGATATCGGCTCGGGCCGGATCTTCGGGGGACAGGTGCTCGCCCAGTCGCTCGTGGCGGCGCGCCGGACCGTCGAGACCGAGGACCGGGCGGCACACTCGCTGCACGGATACTTCATCCTCGCCGGGGACCTGGAGATTCCGGTGGTCTACTTCGTGGACCGCCTGCGCGACGGGCGAAGCTTCACCACGCGGCGCGTGACGGCGATCCAGCACGGGCGCGCGATCTTCAACATGTCCGCCTCGTTCCACAAGACGGAGGAGGGCATCTCGCATCAGGACGAGATGCCGGAGGTGCTGCCGCCCGAGGCGCTCGAGTCCGAGATCGACATCATCCGGCGGAACGCGGAGCGCGTCCCTGAGCCGCTCCGCTCGCTGCTCACGCAGGACCGGCCGCTCGATCGGCGTCCCGTGGCCCCGCTCGATCCCTTCAAGCCGAAGCCGGACAGGCCCATCCGCCGGGCCTGGATTCGCACGGTCGGAGATCTGGGCGACGACCCGCTCGACCACCAGGCCGTGCTCGCCTACGCCTCCGACTACGGGCTGCTGCGCGCCGCGCTCGTGCCGCACGGGCGTACCTTCTTCGACCGCGACCTGATGGGCGCCTCGCTCGACCACGCGATCTGGTTCCACCGTCCCTTCCGGGTCGACGACTGGCTCCTGTACGTGACGGAGAGCACGACCGCGGGCGGCGCGCGGGCATTTACGCGCGGGAGCTTCTTCACGCGGGAAGGGGCGCTCGTGGCCTCGGTCGCCCAGGAGGGGGTGATCCGAACCGGCGGCCGGCCGGCTTCGGCCGGGAAGCCCGCAACCGATGGGGGAGACGACAGGGGAGACGACAAGGGAGACGACAAATGACACGGCGAATCACACGACTCTTCTTCTTCCTCGCTCCGGTGTTTGCGGCGTGCGGCGGCACCGCGGGCGGAGGGGACGCCGCGGACGGCGCGGCGCAGCAGGTGGAGCCCGTCAACGACCTGCCCGGTCCCTACGAGCGCATCGAACCCTGGGCGGAACTGCCCCCGGGCGCGGTGCAGTGGGGACAGGTCACGGGCGTCGAGCAGGGACCCGACGGCCATCTCTACGTCATGCACCGCTGCTTCGAGAACAGCTGCGCCGACCGGCCCGAAGACCCGATCGTCAAGTACGACCTGTCCGGCCGGGCGCTCGCTTCGTGGGGCGCGGGCCTGTTCAACTATCCGCACGGGTTCCACGTTGACCATGAGGGGAACGTCTGGGCGACGGACGCCCGCGGGAACGGGGAGCTTGGACACCAGGTGTTCAAGTTCAGCTCAGACGGCGAACTCCTGCTCACGCTCGGGCAGGCCGGCGTCGCGGGCCTCGGGCCCGACGTGTTCAACCAGCCGACCGATGTCCTCGTCCTTCCCGGCGGCGACCTCCTCGTCACGGAGGGTCACGGCGAGGGCAACGACCGCGTCGTGCGATTCAGTCCCGAGGGGGATTTCCTGGACGCTTGGGGCGGGCCCGGCTCGGGACCCGGCCAGTTCAGCACGCCGCACGCCATCGCCAGGGACTCGCAGGGCCGGATCTTCATCGGCGACAGGGCGAACAACCGCATCCAGATCTTCCTCGAGGACGGCACGTTCGTGGAGGAATGGAAGCAGTTCAGCCGTCCGAGCGGGATCTTCATCGACGACGACGACACGATCTACGTCGCGGATTCGGAGAGCTGGGGGCCGAACAACCCCGGCTGGAAGAAGGGGATCCGCATCGGGAGCGCGCGCGACGGCTCCGTCTCGTACTTCATCGAGGACATCGAGTCCACGACGATCGAGCACAGCGGCGCCGAAGCCGTGGGCGTGGATGCGGAGGGAAACGTCTACGGCGGCGTCGTCCGCCGGCGCATGCTCGAAAAGCACGTGCGCGTGAGGTAGAGGGACCGCGACGCGGCTATCTCGTCCAGATCACGACAGCGCCGCAGCGCGCGTCGTATCCGCCGAACTCGGGCGGCAGCTCGCCGGGGCCCTGGTACACCTCGATGCCCCCGACCTCCACCGGCAACACCAGCGAGTCCAGTTCCCGAACCGGAATCGGAGAACCGTCGAGATAGGCGCTGAGTTCACAGCCCCCGGGCGTGAACCCTCCGGATGCCCTCGAACTCTCGACCCAGCAGTCGCGGAACCCGGAGCCGGGACACCGAAGGCGGATACCGGGCGCGTCGGCCAGCATGTGCGAGACGCGAACCGGGCGCCGGCGATCGATGTCCTCCAGCGTGAAGTACGTCCCGCCGCCGAGCAGTTCGCCGAAGTACTTGCGATCGTAAAACCCGTTGATTTCCAGCCGTCGCGGCCGGCTCGCGGTCACGACGAGCGGTTCCATCTGCACCGGCGCGGGCACGAGCCCGACCTGGAGTTCCGTGCTCAGTCCGCGGACCACCGTCACCTCATAGCGGAGGGAAGCGTAGCCGATCCTTTCGACCTCAAGCAGGTGCGACCCGGCGGGCACCCCGGTGAGTGCGAACCGGCCCTGGCGGTCGCTCTGGACCTCCGCGGGCCGGCCGGTCAGCGACAGCGTGGCCGTGGCCACGGGATCGTCCGTCGTCGCGTCGAGCACGCGGCCCACGATCCTGCCCGGCTCGGCGTCTCCGAACAGGACGCGCAGGTGGACTTCGTGTGCCATGCCCGGTTCGAAGGCGACGACCGCCTCTTCGCTCGAATCGTCCCCGAACTCCGCCCACAGCGTGGCCGCCCGCGCATCGCCGGGAACGCAGAGCGAAAACGCCCCGTCGACCCCGGCGGGTTCGCGCACCGGCCTCAGCACCTCATCGGCGGTCCAGCGGAGGACGATCGTGGCTCCGGGCAGGACGAGAGCCCCGGACTCCTCGGTCACCAGCACGTGAAGCGACGCCCGCTCGCCGCACTCCGTCGTCTCCTGGCCCGCGGCCGAACCGGCCGCCGTGGTCAGCAGCCCCAGAACCAGGGGCGCCGCTGTCGTGATGGGGACCCTGCCGGTCACGCGAGGGCCGCGTCGATGGCGGCGGCGTGCCTCCCGAGGAAGGCGTCGAACTCCGCAACCAGCGCGTCGCAGTCCTCGTCATCGTGCGCCAGCGAGACGGTGACAAACCCTCGGCGGGCGACGTAGAACCCGGCAAGCAGCATCTCGAGCTGGAAGAGGTCGCGGGCGGCCATCGGCGTGTGCGCGACATCGGCGCGGCGGCGGATCGGCTTCCGCTGGAAGTGGACCGTCATGATCGAGCCGCGGCCCGTGACCTGCACGGGAGCGTCCCTCGCCGCCGCAACCCCGTTGAGGGCGGCGCGCAGGGCGTCTCCGCGCACCGTCAACCGGCGCACCGCGGCGGGCGTGAACACGTCGCGCAGCCCCGTGAGGCCCGCCGCCATGGTCAGCGAGTTGTTGTTGTGCGTGCCGGGGTGGCTGAGGTGATGCTCCCGGCGCGGATCGAAGCGGTCCATGAGATCGGCCCGTCCCCCGAATGCGCCGAAGGAAGCGCCGCCCCCGAGATACTTTCCGAACGTCGTGAGATCGGCGTGGATGTCGAGCGCTCCCTGCAGGCCGCCCGGGGCGAGCCGCGACGTCTGGACCTCGTCGAAGATCAGCAGGACGCCGGCCCGGCGCGTCGCATCCGCCAGCGCCTTCAGAAACACCCGCGTCCCGGGGATGCACCCGCCGCCCGCGAGCATGGGCTCGACGAGCACGCAGGCGAGTTCGGTCGCCCGTTCCGCGATGACGGATCGTGCGGATTCTGCGTCGTTGTAGTCCGCGACGGTCCACGGGAAGGGCACGTTGAGACGCCGGTCCGGGCCCGTGAAGTTGAGGGGCCCGCCGTGGTACGCCCCGTCGAACACGAGCACCCCTTCCCGGCAGGTCACGGCGCGCGCCAGGCTGACCGCCATGAGGTTCGCCTCCGTCCCGGAATTCGTGAAGCGCAGGCGGTCGACGGACGGAAAGCGGCGGCAGATGAGTTCGGCGAATTCCTGCTGGTTCGGGCTCGGGGCGCCGAGGGTCAGGCCCCG
>LXNJ01002025.1_pt1 | contig 11429 bp, 15 predicted proteins | sample 809081 | NCBI WGS metagenome assembly LXNJ01 (sample SAMN04870510, study PRJNA318959) | sponge metagenome | biome: sponge; feature: marine sponge reef; material: water | host: Petrosia ficiformis | place: Greece: Milos, Mediterranean Sea | collected 2013-05-29 | depth 5-7 m
GGACCGAGCAGGACCATCAACGTGCCGGTGAGCAGGAACGGTGCTTCGAAGGAGATGCCGCTGAGGGCCGCGCCGATCGCCGGTCCGCTGATGAATCCCGCCACAGCACACGACAGCAGGCCGCCCACCTTGGAACCGCTGCCGCTGATGTCACGCCCGATCAGCGCTTTGCGCGCCACGAGGCCGAACAGTCCGAAGCCAACGCCAGCCAGCGCCCGACTCGTCGTCAGCGACCACGTCGCAGTCGCAAACACGAAGCCGAATGAGCCCGCCACCGCAGAGGTCACCGATATCCAGGCCACTGCGCGGTGGTGGCCGCGATCCACCAGCGGCGACAGCAACAATTGCGACGCCAACCCCGCGACGAAGCCTGCCGCTGCGACAATGCCCAGCTCCAGATGGCTGAGCCCGTAGCGGTCCTGGAGATCTGCCAAGTAGGCGAAGACGACACCGAGCGAGGCCGTGACGAAGAACTGCGTTGCGTAGATCGTCACGTACAGCACCGGCGCAGCGTATTGGTGCTGCGGTCTTGCTGGCCCCTCGGCATGTCGCGACGCCGATCGCGCTGACCGCTGCCAGGCACCGCGGCACGGCTGCGGCCATGATGGTGCCCCGCAGTGGTCGACCACGGGAGGGAACGACGGTGTCTGCTGCAGTCTCCGAAGCGGACGGCCCGGTTGCCGGCATCGATCCTGAGCCGGTCACGGCGTGGATGGGCGAGCGCGTTGAGCTGAGCACCCCGCTGCAGTTTGAGATCATCGCAGGCGGGCACTCGAACCTCACCTACCGCGTCACCGATGCTGCCGGCAGCCGCTGGGTTCTGCGCCGCCCGCCGCTGGCCCACCTGCTCGCGGGGGCACACGACATGGTGCGCGAGCACCGAATCCTGGCTGCGCTGGAACCCACCCCGGTCCCCACGCCGCCGGTGGTGGGCCTGTGTACCGATCCCGACGTGAACGGCGCCGACTTTTATGTGACCGGATTCGTGGACGGCACCGTGCTGCGGTCACTGGCCGACGCCGAGGCGCTGTCGCCTGAAGCTCGGGGAGCGCTCAGCCGTCAACTGGTGGAGGTGCAAGCCGCCATCCACAGCACAGACTTGGAGGCCACCGGTCTGGACACGCTGGGCCGCCCCAACGACTATGTCGCCCGGCAGCTGCACGTGTGGCGGCGCCAATTCAACGCCATGACGTCGCGGGAGCTGCCGATCATCGAACGGGTCCACGATGTGCTCGTGGCGTCGATCCCGCCTCAGACCGAGGCCACGCTGGTGCACGGCGACTACCGCTTGGACAACTGCCTGTCGGGGGCGGATGGCGAACTGGCGGCTGTCTTGGATTGGGAGATCTCAACCTTGGGCGACCCGCTGGCCGATTTCGGATTCTCGCTGGGCTACTGGGTGGAGGCCGGCGATGGGTTCAATCCGCTTGGCCACAACGCCACCGCGGCGCCGGGATTCTGGACACGCGAGCAGCTGACGAGCGCCTATGGCGAACTCACCGGCCGGGACGTCAGTGCCATGGGCTGGTTCTTCGCATTCGCCAGCTGGCGTTTGGCCTGCATCCTCGAAGGTGTCCATGCGCGGTACGTCGGCGGCGCCATCCCGGACATCCCCCCAGAGGTGCACGAATTTCCCCAGAGCATCGTGGCACTGGCGGAGCGGGCCGAGGCTGTGCTGAGGAGCCTCTGAGCGGGCCGCACCGCGGCACTGCGCCCGAGGCGGGGCCGCTCGCCGGAATCGCCTCCGCGGACACCGCAATCGCAGACCACTAACGTCGGGGCCATGAAGGTAGACGGCGGCCTCGGAGTCACAAGCGGATTCGATGGGATCATCGAGTCGAGTCAAGAGCAGGAAGCGTTGGGCTACGACGGATTGTGGGTGCCAGAAACCAGCCACGACCCGTTCACCATGCTCCCCCTCATGGCGCATGCCACCTCGACGGTGGAACTGGGCACCAGCATCGTGGTGGGCTTCGCCCGCAACCCGATGTCACTGGCCTACAGCGCCAACGACATCCAGTTGCTGTCGGGAGGCAGGTTCATCCTGGGCCTCGGCAGCCAGATCCGCCCGCACATCACCCGGCGTTTCTCAATGGAATGGTCCAAGCCCGCCGCTCGCATGCGGGAGATGATCCTGGCGATCAAGGCCATCTGGGACTGCTGGAACAACGGCGAGAAGCTGAACTTCCGCGGCGACTTCTACGAGCACACCTTGATGACGCCGTTCTTCGATCCCGGTGCGAACCCCTACGGCGCTCCCCGGCTGGCGCTGGCCGGCGTCGGCCCGCTCATGACCGAGGTAGCCGGCGAGACGTGCGACATCTTCCTCTGCCACGGCTTCACTACCGAGAAGTACCTGCGTGAGGAGACCATCCCGGCGATCGAGCGGGGTGCCGAGCGGGCGGGGCGCGATCCCAGCGAGATCACCGTCTCAGGTCCTTCGTTCATCGTGACCGGCAACACCGAAGAAGACATGGCCAAGGCCAAGGACGCCACCAAGCAGCAGGTCGCGTTTTACGGCTCCACGCCGGCCTACCGGCCCGTGTTGGACTGCCATGGCTGGGGCGACATGCAGACCGAGCTGAACGCCATGTCCAAGGAAGGCCGCTGGGTCGAGATGGCCAACCTGGTCGACGACGACATTCTCGATGCGTTCGCCGTGGTGGCCGAGCCCGAGCACGTTGCCACCGAGTTGAAGCGTCGCTTCTCCGACGTGGTGGACCGGGTCAGCTTCTATGCCCCCTACAAAGGCGACCGCTCCCGTTGGGAGACGATCTTCAACGACCTGAAGAGCTAGCGCCAGCTGGCTCGAAGCGTCGTTGAAGCATCAGACACAGCAACGACCTGAAGAGCTGGCGCCAGCCAGCCCAGGGCTTCTCAGGCGACGAACGGATTCCTCGTCACGAGCTGGGGGAACATCGCAAAGTCGCGATCGTGGGTCAGCAAGACATCGACACCATGGGCCAAGCAGATTGCGGCGATCTTGGCGTCGTGGATCTTTGAGCCGCGGATGTTCAGACCGATCACGATCTCCGACAACGTGTCCATGAAGCCGGCCGTTTCGCCGATCTGGCGGCATGACGGCGATGCGATCCAGGCCTCGAGCTGCCGCCATGCCTGGGTAGTCGTGCTTACGGTGTCGCCCCAGGCGCGCCGATTCGTCGCGACACCCAGGAACTCATAGCAGCAGGGCCACGGAATCGCCCACTGCTCGGCGCCCTCGGCGAGATCTTGCAAGAGGGCGAGCGCCCGAGGCCAATGCGGCGAGCTACGGCGGTGGGCGTACACGAGGATGTTTGTGTCGACGGCGATCATTCCGGCCCAGGCCATGGGCGCTCGCTCATCTCGAGCAACTCGGCAAAGGTGAACTTCTCCAACGGGTTCGGCCCATTCGGGTCCCCCACACTCAGGTTCGGCAGCTTGTAGCCGGTCGGCGGGGGTTTCTCCATCACCAGGCGCAGGCCTTCCTCGACAACGGCTCGCAGCGTCTGACCGGTTTCCTTGGCGTGCCGCTTGGCCCGCTTCAGGAGCTCGTCGTGCACCTCGATCGTGGTCTTCACATCACCCATAGTACCCATACCCAAGAATATGGGTGATATGGGTGTACTGCTTCAAGTCAATTTTGGCAACGATCGAATCGCGCCGCCGTCTGGCGCCAGAGCGCGCCGATCAGGAGTCCGACGAGCCGAGCGGGGCGCAGTCGGAAGAGCAGTTGGGACTCGCTGCCGGGGTGGCCGGTGTCGCGGGCCGGTGCAGGACGCCTGAGGTCGGGCGCAGCTCCAGCTCGAGACCCTCGGCACCGTCGACGGTGCGGGCTGCGGCATCCACGATCATCGAGTAGCCGCCAGGTTCGTACGGCGGCCACAGCACCGAAATGCTTGGCCGCTGCGCCACGTTCGCCGCAGCGGACCGGCTGGCGCCGCAGCGCAGCACGTCGCCATCGAGTCGCATGTTCAGGTGGGCGATGTGAGGAGTTGCGTCGTCACGCACCGTCAGCACGTACGCCGCCGTGCCGAACTGCTCCATCTGCTTGCCGATGTCGCCGGGCTCCACAGGGATGCTCATGGGGCCGACGTTACGCCCGCAGCGGCGTCCCGCGCACCTCGCCGTCACTCTCAGATTTCAGCGGCGCGCTGGTATCGTCGTGGAGCCTCGGGGCTATAGCTCAGTTGGTAGAGCGCTTCCATGGCATGGAAGAGGTCAGGGGTTCAATTCCCCTTAGCTCCACTGCTTCCCCATTATGGCAGGTCAGAGCAGCCTATTCGGATAGCGGATGCGTCACAAGGTTCCAAGTGCTGTCACTGGATGCCACGCAATTGGGGCGGAAATCAAGAAGCTGTCAGCGAGGCAAATCGACGGCCTGCCGTCCGGCAAACACAACGACGGCGGTGGATTGTGGCTCCATGTAGGCACCAACGGCACGAAATCTTGGACCGTGCGCGTTGCCGTCAAGGGAAAGCGCCGCGAGACCGGGATCGGCCCATACCCGGAAGTGTCGCTCGCTGAGGCTCGCCGGATTGCTGGCGCTTCGCGTTTGCGCGTGGGGTAGCTCGGTGAGGGTCTGGGCTGGATAGGGAGGGATCCCCCAGAACCGGAGGTGCTTTGTTGCCCCGATTCGGGAGGATCCCTGTGGCTGTTGACCTTACGCGTGCGTTGTTGTTGATCGTGGGTCTGGGGCCGCACGTCGCGGTGCTCGATGTGCGGGGCCGCCGCGGCGGCCCGCTTGAGATCGAGGTGGCGCTGAGCGGGCGGCCGTGCTGTGGGGGCTGCGGCGGGCCGGTGTGGGCTCACGGGGCGAGTGGGGTGGGTCTGGCTGATCTGCCGGCGTTCGGGCGCCCGACCCGGTTGGTGTGGCGAAAGCGCCGCTGGCTGTGTCCCGACGGTTCGTGTGCGGTGCGCACGTTCACCGATCAGGAACCGCGGATCGCGCCGCCCAGGGCGCATGACCGCTCGGGCTGCTCGCTGGGCGACTCGCCGGGCGGGCGCTGGGCGGGCGATCAAGGAGATCGCGGCCGAGCTGGGCTGCAACTGGCACACCGCGATGGCCGCGGTGCATCTTTGGGGCCGGGCGCTGCTCGACGCCGACCGGTCGCGCATCGAGGGAGTGACGGCTTTGGGTCTCGACGAGATCTTGATGTTCCGCCGCGGCCGATACCGCGACAAGCACTGGGGCACCACCGTCGTGGACGCCCGCCGAGGTGTCTTGTTAGACATAGTCGCTGGTCGCAGCGCCCAAGGCGCCAAACGCTGGATCCAGGGGCGCACGTCGTTGTGGCGGCGGCGGGTGCGGTGGGCGGTGATGGACCTGTCAGGGCCGTACCGCAAGGCGTTCGGCGACGCCTTGCCCAAAGCGATCCAGGTCGCCGATCCGTTCCATGTCGTCAAGCTCGCCAACAGCACCATCGACGACGTGCGCAGACGCGTCCACAACGAGACCACCGGCGGGCGCGGCACCAAAGGCGACGCCCTGTATCGGATACGGCGGCTGCTGCTCAAAGCCCACGAACGCGTCACCGAACGCGGCGAGGCGAAGCTGCGCGGACTGCTCGCAGCCGGCGACCCCCACGGCGAAGTCCGCGACGCCTGGCACGCCAAAGAGACCCTGCGGATGACCTACCGCATCGGCGACCACGAACTCGCCCTCGAAGCCCTCGACGAACTGTCCCGCGACCTGCGCGACGACACCTACTCGCCCGAGCTGAACAAGCTCGGCCGCACGCTTCGCACCTGGCGGGCACAGATCACGAACTGGCACCGCTCACGGGTCACTAACGGCCCCACCAAGGCAGCCAACAACCTGGCGAAACTGATCAAGCGAGTGTCGTTCGGGATCACCAACCTCAACCACTACCGAACCCGAGTCCTGCTATATGCAGGCAAACCCAACTGGAACCAGCTCGACACCCCCACCCCACGCCAAAACGCGAAGAGCCCGCAAAGTACCCTCGAACATTGGCAAGTTAGAGCTACAACCCGCATAAACACTGGGCTGTGTGTCGAACGAATCACAAAAGTCGACATATTGTCCATCGAACGCGATTCGTTTACGACGGCAAAACCACCAGCGACAACGGCAGCGCCTTCGACGTCGACCATCTGGTGCCGCTTGCCGAAGCATGGGAATCGGGCGCCCACAACTGGACCGCGGACCGCCGTGAGGACTACGCCAACGACCTCGGCTACGCCGACTCCCTGATCGCTGTCTCGGTCAGCTCCAACCGCTCGAAGGGCGCGCGTGACCCTGCGGAGTGGCTGCCGCCAACCGACGGCGTCCACTGCTGGTACGCCGCAGCCTGGGTGCAGGTCAAGACCCGCTGGAGCCTCACCGTTGACCGGGCCGAAGCGGACAAGCTCGCCAGCGTCCTTGAGGGCTGCGACGACGACGATCTAGGCAACCTGCCAGAAGCAGACATCGTCGCCGAAGACACAGAAGCCGACGCAGAGGCCGAACCGGTCAGCGACTGCCATCCCGCCTACGAACCCTGCCTGCCCAACCTGCTAGGGGACGCATTCAACTGCGGCGACCTCACCAGCGAGCAGAAGCCCGTGCGAGTCAAAGAAATCGGCGACGACCCCTACAGGCTCGACCGCGACGGAGACGGCTAAGGCTGCGCAAGCTGACCCCCAATGCGCCAGATGTTTGATGCGAGGGGTCGCCGGGCCAATCCCCAGGTCAAGCAGGTTGTGAATCTTGGGAGCGCCGGTTGCGCGTGGTTAGAGTCCTTCGAGCCATGACCTCACGGCTGAGCCCCCAGATGATGCCTTCGGCGGAGAGCTAACGGCGTGCAACCGAAGAAGCCGCGGGTTGCGCTCATCGGGCTGAGCGCTGAACAAAACGCCTTGCTTACGCCGTTGTGCGGTGAGGCCCGCAGCGCCGACACGTGGAATACCTATCGCATCAACTACGCGCTGAGCGAGACCGATGTTGCCGTAGTGAACCGATGGGACTCCCTTCAGCCCGGCGTCCCAGTGCACTCGATGGCGCTGGCGCCCCAAAGCATCGGCTATGAGCGAACTAGTGGGGCTAGGCACTCCTACTTCGAAGTGGCACTGGAGACTGTCGCGCACTACACCGAGCGCCAAGTCAGCGTCGCTGCTGAGCCCCCGCGGGTTTATGAAGCTCTCGCCTCCGAATTGACGAAGCACCTCCAGGGCCTCGGCAGGCCGCCGCATGTGCTCCGGCGACCTTCCGACGAATTCCTAGAAGCCGAGCCAATAGTCCGCACAACTTCGGGACACCCCGTAGTCCTACGCCATCTGATCGAACCTCCGCCGGGGCCGCAGTTCGAAAACGCCGTGCCGACGGTGCTGCTGGCCCTCGCCGAGTGTCCCGACTTGGCAGTTTGGTTTCGCGCCTTCCTGGCGGACGTTCACGAGATCGATCCCGAGCGTGTGCCGCACCCGCCGCCGAGACTGGCAATGCCGGAGGATTGGTACACGCCAGAAGAGCGCCGTGCCGCTGCGCACCTCCATGCGATAGCTGCCGAGCGGGATCGGCTCGACCGTGAAGAGGCCGACCGCAGCGTTGAACTCGTCGACGCAGGAGAGCTGGCCGACGCAGGCCCGCGGCGTGCGATCTGGGAAGACGGCAAGAAGCTCGAAGCGGCGATCGAGGACATTCTCCGCGAATTCGGTTTCGATGTGCGCAACATGGACGCCGTGACACCTGCAGGAGCACCGAAGCGGGAGGACTTGCGTCTCACGCACCCCGACTTGGCCGGCTGGGAAGCTCTCGTCGAGGTGAAGGGATACTCAGGCGGCACCCGCACCAACGACGCCCAGCAACAGATCACCCGATTCCAGAAGAACTACATCCAAGAAGCGCAGCGGCAGCCCAACCTGACACTGTGGGTCGCCAACACACACCGGCACTCTGATCCATCTGCTCGTCCCGCACCGGACGACAACGTGCGAACCGCTGCCGCCAACATCGATGCCGTGCATGTGCAGGCGACAGACCTGTACCGCCTGTGGGCACTCGTCGCCGACGGACGCCTCGATCCCGCCGATGTCGTCACTGAGCTGAGTAGCGCGACTCCGGGCCTCTGGGAGCCATCGGCACTTGACTGACCGCATCCCAGTCGGTCGAAAGCCCGTTCGTGTGCGGCCCGCTGGCAATGGCGCGGCGCGAACGAGTCTGGGGCGCCGCATCCCCGCCGCCGGGTTCAGATACGAAGCACATAGGGGACACGAACGAAACCACGTTCGGCACAAGCCACGCCGAAACCGAGCCCTCCCGTCTCGTCGGCACATGGTGTCCAAATTGGTTTTCGGCGCGCCGCCCGAGGTCGCTACGGTCCTCGCCGTGGCCATCACCGAAAGCGACCCCGTGGAGACGCGTGCGCAGCTGCTGGCGACCCGTCTGGTGCTCCAAGAGGCACTCGGACGGCTGTCCGCCGATCAGCTCGCAGATCTGCAGGCTGCGCTCGAGACCGTCGTGGCCGGCTTGCGCGACGAGTGGAGCGACACCGCCCCGCCTGAGCAGACGCACATGATCGACGAACTCGACGCGATCTGTCTGCGCCTCCGTTACCACGACCAGCCCATCGAACACCCGCACCCCGAGGAGGACATCGCCGAAGAACGCTCGTACATCGGCGTGTGCATGCGCTACGAAACCTTCCCCATCGACCCCGCAGCACCATTCCCAAATTGCCAAACCGGCCGCTGGCTGACGATGGTGCGGCGCTGAAGCGAGCTGGTGCGATGTCGACTGGCAGACAACCGCTGTCGCCGGCGAACTCAGGGCTTCGGCAGCACTGCTTGCTGGCGCCCGGTGCCCACGGATTGCTAACGAACTCTCTGTCCATGACATATGGGGGACCGTCGGTGCCGGTGCTCTTGGTCGATGAGTTGCACACAGGCGACAGATATCGTCTCCCACAATGTGGATTGTCACTTACCCTCAAAGACGGCGAGAGCGATTGCGCCAGATCTTCTCTGTCAATACGGCTGTGGTCATCGCAGCAGCATGTTACGGCTGCTACTTAGGGCGTCATGCTCCTGCATCGCTCGTGAATTCATTGGCGGCTGGCCTAACTGTCGGCGCGATCGTTTATGCAGTCGGATTCGGCCTCACGGAGAGAGTACGCCGCTCGATATCTCCGACGGAAATGCTCAATAGCGACCGCGAAATAGTCCGATACGGTATAGTCAAGCTGCGCCGCGCGACGGTCGTAACGCTGGTCGTAATCGCATATATCGGTCTCAGCGGCCGGCTTTCACCTGACTCGTTGTTCACATCGTTGTTGGCGGCGGTGAGTTCAGCTTCGCTTGCGTGGCTTCTCTGCAGCATTCCTCAAGCATTTCGAAGGTATGTCCACAATCTCAGCGGACTAGACGACGAACTTCCCGACTTGGACGGATTCTGGAAGAGTCCCCGACGTTTTCGTCGAGAAACAATCGAAGACCTCGAACAGACATCTGACGGATGGCGCGCGAGACACGGGAATCCCTTCATGAACCAGGACACTGGGCCGACCTTTGTCGCTAGAGAACTCGCCATCAGATATGGAGCGCTGCAAGCGGAGGCATGCCTTCATTATTCCCAAATTTGCGATCGTCCCGACCAAGCCGAAGCCGCAGATCGGGTACAGCGCATCAACTATTGCTTGGATGAAATGAAACAACTTCGCAATCTGGAACACCAGATGAGACCGATGCTGACAAGCGACCCTAAATCTCTCAAGATACTCAGCATGGAATAGACGAGAAACCGTCCGAGAACACTCTCGATGGAATCACCGGTGCTTCTGATGGTCTTGACGCGCTGTGCCGATCTTCGAGCATTCCCCCAAGAGAAACCGACGCAAGGCTGTTGCACTCTAGGCGGACTGCGCCCGCTGAAGGCTCACTGGTATCAGTGTGACCCCGCCTTGGGCCGCTGCCTGCCGTGATGCCGGACTATGTCCACAGCTACACCCCACTTTTTCGTGAGTCGCTGACCGCGCAGCCCGAATTGGCGCCGCCTGTCAATGGCCAGTGGGATCTGCCCAGTGGCGGACAGTAGAACTGCCCAGCGGCGGCCAGCAGAGTTGCCCGCTGGCGGCCAGGTGATCTGCCCGCTGTTCAGTTGGTCAGTGGCGTCGCCCCCGTGACCCACTTCAAAAGCACCGGTTCCCACGAATATGACCTGCGCAGTCAGCCTGAGAGGACGCACATCGCCACAGCCGAAGGCACGGCCACGCTGCGGCGGCCGCTGCAGTCAGCCGAATCGATCGGCGCCGGAAACCTCTGCGTGCTCAACGGTGTGACCAACAGCCACATCAACCTGCACGGCAGCCTCGAAGTGCATAGAGACATTGAGAACACCGAAGTGCTCATCGGCGGCGACCCCGAAGCACACGGAAACGTCACGCTCGGCGAACAAGGACTGCACTGCCGCAACGCCCGCATCCGCAGCGGCCTCACGGCAGCAAGCCCCGTCGAATGCGAAACCCTCGACGTCGTCGGACCACTGCATGCAACCGACAGCCGCAGGCTCAGTAAACTGCGATGCCGCGGGCCGCTGACAGCAGAACGAATCGAGATCACAACCGACACCGCCATCACAAGCAACACACGACCAAGCTGACCGCACCACACCCGAAAGCGCCGCAGCGGCTGGCGGTTCAAGCGCTCACGGTCAAACTGAAGGAAGAATCTCGAGCCCTCGTGGGTTCAATGTGCAGAGTCTGTTGCTACTCGGATTCCGGGCGTCGAGTCGAAACCTCCCTCGCACAGTCGCGGCATTCCGAGATGTCGGGTTCCTCGAAACGTCGAACGAGGGCGTGCCTGGCGCACCACAATGTCCACTTCCACCAGTTCCAACGTTTCCCAAGCTTCACCTTGTATGACCAGTTCCTCGTTCCGACGATGCCTGGCCGTGGCGCTAGATCAGATCGGCGCTCGGGAGCCAGCAGGTCGCTGGGGCGTTGGCGCCTCAACCGACTCGCCTCGTGTCTTGCACGCACTGCATCCCATCAAGCTCCCCCGTCGACCGAGCTGGGCTTCCAGATGATTCTCCCACGGCTGTATGAGCGCCAGCCGTCCAGCCAAACAGCGACCTGCCGACCGATAGCCAAGCAAAGCGCGAGCGCGTAAACGCCCAGCGTGATCGTCTCCGGCGTCCAGCCCCACGCAGAACGTTCCACCACCTCCGTGACCATGGTTTCTCAGGTTGGCGTGACGCGCGCACTGAGCCTCTGCTCGATTGCAAGCGCCCGCGTTAGCTCGTTGCGCTAACCCTGATTATTCATGAGAATGCCGCTTGTCGTCTTTTGGGCTTGCCGGTTGGCCTGATTTGTGATTTTCGGGTTGTCGGGGTGCTGGCGGAGGCTGTGTCGGGCTGTGTTGAATCACGCCGGGTTTTGTAGAGGCTCGGGTTGTTGGGTCACGGCCGGGTTGGCTGTGACGGTTTGACGGTAGTAGGCGGTTTCGTGGTCGGCGGG
>LXNJ01002026.1_pt1 | contig 11426 bp, 11 predicted proteins | sample 809081 | NCBI WGS metagenome assembly LXNJ01 (sample SAMN04870510, study PRJNA318959) | sponge metagenome | biome: sponge; feature: marine sponge reef; material: water | host: Petrosia ficiformis | place: Greece: Milos, Mediterranean Sea | collected 2013-05-29 | depth 5-7 m
CCCGCCCGCCGCTCACCCGCCCGCCCCCACCCCCACGCCACGCCATCAGCCCCGCACCCCCGTGCGCCGCACCCCCGCCATCGCGGCGATCAGAGCACGCCGGTCGCCGCTTCGCACCAGCGCCTCTCCGACAAGCACCGCGTCGGCTCCCGCGTCGGCAACGCGCGCCACGTCGGCGGCGCTCGCAATCCCGCTCTCGGACACGAGCAGCACTTCGCCCGGCACGTACTTCGCCAAGCGTTCCGTGACCGCCAGATCGGTGCGGAAGACCGTGAGGTCCCGGTTGTTGACCCCGAGCAGAGACGCCCCGGCCTCGAGCGCCGCCTCCACCTCCCACTCGTCGTGAGCCTCGACCAGGGCCGTCATTCCCATGTCGTGTGTCATGGCCCGCAGGTCGCGCAACAGCACCGGATCGAGGATGCGCACGATCAGCAGCACCAGGTCGGCGCCGGCGCCCCTGGCCTCGGCGACCTGGACCGGATCGACGACGAAGTCCTTCCGCAGCACGGCCATGGAGCCGCCCGCGCGCACCGCCCGCAGATCGTCGAGCGAGCCGCCGAACCACCGGGAATCCGTGAGCACGCTGATCGCAAGCGCCCCCCCCTGTGCGTATTCGCCCGCCAACGCCACCGGATCGAGCCCGGTGTCGATGTCGCCGGCCCCCGGAGACCGCCGCTTCACCTCGGCGATCACGCCTACGCAGCCACTCCGGCGCATTGGCCGAAGCACCTGCCGCGGCGCCGGAGCGTCGCCCGCCGCCCGGAACACGTCCGTACGGACCGCCCTGAGCGCTTCAACCTCGGCCGCCTTGCCCGCAACGATGCGTTCCAGTATGCCGGGATCGGTCACGACGGGGTCAGTCACCCGGCTTGTGTTTCGGGCAAGATTCGGTTATCATAATTCGGAGCCTGTTCGGTCGCCAAGCGCTGTTCCAGTCCCCCACGAGGAAGATTCGCCTCCCAAGATAAGGAAAGAGCGATGCCTCTGACGAAACGCCAGAAACAGATCCTGGATTTCCTCAAGGAATTCATCGACGAGCACGGCTACGCGCCCAGCTTCGACGAGATCCGCGAGGCCTTCGGCTACACGTCCCTGGCGACCGTCCACGAGCACCTCAGCAACCTGCAGCGCAAGGGGTACATACGCAGATCCTACCGCGAAAGCCGGTCGGTGGAGTTCCCCCCGGAGGAGGAGCCCACGGTGCCGCTGCCGCTGCTCGGCACGGTGGCCGCGGGAATGCCGATCGAGGCCGTCGAGGACACCGAGAACTTCTCGGTCCCGGGCGACATGATTCGCAAGGGATTCGAGCACTATGTGCTGCGCGTGTCCGGCCAGTCGATGATCGACGAGCACATTCGCGACGGGGACCATATCATCGTCAACGCGCGGCAGACCGCCGAGGACGGCGAAATGGTGATCGCGCTGGTCGGTGACGAGGCCGCCACGGTCAAGAAGCTGTACCGCGAGCCGGGAAACAAGATTCGTCTGCAGCCCGCCAACGAAAACGTGCCCCCGTTGATCGAGCCCGCCGGCAACGTCCGGATTCAGGGCGTCGTGGTGGGGCTGATCAGAAACTACTGAGCAGGGTTCGCCGCGTCCGCCGCACTTGCCTCAACGCGCCCGGCGGCTCGCCCGCACCAGACCGTCCAGGACCGCCGCCGCCGCGCCCGAGTCGATCGCCCGGGCACCCGCTGCAACGCCCTCGGCGAGCGATTCCACCCTGCCCGCCACAAGAAAGGCCGCCGCGGCGTTCACGAGCACGGCCGACCGGCCCGCCCCCCGCTCTTCACCCGCGACCACCGCCCGGACAACCGCCGCGTTCCCGGCGGGCTCCCCACCGGCCAGGTCGCGCGGGTCGACGGCTTCGACCCCCAGTGCCGCAGGCGTCACCTCGTACGACCGCACCACGCCACCCCGCAGCTCGGCGACTCGCGTGGCGCCGCACGGGCTGATCTCGTCCATTCCGGGCGCCCCGTGCACCACGAGCGCGCGTTCGTGCCCCAGCTCGGCCAGTCCCCGCACCACGAGGTCGACGTAGTCCGGATCGGCCACGCCCACGACCTGGCGGCGCGCGCGCGCCGGATTGGCGAGGGGGCCCAGCAGATTCATGATCGTGGTGATCCCGAGCGCCTGGCGCACGGGGCCGACGTGGCGCATCGCCGGGTGCAGCAGCGGCGCGAACATGAACACGATCCCCACCTCCGCGAGCACCGCGGCCATGTCCTCGGGGGAGAGGTCGACCTCCACCCCCAGCGCCTCGAGCACATCGGCGCTCCCGCACTTCGACGTGAACGAACGGTTGCCGTGCTTCGCCACGCGCACCCCGCCCGCCGCGGCGACCAGCGCCGCCGCGGTCGAGATGTTGAAGGTCGAAACCCCGCCCCCGCCCGTGCCGCAGGTGTCCACCAGGCCGCCCGGGTCGGGAGCGGCCACGGGGATCATCGCGGCCCTGAGCGCCTCGACCCCGCCCGCGACCTCGGACGGCGCGAGGCCCTTGGTCTGGAGCGCGGCCAGCAGCGCGCCGGTCGTCACCTGCGAGGCGTCGCCGGAGACGATATGGCCGAAGGCGCCCCTGGCCTCGGCGGCGGAGAGGTCCTCCCCCCGGACCGCCTTCGCCAGGAGGGGAATGAGGCTGAATGTAGCGTCGGTCACTGCCGTATCGTCCGTGCCGTGCTGGTGTCCTGTCGTCGGGGCCGCGGCCCCCGGCCCACAAAACTAGCCGCGCGCCAGATGTTTGCGGGATCCGACGGCGGCAGAGGCGAACCCGAAGCCGCTCCGCCGCCGCCCCCACGGTTGACTGCACACGCCCCACCGGTAGCTTTCGCACCATCCCCACCGGGGTTGAACAACCTGGTCAGACGCCGCCTCCGCCGGACATGAGCGATCTCGAGACCCGCTTCAAGCTGACCCTGCACTACGACGGCTCCGCCTTCCACGGGTGGCAGCTTCAGCCCGGCCAGCCCACGGTCCAGGGCGCGCTCGAGGCGGCCGCGAAACAACTCGCGGGCAACCGCCGCCCGGTCGTCGGGGCGGGCCGCACCGATACCGGCGTTCACGCCACGGGCCAGGTCGCGGCCGTGACCATGCCCGCGCGCTGGGAGGCTCCGGCGCTCGCCAGGTCGCTCAACGCGCTGGTCCCGGATTCTCTGTGGATCGAGTGCGCAGAACCCGTCCCGGCCGACTTTCATCCGCGGTACGGGGCGGTGTCGCGCAGCTACGAGTACAGGGTCGGGATCGCGGCCCTGGCGGCATCCCCCTTTCATCGTCGCGCGTGCTGGCCCCTCGGCGTTCCGCTCGACCTGGACGCCGCACGCCGGACCACGCAGCTGCTGGTCGGCGTGCACGACTTCCGCGCCTTCGCGAAGTCGGGGCAGCCGCAACGGGGGCACACCTGCCACGTCACAAGGGCGCGGTGGCGAACCTGGCAAGACCTCGGCGCGGTCTTCGAGATCACGGCCAACCGCTTTTTGCACCGGATGGTGCGATATTTGGTGGGAACACTGGTGGACATCGCGCGGCACAGGCGCGAAGAGGAGGAGATGGCCCTTCTGCTCAGCGGAGAGACGGACCTGACGACATCCCCGCCCGCACCGCCCCAGGGGCTTTGTCTGACCCGAGTGGACTACCTGGACGCCGGTGCCATCCCGACGCGGCCCGCGCCGGAGCGTCGGAGGGCCTCCCGATGACAAAGTTGACATCCTGGGCCGCTCCAACCGCGTTGGCCGCGCTGCTGGCTGCATGCGAGCCATCGACCCCCGGCGCGGTCGTTCCCGACCCCGTCCAGGTATCGGCCCCGATTCCCGTCGCCGCATCCACCGGCCAGTCCCTCTCCGATTCGCGCACCACCGCGATCGTGCAAGCGGCCCGCACCGTGGCGCCGGCGGTGGTCGCGGTCTCGGTGCGCAGACGCGAACGGGCCCGCCGCCGCAGCTTCTTCGACGACTACTTCCTCCCCTTCCAGGAGACCCGGGGCCTGGGATCCGGGTTCATCGTGGACGAGCGCGGCACCGTCCTGACGAACCATCACGTGATCGTCGGCGCGACCGAGATCCTGGTCACCCTGCCCGACGGGCGCGATTTCGACGCCAGCCTCGCCGGTTCCGACCCGGCCACCGACGTGGCGGTGCTCACGCTCGAGGGCGCCGGGGGCCTGCCGGTCGCGCCGCTCGGCACCGCGTCGGACCTGCTCATCGGCGAATGGACCGTGGCCATCGGCAATCCGTTCGGGGGGCTGATCTCCAACCCCGAGCCCTCCGTGACGGCGGGCGTGGTGAGCGCGCTCGGGCGCCACATCATTCCCGGCGAGGACGACGACGGATTCTACCTGGGCATGATCCAGACCGACGCGTCGATCAACCCGGGCAACTCGGGGGGGCCGCTGGTCAACGCCGTGGGCGAGGTGATCGGCATGAACACGTCGATCCTGTCGCGCTCGGGCGGGAGCGAGGGACTGGGGTTCGCCATTCCGATCGACCGCGCGCTGAAGGTGGCCCGCGACCTTGTCGAACACGGAGAGGCTCGGCGCGCGTGGCTGGGCCTGGGCGTGGACGCGGTGGAGGCCGACGGTTTCGGTCGTTCGCGGGGCGTGCGCATCGCCCGCGTGACGCCCGGCTCCCCCGCCGCCGCCGCAGGCGTCCGCGAGGGGTCACGGCTGCTCCGTGCCGGATCGAGCCGCATGGCGACCCCGCTGGACTACACGGCCGTGCTGCTCGACCTGAGGGCAGGCGACCGGATCGAGCTGGCCCTGGAAGGGATGGGGGCCGTGCAGCTTCAGGCCGCGCCGCTCCCCTCCGCCGCGGCCGACCGCGTGGAGTTGCTGCGCGATCTGGAAGTCGTGACCGTGACGCCGGGCATCCAGGCCGAGCGGGGCCTCGCCTCTGCCGAGGGCGCGCTCGTGGTGGAGATTTCGGACGCGCTCGCGCGCCGCATCGGAATCGCGGCCGGGGACGTGCTGCTCGCCGTGAACAACACGCGCCTTCGCACGGCCCGTGAAGCCGCCGACGAGCTGCGCCGCACCCAGCGCAGCGGACGCTCCTTCGTCCTCCTCTTCGAACGGGGCGGCCGAATCGTGCGGACCGGACTGCTCGAATGGAGATAGACCCCGTGTCCACCCCCGCCTCCGACCGCTACACGCACCCCCTGTCCGCGCGGTACGTGTCCGGCGAGATGGAGCGCATCTTCGCCCCTGCCTTCCGTTTCGGGACCTGGCGGCGGCTGTGGCTCGCACTGGCCGAGGCCCAGCGCGACGCCGGACTGGATATCCCCCGGCGGGCGATCGACGAGATGCGCGCCGCGCTGGACGACATCGACCTGGAGGCGGCCGCCCGCTACGAGCGGCGTTTTCGGCACGATGTGATGGCCCACATCCACCTCTTCGGCGATGTCGCGCCGGCCGCCCGCGGGATTCTGCACCTCGGCGCCACCAGCGCCTTCGTCGGCGACAACACGGACCTGATCCAGCATCGCGAGGCCATGACGATCGTGCGCGACCGCGTGGTGGCCGCGATTCGCGCCCTGGCCGGTTTCGCCGCCGAGTACCGAGCGCTCCCGACGCTGGCCTACACCCACTTCCAGCCGGCCCAGCCCACCACCGTCGGGAAGCGCGCCACCCTGTGGATTCAGGACCTTCTTCTCGACCTCGAGGAGATCGAGCACCGGCTTGCGCACCTGAGACTGCGGGGCGTACGCGGCACGACCGGCACGCAGGCCTCGTTCCTGCAGCTCCTCGGCGGCGACCACGCGCGTGTCGACGCGCTGGAGCAGACGGTCTGCCGCCGTCTGGGATTCGACCGATGCTACCCCGTCACCGGCCAGACCTATCCGCGCAAGGTGGACCAGGCGTTCCTCGCCACCCTGGCCGGCGTGGCCGCCTCGGCCTCCAGGATGGCGCACGACATCCGGCTCCTGTCGCACCTTCGCGAACTGGAGGAGCCCTTCGAGCAGGATCAGGTCGGCTCGTCGGCGATGCCCTACAAGCGCAACCCGATGCGCAGCGAGCGGATCTGCGCGGTTGCGCGTCACGTGATCGCCCTCGCCGCGGATCCCGCGCACACGGCGGCGACGCAATGGCTGGAACGGACGCTGGACGACTCCGCCAACAAGCGGCTCGCGATTCCGGACGCCTACATGGCCACCGACGCCATCCTTGTGCTGGCCGAGAACGTCGCCGCGGGGCTGCGGGTGAACGCGGGGGTGGTCGCGGCCAACCTCGCCGTGCACCTGCCGTTCATGGCCATGGAGTCGGTGCTCATGGGAACCACCGCCGGGGGCGGGGACCGGCAGGACGCCCACGAACGCATTCGCCGACACACGCTCGCGGCCGCCCGCCGCATGACCGAGGGCGAGGACGGCGATCTGTTCGCGCGCATCGCCGACGACGAGTCGCTGGGCGTAAGCGCCGAGGAGCTGGAGGCGTTGGCGCGGCCCGAGAAGCTGGTCGGCCGGGCGCCCGAACAGGTGGACGGGTTCCTGGCGAAACACGTGACGCCCGTGCTCGAGCGGTACTCCGAGGTGCGGGCCAGCGGCGAGGTGCGGGTGTGACGGCCGACGCGACCCTCCCGCTTCCCCTGCTCTTCCGCGGCAAGGTCCGCGATGTATACGCGGTGCCGGATGCCGGCAGTCCCCACCAGCCCGACGACACCGACCGCCTCCTCCTCGTCGCGAGCGACCGCGTCAGCGCCTTCGACGTGGTGATGAACGAACCGGTGCCGGACAAGGGCCGCGTGCTCACCCGGGTCACCGCCTGGTGGCTGCACACGCATCTCGCGGACATCCCCCACCACGTGGTGTCGGTGCGCGACGCCGAGATCCGTCGCCTGGTGCCGCAGCTGGCCGGCTGCCCCGGCGCGTGGGAGGGTCGGGCGACGCTGGTTCGGCGGACACGGCCGCTTCCCGTCGAGTGCGTGGTGCGCGGCTACCTGTCGGGCTCCGCCTGGAAGGAGTACCGTCGGACGGGGACGCTGGCCGGCGAGCCCCTCGCGCCCGGACTGGTCGAGAGCGACGCCCTGGCGCCGGCCATCTTCTCTCCCTCGACGAAGGCCCGGGAGGGCCACGATGAGAACATCACCTTCGCGCAGGTGACCGAACTGCTGGGCACCGAACTCGCCGGTCGTCTGCGGGAGCGGTCGCTGGACATCTACGAACGCGGGCGCGCGGCGGCCGCGGAAGCCGGCATCATCCTGGCCGACACCAAGTTCGAGTTCGGGATGTCGCCCGAGGGCGAGCTCCTGCTCATCGACGAAGTCCTCACCCCGGATTCGTCGCGTTTCTGGCCCCGTGAACACTACGCAACGGGCCGGGGACAGCCGTCTCTTGACAAACAGCCCGTGAGAGATTATTTGGAGACCCTGACGGGCTGGAACAAGCAATATCCGCCGCCTCCGCTGCCCCAGGAGGTGGTCACGGCCACTTCACAGCGCTACCGGGACGTGTTCCGCAGGCTCACCGGCACGGAACTCGACCGGTACGAGCCGCCGCGCTTCCGCGCCGGCGCGACGGTCCCGCAATGAACCTGCCCGTGGCGCGCGAGGGTCTCCCGTTTATCGTCGCCTTCCTGGCCGCGGCCGTGCTGGCGGCCATCTGGGCGCGGAGCGGCGGATGGGGCGCCCGCTCGACCTTGCCGGTCAGCCTTCTCGTGCTCACCCTCTTCGTGGTGTACTTCTTCCGCGATCCCGAGCGCCGCATCCCGCCGGACCCGGACATCGTGGTGTCTCCGGCGGACGGCACAGTCATGAGCGTTACCGAGGTCGCGGGCGAAGCGGCGGGCGAAGCGTTCTCGGGGGCGACCGCGACCCGCGTGACGATCTTCCTGAGCATCTTCAACGTGCACGTGCAGCGGGCGCCGCTGGGGGGCCGGGTGGACGCGTACGCCTACCGGCCGGGCCGCTACCTTCCCGCCTGGCGCGATGAAGCCAGCAGCGAGAACGAGCAGGCGTCGCTGGCGCTTGCGACGGCGGCGGGACCGGTCGTCGTCCGCCAGATCGCCGGCCTGGTGGCGCGCCGGATCGTGACGTATCCCCGCGAGGGCGACTCCCTCGTCCGGGGCGAGCGCATCGGTCTGATTCGCTTCGGTTCGCGCGTAGACCTGTTCCTGCCCACGGACTGGACGGTGACCGTCGGCGTCGGCGACCGCGTGCGGGGCGGCGAGACTCCCGTTGCCAGCATCGATCGGACGCAAGAGCGATCATGACGCCCCGTGACCGCAAGCCCGGCCGCTGGCGCCGACTGCGCCGCGAACGGCACCGCCCGAACCTCAGGCGCGGGGTCATCATCCTTCCCTCGGCCTTCACGCTCGGGAACCTCTTCTTCGGGCTCTACGCGATGGTCGCGGCCTCCCGTGGCGACTTCACCTGGGCGGCGTGGTGCATCGTCATCGCGTGGATCCTGGACTACCTCGACGGCAGGGTGGCGCGGGTCACCCGCACGGGATCGGCCTTCGGGGCCGAACTGGACTCGCTCACCGACGCAATCTCCTTCGGGGTGGCGCCGGCGCTGATCCTCATCTTCCTCTACTTCCCGGAGGCCGACTGGGGCTGGGTGATCGGCTTCGCGTACGTCTCGGCCGCCGTGATCAGGCTGGCGCGCTTCAACGTCGAGCAGGGGGGCGAAGCCCGCAGCCACTTCCACGGCCTTCCCAGTCCCGCGGCCGGCGTCCTGCTCGCGACGCACTACCCGTTCACCACCACGGCGTTCTTCCAGCAGTACCTGGCGGCGCTCCCCTGGCCGCAGATCATGGTGATCACAACCGTCCTGGTCTCGATCCTCATGATCAGCCACATCCCCTATGCCAAGATGCCGCCGCTGGATTTCAAGACCCGCCGCGGGATCGTCAGGACGACCCTCCTGGTGGGCTGCTTCGTACTCGCCGTCACGATTCCCTACTACTGGTTCTTCCCGGCCATCGTCGGCTATGCGCTGTGGGGCCTGGTCAGGTCGGTCTTCCTCGGCCTGATGCAACGGCTCCCCGAACGGGATCCCCTGCTGGACGAGGAGCCGGAGGACGACGACTCGGACGTCGAGCCCCGCGAAGTGGACTACCACGAGCTGACCCACGAGCCGGAGACGCTCGACGCCGCCACGCGGAGTTCGTCCGCGGACGACACCGATCAACGCGACACGCGCGATACCGATATCATTCAATGGAAGGAGAGGCGCTCTTGAGCCGATTCACAGTGGAAGTCCTCGTCACACCCAGGCCCGGCCTGCTGGACCCGCAGGGCAAGGCAATCCATCACGCGCTGGCCTCGCTCGGGTACGACACCATCGAGGACGTTCGCGTCGGCAAGGCGATCTACCTGGAGGTGGCCGCCGGATCGCCGGCCGAGGCCACGGAGCGGGTGGAAGAGGCGTGCCGCAAGCTGCTGGCCAACCCCGTAACCGAGGATTTCCGGGTGACGGCGGCCACGGAGGGCACTGACCCGGCTCCGGCCGCAGCCGCCGGAGGCGTCCGATGAAGGTCGCGGTCATCACCTTCCCGGGGTCCAACTGCGACCAGGACTGTGTCCGGTCGGTCGAGCTGGCCGGAGGATCGCCCAGCTACGTGTGGCACCGCGAGACGTCGCTCGGCGACGCGGACGCGGTCATCGTGCCCGGCGGCTTCGCGCATGGAGACTACCTGCGGCCGGGCGGGATCGCCCGCTTCAGCCCGATCATGGACGCCGTCATCGACTTCGGGCGCGAAGGGGGCCTGATCGTCGGGATCTGCAACGGATTCCAGGTGCTCTGCGAGGCGGGGATGCTGCCGGGAGCGCTGCTGCGGAATCGGTCGCTGCGCTTTCAGTCCCACGACTGCCACCTGCGGGTCGAGCGCAGCGGGACCCCGTTCACGGCGGACTACGCCCGGGGGCAGGTCATCCGCATGCCTCTTTCGCACGCGGACGGCAACTACTACGCGGACCCCGAGACGCTGGCGGGTCTCGAGGCGGACGGCCGCGTCCTGTTCCGCTATTGCGACGCCCGCGGCAACGTGACGCACGAGGCGAATCCGAACGGCTCGCTCAACAACATCGCGGGCATCGTCAACGCCCGGGGCAACATCCTCGGCATGATGCCGCACCCGGACCGGGCGATCGAGGACATACTGGGATCCGTGGACGGTCTGCCGCTGTTCCGGTCGCTGCTGGCGGCGGACGTGGCCGTGGGCGCCGGCACGCGGGAGGTGGCATGATCGCAACTGCGGAAGCCCCCGGTCCCCGCCCCGGCGATCCTCCGATCACCCCCGAACTGGTCGAGGATCACGGCCTGTCGCCGGAGGAGTACGAGCAGATCCTGCGGATCATGGGGCGCGAGCCCACCTTCGCCGAACTGGGCGTCTTCTCGGCGATGTGGTCCGAGCACTGCGGCTACAAGAACTCCAAGCGTCTGCTGCGCCTGCTGCCGACGCGGGCACCGTGGGTCATACAGGGTCCGGGGGAGAACGCCGGCGTGATCGACGTGGGCGCCGGGTACGCGCTCGCGTTCAAGATCGAGTCGCACAACCACCCGTCCGCCGTCGAGCCCTACCAGGGGGCGGCCACCGGCATCGGCGGCATCCTGCGCGACGTGTTCACCATGGGCGCGCGGCCCGTGGCCACCCTGAACTCGCTGCACTTCGGCGACCTGGACCGCCCCCGCGTGCGCTACCTGTTCTCGGGCGTGGTCAAGGGGATCGGCGACTACGGCAACTGCGTCGGCATTCCGTCGACCGGCGGCGAGGTCTACTTCGACCGCGGGTACGAGGACAACCCCATCGTCAACGCGATGTGCCTGGGGCTGATGCGCAAGGAAGACCTGATTCGGGGCACGGCCGAGGGGGTCGGCAACACGCTGATGGCGGTGGGCGCGCGCACGGGCCGCGACGGGATCCACGGCGCGACGTTCGCTTCGGAGGAGCTGTCGGAGGGGGACGACGAGGCCAGCCGGCCGCAGGTGCAGGTGGGCGACCCGTTCACCGAGAAGCTGCTGCTCGAGGCGTCGCTGGAGCTGATCGCCAGCGGGCACATCGTGGGGATCCAGGACATGGGCGCGGCCGGGCTGACCTCGAGCGGCGCGGAGATGGCCGGGCGGTCGGGGACGGGCGTGGAGATGGACGTGGCGCGCGTCCCGGTCCGCGAGGCGGGGATGACGCCGTACGAGATCCTCCTGTCGGAGTCGCAGGAGCGCATGCTGGTGGTGGCGGCGGCGGGGCGCGAGGACGCCGTGCGCGAAATCCTGGAGAAGTGGGAGCTGGAGGCCGCGACGATCGGGAGCGTCACCGCGAGCGGGACCTTTCGGGTGCTGGAAGCCGGCGTGCCCGTCGCGGACATCCCCGCCCTGCCCCTCACCGAGGGCTGTCCGACCTACGAGCGGCCGGGCGAGGAGGCGGAGGAGGTGCGCAATTTGCGTGACATGGATCTTTCGCATTATATTTGGCCTCCAGACGGCCTGGAGAGTGCGTTTCTGGCCGTCGT
>LXNJ01002027.1_pt1 | contig 11421 bp, 12 predicted proteins | sample 809081 | NCBI WGS metagenome assembly LXNJ01 (sample SAMN04870510, study PRJNA318959) | sponge metagenome | biome: sponge; feature: marine sponge reef; material: water | host: Petrosia ficiformis | place: Greece: Milos, Mediterranean Sea | collected 2013-05-29 | depth 5-7 m
TGGCTCCGGCGGCAGGACTCGAACCTGCGACCCGATGATTAACAGTCATCTGCTCTGCCAACTGAGCTACACCGGAACTGTAGAAAATAGAAAAAACCCGAGGAGTAGTTAATTTTATATAGATAAGAAAAACAGTCAACAAATCTAATACCGAGTAAAAATGGCCGGCAAAAAAGAAGAAAAGAAGAAACCGGAGAAAGCGAGTTCATCTCTTCCTGTACTTTCAAACTCCCTGCAAAGCTATCTGGCGCAGATCAGAAACTACCCCGTTTTGAGCAGGGAAGAGGAATACGAACTTGCGATGAGGCTAAGGGAAACGGGAGACCTTGAGGCCGCAAGACAGCTGATCGTATCAAACCTGAAATTCGTCGTGCGTATCGCGAACGAGTACAAAAACTACAACGTGAATACCATGGATCTCATTCAGGAAGGCAACATAGGACTGATGAAGGCCGTAAGGGGCTTTGATCCGACCAAGGGATACAGACTTATTTCATACGCGGTCTGGTGGATAAGGGCGTACATACAGAACCATATAATGAAAAACTGGAGTCTTGTAAAAGTCGGAACAAACCAGTCACAGAGAAAGCTCTTCTACAAGCTGAGATCAACAAAAAGCAAAATCGAAGCCACCGGAGCGGAGATGGGAGAGGACATCTATTCCGAGATAGCCAAGGAACTTGACGTGCCAGACAGCCAGGTAATCGAGATGGACCGGATAATGTCCGGAAAAGACCTGTCTCTTGACGCAAACGTGGAAGGGAGCACGGAACGCACTTACCTTGACATTCTGGGGGACACGTTTGATCAGGAAGAATTTCTTGAAGATTCCCAGGCCCGGCCGCTTGTGGCGAAAAGAATAAAAGAGGCCTTGGCGAACTTAAAAGACAGGGAAAGATACATTATCGAGAGGCGCGTTCTCACCGATTCTCCCGAAACTCTTGAAAAACTTTCCCGTAAATTCGGTATCTCAAGAGAGCGAGTAAGACAGATAGAGAAAAACGCTCTTAACAAGATCAGGCAGGAATTCCAAAAAGAGCATTTTCACGTATAGAATTTTTGACATAAAGATAAGTTTGAGAGGACTTTCACTCCTAATACACTGAAATTCCTGACTATTTACGAACCTTTCATTTCTTAATTGCAACTGCAATTTCTAATTGAATTCATGCCCGAATTATAATATGTTCTATATATAGGCAGTGGTGAGAGTGGACTATATGCTGACCGATAGTGCTTCAATCGGGGTCAAGGGTCGCTGGGTCAGGTACGCCAAGTTCAGCGGCACAAACGAATGGGACCAGTTACGCGGTCACGCCCCAAACAATGGCCCAGGAACGAATACGGTTGAGTACACGATTGAAACTGACGACTTAAGCGCATTTGGGGTCAGTCTGGTAATGAAATATGCGGTTTGATTTCTGGTTGCTTCAAGCGATATGGAAAAAGACTTAACGGACCGAGGTCCCGTACGGTTTATGGGACATGGCGGTGCCCTCATGTAAAAGTGAGAGCATAGGGCCGGTCACTGTGAATTCATACGGGGTCCTCGGGTCCGTTTTAGTAAGAAGCTTAACCACTGCAGATTTTCTACGGATTCTAAATCTCAATTCATGTCCATCCCCGTCTACGCATAAAGAGCTTCTCTTCATGTGATTTTTTCAAGCAAAGATAGACTCTTCTAGTCAAGTTTGAACTTCATGAAAAGGAGTTCCGTACAAGCTGCTTTGGATTTACAAACCAGCCTAGCGAATTTTGTCAAACTCAGAAACGGCGAATTATTGCCAAGCGGGCAGTGGAAAGCCTGTTTTCAACTTCGTAGGACGCAGTCCTTCTGGGAGTTTCGGGTCCGCAGCAGCGGTTATTTGCGGATCGGTTAACAAGATGGGTGCTCTCACCAAAATCCAGGTACAAACCCTCTAACCGTAGCACCCAGACATCGGACAGCGCGGTTTCCAGGCCGACTCCGATCACCCAGCCCACTTCCGTTGAATCCTTGCTGAAAGAATCATCGGGATCCACCATGGAACCCGAATCACCGGAATCAATATCGGTTACCGAATTGCTGATGCCGGCAAAAGCCAGTCCCCCGGTGACAAATACCGTTACGCGGCCGATTCCCTGTTCAACTCCCCCGCGCGCAGAAACGATCCATGAAAATTCCGATTCAGCAGTTTCGTCCAAGCCGTCAGGATCAAGCTTGTCAGTAGACGCCGACACATTGGTCAACATACCGTCGAGCTCCATTCTTAGGGTCAAGACTCCTACATCGAATTTCCCCCCTACGAGGACGCCACCGGCAAAACCCGTATCGTCATATTTGGAAACCGAACCGGGATTTCCCCCGTCAGCAAAGCCATCGATATCTATTATTCGGTTTTTCATAAAAGCGGGGCCGACAAAGACCCCGGCGTAATTGGTGAAACTTACAAGTTCGGGTTTGCTTTGTGCAGGATTATTCTCGCTTTCTCTCTGCGTTGGATCATCTGGTACGCCACCTGCAAAACCGGCATTTGGAATGACCAAAAAAACCAGTAAAAAAACTGTTGAACCACCTGCCAGAAGTTTTGCCTTACAGTTTTCTATCCTTACGAAACCTACAAAGGAATTAACAGTCTTCTTCATAGTAGTTCTCCTAAACGGTCCAGCATTTTCGGTATGTTGCCGGGCATGCTCCCACCCGCCTGGGCCATCTCGGCACCTCCGCCCCCTTTTCCTCCGACGACCCCTGCAAGCTCGCTTACAAGTTTTCCCGCATGGTACCTACCGACAAGATCTTTTGTAACTCCCACAAGAATAAAGACCTGTCTTCCATTCTCCGCAACAAGAACAGCAACCGCATTGTTCATTTTTCCTTTCAGGTAGTCCCAAAGAGAACGCAGTTCCGCAGGTTTTGAAACGGAGACCTTCTCCCGAAGAAGATTGATTCCTCCCACGTTCTCAATCTTGTCAATCAGCCCGGCGGCAGTTTCAACAAGAACCTTTGCCCTGAAAGACTCGATTTCCGCCTGAAGCCGGGAATTTTCATCAACCACTCCGGCAAGCCTCGAAAGAAGTTCGGAACGGGGAGCGCCAAGGGCGGTGGAAAATTCGTTCAGGATACTTTCCTGCCCTTTCATGTAATTCCATGCCGCCTGGCCACTTACGGCCTCTATCCTTCTCACCCCCGCCGAAGACGCGCTCTCGGACACTATCTTCATCATTCCTATCTCGCCCGAGGCCCGCACGTGGGTTCCGCCGCAAAGCTCCTTGCTGTAATCCCCTATCATTACAACCCTTACCCTGTCGCCGTATTTCTCTTCGAATATGGCGGTGGCCCCGCCCTTTATGGCTTCGTCATATGAAACGTCTTCTTTCGTCATGACTGCGTCGTCACGCCTTATTCTCTCGTTAATAATCTGCTCTATGGAATCGAGTTCCTTTTTTTCAATCGCAGAATAGTGACTGAAGTCAAACCTGAGTCTGTCGGGCCCGACAAACGATCCCGCTTGATTCACATGAGTACCGAGAACTTCCTTCAAAACGGCGTGAAGCACATGGGTTGAGGTGTGGTGAGCCATAACACCCTGCCTGAACACCCGGTCAACCTCCATGCGCACAGAATCGCCGACCCGCGCTTGCCCCTTATCGACAACAACATTGTGGATGAAAAACGTGGGGCTAAGTTTTTTCGTATCGAGGACCTTCGCGTGAAATCCCTGCCCGGCAATCTCGCCCCTGTCTCCCGTCTGCCCGCCTGACTCTCCGTAAAAAGGGGTGACGTCAGTCAATATCTGTACTTCCTGTCCCTCCTCAGCTGTCTGGGAAATTCCTTCCTGGTTTATTATTCCCGTAACCAGGCTGTCGGAAGAGAGTGTCTTGTAACCGACAAACTCCGTCGTCATCTCCCCGGAAAGCTGAAGCAGAAGAGACGCAAGATCGTCTTCACCCATGCCTCCACGAGCTTTTCTTGACTTGGTTCTCTGTTTCTCCATCTCTTTTTCAAAACCCTGTAGGTCGATCTCTATACCCTCGTTTCTAGTTATATCCTCTGTGAGGTCGACCGGAAATCCGTAGGTGTCGTAGAGGCTGAAAACCACCTTGCCTGAAAGCTTTTTCCTTTTCCCGAGCTTTGCGATTTCCTGATTAAGAAGTTCAAGTCCCCTGTCCACCGTCTCAAGAAACCTCTCTTCCTCACTTTTCACGACCTGGGACACGAAATCTCCTTTTTCCCTGATCTCAGGATAGGCATCTGACATGGCCCCTTCAACCACAGGCAGAACCCTGTAGATAAAAGGTTCGTCTATCCCCAGAAATTTCGAGTGGCGAACAGCTCTTCTTAGTATTCTTCTAAGAACGTAACCCCTCCCCTCGTTTGACGGGAATACCCCGTCCGATATAAGAAAGGCAAGCGCTCTTGAGTGATCCGCTATAACCCTCATAGCCACTTCGGTTGAGCTGTCAGCGGAGTATTCTCTTCCGGAAAGTTCCTCTATCTGGGCTATTACTCCTCTTAAAAGATCGGTCTCATAATTGCTTCTTGCTCCCTGAAGAACCGCCGTGAGCCTTTCAAGTCCAAGTCCCGTGTCGATGCTGGGACGAGGAAGCGGCGCCATCTCTCCCCTCTCGTTTCTCTCAAACTGCATGAACACCAGATTCCAGAGTTCAAGATAGCGGTCGCACTCGCACCCGACGGCGCATCCCGGCTTCCCGCATCCGAACGACTCCCCCTGGTCTATAAGTATCTCGGAACACGGACCGCACGGACCTGTGTCTCCCATCGACCAGAAATTGTCTTTCTCTCCCATCCTCACGATCTTTTTCTTGGAAACGCCGATGTTCTTGTTCCAGATCTCAAAGGCCTCGTCGTCGTCTTGATAAACGGTGACCCAGAGCTTTCTCTTTGGCAACCCGTAAACATTGGTAATAAGATCCCATCCGTAACTGATGGCTCCTTCCTTGAAGTAATCCCCGAAAGAGAAATTCCCCAGCATTTCGAAAAAAGTATGGTGTCTCGCCGTATACCCCACGTTGTCAAGGTCGTTGTGCTTCCCTCCGGCCCTGAGGCACTTCTGTGAGGAAACCGCCCTTTTAAAATCCCTGGTCTCAGCTCCCGTGAAAACATTTTTGAACTGAACCATCCCGGCATTGGTAAAAAGAAGAGTCGGGTCGTTCTCAGGTATGAGAGTCGAACTGCGGACCGGTTCATGGCCTCTTTCGGAGAAATACTCGATAAACTTTCTTCTGACCTCGTATCCTTTCATCTGACAAATCCCCGCACACGCAAACGGTGAATCGTAACTGACCACGAAGCCCGTTGTTCAGTCCGGATGAGAAAATAGGAAATTATAGCGACAACTAGACGGTAAGGTATAATACAATAATGGTGAGGACTTACAAATGCCGTGTGAAGCTATCCATGTCGGGGCATGAAGCGTTATCCCGGGTATTCGGGATGTGCGCCACACTCTACAACGCCTGTCTTGAGGAGCGTATTGACTGCTACAAGAAGACGGGTGAATCCCGCTCATATTACGACCAGTGCAAGGCACTGACCGAGGTAAGGGCGGATGATCCCGAGTACGCAAGTATAAGTGTTCAGGTGTTCCGCGGGGCAATTGGTCGCATAGACAAGGCGTACAAGTCGTTTTTCCGCAGGGTGAAGACCAAAGAGAAAGCTGGTTTTCCTCGATTCAAGAGCAGCAGGCGCTGGAGAACCATAGAGATTAACGACCAGTGCTGGAGAATGCTCAAGCGAGAAGGGAATAAGTTGGTTCTCAAAATCAAGGGATTGCCACGCATGGAGGTAAAGTCATCAAGAGAACTGCCACCGAGTAGACTCCTTAAAGCAATACGCATTACGAGGAAGCCTCTGCGGACGGAGGTAGCCTTATCGTACGACCTGCCGACTCCCGAAGCGAAACCTGTCAGCAATCCCGTGGGAATAGATATGGGCATATCGAAGCGTCTTACCCTAAGTGATGGAGAGACCGTAGAGAAGCGGGAAATAGACCACCGTAAGATCATCAGGCTTCAACGCTCCGTGTCCCGCAAGGTGAAGGGAAGCAACAACAGACGGAAAGCCGTGGCGCTGCTTGCTAAGGAATGGCAGAGGGTGACTGATGGGGAAAGAAACTACATCCATCGCCTGACTGCGGAACTGGTGAAGATGTACGATCTTATAGCGGTGGAGAAACTGAAGACAAAGAACATGCTTTGGAACAGGAATTTAGCAAGAAGTATATCTGAGCAGGCTTGGGGCAAGTTTGCTGCGCTGCTTAACGAGAAGGCTGAAAGTGCTGGCGTTAAGATGATGGAAGTGGACCCTAGGGGAACCTCGCAGGAGTGCTCAAGTTGCGGAGCAGAAGTCAAGAAGTCTTTGTCCATCAGAACGCATAAATGCACTTGCGGGCTTGAGATGGACAGGGACTTAAATGCGGCGATAAATATCCTTCATCGAGGCATCTCAGTTGCGGGCGGGAAACTCAAGCAGTCCCGCATGGCCGGAAGGATGAAAATGAAGCGGGCTGATGTAGGGCCCGTTCGGCCAAGAACAGTAGAGATAACTGTCTAGTTATGACTATAATTCCCAATTGAGACAGAAGCGGCACGTAAGAAAAGAACTCTATCTTCCGGCCTGCCGCAACGCTTCTTCCTCGACCCCGGTCACGGCGTAACAGAGTTCTCCGCCAACTTTCTCGCGCCTTACCTCAAGATAATCACTTGCGCTTTCGCGGAAATCGGTCGTAATGAATATGCTCCAGGCCCTCGCCCCGTTGCAAAGAGCCTTAGCTTCGTCCACAAAGGGTTTTGCGAGCGTGAAAACATCCGATTCCGCAGGTACCGACAAATCAGCCGAGGAAATACCCATTTTAAGCTTTATATCCGACCGGGCAGGTATTCTCTTCCCATCCACGACTCCGGCGAAAAGCTGCATTATCTCAACCGCGCAACATACGCAACTGAGTTCCGCCACGGGACCGGAACTGGAATCGGAGTCGGTGAAAAAAGCCACGACCTCATCGCGGAGTATGGCCTCTACCGTACCCCCGAAGGAACCTATAGTGGTTGAAACGGATTTTCTGTAATCAGCCGTAAGGGAATTGACGCTAGATGGCGAAATATCTTCAATCAGGCTCTCAAAGTCCGCAATCTTCACGACGAGTATGCTGATATCAGTCTTTTCTCCCTCGGAATCCACAACGCCTGTAACCGCAGAGGGAGGCTCTTCAGGGTCGGCGTCCTCTTCCTCAGAAACATGAACGATTTCCACGATGTCCTCGTCAAAAGAATCTGCGGGAGCCTCAAATGAAGAAACTTCCGATGGCTCTTCCTGGCTTAAGATTATCTTCGGACGGAAATCCACCTGTAGATCAGCGGAACGGTCAAAATCCACATCATCTGGCTCCTCCTTACCGTCCCGTCCAACTGACTCTCCTTCAAGTGAAGAGGCCATTTCGTTAAATTCACGGCAGAGCCACTGAACGCCGGCACCAGCAATAAGCGAAGACCGACCATCCAGACGAACCGAGTAGTCTCCACTGGCAACGGAACTTACAGCGTCTGAGAATTCCCCGAGGAACCTAAACGCCCTATCGCTTACAAAACGTATTAAGGAGGTAAAGACAACTGCCATCAGGGAACCGAAAATCAGGCTCCAGAGTACAGCGTCAAAGTAGAATTTCTTGCTGACAGAGCTTCTCAGGCCCACAAGAACGGTTTTTCCCTCAGGTCCCTTGAGCGTAAGCTTTTCAAAACCCTTATCATCCTGAAAGCCAAAACTTTTCTCAAGCACTCCGTTATGATCAAGAAGCCTTACGTACCCCACATCATTTCTGGTATCAAGAACGCTCCTTGCACGGTCGGCGAAAAAGTCTTCCTCGCCGAATACTTCTTCCATTTCTGCAATTCTGAGATCGGCGTATCTTTCGGGAAAGTAAAAATGCTGGAATGCGAAAACTGCCCCGGACGAGAGTACAAGACAGAAAAGAAATACTGGAAAGGATGGGACCAGATTAAAAGATTTTTTCCGGTTTTTTGAAGGATTCAAGGTAACTTTCCGTTTAACTCATCCAGAAGGACAATATGCCGGTAAAAGTGTTGCACTAATTATAATAGGAGAAAAACAAAAAAACTAGTTTCATGGGAAACCGTTCAGGCGGGAACTACGGAAACCTTGGTTCTACCCTTTCCGGATTTATGAAATTTCACAACCCCGTCGGACAGTGCGAATATCGTGTAATCCTTTCCAAGACCCACGTTTAAACCAGGCTTGATGCTGGTACCACGCTGCCTTACTATTATATTCCCCTTGACAACCGGCTGGCCTCCGAACTTCTTTACGCCAAGCCTCCTGCCTATGGAATCCCTTCCGTTTTTGGAACTTCCGCCGCCTTTTTTGGTTGACATGCCTTAACCGCCTCCGCGAATCAAGCGCTTATGCTAGTAATCTCGACGCTGGTCAGGTTCTGACGATGACCTGCCTTCTTCCTGTACCCTTTTCTTCTTTTGAACTTGAAAACTACTATTTTCTCGCCCTTTTTCTGTCTTATTATTTTACCTTCAACCTTGGCACTTTCAACAACAGGGCTACCAACCTTGACGTCCTCTCCGTCAGCAGACACGAGCAGGACTTCTTCAAAGTTTATCTCTTCTCCGGGCTCGCCGGAGATTTTTTCTATATCAATAATGTCACCCGGCTTGACTACATACTGTTTTCCACCGGTTTTTATAACAGCGTGCATAAGACCCTCCGCACTTTATGGAAGCACTATTTTGCCTGTTAGAAAATTCTTTTGTCAAATGCCGTCCTGAAGATCCCATGTCTTGAGGATCGTGTAACGGGATCCGCGGGGTCCGAGTTCGCTTAGCACAAGACCGATTCTGATAATGGAGAACTCCGTTTCATCCAGTCGAGGGATTTTCTCGATCCCCTCAAAACTCCCCTTGATCCTGCCTATAGTCACGTGCGGAATAAATTTTCTTCTTTCCATCTCAAACCCGTTCTGCAGGATCGCACATTGGACTTTGTTAAAAAGGAACTGAAACCTCTCGCTCTTCATAAGACTCAAGGCCAGCACCCTGGGATTTTTTGAACCTGGAAACAGGCGAAGATCACTAAATCCTGACTGAACGTGTCCCGAACCGAAAACCATGGAACCAATATCCGTTGATATGCCCGCAAGCCGCGATTCATCCACATCTCCCAGAAATCTGAGCGTAACATGGAATTTCTCCCTCGGCTCCCATCTCACACCCCGCAGGAAACCCCGAAGCGACTCCACGTAGTGAAAAAGTGCGTCTTTTGTTTCCTCGGGAAGAAAAGCCGCGATAAAAAGTCTCAAGAGCAAGGCCCTCCCCCGCTATTTCACGCACCAAGTGGAAAACGAATCGTTTTCACCCCGGGAAAGCGGGAGCTTGTTCTCACCGTTTAAGTACATGATATATATCTGCCTTTTTCCAAGTTTTTTTGAGGAAAAAGCAATGTAGTGACCGTCGGGAGACCACGAGGGATGTTCATTTCTTCCCGAAGCGGTAAGCCTCTGCTCCCCCCGTCCGTCAGGTCCCACAGCGTAGATATCAGCCTCGGATTTTCTTACTTTCACAAATGCTATACGGTTAACCGAGGCGCTTGGAGACCAGACCGGATCTGTATTGTAACCTCCCGAGGTAATTCTTTTGGCACTGCCTCCCTCAGGACTTATCACGTATATGTTCGGCGCTCCCGTTCTGTCAGACACAAAGGCGATCTTTTTGCCGTCGGGAGACCAGGTCGGGGAAAGGTCTATGGCGGGAGATTTGGTAAGCCGCTTCAGTATTTCTCCTGAGGGCGAAGCTATGTATATGTCTCCGTTACGGCTAAATGCCACGCGCGCGCCGTCTGGAGACCAGCGTGGAGAATTGTCGAGATGAATGCCCCGGGTTACTCTCCTGCCCTCGGCGGGAAGGGGGGTGGCCTTGAAATTCAGCAGGTAGACGTCATGGTCCCAGCTTTTGTCGGAAGTGAAAACCACCTGGCTTCCGTCAGGTGAACAGTCAGGAGAAAGAACCGAAGATCCATGATTGGTAAGCTTCTTTGCGTTGTGCCCGTCGTAATCCATGATAAAGAGATCCTTTCCATGACCACGTCCTCTGACAAACACGATCTCAGAATCAAAAAAACCGTCAAGACCGGTAAGTTCCCTCATGATTTCGCCCGCAAATTTGTGCACCACGTTTCTTATGTGGCGCGGAGACGTCACGTATCTTCTCCTCATCAGCTCCCGTCTTCCAGGCACATCATAAACTATGAGTTCGTAAAGAACCTCCCGGGGCGAAACGCCGAAATTTCCGCTCACCAAGTACTTGGTTTTCTGCGCATCCAAATATTCAAAGTCTATATCTTCAAAAGAGGAGGAAAACAGTATGCTCGCCGGGCGGACGTCGAAAAGGGCGGCATTGGTGAGGTCGTTTTTCAGGACATTGGTGAAATTCTTTCCGTATATGCTTAAATCCCCCTTGGCCTTAAGCACAGCTACGGCAATTGGTATTTTCTTTATCGGAGAAGTAGCTGGAGGAAGCAGTATCTGCGCGGTCGCCAAGCAGGGGAGAAACAAAAGCGTAAAGAAAACCGCAAGCACTAATCTCATCTTTTTTTCTTTCCAGGCCCCGAGGCTGCAAACCGGACAGCGGTCTCGCGACAAAAATATATACCGAGATAGACCTTCAGTCACTCAGTTCAACGTTCCAGTAAGACATGTCGACAAAGCTCAGAAAAGGTTCCCACTCCTCATACCTCACGGTTCTGAAATGGAGGTTGGAAAAAATACTCGCAGCGGGTTTCACAGGTTTGGCAAGCAATTTCATGTTCGCCTGCTCGGGAGTTTTTCCTCCCTTTTTCCTGTTGCACTTAACGCAGCAGCACACTATGTTGTCCCAAGTACTTCTTCCGCCCATTGACCGCGGAATTACATGGTCAAGTGTAAGATCTCTTTTCGGGAAAGCCTTCGCGCAGTACTGGCACTTATCCGCGTCCCTCCTGAAAATGTTTATCCTGTTGAACTTAGGCTGTTTTCTGTGATACCCCTCATACCTCACGAGAATTATCACCCGGGGAGCCTTTATGACGTTGGTAACAGTTCTCACGCAGTCGTCAGCATCGACCGAACGGATATCCTTCCACGAATCGAAGTCAAACGTCTCATACTCCCTGTTTACAGCTCTTGCAGCACCGCCGTAAAGAAGAATAAAGGCTCTTTTCAGGCTCGTTACCGAGACAGGGACGAAAAACCTGTTCAAAACCAGTACCGGTGACTGAAGCATAATAGCCGACTAATTTACCGGCTTGGGTAGGTTATTCAAGAATGAGGCGTTTGCGATGTTGAGAAAGCCTATACAGGACAGGGGCTTTCGCAGGGGCAAAAAAAGTTTTTACCCCAGGATTTCGGCAAAAACCCTTGAAAA
>LXNJ01002028.1_pt1 | contig 11416 bp, 13 predicted proteins | sample 809081 | NCBI WGS metagenome assembly LXNJ01 (sample SAMN04870510, study PRJNA318959) | sponge metagenome | biome: sponge; feature: marine sponge reef; material: water | host: Petrosia ficiformis | place: Greece: Milos, Mediterranean Sea | collected 2013-05-29 | depth 5-7 m
CCTTGTGTTGACAACGATGGCCACGGCCCAGGAAGAGCAGGGCGCCACGGTCGAAGGACGCACGGCCCAACTCTTTACTCTCGGGATGGAGGCGGCGGAAGCCGGCGATTACGACAGCGCCATCCAGGCGTTCCGTGCCGTCCTGGTGAACCGTCCGGACCTCGTGCGGGTGCGGCTCGAACTCGCCCGGGTATTCTTTCTCAACGGGCAGGACGGGCTGGCGCGGCGGCACTTCGAGGCCGTGCTGGCCGGTGGGGTACCACGGCCCGTTGCGGCTAACATCCGGCAGTTCCTGGCCGTGATGCAAAGCCGTAAGCGTCTGACCGGCTATTTCGGCATGGCCGTAGCACCGGATTCGAACCTGAATGCCGCCTCGGAAAGCGAGATCATCTATATCGACACGGTGTTTGGCCGCCTGCCGTTTACCCGCGAGGGAGACGTCGGTGCCGAGTCGGGCTTTGGGCTGTCGGTATGGGGCGGGGGCGAGTACCAGCACCCCGTGGGCGAACGCTTCCGACTGCGCGTCGGTTCCGACGTGGCGGTACGGGAATATCCGGGCGGCGACTTCGACCAGCATTTCGTCGCGGCGCACGTGGGTCCGCGCTGGCTGGCGAGCCCCAGGACCGAGTTGAGCCTGCTGGCCACGGCGAGCCGCCAGTGGTTGGGCAGCATCCCGTATTCGGATGAATTCGGCGCACGGTTGGAACTGGACCGGCGGCTTGGGCCAACCGTGTGGGGACGGGGCACCGCGGCGTACCGCGAGCGGGATTTTCTGAGCCGCGACTTTCTCGACGGCCCGGCGGTGGACTTCACCGCAACGCTTGCCTGGACGCCGGCGCCGGTCCTGCGCGTCCAGTTCACCGCAGGGTACACGCGCGAAGACGCGGCGCTTGAGCACTGGCGCACCCTGTCGCGCTGGGTGCGGGTTGGGACGTCCCTGGCGCTGCCGCTGGGCTTCACCCTCGGCACCAGCGTTCAGGCGCGGCGCACGTACTACGACGGCGAAGGCGGTGCGCACCTGACGCTCGACGGCAGGCCGCGGCGCGACCGTATCCGGACGTTCAGCATTTCCCTTCTCAACCGCGCTGTCACCATCTACGGCTTCAGCCCGCAGCTCGCCTTGATCCACGATACGCGCCTGACCAACGCCCAGGCGCAGGACTACGAACGCGACCGAGCGGAGCTGCGCTTCGTGCGGCAGTTCTGACACTGGAAAAAGGACCACCCGAATGGGAAGTCGGCGGCGGATACGGCGCATGCGGCGCCGCGGCCTGGCGTGCCGCGACTTCGGGCGCGAGTGCGACATGCAGGCCGAGCATGACATGATCCACCATGGCCTGGACGGCAAGGTCTTCCAGGTAAGGCGATCCGCGTGCACCTCTTGTGGCCGGCAAGTCATAACGGCGCGGGAGCAAACGGGCCTTGGTGGCGTGGAGGCGAACTTTTGAGGGAGAGGATCATGAAGCGATTCGGTGTCCTGCTGTTGTGTGCGGCGCTGTTGGCCCTGGTCGGCTGCGGTGGCGGGGGTGGGGACGATGACGCCGTGGAGCAGTCCCTGGCAGCGCCCGATTACGACCTGACGGGCTGCTGGGAGGTCAAGGAACTGCCAAGGTGCCAGGCCGAGGTCGAGCCGCTGGCGGACCTGAGCGACTCGCAGCTTACCTACGTGAACCCCGTAACGGACGCGGTGCTGGACGAACTGGAGAGCGCCGAGCTCGGCCATCTGGACCTGCTTCGCCAGGACGACAACGGCCTGCACCTGATCGACACCGCCAGCGGCGAGCGGATCGCGGGCACCATCTCGGAAGACCAGGTTCACTTTGCGGCCCGGATGGTCGACGAGTGGCTGGGTTTCGAGGCGACCTGGGAAGCCCAGGGGACGGTCCTGTCGCGGGATATCGTGGCGCTGACCGAGACGACCGCCTTGCGTTCGGAGGAAGCGGCGGGCGAGGTGGTCTGTCAGGTGCGCATGGAGCGCGCGGTCGACGCACCTGCGTCGTGCATCGTCGCGCCTGATGATGACTCGGGCGGGTAGGCAGCCACTTCAAATCCCCTGCGAAAGGGCGCTTTTCTCCTCCATTCGGCGTTCTTTGTTCCACTGGGCGGGCGGCAGTTCGGCCTTCGCGCTAGTCGGCGATTTCGCGTATAGGTACCGAACGGCCAGTAGCGGCGCGAGTTCGCGGGGCGCTTCTAGGGGCGGCAGAGTTGACGCAGTGTGCCGTATCGGAACAAGACGCGGAGATCGCAATGGTAAACGCCTGGCTGCGCGGCCGAGACAGGTTCATGACCCGGCGAGCGGACATCCTGTGGGCTTTTTTCCTCACGCTGTCGTTCAGTTGCGTGGCGGCCTGGTCCGGTTCTTCCGACGGCCGGCCGCAGCCGTCGCCCCGCACCTTCGTTCCTTCGCGATCGTGTAGCGCCGAGACTCCCTGCGAGGCGGGCTACTGGGCGTTCCGGGCACCCGATTGCGAGTACCACGGCGCGTCGCATTCGCCCGGCACGGCCCTCCTGTTCGAGGACAAGACGACCCTGCAATGCCGCTGCCGCCTCACGTGGCTGCGGACGAAACCGGGCGCACCGCCCGCTGCCAAGGTGACGTGCCGGTGGACCGACGTGGACCAGGCGAGAGAGGACGAAGAGAGGAGTGGGTAGAAAGAGTCATCGCAAGGTTTGTATCCGCAATTACGTCAGGCTGCGGAATTCCGATTGCACGACTTCATCGTGCCGCCGAACAGTACGAGTTTGACCTCACACCTATGAAATTGATATATCAGGACGCTGATGGGAGGGACAAAGGGGTCATCCAACTGGGCCTCCACGGGCTGGAACCTTCTCGAGGATTCCCGAATGTCGGGTACGTCTTCGGTGTCACGTACGCTTTCGAGTGATCCATGCAGACGGGCGGAGAGCGGAGGGACTGATGCGGCGAGTCATGATGATTCCGATTTTGCTTATCGTGGCAGGTTGCGCGGCCGCAACTCCCAAGCCCTATTTCGATGACATGTCGGACTCGATGGTCAAGGTCGCGGTCAACTTCGGGGCGTTTTCCGGTCCGCCGTGGAAGAACGCGAAGGAAGCGGCCGACCCCGTAGCCGCCCGGCATTGCGCGGTGTACCAGAAGGTGCCGCAACTGGCGTCGTCATCAAAGGAAGGTGGCGGGGTCTGGAGGGGGACCTATCACTTCCTGTACCGGTGTGTGGAAGAGACGAGCAGGTGAGGCGCGAGATGATCCCCAACTATGCCGAGCGGCAGCGCTACGGCGAGCGCGTCTTCACCGGGTTCGTAGTCGTGGAGAGCGCCATCAACACGGTTGTTGGCAAGCGTCAGCAGATGCAGTGGTCGAAGCCTGCTGCACATCTTCTCCTTCAGACCCGGACGCGAACCCTCGATGGCACGCTCAGGGGCAAGTTCGAGCAGTGGTACCCGGGTCTGAAGACCGGTGACAGACCGGCTGAAGCCGAATCGCAGGCTGTCTGATTGCCCTACACTTTTAGTGCTTCCTACGAAAACCGTCGTCCAGCATCTCGTTAATTGATATCCAGACAAACCTCCCCGTCTATCCCGAATCGCTTGACATGCTCTTCCTTACTAATCTACCTTAATCGTAAGGAGGAGCGAGACCATGCTTGTAAAAATCACCTCGAAACGGCAGGTAACCTTCCCCAAGCACGTGCTCGACGCGCTGGGCGTGCAACCCGGTGATCAATTGGAGTTGATGGAAAGTACGCACGGGTTCATCCTGCGCCCGCGCCGGATCCACTTGTCCTTGCTCGGCGGGCTGCGTGACAAGATCGACCCCAATGCAGAGCCATTCGACATCCGCAAGTTCCGGGATGAGAGCCATGATCCGTCAGCGTATCGGGATTGACACGTCCGTACTCGTGCGGCTTATAACCGGCTCTCCACCTGACGTCTACACGTACTGTGTCGAACGGTTGCATGAACTGGTCATGGGCGGAGCCGAGGTGTTCGTGTCGAACCAGGTCATTGGCGAGGCTTATATTGCGGTCCAGTACCACTACAAGGTGTCAAAAGCCGATGCCCGGACCGAACTCCTCAACGTGTTCAGAAGCGGTCTCGTAACTCCCCTGAACGGACAGACAGCCATCGAAGCTCTTTCAGAGCCCAGCGGTCCCGGCCTCCTTGATCGCCTCATCGCCAATGACTATTCACAGGCCGGACTCAACACCTTGACACTCGATCGCCGGATGGCCTCCCTCCCCACCGTAAGTCTGCTATCGTAGGTGTAGTGAAGGTACCAGCCCGATTCTTGTAATTTTGCACGTCTGAGGATTGGGCTAGACATACAGTTCTTATGCCATCAACTGCGCAGACCTGCAATTGCCCCCGACTGGTCCGTCAAGTTACCGGAGCGATCGAGAAGCTGGAGGACAGGCAGTGAACGGTCATTACACATATCGCATCACGTGGTCCGCCGAGGACAACGAGCACGTTGGCCTGTGTGTTGAATTCCCGTCCTTGAGTTGGCTGGCACCCACTCCGGCCAAGGCATTGGCCGGTATCCAACGTCTTGTACACGACTGTCTCGAGGACATGGAAGCAACCGGAGAGATCCTCCCGGTGCCCTTGGCCGACCGCGTTTACAGCGGCAAGTTCATGGTGCGCGTGCCACCAGAAGTTCACCGCGGCCTCGCCCTGCACGCCGCTGAGGAGGGCGTCAGTCTGAACCGCCTCGTGAGTGCGCGTCTCTCGAACGACGCCGTGTAAGTGTGTTTCCGTCAGTTGCGGGTCGGTTGCGGATGGGGGCGAAATAACACTCTGATATGGATTGACCTTGTCAACCGACAATCATGGGAATCGCCTTTCTTGAGATGCTGGAATCAGGGCGTGGTTGGCATGATTTGCGACGGTGGATCAAGCTGATATTCGTGGGTTGGTTACCACCTGACTTCACTTCGTCGCGGAGCTGCCTCTCTCTAAGGACGTGGGTTGATCTGGATAACAACAGACCCCTCTTAACGTGACCGAGGATTCTCCTCACCGGCCTGCCACGCCCTGACCCCAAGCAACGCACCAGACGACGGCCTGGCGTTCAGATCAGGGCCCGTGTCACCTGTGGCCGGCCCATTACCTCGCAGGCTATCGCCCAGATAAATCCCACCAACTCACGGGCCACCGCTGTAGTGATCTGACACTTCGTCTTGTCCGCGTGATATAGATGCCGGTAGCGCCCACAAAGGCGCTTCTGAGCGGCCCAGGCAATGGCTTGGGCAGCAGGCGGTGCCGCCTCCGCCTTGCGCCGCAAGTGCGCAGTCTTGCGTGCCGGGAACCGGTAGCTCCAGCCCGCTTCGACCAGCACCCGACGTGCGTGCCCGTTACCCGTCTTGGTAATCCCGCCGCCTCGTCGACGTCCACCCGAGGAGCGTTCACTGGGTACCAAGCCCAAAAAGCTCATCAGTTCGCGCGGCGAGTCGAAACGCGTCAAGTCTCCGAGTTCGGCGAGTACGGTCATGGCAGTGATCATGTCCACCCCTCGCAGGGCCACCAGCGCCTCAACCACCGGACGTAATGACCACCGGCTCAGGGCCTCGCGCATCTGCTCCTCCAGTGTTGCCACCCGGTGGCGTGCCGCTGTCACTGTGTCGATGTATTCCTGAAACACCACCTGCTGCACCGGGTCTGCGAAGCGCTGTTCCTCCAGCCAGCGAAAATATCTCTGCGTCCATCGACTACTGCCCAGGCGATAGATTCGATCATGCCGCAGCAGGAACGCCCCCAGGCGCTGACGGGCCTGGAGTTCAATCGCCTTCATGTCCTCGCGTGCCCGCATCAGGTCGCGCATGGCCTCCTGCTCCTCGCCAGGCACCCACACGGCCTTGAGCTCACCCGCCCGGTGCAGCCGCGCCAGCATCAGCGCATCGCGCCGGTCCGTCTTGACGCGCTCCCCCGGACGGCGTGGAATCAGGCTTGGCGCCACTACCATGCAATGGTGACCGCTCTTGGTAATCTCCCGGTACACACCGTAGCCACACGGACCCGCCTCGTAACAGAAGCTCAACACCTCGCCGTTCCGGCTCAATTTGGCAATGAGGCGCAGCAGCGACTTGCGATCATTCTTGATCTCGCCCCGATAGGTCGGTTCCTTGCGTCCCGGAAGTGCTACTGCCACGGCGATGGCATCCTTGTGAATATCCAGCCCGACGTAGGCGCTATAATCGCTCATTGACCTGTCCTCCTCCTTGTGGGTCTGTGTTTGGAGTTTCCTAACCTCGCAGCATATCCCATGCGAGGTCCGGGCAGGTCAATCCATAATGTCTAAGGGCAAGTCAACGCCTTTTTGACCACCTGTATTCGCCGTTGATCAGGAGATGTCCCCATCCGAGGGGTGAAGTGTGCGGCAGGAGCTCGGGGTCAACGGGTAGGCCGGCGCGCCTTCGCCTGGCGACTGCTTCACCCAGGCGGGCGGTGTTCCAGTAGATGACGATGGCGGCCAGCAGGTTGAGGCCTGCCATGCGGTAATGCTGGCCCTCCGTGCTGCGGTCCCTGATCTCTCCCTGGCGTCCGATGCGGAGAGCATTCTTCAGGGCGTGGTGGGACTCCCCCTTGTTGAGGCCGATCTGGGCCCGCCGCTGCATGGCCGGGTCCAGGGCCCAGTCGATCATGAAGAGGGTGCGCTCGATGCGGCCGACTTCACGCAGCGCCGCGGCGAGATCGTTTCGGCGCGGATAGGCGGCCAGCTTGCGCAGGATCAGGCTGGGAGCGACCGTCCCCGCGGCCAGGGTCGCGCCGAGCCGCAGGATGTCGGGCCAGTTCGAGGCGATCAGCGACTGGCGCAGCTTGCCGCTGATAAGGCCGCGCAGTTCCTTTGGGCAGGCGGCGGGATTGAAGAGATAGATGCGCTTGGAGGGCAGGTCGCGGATGCGCGGCACGAAGCGATAGCCCAGGATCGAGGTGACGGCGAAGACGTGGTCGGTTGAAGCCGCCGGTGTCGGCGTACTGCTCACGGATGTGGCGGCCGGTCTCGTTCATCAGCAGGCCGTCCAGGATGTAGGGCGCCTCGCCCGCTGTAGCGGGGATGATCTGGGTGGCGAAGGGCCCGAAGCGATCCGACACGTGGGTGTAGGCTTTGAGCCCGGGCTCGCTTCCGTACCTGGCGTTGACCAGGTTCATGGCCTCACCCTGGCGCGTTGTCGGAAAGAACTGGCCATCGCTCGACGCGGTGGTCCCCGGGCCCCAGAACTTGGCCATGGGGAGTCTGGCTTGTGCCTCGATGACCATTTCCAGCGCACGGGCGAAAGCGTTGCCTTCCACATGCCAGCGTGAGAGCCGCATGAGTTCCCAGTAGTCGTGGGTGTTGGTGGAGTCGGCCATCTTGCCGAGGCTGAGGTTGATGCCTTCGGCCAGGAGGACATTGAGGAGGCCGATCCTGTCCCTGCAAGGGGTTCCGGTGCGCAGGTGAACGAAGGCGTCCGTGAAGCCGATCTCGGCATCGACCTCCATGAGGAGGTCGGTGATGCGCGTCTCCGGGAGGCGCTTGTAGAGATCGAGGATGAGCTCGTCGGCTCCTTCCGGTGTGTCGGCGGTGAGCCGGTCGATGTTGAGACCGCCGTCGCGAATGACGCCGCCAGGGATGGCTCCGGTCTGGGCCGCCTTGGCGAGTCTATCCAGTCCGTATGCCATCCACGCCTGACGGTCGGCCAGCCACACGCCGGCGTCGAACGGCACGGCCAGTGCGGTATCAATCGTGCTGGTTGGCAGCGGGACCAGTGCCTTTGTCGGGTCGCCGTGGCGCCGTGAGCGCGGCAGCCAGATGTCGCCGGACCGGAAGCCGTCGCGCAGATGGGACAGGACGGCCACCTCCCAGAGCCGCTTGTCGCCCTTGGGCTGCGCATCGAGATGCCGGTGCCACTTGGAAGTCGGACGCAGAAAGGTTCTTGGATTGTCGTGGCTGTGGCTGCCACGGATCAGACCGGCGGCCTCCCGTAGAGGTTTTGCAACCGGGGCGCCCTGGATATCGAGAGCCCGCAGCATGCGCGGGGCGTAGCGCCGGAGGCGTCCGTATCCCTGCGTCACGTGGGCGAGCGGGTCGTTTGAAATGGTGTCGGTCAGGCGTTCGGCCACGGCCACCAGGTCCTGAAGCCCATCCCAGCCGAGCTTGCCCGACACGGCCTGTGCGAGCATGGCGGGTTGATGCCTGGCCTCGAGCAGTGCCTGCCCGAGATCGGCGAAGGACCTGAGGGTACGGCGAACCGTTGTCCTGGCGTCAGCGATACGGGTGTCACAGATCTTTTCAGCCTCCCGCCAGGTCCTGCCGACGATGCGGTCATGGGTCTCGACGAGAGTGTCAGCGAGAGCGGCCTGCCATTCCACGACACACACCGCCAGGCTGGCCAGGCGCCGGTTGTCCAGCATCTCGCGCAGGCCGTCGGCGACGTGTCGTTCCCCCTGTCTTCTCAGGCGGGCAACGCGGTGGGCGGGGAGATCTTCGAGGATCTGTTCGGAAAGGCCGAGGCCCTGCAGGAACTCTAGGCGCTCCAGCAGGCGTCCGGCGGCAGCGGCATTGTTGCCCGGTTCGAACTGCCGTAGCCAGACGAAGCGCGTCGTGCGGTTTTCCAGCGTTTCCGTAAGCAGGTTGTCGAGAGCCATTCGTGTGGCGGCGTCGAGACGGCCGGCGATTCTTTCCTCGATTCGCCGGTCGGCTGCCACGGCAGCGTCGGCGCACAGGCGTTCGAGTGTTGTGACCGCAGGCAGGATGACCTGCCTCAGACGGCATTCCTCGATAAGGCGTCTCGCCAGCTCCTCGTTGGAGCGCGCCTCCTCGGCCTGCCCGTCCAGCCAGGACCTCAGGTCCCTGGCCGTGCGTCCGGCGAACGGGCGGTATCCGTAGATCGAGCGTAGCGCCGTCATGTGTTCCTGGCGCGTCTGCCGGCGTGCAGAATGCGCTGCAGTCCGCGTCCGAGTTTCTCGCTCGTATCGCGGGACGAGCTGGACCGCATCGTCGACGACTACGCCGGCGCAGCAACGCCGGAGTTCGCGCAGATCGTGCTGGACGGCGGCCGCTGAACGACCACTTAGTTCACGGTGCGAACGGCCCTATTTGCCCTCATCGGTCGCCTGCCCCAACGACCGCAATCGTCAGTCTTAACCACGTGACAATGGCGTTTCCGTCCACCGATCGGAGGGGCGTTATGCAGGCGTTTGATGACGTATGCCTGGAGTCCCGTAACAACGAGTTGGCTGGCACTTGGCGCCTCCGGTTGCGCCAAAACCACGCTGCTCGAAGTTATATTGCGCCGACTGCGGGAAGCCGAACACGAGGATTGTCTTAGCCCAAGGTCGCAAGGAACTCGTCAGTCGAAAGGATGGCGTGGGCAAAGCGCGGATAGCTGAGTTCGACCGCTGCGGTCTGCTCCTTGTGCGACATGCAGCCGACGGCATCCTTTATCATCGTAACATGGTAACCCAGTTCAACAGCCTCGCGGCCTGTAGCCTCCACACAGGTATTAGTCAACATGCCTGCCAGGGCGACGTGGTCAATGCCGTGTTGGCGCAGGATCTGACTGAGATCCGTGTTGGCGAACCCGCTGGCGCTCCAGTGCTCCAGAGCGACCATGTCGCCGCGTTTGGCCTTCAGTTCACCCAGAAATTCGCCGCGCGCCGTGCCAAGAGCGAACATCTTGAAATTTATCATTCCCTTGTGCGACCAGTTGCGGAATTTCCAGTTGGCGTAGTCACCTGCGCGGTATCTCCGGTGCGGCGCGTACACAACACGGACTCCCGTGGAGCGGGCGCCGGCCAGAAGCTTTTTCAGGTTGTCAACGACCCCGACGGCCCGCACCACTGCACCAACGGCAGGCCACGCTGCGCCACTAGGAGAGAGGAAGTCATTGTAGGGATCGATGATCACGACAGCCGTTCGCTCCCTAAGCGAGCCGTCGGACACCGCATGAGCCTCGGGGGCCCCCAGTGCACCTGCCGCAAGGGCGGCGCCCGAAGCGCCGACCATTGAACGCACGAATCCACGGCGATCAAGGGGCTTGCCCTCGGATTGATCCTGGGCGGGATGATCACGGCGAGGATTCTCTGCCGGACGCGCCTCTGCTAAACTTGGACGTTGTTCGTGGCCCATCATGGACCTCCTTTTCGTTTCTGCCCTGCGGGACTATGGAGCGGTAGGTGTGCCGGTCAGCTTTCCTGGTTTTGACCATGTTGCGGTTGGTACCCCGTCAATTACGTACCGGTTAGTGCATAATTAACCCTTCGCGATCCGAAATCAAGGAACAATCGTCCTAATTTCTCAACGCATGCAGAATTGTCTGGTGGTGACGATGAGAGGCCGACCGCGGGAATTCGATACGCAAGAGGCACTGGCCAAGGCGCTCCGAGTGTTCTGGGAGCGCGGCTTCCGGGCAACTTCGATAACCGATTTGACCAAAGCCACCGGGGTGGGTCGAACGGGGCTCTATGCCGCGTTCGGCGACAAGGAATCTCTTTTCTTGCTGGCGCTGGATCGTTACGTGACACTCTCCTACACGGATTGCGCAGAATTGTTGGAAGGTGAGCCGAACGCACGCCGCGCTGTCGAGGCTCACTTGCTGAGGATGGCGGACATCGTCACGAAACCGGAGAACGCCCATAGCTGCATGTTAATGAATACGGTCCAGGAAAGCGCCGTACTCAGTTCCAAAGTCGGAGAACGAGTCAGGCAACTCTATTTGCGCATCCTGGGGGCCGTCCAGAGGCGGCTGCGGCGCGCCAAGGTCGAAGGCCAATTGGGACCAGATGAGGATGCCGATCTGCTAGCCCGTTTCCTGCAGGGGCAGGTCATCATGCTCTCGGTTCTGGCGCGCAACGGCGTACAACGGGATGTCTTGGTCGCTATGGTGGAGAAGGCGATGCGGGCGTGGCCGTGAGGCAGCGTTTTCCGGCGCCGTCCACATCTCCAGCCCTCCTATCGGGCAACCCTGCGTTACTCCCCACTCAGCGCAAACAGCGTGAACAGGCGACTCACTGGTCGCAGGGTCGAAAGCTGGCGCGGTGGCTACAGGGACGCGGAGTTGCTGTTGACCGGGGGCTTTCGCCATTTGCCGGTGCCTCAGTCCGTTCCTTGGCCCCGTTTCCAACTTTCGCCCCGTTGTACGCAGCATGCGGATTTCCCGCGTCGGGTCGGAGGAGGTGCCGTTGGGGCTGGCCTCCGTCCGCCGCTCAGTAGGGTCGAAAGCTGGCGCGGTGGTCACAGGGACGGGGAGTAGCCGTTGGCCGGCGGCTTTCGCCATGTTCCGGTGCCTCAGTCCGCCCCTTAACTCCGTTTCCAACTTCCGCCACGTCGTACGCAGCATGCGGATTTCCCGCACTGCGGTCGGGTAGGGCACTGGCGCGCGCATCCTTTAGGCGTAGGGTTTCCACACCCCGCCCTTTCGGTTACGAGGTGGGTTCACATTTCCGCCTTGGACCA
>LXNJ01002029.1_pt1 | contig 11415 bp, 11 predicted proteins | sample 809081 | NCBI WGS metagenome assembly LXNJ01 (sample SAMN04870510, study PRJNA318959) | sponge metagenome | biome: sponge; feature: marine sponge reef; material: water | host: Petrosia ficiformis | place: Greece: Milos, Mediterranean Sea | collected 2013-05-29 | depth 5-7 m
TTACCTCAAATGAAGCGTTTTATCTGGATGCGCTGCCCAAACGCGTGATTATTGTGGGTGGCGGCTATATCGCAGTCGAGTTTGCGACCATCTTTCATGGTCTGGGCTCAGAGGTGACCGAACTTTATCGGGGGGAGCTGTTTCTGCGCGGCTTTGATACCGATGTCAGGCAAGTCCTGGCTGACGAAATGCACAAACGTGGCATGGATTTGCGCTTTAACGCGGACGTGAGTCAAATCGAAAAAACTCCGCGCGGAATCAAAGCCACGCTGAACGATAACAGCCAGCTTGAGGCCGATATCATCATGTACGCCACAGGTCGGCTGCCGAAATCGAAGGGAATTGGACTTGAAGCAGCCGGCGTTGAGACGAACGAGATCGGCGCCGTGTGTGTGGACGCCTACTCGCAGACCAACATCCCGCATATCTACGCGGTCGGAGATATCACCGACAGGCTCAACCTGACGCCTATGGCCATTGCCGAGGGCCATGCCGTGGCGGAAACCTTATTCAATAATAACCCAACGCGACCGGACCACATGAATGTGGCAACCGCGGTCTTCAGTCATCCGAGTATTGGGACGGTTGGTCTGACGGAGGAGGAGGCGTGTCAGGAATATGGCGCCGTCGATATCTATAAGTCCTCGTTCCGGGCGTTAAAGCATACGCTCAGCGGGCGGGATGAGAAGACCTTTATGAAGATTATTGTTGATCCAAAATCCGACCGGGTGATTGGCTGCCATATGACCGGCCCGGAGGCGGGAGAGATTATTCAGGGCCTGGCCGTCGCCATCAAATGCCAAGCTACCAAAGCGCAGTTCGATGCCACCATCGGCATCCATCCGACCTCAGCCGAAGAATTTGTTACCATGCGACAAAAGGCTGCCTGAGCCGAACGATTCTCATCCAGAGGAAAGCAGCAGGAGGCGGGTAATCCGCCTCCTAGCCGTAGCGAGCACGAGATCACGCAAGGTCGAAGCGGTCGAGATTCATCACCTTGTCCCACGCGGCCGCGAAGTCGCGCACGAACTTCGACTGCGCGTCGTCGCATCCGTAGACTTCCGCGATAGCCCGGAGCTCGGAGTTCGAACCAAAGACGAGGTCAGCCCTGGTACCGATCCACTTGAGGTCACCTGTCTGACGGTCGCGTCCCTCGAACACGCCCTGAGACGTGGATGACGGCTGCCACTCCGTGCTCATGTCGAGCAGATTGACGAAGAAGTCATTGGTCAGCGTCTCTGGTCGGTCGGTGAATACGCCATGTGCCGACTGTCCGGTGTTCGCGTTCAAGGCCCGCATACCGCCAACGAGCACCGTCATCTCGGGAGCGGTCAGCGTGAGCAGGCACGCCCGTTCCACCAGCAGTTCCTCCGCCGATTCCTGGTGTCCGGCCTGGAGGTAGTTGCGGAAGCCGTCTGCGGTGGGTTCGAGCACGGCAAACGAATCCGCGTCGGTTTGCTCCGCCGACGCGTCCGCGCGCCCCGGCGAGAAGGGAAGCTGTACGTCGTGCCCGGCGTTCTTCGCAGCTTGCTCGACGGCTGCGCACCCGCCTAGAACGATCACGTCAGCGAGCGAGACCATCTTCCCGTTGGACTGCGAGCTGTTAAAGTCTTTCCGGATCTGCTCCAGGGTCTGCAGCACCGTCCCCAGCTCGGCCGGATTGTTGACTTCCCAATCCTTTTGCGGCGCGAGGCGGATGCGCGCCCCGTTCGCCCCACCGCGCTTGTCGGTGCCGCGGAATGTTGCCGCCGACGCCCAGGCGGTCGAGACCAGTTGAGAAATGGACAGGCCTGATGCAAGGATATTGCCCTTGAGGGCCGCGATGTCCTGCTCTCCAATCAACTCATGAGTGACGTCGGGGACAGGGTCTTGCCACAACTGCGGCTCCGCAGGAACCAACGGCCCGAGATATCGACTGCGGGGCCCCATGTCACGGTGGATCAGCTTGAACCACGCCTTGGCGAAGGCGTCTGCGAACTCCTCTGGGTTCTCGTGGAAGCGCTTCGCGATCGGCGCATAGTCCGGATCCATCCTCAGGGAGAGATCCGTCGTGAGCATCATGGGAGCGTGCTTCTTCGACGGATCGTGCGCATCCGGTACGGTGCCCTCTGCAGATGCACTCTTGGGAGCATATTGCGATTTACCAGCAGGACTCTTCGTCAGCTCCCACTCGTAGCCGAACAGGTTATCGAAGTAATTGTTGTCCCACTTCACCGGGTCGGTTGTCCACGCGCCCTCTAAGCCGCTGGTGATCGTATCGCCGGCTTTGCCGCTGCCGAAGCGACTCTTCCAGCCCAGACCCTGCTCCTCTAGGCTGGCACCCTCGGGTTCGGGACCGACGTATTGACCGTCATCGGCAACACCATGGGCTTTGCCAAACGTGTGTCCGCCAGCAATGAGCGCAACCGTCTCCTCGTCATTCATGGCCATGCGGCTGAACGTTTTGCGAATATACTTTGCTGCAGCGACCGGGTCCGGGTTGGCGTTCGGCCCCTCCGGATTCACGTAGATCAGGCCCATGTGGTCGGCGCCGAGGGGTTCCTGGAGTTCTCCGTCGCTGCTGTGGCGCTCGTCTGCAAGCCACGTGCTCTCAGACCCCCAGTCAGTCTCGTCGGCCTCCCAGACGTCCGGGCGCCCGAAGCCGAAACCGAAGCTCTTGAATCCCATCGACTCCAGGGCACAGTCGCCAGCGAAGATTATCAGGTCGGCCCACGAGATCTTCCGGCCATACTTCTGCTTGATCGGCCAGAGCAACCGGCGCGCCTTGTCCAGGCTCGCGTTGTCGGGCCAGCTGTTGAGGGGCGCAAAGCGTTGGTAGCCGGCGCCTCCACCGCCGCGGCCGTCGAAGATGCGGTAGGTGCCTGCGGCGTGCCACGTCATCCGGATGAAGAGCGGTCCATAGTGGCCGTAGTCGGCCGGCCACCAGTCTTGCGACGTCGTCATCACCGCCTCGACATCCTTCTTCAGGGTATCCAGGTCGAGTTTCTTGAACTCCTCGGCGTAGTTGAACTCCTCGCCCATAGGATCGGACAGGGGGGAGTTCTGGTGGAGTATCTTGAGGTTCAACCGATTCGGCCACCAGAGCTGGTTCGCCATGGTGCCACGGGCGTGGGATCCTCCCATTACTGGGCAACGTTTTTCCGACATGTTGTCCTTCCTCTCAACTGTTGAATTTAACGTAAACATTTCCCAATATAGGCACAACCTTAGATAATTCAAATTGCTTTTTTTTATCAGTTTGATAAAAAATATTTATGGACTGCTCGCTGTGGCATGCAGTTGTCGAGCAGCATCCGAGAGGGAGAAGGCGGGGGCTGTTGGGTTATGCCTGCGGCTAGCCTGATCTACGGGACTAGACCGATCTCGATGAGAGGACAGGCGAGCGGATCAGAATGGGGTGGGAGGCTCAGGGCCAGATAATGCGGATTTCTTCAACCAAAAGACCAACTGAATTCTTGAGGTCAATGAAGTTCGGCACGTCGCCCTGAATCTGCTCAATCTGCATCTCGTCCGACTGCCAGCCTTTTTCAAAGGCGGCCATGTCAGCCCAGGACAGCTCGGCGACGCCGTCGAAAACGGGTGTCTCGGTTTCGTAGATTTCAGGGGCGACGTGGCATTGGACGTAGCGTCTGAGACCCGGCGTTCTGGGGACGATGGGGGCGTGGACTGTGCGCCAATGCTCTTGAAACTCGGCAACGCTGAGCCCTGGTTTGCGTTTGAGCAGAAAGAGGGCTTTGACACCCGGTGCGTCTTTGGCCAACTCGGGTCCCGGCACGACAATATTTTCCCTGGTCATCAAAAACGACGGGCCCTCGTCGGCAATAAAATTCGGCTCATCCGGGTAGGCTCCATTCATATAATCGGGGTTGCTGCCAAGCCCCCGGCCGGTTTCCAGGTCGTCAAACCAAATCTCGGCCAGACCTTCGTATGGACTGGAGGGGACTCCGGGGATGTCCTGTGGCCTGCGGTGGCTCTGCACATAGCGTCTCAGCGCTTTGATGCGAACCGCCAGGGGAGCATGGACTTCACGCCAGTGGCGATGAAACTGCTCGTAACTGATGTCCGGTTTCTTTGGTATCAGCGCAAATCCTTTGATCATTGGAATGCTCCTCCGTAGGGGCAATTCATGAATTGCCCCTACCCATCATCGGCTTTATATAATGTTGGTTTCGGCGCCGTCCCCGACGGCATATCGTGCACGGGAACAAAGCGTGAGGCCTCGATAGCCTGAAAGCCGCTGGGATTGCCTTTGTATTTCTCCACGGCAAACGCCACTTCCGTCATGCTGAGGGTGAGGTTGAGGAGGTTTTGCTCTTTGGTCGGCATATTATCCACAGCGAACTGGTCCAGATAATCCAAGACGGCTTCAAGGCGAGGTCGAACCGTGGCGTAAAACGCGCGCAGTTCTTCGGTTGTACTGGTACGCCGCTTTTTGGTGCGTTCTCGTTCGGTCGCCAGGCACCAGCCGGCCTGGGCCAGCGGTTCCAGATCGGCGAATTCCTGGGGCAGAAGTGGATCGGCCATGGTCGGTCCTAATCGAACAGGGAGTCGCGGGTACCATCGCGTCTGGCACGAATCTCCTGCTCTACCGCCCAGTATGAGTGGCGGACAAAGAGTTCTTCGTCTTGCAAATAAATCTGTTCAATCGCTCCGGTCTCCAGGGCGTCCTGGGTATGTTCGTGTGTGGCACCGTCTTCGAGCAGAGCGTCCCGCAGGAGAATTTTATTGTATTCCTGCCCGAAGCGCTCGCTGGGGGTCGCGGCGCTCGGCATGTGAATCTTGAGTTCCCACAACGCTTCGTTCTCCGAGATGGGCCAGAACTGATGGGTATGCCACACGCCGGGCAGAATCAGGATGTTGAGATTCGGAAAAACGTGGACAATATCAAAGCCCCAGTCGTCCGCGTTGGTGACATTGATGCCCTGACCGGTGGGCAGAACGAAATCGTTGTCTCTGGAGGTGATGGCGGCCGATTTGCCGAGTGCCAGGCCCTCAACATCTTTGGGCTGAAAATACTTATTGCCCGGCCAGTTGCCGACGCGGTGGCGGTCGTACAGGTCCAGTGCATAGGCATGACCGTAGGGATTGTCCGGACGGGTAAAGACATCCGGCCAGGAATAACTGTGCAGATAGCGCACGTGATAGATTTCGGACTGCGCGTCCAGCATCAGCTTCCAATTGGCGCGCTGATAGGACTGATAATGAAACTGGAGCGGGACGCGCTGAAACGGAAAGTCCTTCATGCGCTGGCCGGCTTCTCCCAGATATTCCTCTAAGGTCTCGGTCGGATGAGGGTCGAGATTGACAAAGATAAAGCCCTCCCACACCGCGGTGTGCACCGGAATGAGGTTGGCCTTGCCCTCGAGATTCTCGTAAAAGCGTTCACCGTCGGGCACGTCTCTGAGGGTGCCTTCGGCGTCATAGACCCAGCCGTGAAACTTGCAGCTCAAATAGCACGAGCTTGAGCCTTTATAGTCCCAGACCAGTTTGTTGCCCCGATGGCGGCAGACGTTGTAGAAACCTCGGACAATATTATCTTTGCCTCGAATGAGAACAATGGATGCCTTGGCAATGGCGATCTCATGGACGAAATAGTCGCCGGGGTTGGGAATGGCGTCCACCGTTCCGACGTGCAGCCAACATTTTTTGTAAATATATTCGCGCTCAGCCTCAAACCACTGCTTGGAGACCAGGGGTTCGACAGAGACCGGCCGGGTGCCGAGTTTCGGGTATTTCTCGTGCCAGCGATGCGCGCCGGCGTCGAAGTCTTTCTTCAACGAAATGTTCACACGCTCGGTTGGTTGAACAGGCAGGGCGGCATCCATGCGCGTACTCATTCGACTCTCCTCGTTGGCTCAGAACGCTCAGTGCTCAACCTTTCACGGGGCTTGGGAGTTTGCAAGTAGAAACGGGTACGACCTGGAGCAGCCCGAGACCACGCCGGCACGCATTCATTCAAACAAGCGCTCAAACCAGGGCAGAATATATGTCTCGTTAATCGAGTAGGTATAGGCGTGGCCCCACCCGGGCAGTTCTGTAAATGTCACTTCTTTGAGGCCATTTTCGACAAGCGTGGCGTGGGCCAGGCGAGCGACCGCCACGGGAAAAATAAAGTCCTGGCCGCCGTGGATAATCAGAAAAGGCAGGGTGACGGCCTTCTGCATATCCAGCCAGGGCGGCAGGACCCCGGCGACCGGAGCAATCGCGCCAAAGAGGTTCGGGCGACTGGCGCTTAACGCATACGAGAACGTGCCGCCGTCCGACAAACCGGTGACCAGAATCCGGTCGGGGTCAATGGCGTAGCGTTCGCGCAGGGCCATGAGTGTGGAGGTGACAGACACGACGTCCGGCCCTGGCTTCTCCACAGCCCAGGTCAGACCGAGCGATTTGGGCGCGAGGACGATATAGCCTTTGCTCTTGGCTGGCCGCAGCCAGGTCAGCAAGTATTCGTCATTCGCCCCACCAGCGCCGTGCAGGGCGATAATCAGCGGCCAGTGGTGTTGTGGGTCATACTGCTCCGGCACATAGAGTGAGTAGGCTCCGTGATTGCTCGACGGAGGGTGGTGGGCAATACCGACCTGAGGCGTCCGGGCAGCGGTGCGCTTTTCCAGCGTGGAGAGATGCGCCACCGCCTCCGGCAGAACCCAGTAGGGGTGCAGCACGGGCGTTTCTAAGCGGATTTCGTACAACAGATAGCGCGCCCGAGTGAAGGCCGAGCGGCTCTGCATAAACGCTCCGATAAAACTGGCCTGATCGCTCCGTACAAAAATCCCATAGGTCGTATCCAGCAGGCCGACGGCCTCGAGCCAGGTCCGGTGAAAATCCTGTCGATCCGGGGGTGGATTGAGGCCGTTCAATTCAGACCGGAGGCGCACAAACAGCTCGCCAACCGTTTGGCTGAGGTCGGCCTGGAGTTGCGTGAATTTTGCCGGGTGGAGCTGCTCCTGTACATGCTCAAAGGCCCGCAGGAAGCGGAGTACTTCTCCCTCCTGACGCGCAATGATGGAACGGTAGTCATCTTGTACAGGCTCTGCCGCTATTGGCAGCGGCATGAATATGACACAGGGGCAGACGAGCAGGCAGGAGAGGAGGGCGGTCAGCCGAGGGTGAAGCATCTTCAGTTTCGGGGGCCTGCAGTATGATGAAGCTGCCCCTAATGCTTGGCTTTTTTCTTTTTTTTCTGTTTTCGTTTGGCCGGGGTGAGGAGAGAAACATAGCTGATTCCGTCTCTATTATCGGCCGTGACCGGCAGGTCGGCGGCTTTCCAGCCGGCATGACCGGCCTCCATTAAGTGTATGTTTTCATAGCCGGCGGCAGCGAGTCGCTCGACCGCCTGCTTTGCCCGCGGGCCTTTCTCACAGCCGACAATCAACGGAGTCTCTTTAGGGCACACCTCTTCCATGACCAGATCAAAGCTTTCGTTCTGGAAGACTGCCTTCGTGGTTGGATGAAAGAAGACAATCGGGACGTTGATGATTTTGCCTTTTGGATGACCGGTGGCGAATTCGGCCACCGTGCGGACATCAACATACGTCGTAGCGTCGTCGTTCTTCAGGCGCTCAAACGCTTCTTGGGGGGTGAGAGTCGTGCTACTCATGAACGGGACTCCTGTGGAGTCGGAAATTCCGGTGGGTCGAATTCCCGCACAAAGGGCGGGATTATGCGGCAGCGTTCTCGGCCGGCCGCCGGCAGTGCGCCGGTCAGGATGTACTCGATCTCGCCGTCTGTTTCTCCACCGATCTCACTGGTGCTGACCTCCTCAAGATGGTGATGCGCAAATCTCCCAGTGGGGGAGAGGGCGAAGACACATTCCAACACCTTTCGGGCCGGCAGGCGGCCCAGCGTGGGGTGAATCAGGGTCTCACGCTTCTTCATGCTGCTTCCTTCCAGGATGGACTCTCCAGCACGTGCTGGTCGTATTTATTTACGGGGTTTTGGCTTGACAGGCAAACCGCATCCGGCATAGCATACGGCCTTAATTAAGGAGGGCGCGTATCCCTATGCAGGAAACCAGACAAAAAGAACTCGTCAACGGGGAGGTATGGTACTCGCCCGGAGACGATGTCCCCAACGTCCCAACCAAGCTCTTTGCGCTCCAAAACCTGTGTACTGACTGCAAAATGTGCGAGGTGGCGTGCTCGCTGATCCACTCACCGGAAGGCGAGCTGAACCCGGTCTGGACACGCATTAAAATCGACCATGCGCCCCAGGTCTCGCGCGTCTCAAAAGACGGCTTCGGGTTTATGCCGGCCATCTGTCATCACTGCGCCAATCCGCCCCCGTGTGCTGAAGTCTGTCCGACGGATGCGTTCTATTATGATCCCAAAACCCAGGCGGCGGTGATTGACCAGGACAAGTGCATTCAGTGCATGGAATGCGTTCCCGGTTGTCCGTTTGACACAGTCTTTGTTGCGCCGACCGGTGAGCTGCTCAAATGTGACTTATGCGGCGGGGACCCGGCCTGTGTAAAAGCCTGTTCCACGCGACCCGAGATGCTCAACGCGGGCAAACAATACTCCCGCATGCCAGTTCTCTTTTATGAAGAGAAGGCGGCCTTCGGTCAAATTTTACGCCAAAAGCCCGAAGCGAAAGATGAAGTCGGGATCATGCAGGCCATGTTGTCAAAAGGAAAAGTGAGCAGTGCGGCGTAAGCCGAATGGCGTTATCGCAATTGGAGTGGAGCACAGCGGACGGAAGACAAAAGGAGTCAGCATCATGGAAAGTGGCTTATTACGAGTCGATCTCACAACAGGGGAAATTAAACGCGAAATACTCCCGCATTCCATGTTTGAACGCTGGGTCGGCGGCTCGGGGATTAACGATTGGCTTTTGTGGGAGCATTTTCTGAAGCATGACATCATGTGCGATGCGCGGAGCCCGGAAAACGTCCTTATCTTTGGTGTGGGTCCACTGGCCGGTGTCGGGTCGGGTATTGGGGTGAAAGGCCGGCTGACGTTCAAAAGCCCATGTTATGGGTCTTTCGGTGATTCGACAGGTGGGGGTAAATTTCCTTACGTCGTGCGCTTCAGCGGCTATGACTATATCGTGGTGACCGGGAAAGCGCCCAAGCCGGTGTATATCCATATTTGTAACGGAGAAGTCACCATCTGCGACGCGACCCACTTATGGGGGAAAGACAGTGCGGAAACGCATCAGATGCTCAGAAAAGAGCTAGGCGACTATCCCTCTGAAGCCTACACCCTGTCTATTGGTCAGGCGGGTGAAAACCAGGTTGGCATTGCTGGTGTGATTGCTGATGGCTGGCGGATTCACGCGCGCTGTGGTGGTGGCGGAGTCATGGGTTCAAAGAATCTCAAGGCCATTGTGACCCAAGGTACTCAGGGCATTAAGATTGATGACCCATCTAGTCTGCTCGAATGGTCGGATGGATTTCGCCAAAAGCTCGACGCCAACGAAGCCGCCTATGGCTTTAAGCGCCGTGGCACCCTGGGTGCTGTCGAGATGTACCAAAAGATTGGCGGCAATTTTTGGCGTAATAACCAAGGGGCGATGTTTCGTGGTGAGGAAGTGCGCTCCGACAACTGGGTCAAGAAATATCATAAGTACTCGGAAGTCTGCTCCTCGGACTGTTATATTGCCTGCGATGGCCGTTATAAGATCGAAGGGCACGAATCCGACGCAGCTCAAAAGTATGTCGGCGAGTCTTTTCGCCACCCGGAATATCTGACGACGGGGAGTAGCGCAGGCGCCCTGGATGTCCGGGATTGGGCCGAGGTCGCCCACTGGGGCAAGATCACTAACGACTACGGCATCGACAATCAAGATTTGTCCTGCTCGATTAGTTTCCTCATGGAGCTCAAACAGCGTGAGATTATTTCCGGTCGTGACGTGGAAGAGCTCTTTGGCAGACCCCAAAGTCTGGAATGGGGCAAGATGGAAGACATCGAAGCCTTGGTTGAAGATGTCGTCTACCAGAGAAATCCTTTTGGCTGGCTGTTCCGGGATGGGGCCTATCATGGCGCCCTGCGCTACTCGGAACAACAAGGCCAGAATTTTATGAAGTATGCCATGTATGGCAAGGGTGGGGCGAGTTTCACCGAAGAGATGCGACCCTTTCCCACCTGGATGAACAACATGGCCGTGGCTTCGCGCGGGGCCGACCACCTCAAAGGCATTGGCCTGATCGAGAAATTCCAACGCAGAGACTTGTCGAAGGTCTATTTCAACGGCAGGACCGAAGCCGGAGATCCGACGATTCCGGATCTCAAGGGAGCGAGTACCGCCCTCATTGAGAATCAGGTTGCCCTCATTAATTCGTACGGTGTGTGCATGTTCCACTGGATGCTTGATCCCCTCGGATATGCACCTGAGAGTTATTACGGCGAGGTGTATACGGCAGTGACCGGTATTGATCGGACCAAAGAGGAGCGAATGCTTGATGGGGAGCGCATTTGCAATCTCGAAAAGGCCTTCAACTCCCGCCTCGGCATGCGGCGTGAGCACGATACGATCTGCGAGCGCTGGATGCATGAACCGTGTCCCGAAGGACCCAACAAAGGCCGTGTGGCCGGCGACATGTTTGAGCAGGTGCTTGAGGAATATTATGAGTGGCGTGGTTGGGACAAGGAAACCGGACTCCAAACGCGTCAAAAGATGGAGGAATTGGGATTGGAAGATGTCGCCGATGTGCTGGCTGCGGACAACGCCATGGCTGGCGAACGTCGCGCCGACCGCGCGGTCCACGTGGATGTAAAGATCGCGGATGACCCCGGCATTCCGGACTGATTGAAAAGAGGACACGTTTACTCTTTTGTGGAAAGGAACAGGACGTGATTACGGTTCAGGCAGAGTATACCGCTCGTTTTAAGGAAATTACACAGACCACGAGTGAGACCATTCAGCTCGAACAGGCCAATATGGCAGAGTTGGCGCAGATGCTGACCACCAAATACGGGCCGCAAATGCAGGCGCTGCTGATTGATCCCAATACGCAGGACCTGAATACGAACGGAACGCTGTTCATTGACTCCAGTGGACGTCGACTCTTTATCGACGATACCCTGGCGGATGGGGAAACCGTCTCCTTTATGGTCGGTATTGCCGGAGGCTAGAGCGCTTCACGCTTCTGTGGTGCCCTCTGTATGTCTATGACGTTAGGAAGGGAGAGATATGGACTGGACAGAGCTAGCCCCGTTTATCGCATTGCTGGGGCTTGCTTTCGCGCTCTGGCGCTATCTTGATCGGAAATTTGAGCGTATTGACACCCAATTTATCGCGCTCAATCGGGAGATCGGGAAGATGGAAGGCCGGCTGGATGCCGTGCAATCCCAGATCAACGCCCCGAACTAGGTCTCAGAAAGGGGGAATTATGAAACGACCGAAACGACCCAGGGACATCAATTGTTTGGCCGCGAGCATCTTTTGATAGCATCCACGAAAGTGTCCAGAACATGC
>LXNJ01002030.1_pt1 | contig 11410 bp, 11 predicted proteins | sample 809081 | NCBI WGS metagenome assembly LXNJ01 (sample SAMN04870510, study PRJNA318959) | sponge metagenome | biome: sponge; feature: marine sponge reef; material: water | host: Petrosia ficiformis | place: Greece: Milos, Mediterranean Sea | collected 2013-05-29 | depth 5-7 m
ACGCCGACGCGGAACGGGCTGTCCTGGTTCTGCTGGCTCCAGACCCGGGCCGGCAGATACATGAACGGCGTGAAGGCGCCGTAGCTGCCGGACATCGCCCAGACGCCGCTGTGGACGCTCGGATCGAGCGATGCGCTCTGACCGACGAGGCCCACGGCCGAGGACGCGTTGCCGGCTTCCTGGATCGCCGCCTTGAACCGTGTCCCCGACTGGTTGTCCCGGGGATCGTAGTGGCCCGTCAAGGACCCTTTCTCGACGTTGATCGAGCCGGAGAGGTCCGCCGACAAGGTGATGAACCGGTTGTCGGTGACATGGTTCATCCATTTGACGACTTCGGAGATGGCTCGCCGCGTACCCGCGACTTCGCCCGGCTCCTTGAAGAGTTCGATACCGACGGTCTGCTCGGTGCCGTTCATGCGCGTCTTGACCGTCTGCGGCAGCACGGGGAGCGCATCGACGCGCAGCCGGTCGTCCTGGAACGGATCACGGCTGTTGTCCACGCGCAGCTTCACGTCGTCGCGGACGCCGTCACCGATGGCCACCAGCCGATCCGAGAGCCACGTTCCGATCCCGTCCTGGTCGAGCACCGACATGACCACGTCGATGTTGGTCTTGAACTGCCGCAGGCGCTCGGCTTCGTCGGCGACCGCGCCGTCGCGGATGCCCTCGAACTTGACGCCGAAGCGATTCTCGAAGGTCTCGGCCAAGGCGACGAAGTACGGCACGTTCATCTTCATGTCGTACGGGTGGCTGTGGTAGCTCACCACCTGCTCGCCGAAGCCGGGAATCGTCCCGTTCTCGGCGGCGGGCCACCAACCCTTCACGGTGCGGCCGACCACGATCATGGGCCGCCGGTCGTCCGGGTCCCAGTCCTCCATGGTCTTGAGCACGCCGAGAACCTGGTCGTAGTCGTTGCCGTTGTCGAGCGAGAGCACGTTCCAGCCGTACGACGCCCATTGATCCGCAATGCGGTAGCCGTCCAAGGTGTCGGGAACCACCCCGCCGATCAACGAATCGTCGATCCCGGCGTTGTTGAACGACAGCATGATGCGCAGCCGCTTGCCGACGCGCTGCGCCACGGCTTGCGTCTTGAACTCCTGCGAATGCCCGGAGGTCATGGCGAACTCGCCTTCGAGCGCGACGATCTTCGGCGAGTCGCCAGCGCCCATGAAGTCCCAGAACGCCGCTTTGCCCGCGGCGGTGGCGATGCCGATCCCGGAAGGTCCCCCGTTGACGTCGTTGATCAGATCGGTGGTCTCCGAATGCCCCGCGAGCGAACGGATGCCGCGCAGCCGCGCCTGGGCGAAGAGGGGATCGTTCGCCAAGCCGTTGTCCTCGAGCAGGGACTCCAATACGCCGGCGCCGCGCCGGAATCCGAGGCAGTCGATGGGCAGCATCGCGACCTTGGGATCGACGTGGAATCGCGCATCGCCCGTGGTCGCACGGCGGCGTGCCATGGCCTCGCCCATGATCATCCACAGGGCATAGAGCGTGGGTATGTTGTGGCCGCCGGCGAGGAGGAGCTTGTCACCGAACGGATGCTTCGGGCGCCGATAGTCGTAGCTCAAGCCCCCGTTCTCGGGGCCGGCCAGGTGCAGGGCGATGTTGTAGGGCGTATACGCCAGCGGCCCACCGAAGTGCCCGGTCTGCTGGTAGTTGCCGAGCAACGTCAAGGTCATGGCGGTCAAGAAGCCCACGTCCTCGAAGCGTTGACGGTCGTAGTCGGGGACATCGACCTGCGTGTCGTTGGCTTCGCCGCGCTTGCCGGCGGTACGAACTAGGACTGATCCGTTGGCGCCCATCGAATTTCTCTCTCCTAAACGGCACCGAAAGCGAGACGCCTCTCGCCGCGGCACATCTGCGATGAAGGAAACGCCGTTGATGCAACGGCGGACAAGCCAGCCTACCGCACGACCGCGAGTCTGTCATCCGCGAGTACCCACACGGACGCCGGGTATGCCGAACGCGGACGCCCGAGTCGGGGCGCGGACGCTTATAGTACGCGCTCGCCAAAACAGGAGGCCGCGATGCCCCGCCTTGACACGCCGCGAGTCGATCCGGTGGCCATCGACGATTTCGACGATGCCCAACGCGAGATCATGAAGCCCTTCGTCGCCCAAGGGCGGACGTTCAACGTGTTCACGACGTTGGTGAACCACCCCGACCTGTTCCGGCGCTGGCTGGTGTTCGCCAACCACATCCTGTTCAAGTCGACGCTTGGCACGCGCGACCGCGAGATCCTGATCCTGCGCATCGGGCATCTCGCCGACTGCGAGTACGAGTGGCGCCAGCATGTCCAGATTGCACGCGACGCCGACATGACCGACGCGGAGATCGGCGCAGTTCGGGAAGGGGCCGCCGCGTCCTGCTGGTCCGAGAACGAACGCGCGCTGATCAACGCCACCGATGAACTCAAGCACGACACGCACCTGTCCGACGCGGCCTGGACCGCGTTGGCCAAGCACTACGATACGCGGCAGATCATGGACGTTGTGTTCACAGTGGGCCAGTACAACATGCTGGCGATGGCCTTGAACTCGCTCGGGGTCCAAGCCGACCAGGGCTTGCCCGACACCCCTTGAGTAGAAGGAACACACCCATGCCCGTGGTCGAAACATCGCTGGGGCCGGTGCGCGGCAAGAGCCCTCAGCCGGGGAGCGCGAGGGGCCTGCCCCTCGCAAACAAAGAAGGCCCGGAATCGCTCGAGTTTCTCGGGATCCGCTACGCCCAGGCGCCAACCGGACCGCTGCGCTTCCAGCCTCCCGAGCCCGTGTCGCCCTGGTCCGAACCGTACGATGCCACCGCCTTCGGTCCATCGGCCCCGCAACCGCAGATGGCCGGCGACGACGCTGCGCTCAGCATGCCGGTGGAGCCGACCGACGAGGACTGCCTGTTCCTCAACGTCTACACGCCGGCCGCGGATGACGGCGCGCGCCCCGTGATGTTCTGGATCCACGGCGGCGGCTATGTCGCCGGTTCCGGACGCGCCTACCGCGGGGGCCTCCTGGCCCGCGACCACGATGTCGTCGTGGTGACCATCAACTACCGCATGGGCGCTCTCGGCTTCCTGCACGTGGGCCATCTTGACCCGGCCCTCAGCGAGTCCGTCAACAACGGCATCCTCGATCAGATCTGTGCCCTCGAGTGGACCCGCGACCACATCCGCGCATTCGGCGGCGACCCGGACAACGTGATGATCTTCGGCGAGTCCGCCGGCGGCACGTCGACGGCCATGCTGCTCGGCTGTCCGCGCGCCGAAGGGCTCTTCCACAAGGCATGCGTGCACAGCCCGCACGTCGACCTGATCCCCGTTGGCACCGGCCACATCGCGTTTACCAATCGGTGCATCGAACGCTTGGGCGGCAACCCGGAAAGCAATGGGCTGGCAACGCTCAAGCGCGCGACCGTCGACGAACTCGTCGCGCTGTCCGGCCCCGATCCCGACAACGTCGCACAGCCCAACCTCGCATTTCGACGCGCGGAGGACGTGTCGTTCTCCCCGGCCATTGACGGCAACTTGATTCCGCGGCCCGTAGCCGACACCGTGCGCCAGCGTGGCGCGGACAACGTGCCGTTCCTCGGCGGCGGCTGCCGTCACGAGGGAACGCTGTTCGCGGCGATCGCCGGCGGCGAGTGCACCGAAGACGAGGCCATCGCCCTGTTCGATCGCGAAGGCGTCGACGGGAAGCGCGCCATGACCGCGTACGAGCAGTTCGCCCCCGGCTCCACACCGCGCGAGAAACTGGTCTACGCACTGACGGACACGATGTTCCGCAACTCCATGGTGCGCATCCTGGATGCGGCCGCCGAGTCCGGCGCGACATGCTGGTCGTGGATGTGTACCTGGGAGAGCGACGCCTTTGGCGGAGCGCTGCGTGCCACGCACGCCATCGAGTTGCCGTTCCTTTGGGACTTCTCGGAGCCCGGCCTGCGGTCATTCGCAGGCTCCAACCCGCCCGCCGACCTAGGCCCTGCAATGCGCGCGTATTGGGCGAACTTCGCGCGCAGCGGCACGCCCTTCGCGGACGGCGAGCCGGAATGGCCGGCCTACACGGTGCCGGAACGGCCGGTGTTGACGCTCGATGCCGAGCGCCGCGTGGTCAACGACCTCGATGGCGACGTACGCCGCTTCTGGTTCGAGTAGCGCTCAGCAGGAACCGGGTTTTCGAGGGTCAGCACGCCGTCCTCGAGCGGTGCCGCAACGACGGATCGGCGCTCACGCCCATAGGCCTGTGGATTGATCCACGGTGCCCGGTCGCCCTGCTTCGGGAGACGATCCATGGCACGCCGGAAATACCCCGGCGAGAAGTCGCGGACCCATGGCGCGGCCGGCATGTCGCGATCCCCGGGCCGCAAGCGCGGCGTGCATTGGCGCATGCCGCGGGCATCCATCCGCTTCAAGAGCCGACACACGTAGCGCGCGATCAAGTCGGCACGCAACGTCCACGAGGCGTTGACGTAGCCGAACGTCTGCACGAGGTTGGGCACGTCGGCGAGCATCATGCCCTTGTAGGTGTAAGTATCCGCCGGGTCGACGGTCCTGCCGTCAACCTGAAGACGCACGCCACCGAACGCATGCAGTTCGAGCCCGGTAGCGGTCACCACGATGTCCGCGGCGACCTCGCGTCCCGAGGCGAGGTGCAACCCGGTCCGGGTGAAGCGCTCGATCCGGTCCGTCACCATCTCCAACGCGCCAGTGCGGATCGCTCGGAACAGGTCGGCGTTCGGAACCAGGCACAGGCGTTGGTCCCAGGGTTCGTAGGACGGTGTGAAATGGCGCACGGTATCGTCCAGGCCGAGTTGCTTGCAGACCCGCCGAAGCAGGAACTTCCTCACTTGGCCCGGGCGCCGCCGAGCCCAGGCGTAGAACAGCGCCTGCAAGGCGATGTTCCGGTGCCGGATCGCAGCGTAGGCCCACTTCTGGGGCAACCAGCGCCGCAAGACGCCGGTCAACGGGTCGGGGTCGGGGGTTGAGACGACGTACGTCGGCGAGCGCTGCACCATCGTCACGGACGCGCCCCGCTCGGCCAGCGCCGGTGCCAGGGTCATCGCGGTTGCACCACTACCGATGACGGCGATGCGTTTGCCCGTGCAGTTCAACCCGGCGGGCCAGTGCTGCGGGTGCACGATGTCACCCGAGAACTCGGCCATCCCGTCGAAGTCGGGCTGATAGCCCGCGTCGTAGCGGTAGTAGCCCCCGCACAGGTGGACGAAGCCGGCGGTCAGCCGCGTCCGGCCGTCTGCGGTTTCAGCTTCGAGCGTCCACCGCGCCGTCGCGCTGTCCCAGCTTGCGCCGAGCACACGATTGCCAAACCGGATGTGACGCTCGATGTCGTACTCGCGCGCCGTCTCGACGATGTACTCGCGGATCGCCTCGCCATCGGCGATGGCCTTGGCGCCCCGCCACGGCTTGAAGTCGAACGCCAAGGTGTACATGTCGCTGTCGGACCGGACGCCCGGAAAGCGAAACAGGTCCCAGGTTCCGCCGATCGCCTGGCGCGCCTCGAGCAGAACGAACGACTTGGCCGGGCACTCCCGGCGCAGATGGCAGGCGGCCCCGATGCCGGACAGCCCGGCACCGACGATGATCACATCGAAGTGATCGCTCACATCAGGTTTGGTACGCGGGTAGCGGCCCGCCGTCCACCGTCACCCGATGCATCAGCCGACGCTCGCCCGGATAGTCGTTCAACGCGTAGTGCCAGGTGGCCCGGTTGTCCCAGAACGCCGCGCTCCCGACCTCCCAACGGAATCGGCAGGTGTGCTCCGGTCGTGACGCGACCCGGTACAGGTAATCCAGCAAGGGGCGCGACTCCAGGTCCGTCCAGCCATCGATACGGACCGTGAAACCCGGGTTGACGTAAAGCGCCGGACGACCCGAGCGCGGGTGCCGAATCACCATGGGGTGGACGGCGTCCTGCGTCGCCGCCTCCGGGTTGTGGTAGCGGTCGTCCTTGCGCCCCGCGTGGTGGCCGGCCCGACCGAAGACGTGTCGGCTCGAGTGCACGGCACGCAACCCAAGAAGCGTTCTCCTGAGTCCAGGCGACAGCGCGTCGTAGGCGCTGTACATGTTGGCGAACATGGTGTCGCCGCCCCGGCTTGGGACCTCCAGGGCGTAGAGCAACGAACCGAGGGCGGGCACGTCGTCGTAGGAATGGTCGGTATGCCACCCGCCGCCGACGTTGGTCTCGTGCTGCGGCTCCTTGAGTACCATCGCCACGCTCGGCTGCTCCGGTACGGGCGTGAAGAAGCGGTTGACGTTGATCGCGCCGAACCGGCGAGCGGCAGCCAACTGGCCGTCGGGCGTCAGCGCCTGGTCGCGGAAGAACACCACGCCATGTTCGGCCTGCGCGGCGGCCACCGCGTCCACCTCGGCCTGTGAGAGTGCGTTGAGGTCGACGTCGACCACCAAGGCGCCGCACCCGCCGTTCACCGGTTCGACTTTCACCCGAGACCCCTGTCGTTTGCGATTCGGCGGACAAGGATGCCACAACGCCGCCGCGGACTATAATCGGACGCAACGCTCACCACCCATTCGCCGATGCCCACCCCGCCCGCCCTGCTCGAGCCGGTGACCGTACGCAAACCCTGGGGCCGGGAAGTCTGGTACAGCGGGATCGAGGAGCGCGGCGAAAGCCGCGTTCGGCACCGCGGCGAACGCACGCCCCTCAGCCGTTTCGTGGCGACGCGAGGCCGAAGCCGCCCGGTCACCCTCTTGAAGACGCTGCATCCCGACGCCGGGAACCTCTACCTCGAAGTCCACGAGCACAAGCACGAGGTGTACATCGTCGACACGGTGGACGCAGCCTGCTGGCCCGCGGCGGGTCAAATGCTGCTCGGCGTCAGCACCGCACGCAGCGGCCTCGGCGAGGCCGAGTTTCGCGCACGCCTTCTCGCCGCGGCGCGGGCGGCCGAGGCGTCCCGCGAGGTCGATCGCGTAGCGGGCTTGATGCAGGCCGTCGCGCTCAACGTCGGCGACGCCGTCGCCATCGCCCCACGCGTGCCGCACAGCCTGTTGCGCGGCGTCAGCGTCGTCGAGTTCCAGACGCCCGTGTTCGAGCGCAAGATTCTCGCGGCCAGCCAACGCGTCGCCACCCAAAGCGGCTGGGACAGTGCCGAGGCGGTGGACTTGATCGACCTCAACGCCGCGCCGCGCGTGACGCCACCCGGCCGCGAACCGAGGCAGACGCTCGGCTCGGGCGACACGTTCACCGTCGCGCGGCACCGGCTGAGCGCGGGCGACACGCTTGCCGTGGCGCCCTGGTCGGTGGGATGGGTCGTGGGCGGCGTACTGCGCAACGACGATGTCTCGTTCGGCGCACGCAGCGCGTGGATCGCGGCCGAGGCGGCCGAATTGCGCGCGGAAGCCGATTGCGAAGCCTTGATTGCCGAAGAGCTTTGATCGCCCGAGAACTGAACGTGTTCAAATAGCGGCACGCGCCTTGAGGAGCGACCATGGCAACGGACAACGAACTGATCGTCGAGCAGATCCAGATCGGTCCCATGCTCAATTTCACCTACCTGGTCGGTTCCCGGTCCACCCGCGAAGTCGTCGTCGTCGACCCGGCATGGGACATCGACGGACTCTTGAACCACATCGCCGAACGCGACTACACCCTCACGGCGGCGCTGGCCACGCACTACCACCCGGACCACATAGGCGGCGGCATGGGCAGCCGCCACATCGCCGGCATCACCGAACTGCTCGAGCGCAATCCGGTCAAGGTCTACGCGCACCGCGACGAGGCCGACGGCGTGCGCAAGGTCACGACCATCTCCGAGTCGGACATGGTCAAGGTCGACTCCGGCGACACGCTTGGTGTGGGCCCTATCGAGATCGAGTTCCTGCACACGCCGGGGCACACGCCGGGGTCCCAGTGCTTCCGGATCAAGAACACGCTGGTCTCGGGCGATACGCTGTTCATCGACGGCTGCGGACGCGTCGACCTGCCCGGCTCCGACACCGAGCAGATGTACCACAGTCTGCAGAAGCTCAAGGCGCTCCCCGACGACACGCTGCTGCTGCCGGGCCACAACTACAGCGCGGTTCCCAATGCCACGATGGGTGAGACCAAGCGGACAAACGCCTACCTCGCCGTCAAGGACCTGCCGACGTGGAAGCAGGTGATGGGCGGCTCGTAGAACCACGCAAAAGAAGGAAGGACACATGGACACCGGAGAATTCAGAGGTTTCAACGTCACGCTGCGCGACCCCGGCATCGCGTGGTTCCAGTTCTCCACACCCGAGCGGCTGAACGGCATGACCGCCACCATCAAGCGGGACCTCGTGGAAGCGGTGACGCAGGCGCAAATGGACAACGGCGTGCGCGTCGTGGTGTTCACCGGCTCGGGTCGCGCGTTCTGTGCCGGCGACGACCTGAAGGGCTACGGCGCCGAGATTCCCGGCGAAGCCCTGGTCCCGGAGATCAGTCACGGTCACGACAGCGGAATCGGCACGTACAACGGCCTGCGCACCATTTCGCAACGGGTCAACACCGCCATTCGCGGGATCGACAAGCTCACCATCGCCGCCATCAACGGTGTGGCCATCCAGACCGGATTCTCGCTGGCCCTCTCCTGCGACTTCCGCATCGCCGCCCGCGGTGCGCGGATGGGCAGCGCGACGCTCCGCTTCGGGCTGCTGCCGGACGAGGGCGGCCAGTACCTGCTCGTCCAGTTGATGGGCGTGGCCCGCACCATGGACTTCCTCATGAAGAAGAAGATCGTCGACGCCGACGAAGCGCTGGCGCTCGGACTCGTCAACGAGGTCGTGGCTGCGGACGAACTCGAGGCCAGTACGATGGAACTCGCCACCGAGTTCGCCAACGGCCCGCAGGTGTCGATGCGTCTCCTGAAGCGCTCGGTCTACAACGCGGCCGAGATGAACTGGGAACAGAGCCTCGACGAGATCGCCGCCAAGACCGGCATCTCGGATCATCACCCCGACGCCCGCGAAGGCGTGCGCGCCTTCCACGAGAAGCGTCAGGCCAAATTCAACGACTGGCTGGAGTAACAGCCAAAGGAGGTGGGGAGAAATGGCGGTTTCAGTCGGCGACGTGGCGCCGGACTTCGTACTCGAAACAACGCAAAACGAGACCCTCGCCTTAAGTTCGCTACGCGGGCGCAAGGTGGTGCTGTTCTTCTACCCGGCGGACGCGTCCATCGGCTGCACGATGCAGGTCTGCGCGCTCCGCGATGTCTACGAGGAACTGGCCGGCCTCGGTGCCGAGGTCGTCGGCATCAACGGCCAGAGTGTCGCGTCCCACCAGCGCTTCGCCGGCTACCACGGGTTGCCGTTTCCGATCGTCAGCGACACGGACGACACCGTGCGTCGCCAATATGGGGCGTTTTCCTGGCGGCTACCCGGTCGCGTGACCTACCTCATCGACGAGAGCGGCATCGTCCGCGACGTTTACTCAGCCATGCTTCGGCCGCGGCAACATGTCGAACGCGCGCGGCGGTGGCTCGCTGGCGGCTGATTGCCGCCTGCCCGGTCACCCGAGAAGACCCGCCACCTCGTCGCGCTCCTCGACGAGTTCCGCCTCCGTGATGTCGAGCTTGCTGCGGCTGAAGTCGCCAACCGTGAGGCCGCCGACGATGCGCCAATCGCCGTTCGCGCACGTCACCGGGTAGGAGAAGATCAGGCCCTCGGCGATGCCATAGCGGCCGTCGGACACGACGCCCATGCTGACGATGCCGTCCGTGCCGCCGACCCAGTCGCGAACGTGGTCGATGGCCGCATTGGCCGCCGAGGCCGCGCTCGATGCGCCGCGGGCCTCGATGATCGCCGCACCGCGTTTCTGAATGGTCGGCATGAAGTCGTTCTCCACCCAATCCATGTCCACCTCTTCGAGGGCCGGTCGGCCACCGACCGTGGCGTGCGTCAGATCCGGATACATCGTCGGTGAGTGATTCCCCCAAACGGCGAGCCCCGCGATGTCGGCCACGACGGCTCCGGTCTTGGCGGCAAGCTGACCGAGTGCGCGGTTGTGGTCGAGGCGGGTCATGGCGGTGAAGTTTCGCGGATCGAGGTCCGGTGCATTGCTCAGGGCGATCAGGCAGTTCGTGTTCGCCGGATTGCCGACGACGAGCACCTTGACGTCGCGCGACGCGTGGTCGTTGAGCGCCTTGCCCTGCACCGAGAAGATGGCGGCGTTGGCTTCCAACAAGTCGCTGCGCTCCATGCCCGCGGTGCGCGGTCTCGAGCCCACGAGGAGCGCCATGTCGGCGTCCTTGAAGGCTACATTCGGATCGTCCGTCGGCACCATGCCGCGCAACAGTGGAAACGCGCAGTCATCGAGCTCCATGGTGACGCCGCGCAGCGCGTCCATCGCCGGCGGGATCTCTAAGAGTTGGAGAATGACCGGCTGATCCGGGCCCAGCATCGCCCCGGAAGCGATCCTGAACACGAGGGCGTAGCCGATCTGTCCGGCCGCACCGGTCACGGTGACGCGCACGGGGTCGGTCATGTGTAGCTCCTTAGCCGCAAGCAAACGGCGGAGCATCTTACTCGTTTGCGCGACCGCGGTTTAGCTTTACGGTCAGGTTGCATTTCTTTGGCCGTTTGGCGTTCGTGCTCCTTGGTGCGCGGACGGTCAGTAGTACACCGTCACGCTCTCCGACAAGGAAGCGAGCGCCTCTGACGTGAAATCACGGTCATGTGTGACGAGCGCGATGCTCCCCGTCTCAAGCGCCGTCGCCATCTGAACGGCGTCGGCCATGCGTAGCCTTGAACGGGCTCTGATTCGAGCCGCTCGATGCGCGACTTCCGCACCCAGTTCGACTACCCGCCACGTTGGTCCCGTAGTCAAGGCCCTTCGATAGCGATCCGCCAGTTCTTCGTCCCCCGTCCCCAACGGCCCCGTCAGCACTTCGACCAACGTCACCGCAGATATGACCAGTTCGTAGTCCCCCGCCTCGGCACGCTCGACCAGCGGCGCGTACCTTGAGGCGAACTCAGGATGGTCTTCAAGGACATAGATGATCGGTGCGCTGTCGACCGTGATCCGACCTCTTGGCGGCAAGCTGTCGACTTTCGTCACCGCACATCACCACTCGTCGCGAAGCTGATCCACGAATTCGCGGACATTTCCGTAGCAACCCCTCGCCGAGCCGCGCAGAGCGCTCAGCCTGGGTCGATCGCCCAGGGCCTTGGACACCGGTACGATCGCCGCGTACGGGACGCCGCGCTTGGTGACCACCGTCACCGTGCCTCGATTGGCCGCCTCCAGCAGTGACGGCAGCTTGGTGCGCGTCTCCTCGACGCCAGCACTCCTCACGTTCCCGCTCATCTCATGGGTCACCGGATCAACTGTACAGACCGTACATTAGGAGATGCGCGAACAAGGCGCAAGATGTATCGTCGCTAGTTTGCGTGACGGCGGCTACGGCCGTGCTCCTTGCTGGGGCG